>Ga0070748_1000035_pt1 | contig 66705 bp, 118 predicted proteins | sample VirMetDEL_Nov_12_FD_77015 | JGI IMG/M metagenome (GOLD analysis project Ga0070748, IMG submission 77015) | Aqueous microbial communities from the Delaware River and Bay under freshwater to marine salinity gradient to study organic matter... | ecosystem: Environmental > Aquatic > Marine >... | reverse complement strand
AGTACATCAACGTAGATGCCGTTATTTGACTCTGTGTCTGCTACAACCCCCGTAGGAGTCCCTACGATACTTAACCCTTTTATGGGGTTTGTTCTATTATCTATGGTTGCTGCTATATTTACCGCCCCACCGGACGCAGCGCCTATAGAATTAACTTGTGACTGCGTTGATGGGTAAGTATCGCCTAATATACCGGTACCGTTCCACTGTAGAGCCATGGCATCAGCGGAAGAACTGTCATCACTTACAGAGAATAAATCCATCTCAGGCTTGTTTGTAGTCGCACTAGTTGTTACTGGTGTCCCCGACCATGATCCTACATCTACACTACCACTAATAAGGTCAATAGATATGTTCACAGGGGACATGTTAGCGGCACCCCTTAATTGAATCATTAGGGTGCCAACACCTGATGATAAAACCACGTCAGGGAGATGGAGTTCATAATCACCTAGCATGTTAGTACCGTCTATGGCTACAAACCCACCAGATGTGTAGGTTCCCTTGGTAGCTGTTGCCAATGTTATAGCAGTAGCTGAGCCAGCAGATCCAGTCTTATTGTAGTAGGCCACTAAGCCAGCAGTATTGAACACTAACCCGCCCAGCTTTTCACCAGTGGTGCTACTAGAGTCGTACACACTAATTGGAAGTATTACGGAAGTAGAGTCTACGACTATTGTATATTTTTGCATTTCTTATCTTTCCGCCAATAGCTTATCAGTGTTGTTTATTTCAAGTTAGCGTCGTCTGGGTATGCTGTAAGTCCCTGTATTCGAATAATCAAATACACCAGATAAGTTAACATCAGATTGGTCTAATTCACCAGAGAAGTTAATATCTGATGACACAAGAACACCAGTAAAGTTTATGTCTTTCCTGTTTGGCTTTTCAGGTTGTTGGGTCGATCCACCTCCAAACAGTAACCGACCCAGATAACCGAATATCACGTGGGATCAACCTCGCTAATTGGATCTCTTACACTAGTTGTTATAACACCAGCCCATGCCACTGTTACATCATCTTCTTTATAGACAGTTATTGTGCCAGCCACTGCGTCAACTACTACTTTGTTTCTGTTCGCTCGTAGTGCGTCTTGAACAGTACGGCCACCATCACTACCTCCCGCTAAGTTTCTAGGGAGGAGAGCATCAGCATTTTCCACTGCTGTTGGGAGAACGTCTACACTGTCTTGTGTAGCGGTGAGATCAACTGCGGCTTTGACCTCAGCTATGTCATCACTTACACTAACAGTTGGAGTGCCTACCTTTGTATTGACCTGAGCGGCCTCAGCGGCCAGTGCTAACTGAGCTGCTTGAGGGGCGTCTAGGCCACTTCCTGTAGCTACGGTGGTCTTTATACCCGCTTGTGAGAAGAAGGCTATGTAGAATATAGATCCATCATCATAAAACGGATCTTTACCATTATCCTTGACGATATTACCGCCAGTGGTAGTAACTTTCCCTGACACTTTTAAGCTTCTTATCTCCCACTCGTCAAATACCCGTACAGTTAGGAAAGTGGCTATGCCTGGGTCTAGTTCATCCAACCCAGACCCGCTGGCTATAGGTTTATCAACAACTCCTGCAACACTGGCTTGAGCGTCCTTAATAGCTGTATACAAATCTTCTATGTTTATTTGCCCTAATGTAGCATCTACGTATATGTATTGATCAACAAAATCGAATCCGTAGTCGTATCCAGCCACTGAAGAAGTGTATGCAATTGCCATTATGCGTCTGCCTGTCTAACCGCCGATACAGAGAATCCACCGCTAGTTACAGTACCAGTAATAGGGAATGGGACGATAGGTGTAACTCCTCCATCCCTCACAGTGCCTACTACCGGAATGTTAGTGCCGAATACCAGAGTATTGCTCAGGCTATCAGCCGCCGCAACATCATCTATAAACGGTACGAATACTGGATCTGTTGTTGTGTATGTCTGTGATAATGTACCAGAGAGTGTAAATGTTGAGCCTGTCCAACTCGTATATGCGTACCTATCAAAACTAGTCGTGCTTGCATTCCATACCCGCAAGCTACCTACAGCCGGTTCATCACTAGCAATAGCCTCAGCGATTACAAGTGTACCGTTACCAACGGTATTACCAGCGGCCAGGGTGTATGTATTAGTCTCAAGGGACGCTATAAGCACAGGTGTGCCGTTAGTGTCGGCAGTAGTTGTACTTGTTACACCCGTAAGTGTAACGTCGTTTGCAGGAGCTACACCGGTAAGGACGCGTATCACCATACTACCTGTGACACCAGCATCTGTCAGTTTAACCAACGTAGCCGTACCACCCGTATATGTCAGCGGCTCGCCTATAGTGAAAGGGCCAGTAAGCTCGTTATCATAGTTAAGGGTGTACTGGTCTTGACTATCCCTACCAAGTAGTACTCTATCTTCGCCGTTAACCAACCCAGATACAGACACTGTCACGTTATTAGGAGGGGTTTGATCCGTTCCACTTAGATCTACGAGCTTATCAGAACTTGTCAAGTCACCTGAGTCTACACCTACACCAAATGCTCCAATCAAGGTTCCTGTATAGGAACCAAGGAACATAGGAGAAACTGTCTTAGATGTTACTGCACCATTAACGTCAACTGTAGCGGAGGATGTACCACCAGTCACTACGAGCCCATCTGTCGGGGCTACGCCAGTAATCAATTGTATATACAGGTTGCCGGTTACACCATCATCATCCAGGGCCAGAAGAATCCCTGTACCAGCCGTGGCACCTGTCCCCCAACTAAGGATTTCATCTTCCTGAAGTGGGCCAGTAAGCTCGTTATCGTATGCGAAAGAGTGGGTTATGCCTAAGAACAATTCGCCGTTTATGCCATGAATTGTTTTAGCTGTCCCTGTACCTACCAAGTCTTTAGAGTATTCGTACAGACCTTTAAGGCCATCGCCTGATGTATCAGCTCCAAAAGTCCACTTAGAGTAATACTCCCTGTTACCACTACCGTTGTTAAGGTCTATTAACTGAAAGCCTTCGGTATTAGTTACATGAGTATAAGCAGTAACCGTTCCTTGTGTAGTGGTATTTTGACCGTCTGCTACTGTTTGAATAGCAGCAACTGACTCACCAACACCCAGTGTAGCGTTGAAGAACGCATATGTGTCACCCCAGTGTCTTGCTTGAACACGCACTCTTTTACCATCAATATCCGCACCACCGTCTCTTGATTTAACAAGGAACCTAGCAAGTATATTGCCAGCAGCGTTACCGTTATAGCCACCGGTAGATTGATCCCCCCAAAAAGAGGTTAGCTTAGCGTTGTTTTGTATAACTTGGAGAGTTGTTGCTGTGTTGTTAACGCTACCTAAAATCTGCAAACCAGAGTATAAGGTGTTACCACCATTCTGGGAAACAGAGCCACCATAGAGGAATTGTGCCGCTGTATCATCTATGTTGTAATTACCGTTTAATACAATGATAGTGTCAAAGTTACGGCTAGAAGGGGATTGCGTGACATCTGTAATTATGTCTAGTAAATCATCCCCGCTTGCTGTGGTATTGTCTGACAGGTCTGCTAGAGCCCTGTGCATCTCCAGTACTGTGTAATGCGATGTACCGGAGACATGTCGTATGTCGCCATTTGCTGCTACGCTAAAGTCATCTACCCAAGCCATTATTCATCACTCGCTAAAAAAATTGTTTGATCAAAACCACTTGCCGTTATCGTTCCAGATATTGGAGAGGCTATGTATAAAGGAGCTGCACTGGCCTTCCTGGTAGTCCCTCTTACAGGTTGAGAACCACTAACTGGGAAGTTAGTATCCTGTACAATACCACTAACATCTGATAATGCATTTAGTATTACTGCTGTAGAGTCTATAGTACCAGTTGCTGGTGTTGCTGGTGTGCCAGATATAGTGAATGTGTAGCTGTTAGGCCCAGTAACCGTTATAGTCTTTATACCGTTATATTCTGGCTCTACAGCGTTTCTTATAGCGACTTGACCTGATGTTGACAAACCATGGGCTGTGTGAGTAACTGTTGCTACCGAACCAGACCTAGTTATTGTTACTGTGTCTTGAGCTGGGAGTACTCCTCCAGAATCAGCCTCAAGGTATACTTGGGCATTCTCTATAACAGACCCAGAGAGCGTCTTAACGGTGACTTTAACCGTTACAATTGTACTATTATCTAGAACGATTGTAGCCCCATCACTGGTTATATCACCAATCACTAACCCGCTCCCACTGTCAGTTATAGTCACTGTACCTGTGGTAGCCTTAACGTGGATCTTATCAGTCCCTGGAGTACCAGTGAAGATGCAATCTATCAATGTAAAGGCTGTAACAGATGTGCCTAGACTTAAATGGTAAGCTGCTGCTGTACCCGTCACGTCAATCTCTGTACCTGACATAGAACTGTTAGCATCAAAAGTTATAGCGGCTGCTGTGCTGGTGGTGTTGGATATGTTACAATTATTCAGGATAGAGGAATGAGCAACTATCTCAGCACACTCTAAAACCGACATCCCTGTATATGTTTCTCCAGCTAGAAGCTCAACCAACATTCCTTGGACTGTGTGGGCAGTCGCAAGCACCGTGGCACTGGCACTGGCACTAACGTTCCATGTATAGTTTTGTTCTTGGTCGCTGGTTATAACCATAGACCTTAAGTCTATAGTGTCGCTTGAACTCGGGTAAAACTTCATTCCTTGGGTATTGGCTTTTGCAGTGTAGAAGAAGTTGTCAGCCACTATAGCTGGCCACTCCATCGTCTGCGGAGCACCTACAAAATACGTCGGTATTGTCCCGTCACCCACTTGTACAGTGTACGTTGAGGTCTGCATACCTGTGCCTAGAGTACCAACTCTCCCTGTTGTACCGCCAGACCGTAAAGCACTTACCATGGTTCTGGGTGTTACTGGGTGCCCTGCACCACCGCCGACAAACACAGCATCAGATAACGTACCGAAATCAGCTACTATGAATACCCTTGAGCCAGTAGATGTGGAGTTTTTTCTTTGTAGGAATCCCACCCTGTCAATACTCGTCCAGTCTATTGTACCACTAGAGTCTGTTGGGGTAGTGGTGCTGTAGTTATAAAGGTATGGGTACATCTGATTAGAAACTATCTGAGCTTCATCTGCAAGCTTAAAGCTCTCCCAATTACCAGAAGTATCGAAGAAGACAATATGTGGGCCACTGTTAGTCCATGCCCCAGTCCCTACTCCTAAGTTTATGTAAACAAGCTTTCCGTCTAGATCTTGTGTAGCCCCTAGTGTGTAATACGCACCAAGCCAAACAGGGTTTCCTGACGTTGGTGATACGCTAGCTTGTGATACTCGTCCGTAGTCTTGAGAGTCGTTATTAATATTATTAGTTGTACTGACAGATGTTGCAGTGTCCACAGTCTCGGTTAGGTACGTGGTTATTAACCCTTGTATGTCAGAGAACGCTCCTGTGAACACTGGGCCAAACTCATCAATATACGTAAACGCACCTGTGAAGCTGTGCTCTGTGTTTGTTGTAGTCCCATCACCTTTCCACGCTTCTGAGAAGAGTGCACCGCCATCAGCAGTAGACCTCTCCCATATGAATGTACCTGTAGCTCCAGCACTCCTCTGTACCCTTTTTACACAATAACTCTCTAGAGCCCCAGTAGAATCGTAATACTTCAGGATATCTATCTGACCAGAAAAAGGAGGAACAGGTCTGGAATTTGCGTTGTTATCAAACCCGAACGAATGTAGGACTAGCACATCACTCTGAGAATAACTTGTAGTATCTATTGAGGGAGCTGTCAGGGTTGTTGTAGCTGACGTCTGGTTAGTCTGGCTACTTATCGAAACTGGCGTAGTTGTATCTGCACCCCTAATACAACAAGTAAGGACTATCCTATCATCAGTAGCGCCACTTACCGTGACGCTGGTCAGCGGGAGGCTAGTTACCTTGCCAATGAAGATAGCTAGGCGTGATCCGCTGTTATTAGTTTGTGTAGTTATCTCTGTCCAAGTGGTGATATTACCACCAGTAGGGGTTATAGTAGAGCCCCCACCGTCTTCAGTCACCTGTAGGCGAACCCAATCATCTACAGCTACATCTAGTTTTGACAAGTCTACAATTGAGGAAGCCTCGGCGTCACCATTGGTAGCATATACTGGTAAAGTGTCGTGTACAAAAGCTCCCATTTAATCGCCTCAACTTACTAATACTTATGTCTGCTTATTAACTTGTTCCTTTAAGAACTTCTTAATAGCTGGAGTAACTTTAATATCTTCGGGAATCTCTATCCCCTCTTGCTTAGCAAAAGCCGCTAAGTCAGCCGCTTTGGTTTTCTTATCGAACAGTATATCTACAGATAGCTTGTCAACGACACCTTCAGCCACATCCACTGTGGGATCAACTGCTACATCTTCAATAGCAGCTTGAGTTGAAGAAGTGTCAGCAACCAAGGAGGGAGTCGCTTCAGCAGTAGGAGGTACTACTTCTTCTTCAGGAGGGATAATTACTTCATCTTCGCCTTTGTGTACCCAACAAGAAAAGTACGGAGCGAAGGTTGGGCCATTCTTAAGACCTCTACCATCTACATCGACTTCCCAACCATCTTTAGCGGCTTCCTGTATCTCTTTCAGAAAAGCAGAAAACCCGCGTGTATCTCGTCGTTGGTGTATAATGCGTTTAGATTCTTTCATTATTTTTCTCTTGTTATAGTCTATTTGTGTAACTAGCAGATAATGTATCAACTACATTCTGATTCCTAGTTAACGTTCTATATGGTCGCTTACTTGCAGCCAGGGCATTGTACATCATACTAGTACCATCCACCCAATCATCCTTTCTTGTTCTAGTAGAACGAGTTCCATCGAACTTCTCCAGCTCTTTATAGAAAGAGGAGAGGGAGTGTGGTTCGAAAGTCTCTTCAACGATGTAGACAAGGCCATTCTGGCATGCTGATGTAAAGCCAAGAAAATCTTTCATCTTCTTGCCTTCGACGTTACTTATGGTCTGGTCTTTAATAACCTTAATACCATTCTCAGCCATAACAGCGATAGTAGAGTTGAAGTCACCAGTACCAGCACCATGGTCTTTCGCTAGAACCAAACGCGGTTCTTGGTAGCCGTATGTTTCTGCATTAATCTTGTCAGCCTTAAGCTGCATAGCTACCATATTATCCCGTTCACCAGCTAAGCGTCTAAACCTACCAAGAGCTGGTATGTCATTCTTCTTAGTCTGTTTATCAATCATGTCTGGGTGATAGTTACCAAGTAGCCAGTAGAATCCATTCCTGTCCTTCAGTCCTAGAGGAGACAAAGCCGTGTAGTCTGGGTCTGCATTAACCTCTGACGGTATTGCGTGCGCCTTATCAACTCCCCTCATGGCTGTACAGCCTTTAGGGACATCGCTTAACTTCTTAACCCTGTCACCATCTTTACCACGAAGCCACTCACGCTTGAATACGCCTTCAGCTTCTGGCCTTACGAACCAGTTGCCCCATAAGTTACGAGCTTTCTCGACTGGGCTTAATCCCTCAAGAAACGCTAAATAGCCTGGGTTGGCTTTAAGCAGTGGCGGGTTGTCGTATATGTTTGCCCCAACAAAAGAGAAAGAGAGTATCTTACCAACCATATCTTCTCTAGGTATGTCAAACCTATCTGCTATCTCTTCCCTAGTATCTGCCCAGTAATACTCGCCATCCTTCCTATAGAAGTAGCGTATATCACCAGCCCTATCTTCTATAGGGTATCCTTGATCGTCGAGGTAATAATCTTTGATCATGTCGCAAATATAGTGATCAGGGTCTGGGTTACAACTAATTACCATCCTAGATTCATGCCTAGACTCAGACCTAAGACGAGACATTAGAAATTCTAACCTATTCTGGGAGAAGGCTGTTCCCTCATCAACCCCTATGAATGAGTACTGAAGACCACGAACGTTCTCAATGTCAGATTCATGCCGCATTGGGCGATACTCTATCTGAGCACCTTTGCCAGCTCCGCCTGTTACAGTCATCTTAGGGTATGGTTTCTGAACCCACCGAGTAGGAACTGTATCAGCTATTTTCCTATAGATACTCTTAGCAGTGTCAACCAACCCACCACTACCTTCAAGCTGAGGGAGGGATTCACGAAAGAACCCGATACGAGAGTTGCCATCATCCATGTAGAGCGATGACAACAAGGTCATAATGTAGCTCTTTCCACTACCCATCGCCCCACCGATAATCATTATCTGGACGTGCTGGAATGTGTCTACGATCTTCTGTTGTTTAGGGGAGGCTGCACCTAGTTGAATCTCATTACTTGAGGACATGCTGTTCCTGCTTATTATTTAGCAGCAGTAAATGGCTTCAAGGCGATTGAGACAACATTATCTGCTGTGGTTGTTTCTTCTTTCTTTGTTTCTTCTTTTGGCAGGGTCTTATCAGCGTACCTACTAGACATCTCCAGAGACATGAAGTGCTTACCAAGGTCGGCTGACAACCTCATAGCCGTATCTTTCTGCTTCTCAGTATACTTTACGCCCTCTGGAGGGTTGTCTATCAAGATGTTATATATCTGCTCTAATACGAGTTCAAAATTCTGCTTAGATAGCTTAACTATCTCCTCTGTCTTGGGCATACGCTTCTTATTACGAGCACCTAAAGGTCGCCCTGCTTTACGAGTTGCCATTGTATTACCTCTAGTATTGGAGCGGATACAGAGACTCGAACTCTGGCACTATGGGTTGGAAACCCAAGGACTAACCTTAAGCTTACCCGCTTTAGTTGGTTGCGGAACCTGGATTCGAACCAGAAACGTAGGGTTATGAGCCCTGCATGATACCATTTCACCATCCCGCTATTGTTTATTTAAACCCTTATAGCCTCAACTCCACGAACGGAGTAGTCTAGTAAGTCCTCGCTGATCCATGCAGCAGCACCACCGTCAAAGTAGTCACTACCCTCAAGCGAGGAGTAGTACTCATCAACTGAGTCTGAGATAGAGGAGTATACTTCATCAAGGTCTGGGTTTATATTTCTGTTATTCATTTCAGTTATCTAGTTATTATGTGGTCGAATGAGATATTATTCTTATTGCTTTGCATCTTCATTCTATAACCTATTATAACACGAATTATAGATATGTCAATACATTTATAACAAATTGTTATAAATAAGTTGTTGCAATTTCATATTAACTAGCATACTGTATTGAGAACTAACACACAGGAGTAATTTATGAATGACAATATATGGTATGGTGCTGATTGGTACACCCTACTTGGAAAGGAACATAAGAAGGTTGGTACAGGTTGGTGGGTGTTTTGGTTAATTGTTTTCTGGCCTATGCTTATTATTGTAGCTGTAATACACACCTCAACCATCTACATTGTTGAACTAGGCTATAATTCACACACAGCGCTTGTTAAGCTGGATAATGTAGAGTATTATAAACTACAGGCAACCGTAAGGCAGAAAACCACCACTTAAGGGTAGGTCTTTAGATATAGGGAGTTGGTATTAAGCTTTCTATCCTTACAGTAAGCATGATAAGCATCTTGTAAAGGTATCCTGTAGAGTAGTCTTGTAGGTAAACTACTCTTCTACAGTAATCTTCTACAATAGTCCTTTACAAGGGTACTTATAGAGGATATTATAGCAGATTATTACACTATACCTTTTGTGTTTACAAGGCTATTGTAGCACGGGTTTTCTTATCTGTCAATAGTAAGGTAAAAATAAATATTAATTGGAGGGGTTATGAAGATTATATGTGATTATTGTGGTGAACCTGCACAACTAGTGACAGGAGAAGTGATTTACCCACACATACCGAAACTGTGGTATAGAAAGTTCTGGAGCTGCACTGTATGCGAGGCTTACGTAGGGACGCATGAAGGTACAGATAAACCTTTTGGTAGATTGGCAAAGAAAGACCTGAGATTGGCTAAGTCTGCTGCTCATAGGGAATTCGACAAACTTTGGAAGGAAGGGTTTATGAGGAGAAATGAGGCGTATACGTGGCTTAGCGAAAAACTTGGCAAACATAGCAGTAAGTGCCATATAGGTATGTTCGATATTGAGGATTGTGATAGAGTGGTTATGGTATGTACTGAGTACCAGGACATTCGCCAAAGCATAGAGTGGGGTCAGTAATCACCAGCATAAACAGCTCTAACCATGTATAACAGGCTATAACAAATAAATGTATACTTAGTTATAACTTCATCAGTAGTTTAAAAATACTTAAATATATACACTTTGGCCTAACTAACCAAAGTGTATATAAACCGTCCCGTCAATACTTTTGATTTATCCTGGCACTTGATTGGCGATTAGCTTGATTACAGGCAAACCAATGCCAACGTACAGGGTACACCTAAAGTAGGTCATATAGCCTACTAAGTAGGTCAATCTAGCGCTGAATACTTTAGTGTTGTCGTTATTCTTATGTTGACATATAGGGAATCTGTGGTAGTATGGTTGTACAGAATAAGTAAACCAACAGATAAGAGATAAAGAAGCAATGGCAAACGTAAAACTATTTATAATGGCAGACAGCGAGGAAGATTTTGATAGGGCGTGTGAGTACCACTTAGCTCAGGAATACAGCCCAGAGTTGTTGACAGATATAACCCAAGTTAGAGATTATAATAACGTTGAAGTATGGGATATTCGTAAATTAAGTGTAGCGCTTCTAGAAGAAGAGATTGACCCGTTAATTATGTAGGAGGATGGTTATGACTAAAGAAGAGTATGACTTACCTGAAGAGGTGGTTGATATGTTTGAAGATGCTAGGACATACTTCGACTGCCGTGATAGCGCTATTAGGAATCTTTTTAGATGGAAAAGAGCAGCCTACTTCTCTAAGCAAGGCTTCACCGCTAAGAGTAAAGCATGGGCTGCTGTGTTTAAAGTCTATCCAGAGTTAAAAGGTAAAGGTGTTCAGTACAACTACGATAAACAAGTACTTACTAATTTAGAGTTGTAGCATGTTATCAAGGTTGTGTAGTAAACAAAAATAATAAGAGGAGAAACGATGCACGATATGAGTGTAGGTAAGGAGATGTTATCCCAATCTAAGTTCTATATGGGGTATAGTAGATGGAGTGATGAGTTGAGAAGGTATGAGACATGGGACGAAGCAGTTAGTAGGGTCATGTCTATGCACAGGAAGAAGTACGAGGATAAACTAACCCCAGAATTAGAGGAATTAATAACCTTTGCAGCAGAGGCTTACAGAGATAAGCTTACACTTGGTGCCCAGAGAGCGCTACAGTTTGGCGGGGAACAGATATTTAAGCACGAATCAAGAAATTATAACTGCTGTGTCAGTCATTGCGATAGGGCAGCGTTTTTCCAAGAGACTATGTACCTGCTCCTTAGTGGATGTGGTGTAGGGTTCTCAGTACAACACCACCACATCGCAAAACTGCCAAAGCTTAAGCACCGATACACCAAGAAATCGAAAGTATTCACTGTGCCAGACTCGATAGAGGGCTGGGCAGACGCATTTGGTGTGCTGATAAGCTCGTACTTTGTAGGTGGAGGAACCTTCCCAGACTATGAGGGTTGTCAGGTTCGTTTTGATCTTAGTGAGATACGTCCAAAAGGTGCAGAAATATCAGGTGGATTTAAAGCACCTGGGCCTGATGGACTACGTGACGCACTAAACAAGTGTGAAGATCTGTTAGAGGCTGTTGTACATAGTGAGAAAGACTGCGTTACAATCCCAACAATTACTGCCTATGATTTTGTGATGCACATGGGTGATGCAGTGTTGTCGGGTGGTGTTCGCCGTAGTGCAACTATCTGTATATTCTCTAAAGATGACGAAGATATGCTGAACGCTAAGACTGGTGATTGGTTTATTAAAAACCCACAAAGAGGTCGTTCAAATAACTCTGTAATCCTTTTGAGGGACGATCTTAAGCGCGAAGAGTGGGCTCATATTATGGAGTCTGTCAGGCAGGTTGGAGAGCCTGGGTTCGTATTCACAGACAACCTAGAGCACCTATTCAACCCTTGTGTAACTAAAGATACCATGGTGATGACCAGTGAGGGCAGGCTACCTGTAGAGAAATTGATAGGGAAGAAGTTCAAAGCGGTCGTGAACGGAGAGGAGTATGATTCTGTCTCAGAAGGGTTTTGGAAAACAGGAGAAAAACAAGTCTTAAGATTGGAGACAAAGAATGGCTTCTTTGTAAACGCCACAAACAACCATAAGATACTATGTTCTATCGAGGGAGAAGAAGTGTGGAAGGAGCTGGGAGAACTTATAGTCGGGGATGAGGTAGTCTTGAATAAGACTAAGGATTATTCTTGGGGGGAGAGTAGTACAGCAGAGCATGAGAAAGGCTGGGTATTAGGGAATCTAGTAGGGGATGGTGGGATCACTGATAATTCTGCTTACCTTAGGTACTGGGGAGAAGAAGGACAAGACCTTAAACATTTTGCGATAAAAGCTCTAACAAGTAATTTTAAGACTTATAAAGACTTCACAGGAAGTGATTTTGAAGGTATAATCACCTTTGAAAGCTCTGAACTGAAACCCTTTGCGGAAACTTTTGGAGTTGTGCAGGGTAATAAGACCCCTAACAACCTCTTAGAGCAGCAGTCATCAACCTTTATCGAAGGGTATCTCCAAGGGTTTTTCGACGCAGATGGATCAGTGCAAGGTAATCTACAGAAGGGTGTTTCTGTTCGTCTTACACAGAATAGCTTGGCTACATTGGAACAAGTACAACGGCTACTGTTATCGATTGGAATAAGCTCTACTGTGTATAAAGAGCGAAGACCTGAGGGCTGGTATGACCTGCCTGATGGTACGGGAGAGGGGAATAAGAAGTTCTTTTGCAAAGCGGTACACGACTTAGTTATATCAAAAGATAATATTAAGGTGTTTAGTGAGCGGGTTGGTTTTAAGGGTGAGGTTAAGATGGGTAAATTGACAACCCTATTAGGTTCTTACAAGAGAAGACTTAATACCGATAAGTTCACCTCACCTGTGAAGTCCATAACGTTACTTGGTACTGAAGAGGTATATGATGTGACGATTACTGATGTGCACAGGTTTGATGCAAATGGTATAATCGTTCATAACTGCGTCGAGATTGGAATGTTGCCATACGACTTTATAAACGAAGAGTCAGGGTTTCAATTTTGCAACCTAACCGAAATAAATGGCGGTAAGTGCGTAAACAAAAAAGAGCTAATGCGAGCAGCTAAAGCAGGCGCAATACTTGGCACATTACAAGCAGGCTATACAAACTTCACGTATGTCTCGCAAGCCACCAGAAATATAACAGAGCGTGAAGCTTTGACAGGGGTTTCAATTACCGGATGGATGAACAACCCCGATGTACTGTTCGATGAGACTAATATGACAGAGGCTGCTGAGATTGTCAAGCAGTACAACAAAATTGTAGCTAAACTTATAGGCATAAACCAAGCTGCTCGTACTACTTGCGTAAAACCTAGTGGAAATGCATCTGTCTTACTTGGCACGGCTTCTGGCATACACGGAGAACATTCACCACGCTATTTTAGAAATGTACAAATGAACGAGCAGGACGATGTTCTTAAGCTTATACGTGAGCGTAACCCGCACATGGTGGATAAGTCTGTCTGGTCTAACACAGGAACTGATTACGTTGTTTCGTTTCCAGTTGTATCGAAAGAAGGGTCTATATATAAAAAAGATCTTCTTGGTGTTAGGCAACTAGAGTTTGTTAAGAAGGCACAAGAGTTTTGGGTTAACACCGGAACAAATTTAGACCTGTGTGTTGATAAAACCTTACGACACAACGTGTCAAATACTATAACAGTTGATGACTGGGATGAGGTCGAGCAGTATATCTTTGATAACTGCAAGCACTTTGCTGGTATATCATTACTATCAGCCTATGGAGACAAAGGCTACGCTCAAGCGCCATTTACTGAAGTGCTAACTGCTTCAGAGATAATGGAGACATACGGCGATGCTAGTATGTTTGCATCTGGGTTAATTATAGATGCCCTTAAGGCTTTCAATAACGATCTGTGGGCAGCTTGTGACACTGTCACTGGTGTTGGTGCTAACCTTGATCCAGATAACTCAGAACACTTACTCAAAAGAGACTGGGTGCGAAGGGCTAAGAAGTTTGCTAAAAATTATTTCGCAGTTGGCGATAACGATTGTATAAGGCATATGACAGATTGCCTAAAAGATTGTTATAACTTGCATAAATGGAAAACAGCGGAGCGTTGCATAACACCAATAGACTTTTCCAAAGAAATGGGTGAAAAGGTCTTTGTTGATGTTTCTGGCATGGGGGCTCAGGGTTGTTCAGGAGGGGCTTGTGAAATCTCCTTCTAGTGCCAGCAGCCCTTGTGACAGGACTTGCCAAGTGGGGGCTTCTGGCCTCTGCTTATCATGTAACAGAACAATAACGGAGATACGGAAGTGGGTGAGTATGGCTGAAGAAGACCGAATGATAATAATGAAACAACTTAGTAGGCAAGTGTCTACCCACGATTGCCCATCCTGTAATAAACCAACCTATTGCGCCATGGAGGATGGTAAGTCGTCATCTACGTGCTGGTGCATGACGGTTCCTGGGGCTAAGAAAGTAGATAGTTTTATTATTGATGCTACTTGCTTGTGTAGAGGTTGTCTTACAACTTAATCGAGAGGAGTGTAATTTGATACTACCAACATTTTTACTATTGTGGGTTATGTATACAGTAGGGATGGCGAAAGCAGACCACTACAGCGAGAATTTAGATAAACCCATAGAATTTATGGATGTCTACATAAAATACCCACTAGCATACACCTACACCTACATAAGGGAGACAGTAATAATGATGTTCCACGGTATTTGGGCTTGCCTGGATACTGAGAAAGCTAAAAGGTTGTCAACTGAACTAGAGGATTAGAAATGACTAATAAACGACATGTTAACCGAAACTCTCAACAAGACCGTAGAGGTGTGGGTAAGGTTAAGAATACAGCCAGTACTAAAGAAGTTGGTCAGACTGTCGTAAACATACATAAGGAAAGGCGAGCAGCCTCGCTACCGCCTATAGTGGCAATGACGCCTAAGCAGAAGTACTACTTATACATGCTCCAATCAGGTGAGTTTAATGCCATCGTAGTGGAGGGTTTATTTGGAACAGGTAAATCATACTGTAGTGCTTGTGTTGCCGCTGATGCGCTTATCAAGGGTGATGTTGAGAAAGTTATTATAGCAAGACCGTATGTGCAAACTGGAAGGTCATCAGGTGCTAAGCCTGGAACTAGCTTAGATAAGCTTTATCCATACGTAAGAAATGTCTTAGATACCATGAAAGAACGAATGGGTGCTGGGCCTTATACAGAAGCACTAAGGGACGGGCTCACAGGGAAGATAGAAGTACAGGAAGTTGAAAGTATACGGGGTAGGAGCTTTGATAAACCCTCCTTCCTTCTGATAGAAGAGGCCCAACAGACAACCCCAGAAGAGATGAAAGCCATTGTGACCAGAGTTTCTGATAATTGCACACTAGTTATTAGTGGAGATGACTCGCAGAAAGATATTAGAGGTGAGACAGGGTTGTCATGGTTTATGAATTTTGTTAAGCGACATAACATCCCGAATGTTGGCTACATCTCTTTCAACGACCCAGAGGACATTGTTCGTGGCGGGTTGTGTGGAGATATCGCTAGGGGCTTGTACGTAGATGGCGTTACTAGAGACAAAGGAGAAGACTAATGACTGAAATAATTGATTTTAAGTCTGGAAAAAGATCTGGTGGTGGAGAACCACCTTCCCCACCAACTGAAGGCTTCTCTGAAGAAGCTTTATCCTATATGCGTAGTGCTATGTCTAAAATAGAGTCTGGTAAAGTTGGTGGGGTTATCCTGCTACACTTAGACTCCGATTATAAAGCCAATCCGCCTTTTATAGCCACAACAGAGGAAAAGTATATCCACAAATTGTCCTCCTTACTTGAGGAAGTCAATAGGATAATGAAAGAATATAGCTTAAGTGAAATGGCCTTCGATGTTGGGGATGAGGAGTGATATGTCTAATTTAAAACTAAGTGACAACTTCTACTACTCCGAGTTAGTTAAGTCTTCCACTGCTTTAAGGTTAGGGATAGATAATGATACAAGCGACCCTGAGACTATAGAGAATGCAAAGGCACTAGCTAAAAATATATTTCAACCGATAAGGGCCATATACGGGCCTTTCTCTCCTCCTAGTTGGTATAGATGTGAGGAGCTTGAGAAGGTGCTGTGTAAAGACGCTTACCACAACTGGTGTGTAAGAAATGGGTTTATAGTTAGTGAACGAAGTTGGAAAAAGTACTTCGATCTAAAGTCACACCCAAAAGGAGAAGCTGGAGATATTGAAGTATCTGGAGTGTCTAACGATAGGCTTTACGAATGGATCAAGAAGAACTTAAAGTTCGACCAACTGATAAGAGAGTATAGAAAGAAAGATGACCCGAATTCTGGTTGGGTTCATGTTAGTTTCTCAAGGACTCGAAATAGAAACGAGGCTTTCAGTATAGACTGACTTATTGAATTGTATGTGTATAGGTACATTACGGGCAATTTAGCCCGTAAGTAGGTACATTAAAGGCTAACCTCTCTAACCCTCCCTCCGCTATAAACGTCTAACTCACAGGCGATCTTCACAGCCTCCTTGGCTGATGCCCCAGCTTTCATAGCAGCCCAAGCAAAATCTCCTCCACTTCCGATAGCAGCAAACGAGCCCACGGACGGGTCTTTTACAAGAACACCACATGTTATACTGACTCGGTAGTTTCCTTTACTTGTCATAAGTAGAGCAACCATCTCAAGCTCCTCTGGAAAATCTCTACCACTGGCTACGCACTTCTTAAATATCTCAATATGTTGACAAGATCCACACATACCGTACAACTTCCCATCGTGCCTGAATATCTTATTCATCGAACCGTACACGATAGTGTCTCCTGCACAAACCCTACCATCGCAGGCCATGACACCATCCTTAATCGCTATTGTTGTCATTCATACACCTCTATAGAATCACCTAATTTATGTTTTATACATAGTTGGCACAACCTAATAGACCAAGTAACACCATCCCTATGATTGAACCATAACCACCTGTGCCAGCATACAGTAGCCACTCTTGAGTATCTAAACATCTTCTTTAGTGTCTGCTATAAGCCCACAACATGTACATTTTAATATACTCATTGTCTAAACCATCCAACTATGTAAGCCTTCTTACCTTCTTTATCTAAGCCAGTTTGAACAGTAATATCTGTGGTTTCCAGCCACAATAGAAGCTTACCAACCTCTTTTATGGTCTTGCACACCTTGTGGGCTTGTCTAGGTTGTTGATACTGTCCTTCTAGTTCCACTTTGTCACTTTCTAGTTGCTCTGTCACAGTTAACCTCCTCTTGCTATGATGTTAATATCTTGTTCACATGTTGGGCTATACTCTGACCCGCCTGTGTATATCTTACATACGTCAGGGTGCTTATCTGTATTTCTAATTGGACAACCTACACCCTTGATAAGTACTTTACACCTAAAGAACACTCTAGTGTGTTTTATGTCAGGGTGTGCAGTGAACATGTACGGGTTTATCTTCTTTGCTTGTCTAGCGCTTATAGCCTGCCATGCACCAGCCTTCCCGATGAGTTTATCTTGGTCAACTATGGTAATCTTATCAGCCAATACCTTAAGGTATTGTTTCTTATCTATGTGAGGTGCATCACAACACTTAGTACATCGTGTGTTGCCGCTGGCTATGCAACTCATGTCAGACTTCTCAAAGCTTTTTTAAAGACTTCTACAATATCCTCTACAGTTACTTCACCAACGTTTATTGCTGCTTCAATACTACCTATTGGTAAATCCTCATCTTCTTTTCTATCATAGTATAGGAAGTTTGCTACTGTATCTTCTGCACAGTTTATTATCTTTTGTTTTAAAGTCATAACTTCACCACTCACAGTGTGTATCATAATAAACCCAACCCTATAAACACAATAACACAAATACCCCAGATAACATACCCATCTAGTGTCTCCTCTGTCATCAGTAGCCACTTGGCTGTCTTGGTTCGTAGTTGTAATAGTTTATTCATAAGTACCTCCCCTTGTTAAAGTTTATAAATTCTAACATCATTTCTATAAAAATAGAAGTCAATCATTTCAAGAATAATATTAAAATCTCCTCCAGCCCTGTCAGAGCACATGTTATAAGGGAACCCTATAACAGCTCTTGGTGAGAATACCTTAGCCATGGCTTGAAGTGCGTTGGCTATAGCTCCATAGTTAACTTGACGTGTACCACGACCATAGCCATCTTGTCCAAATAGGTTAAAGATAGATCCATATTCCAATTCAACTTCTTGTGCACAACCTAAAACATCCCTACCAGTACCAAAGCTTATGTACTCGTCGTAGACTATTGGGTATCTATCCCTAATACTTTTAGCAATACCACTACCCATAGTACCTTTGCAGTTCACACAATGGCCTATGGTAGCAACCTCGCCTTTATCAAAGGCGTCTAATAGGCACCCATTTACGATTGTAATAGTCATACTTTCTCCTTCTTGGTTTTCCACTGTACTTGTGTTACTTTACTAGTGAAGTGATTATCACACTTGAAACCTCGTGCGAATACTTGCGGAAGTTTCCCAGAGTATTCTGCCCCATCCCCATTTTTTATTATCTCTGAGATCTTTGGATTTGAGTACGTGCAAAAAGATACCCCACTGTCCCACTTACGACTGAATATGTTTAAGTAAACTTTACTGATGTAAGTGAAAGTCTCCAGGTCTACCTTACTATTAATTCCATGTCTCCAACCACCAGTGTAAGTGTAGGGACTGACTTCCCATGTAGGCTTACCTCTACCAATAAATGTGTACTCTGTTGTATCATTAAAAAACTTAACAACATCTCCTACACTAAGTTCAGACACTTTTATAAGTTTATTAGCTAGAGTATCCATATCTTTCACAGCAGTTTTGTAAGGCTCAGAGTTTACTGGTAAGAGGATATGGTTGTTACCTTCCTTACCCCAAACACACTCTTCCATAACAACACCTTTAGTTACTGTCGTATGATGAAGCAGTGTAGCTATGTTCCCTGTAGGAACCTCTACGGTAAATCCACGAGGGTCTACTACACGGAATAGCTTATTACTTGTAGACCAACGAGATACACTATCCCCAATGTAAAACCCCTTTTGAGGGGTGTTATCACCCTCCACTCCTTGATAGTCCTGTTTATTAGCACCATATCCGTTAGCCCAAGATAAACCAGTGCTCTTACGGGACTCGAAAGCTTTGGTAGTATCTACGTGAGTCATATATGCTAATGTACCTTTGTTTTGGTTAATAGCCCACCATAGCTTATCATGTATTTTAATCATCTACTATCCTCCTGTATTTTATTTGTAGTAGTTAAGCCAATCCTCGTAGGATTTAAACTTACTATAATACCTCTTACCATCAAGGAGTAAGTACCACTCACTCCAATCTTGTTGCATTTGACCAACTTCCTGCTTACGTTGCAGTTCTGAAGACCTCATTACAAGCTCCCTACTAGCAGTCTCACCATTTGCAAGTAGGGCTGATATGTATGTCATACATTGCCCGAACCAAGGCTCGAGATCTGCTTTACGTAGTACTCTGAAGCCGTGTAACATCACATCTTTAAACTTACTGTAATTAACCTCCCCTTTACCAAGCATAACTGACAGTCTACCACAGTGTATGAAAGAGTGGCAACTGTGACATAATCCGATTATTTCTTTAATCTCCATGAACCCATTAATATAATCTATCGTGTAGGCTTCGTGGGCCTCTATGTGCTGTCTGTACTTGGCCTTGCTTTTGTGAATACCGCAGGCAATGCAGCAGTAGTCTTGCTTATTATATACAGCCTTACGTGTCTTGTCCCACCAAGCCTGTCCTTTAATTACACGAGGAGATAACCCATGTAATGGTTTAGGTATGTTTGCATGTTGTAGTATTTCTGGCCTCAGTATCATATGTACACTCCCACTCCCCGTATAGGTACGCATTACGCTCTTTTCGTGTCATGTTCAAAAGCATATCAGTGTGTTTAGTTGAAAAATCCCTACAGAGTCCATCACCGTCTGGTATACTGCTCCAAGGATGCGGTAAAAACCAAGGATTGTCATTGACAGTAGTTAAGTCCTGTATTACCTCATTCATGGCCTCAAGTACTAATCGCTTATGCTCTCGATTCTGTTTTCTTCGTCTAGTGAATAAACTCATAATGGTTTGTCTCCTTTTGGTACAGCTATAAGAATACAATGCTCATCTCTTGGTAGTTTCTGTTCACACGCATCAATTTCCTTAGTTATTACATCCTTGATCTTTTTGTTAGAAATTACACTTTCAGCACATACAACCAGCAAGGTAACACTGATTGAAATTACTACAACACCTATAAAACCAATAATGCCACTATTACTCATAAAGCCCCCAAATTAGTTACTAGTACCTAACCACCCTAACCTTTAGACCATATCTTTTGGCTATGGTTATCATATGCCCACTCCCTATACTTTTGCTGTCCCAAAAGACAACACAATATCTAGAGTGTGCAGCCATCCTCTCGTTACGTTTGTAGCCAGCAGCCTTTCCGTAGGTATCCCCCTCCGCCTCGAATACCTCTAGTGGGTAGCTATTCTCTTTGGCACACCTCTCACCAAGCTTATCAGCACCTCTTGCCCCTCCGCTAATAATACACACATCATTTAACGTACTAAGTATATTGTCAAGGCTTTTCTTTAGTAAGGCATAATCGGAGAAGTCTCTTCCTCCAGCTACTATCACATTATTCATATCTATCCCACCGGATTTCCAACCTTAGCAGGTTTACATAGACTTTCCCTCTAGGTCGGAAGTGGGCTTGTCTACGTGTAGTAATTAGCTTACTCCCTTGTTGATTTGAAACCATAAGGTCGTGCTGTGTCCTATACTTACCCCTTAGATCCATGAGGCTACTCATCACTATCTTTATCCAACACTTCTAACAGGTGTAGCGGAATAACGCAGTGGTCGTAGAAATAATTATCATTTGGAATAAACCCATCTGTGCAGTGTACCACGTACGTATCAGCAACACCTTCACTTCCTTTTCCTACCACAGTTCCACAAAATTCTACAAACGTGGTTTTAACTTTCACTGGTGTTCCATGAACTAGATTTGACATACCCTGTTTCTCCTATTATTAAGACTTATTTTGTCTATACACTACGGCCAATCTTGCCGTTTTGCTAGTATCGGCGCTACTGTAGTTCCCAACCATTGTGGATCATGGCACACCTACAATTACCCTTTTCCAATTTGACAGGCCGCGTACATCACCCCACTGGTACGCTCGTCGGTAAAGCCCTGTCGTAATGCATAGACAAAATAAACCTTAAGCGGCCTACCTGCTTGTTTAGTTACTTTAACCCACTGGGTGGTTTCTGTCAACACCTCTATCAACAATATTACAGGTAATTCCACCAAAGTGTGGGTTTACGGCATTTCCCTTAAGGTTGTACGCTTGGTTTGAACAAGATACTTTAATAAACGTCCTAAGTTTATCACTGTACGCCCTTGTTGGCCTGTGGACTATATCAGGAGTGAGGCGTAATAATTTGTTTGCCTCAAAACTGTAACGCTGCCTGCCCTTACATTACACAGCCATTTGCTTAAGTGATTCAGAATGACCCTCACTTAAAGTGAATTCGCCAAGGGCAAATTGTGTTGGGAGCGAGTCATACCATATGTAGTTAATGTCATCAGATCCGTAACCATCTATGTGCCATCCCGCCCTATTACCAAAGGATTTAGCAGGAACCCACATATGCTTAACAGTTAAGTACCAGTACCAGTACCTAAAATACTTATAATCCTCTTTGTGTATATTATCAACCAATGGCTTAACCCACTTCAGGTTATCGGGTATCTGTATTGAGTGTCCTATCTTTATCGGCATGTAGACCACATAACAAAACTCTGACGGGTGTAGCTTAAACTCCCCAACCACCTCTGGAAGCCTGCTTTCTATAGTAATCATATAGTTCTCCAAATACTCTATCGTGGGCCTGTATCGTGAAAGACAGGTTTGGTAAAATCTTTAAGGTGCTCTGCAAGGCTCATCTTACCCTGTGCTGGCTCGGCTTCAGCACGTTTCCAATGAGCTTCATATACATACAACATAAGCTCCATCTGTATGAAGATAGCTCCACAACCCACATAACAATATTCTCCTATATTATCTGGCATTTCACCACCAGTTTTAAATAAATGAAACTCCCTTGTCTCCATAGGCTCCTCTGTATCTACGATAGCCCACAACCACAAACCACCATCCAAACCATCAACTCTTATTATTCTGGAGTGACGAGGCATTGAAACCTTACTTACCTCAGCCACTGGTAAGTTATATTTGTATGTTACCTTCATTATGCCCTCCTTCCTCTGTTAGTTTAACCACTTTAAGTATGACCTCTAAATCTTTAGATGTAAAGTTCCCGTCCAACTCAACCTCACCAGAGTGGTGGAACCAGTGGTAGTTATCATTATGACTAAATGCCTCAGCATCTAATAAGGCGTTGGCCTCTCCAGTTGTTAGTACCGTTTTTGACTGACTACTCATAATTCTATCTCCTGCTCATCTGCGTCTATTTCAATCCAACACATACCACTAAGTTTCTCAACCAGCTTCTCAACCAGCTTCTCAACCAGCTTCTCAACCGACCTACATACAAGTATTGTGTATAGAGCTCTACTTCGTCTAAGGCCGCACCAATGGAACTTAGTGCGGCCCCAGCCTCTGCGGCAGATAATCCAGCCCCTCTTGCAGCCACAGCTAACCTCTTAAACACAACTCTATACTCCATAAACTATAACCTTCAGTGTATAACCAACAACCAGCACGAAACATGACAGGAACACACTACGTATTACAAGACCCAACTGAAGCTCTACAAATGATTCTTCTACTGGTGGGACGTATGTGTAGGTTAGATAGCGGATCAATAAAGAAACACCCATAGCATTGTACACTCCAAGTACTGGTAACTCAAACACAGGGACAATAAACCAATCCCACATAATGCTTAAAGTAATACCACTACAGAAAGTGGTTACAAAAATAGTAGCCAAAAACAATACAAATTTTCCTAGATTTTCCATAAATATCTCCTCTGATTAAGTAGACAGATAATACACACATAAGGTGTGTAGATCAACACTTAGTTATCAATAAACCGTTTAAATTAATGGTCTTACCGTAGTGACTGAACGAAACAACCCTCACCCATATACCTAGTTGCCAATTGTACCTGTATCTTGGTTTAAAGATCATAATGCACACCATTCATATTGTCAAGGTCTTTTAACCTCTTCCGGTAATTACCTATGTCTGCCTCAGCCTTCTGAACCATCTCTACTGCAAGAACTACAGCGGTTCCTGCTTCTGCGATGCGGCGCAGCAGTGCAGCGCGAGCTACCTTATACAATTCTTCCTCGTCTTTCATAATCACTCCTTATAGTACTATATACGGATTACCCATTATGGTGCTGCTGTACTCTCTCATACCAGCATCTACATCTGCTTCAGCACTAACCGAGAAACTACCCCTGTTGTACTCGAACGTAACAAACCTCACCTGCCATAACTTGGCTTTTTGTTTAGCCTCTTCCAAAGCTTCTTTTAGGTCTGTCCCTGGTAATACATCAACAGCTATAGTTAGGTTGCTTCGGTTAGAAGTCATGGTTCTTACCATCCACTCGAACATCAGTAATATCATCAACATCTAATGTGTAGCACTTATCTGGGTCTAGGTTACAGAGGAGGTTGTCATAATCAAAACAATCCGTCTCACTATCTGGCCAGTCTATGTGCTGCACCGCTTTCACTGTATACTCAACTCTTACTTTTGCCATTTATCACCTCATTAGCTAGTTTATGAACTTCAGCCTCCCAGGTATCATCAAGAAGAGCTGCTATAGGTATTTTGTATCTGCCAGATGCGTAGCCACCGTAGCGCCAATGTACTTCCCAACTAATCTGTATACCATCTTCATACATCTCATCAATGACGCCATTGTGCCACATCACCTCATCATCTACTGAACTTATGCCACCACGCTCTAGGAGGTGGTTATATAAGGTCTGCGCTCTAATCACAGCACACTCAACGGGGCAATCAGTTGATAAGATACTTTCATATGTATTCTTGTCTAACATACTTCTACTCTCCTCTTTTAGCTGCCATCCTAACCTAAAAAGCACCTGTTTTCAGCCATAAACCTACCTTCGCCTTGCTTACGTTCTCTTAAATTGAACCATAGGAACTCAGAGTCCTTCCTACCACCACCACGAGTAAGTCTACCAGTGGTGACATCATCCATTTTTAAGTCTTCCTTAAGCTCTTGGAAGGTAGGTTTATGGTCGTATCCACAAACAAAGTACTCACCTTCCTGCTCGTATGCATTAACCTCTGCTGTGACTATCCACAATGTGCTCATACTATTCTCCTCTATTATCTAAACCCAATGCGGAACTACTGGCTCCACAAGGGCAAGTTTAGCCAACATTTTAGCTTTCAGGGCTTCCCCTTTCTGGGTTAAGACTGCATCAACACCTAAGCTACCTACACAATCATAATCTTCCTGCCTTTTAACGTACCCTTTTCCCTCTAGGCTGTAGTATTTCACACCGTAGTATGTAACCAGATTAGGGTGTATCCCTAACAGTAAAGAACACTCGTACATAGTTAAGTCACAGCACGCATACGTTGTATTACCTTTCGTGTTAAAACCCTGAAAACCCTGCTTCATTATTCAATCCTCCTCACAACCTTAACAAATTCAACCAACCCATGAGGGTCATCCCAATCACCTAAAGACACCTCTTTACAACCCCTAAACACATTACTTGGGCAAGTGTGCTCTTCGTAGTAGTATCTCATGTACTCGTGCTCATTGCGAAAACCTTCCACTTCAAGGAATATACTTTCAGTTTGTGGTTTTATCTCTACAAGGACTGTACGGTAGTCTGCATTCTCGCCTGTCAACTCTATATCTATTTCAGTATCAGATAATACACTAAAAGAGTATCTATTGCCACAATCCTTGTTGTTGCAATACCAAGTGTATTTTTGGTTTTTACATAAATGAGCTATTGTAATAAGATTCCCGCAAGAGGGACAAGCTATATTAGGAACCATCTTAATATTTTGTTTACTCATTATACAACCACTCCTGTAATAATCTCTTCATTCTCGGACTAAGGATTAATAGTTTCATAGGCTTACCAGCCCTACAACTACCTCTAAATATAAACTGTATCATTTCAGATAAGGCATATAGCTCTTGATTGAATTCTACACCCTTACTTCTCAAATACCCAGTCTCTATTGGGTTTTTAAAGATATTTACCGTGTACATACACAACCACCTATCTCTATAGTTGTTAGTAGCCTTCGTGTTATAAGGAAGAAAAGGCTCTGGATTACCTGACGTATACCCCTTCCCTTGCAACCTCCCCCTATGAGCCACAAAGGTAGTCCAAAACACATCCCCACACTTGGCCTTATGTGTGTTAACACAAGCCACCATAGCCCTCTTAACCTCAGCAATAGTGTCATTCCTGGCATTCTTATACCATGTACTACTAAATGAGTTGTCGTTAATGTTTAGTTTGTCTATTATTCGGGCATCCAGCAGCTCTAAACAGCCACGAACCCTTTGTTTAACCACTTCTTGGTCAAGGAGTCCAAACACCGCATTATCCACATAACTGTACTCAATATCATTAACTTTTAACCAAGAGGACATAATACTACCCTCAAACATATACGTGGCTATGAAAATATCATCTAATAGTCTAAGCAACGTAGGAGGATACTCCCAAATGAGTATAACATTATTATAAATATACAGATTACCAAGAGCACAAGAATCCCTAATATCACTATATTTACCTGAATGGCTTGGATACTTAGTCTCATTCCACGACAAACACCCATCAACATCAACATGAATAAACTCCCCAGCTATTAGTGCTTGGACATCACTCTTGTTGGTATCCTCATGCACATGAATACAATCTACAGCCTCATCAATAATAAGGACATACCCATTATTAACCAACAACTCTACAACCTCCATATCGAACATAGAGAATAGAGAGTGTGTACTGGCTATATTAACACCGCTCTCTATTAGTCCTTTGAGGTTGTCAAGCTTCCCTTCTCCTAAGTTCTTAGGCATCTTGAAGTCAAGCTCTGGCAGTTCCTTTTGTATCCTACCAGGAACACCCTTATTACCGTCACCAACCTCATCAAGGAACAAGGATATGTATAGGTAGCTTCTATGTGTATTACTCCTCATCATCCCAAACATACCTGTGGTTTTACCAACCCCACACACAGCATCAACTATATTAATCATACATTATTCAACCCCTATCCCACTAATATCAAAGAAAATATCTGCATCAAAGTTTGGCAAAGCCTTCAACAAATCTATGTCCTTTTTTGTTGCCTCTTTATAGGACTTCATAAATGAGCCCTTGTACCCTAGATCTGGATCTAGGTCGAAAAACAGGAATGAAGGTTTAGCAGAACTCTTCCAAACCTCTAACTCACAATCCTTACCAAAAACTCGTATTACTTTGGGTTCGCTGCTGTTAAAGAAACCAGACTCATTGCTACACAAATTCCAGTCGCCACTATTATGGTTGCCACTATTACGGTTGCCACTATTGTAGTAGCCACTATTGTAGTAGCCACTATTACGGTCGCCACTATTACGGTTGCCACTATTGTAGTAGCCACTATTACGGTTGCCACTATTGTAGTAGCCACTATTATGGTCTCCACTATTACGGTTGCCACTATTATAGTAGCCACTATTATAGTTGCCACTATTACGGTCGCCACTATTGTAGTAGCCACTGTTATAGTAGCCACTATTACGGTAGCCACTATTGTAGTAGCCACTATTGTAGTTGCCACTATTGTAGTTGCCACTATTACAGTTGTCATATACAGTCGATAACACCTCATCTTCAGAAAGTATACGTAAGATCTTAAGTCTGTTAGTTACCCCCTTATGTCCTGTAGGCTCTTCTAATTTATAATCCCCGCATATCTCTACTTCAGCATACAAGTTCTCATTAATATCTTCATCTATAGGGTAGTACTCTAAAGTTAGAACTAAGTCCTTACAAAAGTGAAACCCGTTCCTACACAACACAGGATCACCCTCAACCTCATAAGTCTTACCAACTTCAAACTTAAAACCCCTACATGTCTGATCTTTCTTCATTGCTTTAAATGCTTTCATAAAACCTCCTCATCTGTTTGTTAACTTAAGAATACCACACTCCACCTATATGTCAACTAAAATCCGAAGTTTATTACCCCCTATTTCGGATACTACCCCCTCTTACCTACCATATCCGAAATGAGCTTCGGATTGCCCTTTATAACTAACTGATATATAAGAACTTTTTATCGGTTTTGTTAAGGAAAGGTAGGTATAATTTTATGAAAAAGGTAGGGGGTAAGTATTATAAAAATTCAATAACATAATCCTCCACAAATAATAACAAATACCTTTATAAAATATCGCTATAACAATCTTCCATAAAATATCCCTACAACTATAAGTACTATAAGGGCTCCAGCTATACCGCTCATATAAAAGACCCCTTATAAAAGACCTCCATAAGGTATAAAAATATACCAAATATTCTACAAGACCTCCTATAGAGCCGTACAAGCCTATTCACCACATACACCAACACGCCTATTCGTTACAAGCCTATTCGTGGCGTACAACTATAATGCCTATTCGTGGAATGTACTTATAACGTCTATTCGTGGCTCAATACAGCACACCAAACCCCTCATGTCAAGTAAAATGATTATAAAATATCGCTATAAGAACCAGGTCTATTATAACTAAAAGCTATATGAAGAACCCTATACACACATGTTTCACGTGAAACGTTGTAGAGGGACTTATGGAGGCATCCTATAGTGGTATAATTAGTCCTAATAAGAGACTAACTTAATATAACTAATTGGTATAAGAAGTGATAGAGGGATTTGTTATAAGAATTGTGGAGGTTATAACTTATTGGTATAAGGAAATAAATGAAAATAATGCTTGACACGGGTGGGAAAAGGTGTTAAACACGGAAGTATATTACTGGGGTACTTGATAGGGGTACTTACTAGGGTACTTGATAGGGTACTTGATGGGGTTATTTAGGGGTAACGATAGTACACTCACAAGGGTGCTATAAGAGGGTGCTATAAGAGGGTGCTATAAGAGGGTGCTATAAAGCCACCCTTATAGAGGTCTGTTGTGCCTTGTTAATAGTACTTTTTATTAGAACCTTTAGTTGGTGTTGTTAGTATAATTAGGATTTGGTCTAGTTTCTATATTATGTATATACTCAAGATGCGAGGGCTTAAGCAATTCACGCCCCTTGCTAATAGCTTCCCCTAATGAGTCCGCCTTTATTACGGCCACCCTAGGGGGAACGTTGTTAGTGTGGTAGTAAGAACAACCGACAACATATTCTGCCAAGGGGATATATCTAAGTGGGGGATTCACAGGTTACACCTCATCTATAGCGGTTATATGTGCAGCTACGTTGTTTCTAGTTGTCTCTATAGCGCCCATACCAATGCATGTAAGAACTAGTGCAAAAGCCATAATACCTATAAATCTAACCATGATGTTTACTCTCTTTGTTTGGTTGTTTGCTTTGTATGTTTTTATTATAACAGGTATTATAAAGGGTGTTATACCGTTTTGTTCTATTCAGGTGCAAAGTTTATAGCGTTGGTTATATCACCGTTAGAGTCTGCATCTTCGTATAGTGTGCAATAGTCTTCTACCAGTGGTAACAGTATAGATAGCTCGTTTACATCCCAATCCAGTAAAGGCTTAACCCTCCAACATTCACAAAATTCGTCATAAAAAGAGGCGAAGCCGTCTCTACTCGAAAACCTAGCGTTTATGAGGTCTTGTGCGTTGGGTAGTAATGTGAAGCTGTGATACAGTCCCCACAGATAGCTGACATCTATAGAACAATAGATTTTGTCAGTTTCAAAGTTATACTCACGTGGTCGTGTTAGTTCCTCGAATTTTAGCTCTAAAGTTATACCGTACTCATCTAATACGTAAGTAGTGTACAAGTCTGCATAATACTTTGCTAAGCCCTCGAAGTCTATAGAATAATCAGGGCATTCGTCTCGTTCAATGCCCCCTAATTTCCAATCTAAGTGCCAATCAATAACGGAATCTATTTCTATATCTATAAACGAACAATAAAAACCATCAAAGGGAATTTGTACTGTTTTTGTATTCATAGTTTCTTTCCTGTTGCTTGTTCTAATTGGGTTTTTAGGTTAGTGAATAGGCCACCCAGTGGCCCTAGACTAGCACTATGAGCGTCTAAGTACTTTTGTAGTGGCTTTGTTAACTTCTTATTTAGTGATAACCTGCAAACTATATCCAATATATTGTTTTTAGCGACAATACGGAAATAAGCTAGTTTCTCATCTTTAGGTTTATAGAACATTATAGCCTTAGCGGCCTTGTTTATTTTGGGGTTTTCCCATAGTGACTCTATCCTTGCTTGTTCTTTTTCACTGTATTTTATTTCGTTGTGTTTCATAATGCACCCGTAATTAATTGTAAGCCCTAAGTAGTATCAACTACTCACAAAGCATAATTAAACAATCTTTATAACTAGCTTCAAAACAGGAACCATTTGACAGATTGACCCACAATAAAGGGTTTTCTAGACCGCTATGGTCATTTCTATCAAGTGTTACATTATCACCGCAGTGTGTAACTTTTTTACCTTGTCTTAGGTTTTTTAACACTTCTTTCTTAGTCATAGTGCACCTGTATTTAGTTGTAAGCCTTAAGCCAGTAGCATAACACCAGCCTGTTGTACTGTTAATTCTGGGAATTGTTGTCTTAGTTTATCTTATCTAATGACGCAAATAAGACACTGTTAAGCTGTCTTAAATTATCACATTTATGAATAGGACTAGAAGCGTCTACACAAGACTTGATATCGTCTAAAGACGTACCGGCGTTAGCCATGCTTAAAACTTTCATTATTATTTCTAGTTTCATGTTGGTATCCTCGAAAACTGTTAAGCTGTATTGCTTACCCTTGAATTGTAGTATACACGATAAAACTACTTTGTGTTAATTATTTTCACTAATTAATTTTAGCTAGGTTCTGGAAGAAATAGCGCACCCTTGAACCATTAGCGTTTTTGGGTCGGTAGTATTTTGTTTCCTTCGCTAAGTCTAGCATAAGTGTACGACTTCTTAAAGCACTTTCGTGAAAATCTCTAGTAAAATCAACACCGATACTTTCGAGCATAACTTTAGCTTGTTCTCGTGTTAGTCGTTTTTGTGGGTACTTATACCCATGATATGCTATTGAATATTTGTGTGCAGCTAGGGCGCATTCCTGAATAGTCCCACACTCTAGGTTCCCACTACACGACCTAACACCATTGGGTTTAATGTAGTAGATGTCTACGGCCTGATAGCCATTCCTTGCACCATGTTGCAAGTAGTAAGGGCTTAGGCTATGTGCTAGCCACTCGTTTATAACTTCTAATTCCTGTAATAGATTGTTTTTAGTGTACTTCATGATGTTGATCTCAGTTTATTAGTTCGCCGTTTTTGGCTGTTATTCGTGGTCTATATAACGCATGACCATCACTAGTTACTGTATTTGCCACTTTAGATAATTCTAGTAATGGGTGACTTTTGTACCTTATTAAGTCACTAGCCGACCAATCGCAATAACTATCTAAATAGTTTTCAAGTATTATTGAAGAATGCTTAAGCATTCCACTTATCTCTATAAAAGTGGCACCATTCCCACACCTAAAACTTATAACTCGTTTTGGGTATAATTTAGACACTTTTATAATGCACTTATAAACTGCAACTGAATACGCTTTTTCAATATCATTTAAACACTTATTCTCGAATTTTTCTATTTTGCTCATAAGCTTTTTAAGTTCATTACTCATAGTATTAACCTTAGTTTATTAATGCGCCGTTTTTGGCTGTATATTCACACTTCAAAGCTTATACTGTTTAGCTATAACGCCTATCGTTTTCTACCGCTTCAACGAATAACAGGTTCTTACCACCTTTTCGATACTGTCTAAGCTGTTTTTCAGCTTTGCGCCCCGCTTTTGTAGTAATTCTCTTTGAATCGCGTTTAGCGCCTTCATTTTCAAAATAATTTTTCATCTTAGTTTTTCCTGGGTTAGTTTAATTTCTGTTTTTGTTACTTTCAGGGTATAGATATACTCTGAATTTTGGCCTATATTATGCGTACCTTGGTTATGTGTTGACAAAATGTAACACGCGCTCAAAAGCCTGTTAAATTGTTTTAAAAGCCCTTTATCATGTAGTTCTGGTAGTTGTTGGGCTATTTCGTTCCTAGCGTGCTCTAAATTGAATAATACTAAATCAGCGCGCGCTAGCCTTTCACGTTCGCAAGTTTTCTTGCTAAAATTAAACATTAAGCATGGCTATATAAAATAACATAGTGTTCAAGCCCTAACGTATTAGCTAGTTCAGTTAAGAACTCGTATTCCTGGCCAGTTCCCGCTATGCTTTTGTCAAGTTTCAGGTTCATCGAGTTCAACGCTTCTTGAAGGGCCGAGCTTTCACGATGATAACCATAACCGCCAGCTTTACCGCCACCGTGAAAATAACCACACTCTTTAGACGATACCCATAAACAACAGTAATGGGTAGCTTGCGTTGCATAGTAGCGGATAAAAACAGGAGTGGAAAACTCGTTTGTGCTTTTATCGAAAGAGACTATTTTTGTCTCTTTGTAAAAGTGGTTTTCTTTTCTAAAAGACGCTATTTTGTCAAAGTCTTTTAAGTTAGTTAAGTCAATTTTAATTTCCATTACGTAAGCCTTTATATTAGTTTATTAGGTGCGTAGTTGTTTACGCTTTTTGGTTTTTACGTGTTAAGTTTAACAATTGAAAAGCGTCTCTTTTAGACCAAAAGGGATTTCCTTTATTAGCGCTAGATAGCCCACTCTTAACTGTAGCTAGCATAAGATTTTTCTTTGAATTGCTCATAATGTATTGCTCTTTGTTGGTTTGTTTTGATGAGTGAATTATGGCAGATAATAAAAGAAAGGGAAAGAATAAAAAGGAATAGCAGAAGGGGTTTTTATAATTAATTGGTATTTGTTAAATGAACTCCCCAGGTTTACAATGGCTGTAATAAATAAGCAAAACCTAACGGCACGGCGCACGAAGTAGCGCTAAGGTAATCCACCCCTGCACGTCATATTATTATATAACTTTTAGCTATTATAAACCCCCACCCTTATAACTTTTCGCTATATAGATTGGCTTGAAATTTTCTCCAGAATTCCGAGGCATTCCCAACCTCCAAAATGAAAAATCGCTCGACCCAAAAGCGATATTTTGAACAATTTTGTTATAACTTTTTAGAATAAAAATAAACTATTTATAACTTTTCGAAATAAGGTTGGTTTTACATTTTCTCCAGAGTTTCAAGGGGTTTACACATTTCAGAATGAAAAATCGCTCGACCCAAAAATGGTGTACAATGTACCTACTCGTTACGGCTTAGGATATACTCAGCAGCATCTCTGATGCCCTGGTTATATGCCACACACTCCTTTAGCGTAGGCATGGTAGACACACTCGTCTGCATTTCGTACAGCTCTTCACTGAGGCGCTTTCGTTCTTCTTTTAGGGCTGAGGACGTAAGTTCTATTACTTCCTGTAGATCTACTCTTATCATACTAATCTCCTAGTTGATTTATTAATTATAAACTACTTTCCACTTCTTAGTATCAAGGGGCGATATGTGGGTATAATAGCTCTCATGTGTAACAACAGCAAGGTAGCCAGAATCGTACATAACGAGATACTGTTTTTCCTTTCTCCCCCTCTGGTTTCCAACGCTCACCAGTCTCCCTATTCGTTGCATAGAATTTCCTACTCACAACCCACCCTTATTAAGATTACTAATAGTGTTTGCTAAGTCATAAGCAAGAGATACACATCTGTGTCTAGTCTCTCGTTCAACATTCTTAACAAGCAACAGCAGATATGCATCAGTGTCACCCTCCTTCAAGATGCTGTTTTTATACACATCACACATTTCCTTCAACTCTTCTTCGTTCATATCCTTCTCCTAAGCACTGGTAACATTATGGCTGCACAGTAACATAACCAGTGTTAGCGTGCAAGTGTGTTGTTAGTCTTCAAACAATTTCATATACTTGTCTCTACAAGAACGAGCATAACGTACCTGACCCCAAGTGAACCAACCACCGAGTACAGTCGTAGTACGTCTCTTAACCTTACGGTGTCTGTCATACATAGGTTTCATACTACTCATAGGTCATCAGTGGTTTTTGTGTAGTTAGACCACACCTGACCACCTATCATCCATATGGCTACAAAAACAGAGACGATATTCAGAAAAGGAGTGAACATAATAATAGCTGCCACTTTAGCGTCATCCCAACTATCCTTGATCGTATTGTTACCAACACACCTGTCAGCAAACGCTAGTAACAGTATAGACAATCCGCCTGCCACCACTGACATTAAGTATAAATTTATAAATAGCATTTATTTCTCCTCTAGTTTAATTAGTGTAGATACCTTCTTGGTAAGCCGTGATTGCCCACTTAGGCCAACCCCTGCCTTCCATCTTTCGTACTGTGTAGTGATAGCCAAGCCTGTCGTGACAGCCGCCTAACCACCTGAAGTAACACTTACCGCTAAAGTTCTTCATAATAACTTAGCATAATCGTGCATAGCAATTCCAGCCCACATTGGTGCACAGGCCGCCCACCAACGCCAATTAATAGGGGAATATCCTGCTAAAACAGCAGGTAAAGCACCTATAACTGAATATATGAAGTAATTAAGTAAAAATGTCATCTTCTTTTCTCCTAATTGGTTTGTTTCGATGTAGGTATTTTAGCATAACCATTAACTAATGCAACACTTATTTAATACTATTAATAATATGTCCTGTTGCATTACAAACAGAGCACTCCTCTAGAGGTTTGTTAATAGTCTCTATAAGATCTTCCAAGTACAGCCTTACATTCTCAGCTAAATCTTGTAATGACTCTCCTCTAAACCCACTGATCACTGGATGACTGTTGTATGGCTTAGGTGCCATCTCAAATATAATAAATTGTTTGTTGTCTTGGGTTCTGTGTCTATATTTTGGTTTAGCATAGCTCCTACCATTTAGTTTTTTAATCTCTGTCTTGATGTGTATTGGTTTTATCGGGACTGTTTTAGTAACAGTGAAACAGAAATCATAATCAGATGTTACCTTAGCGTACTTGCTAAGTATATTGTCCTTAACATAGTTCCTGATTATCTCGTAAGTCGTCTGAGGAGATATACTACAAGGTTGATTATGTATAGTTAAGGGGCTACACAACATCTCAACTATCTCGGAGTAGTTGACAATGCTAGCTAAATCTACTGCGGGCGGAACCCAGTTCCTGTCATGCCATCCAGTTTTAGACATTACCTTGTAAGATTCTACTTTAGTACCCTCCAACAATACAGATTCTATGTGTCCAAGGTGTTTAGTGGTGAACTCTACGTCCACTAGACCAACTGCAACAAGATCACACTTTCTACGGTACATATTTTTGAACTTAATATCGGCACCAATACACCAGTCGTAATCATCATCCTCATACTCCTTAGAGTCTTCTAGGCTTATGATCAACGGGGCTCCCAATTTAGTAAGATCCTTGTCTATTAGCTCCCAACGATAGTTTGCATAAGCACTCCCACCATCTTTTTGTACAGACATAATGCTACTAGCACCTACAATACAGTACCAACCTTTCCTATGGGTAGGTTCTGCTTTATCACCGTTGAACAGGTAATCAGGAACACTTTTTCCTACAGTAAAATACAAACCGTTCTCTGAAGTGTAGTATCTAACTTCCATTCTTCTCTCCTTTTCTAAATTCAAGTTCATTAACAAATACTTGGTGGATCTTTCTAGGGTGGTATTTGTGTGTATAAGGCACAAGAGCGTCTAAGTGACCGTCTTCAAGGTCTTTTAGCTTTATATACTGTATTGGCTCGTTACCAAACTTCCCAAAAGACCCCCAAGAAAATACCTTACGTATTTTTGAGTGGGGGTCGTCAGAATATACGCACAGGTTTTCGTACTCTTTGTCTGAGTAACCCATCCTTTGGTAATCCAAGCCGCCATCTACAAAATACCTTCGGCCATCCTCTTGTATGTGCTCAACGAAGTTATGACTGTACCGGCTCTCTATGACAGTTCCATCTGGACAGCATATTGCGTTGTATAACAATTCTCGTTCTCTCATACCACCTCCTACCTATATTAATCTATTGTACAACCTACTAAACCACTTTACAACCCTTCTACTAAGTCTAAGCTTACGCCTAGTCTCTCTAATTGGTGTTGACATTGTATTGAAGTAGTGACAAAACTTCTCATGCTGCTCGTTACTATTAAAAGTACAGCTAAATGTAAATGTATCACCGTATATGTGTAAGTAATCTAAGGTGGCTCCACTTACTGAGATAGCCTCTCTAAATACCAACACCTTCCTAATATCTTTACTACCTGAATAGCAACTCATAGTGTACCCCATCTAATTGTTACCACATATTACCACAGATCGAAGGTGTGTCAATAGGTAATTATATAATTAAATAAAGCTTGACAAATACTTGTAGTGCCTTAGTATATACGTAAATTAATCGGGAGGAGTATTATGAAGTATAGTATAGAGCGGCACAAAGACTGTTACACCAATAGGATAAGGTCAGAAGAGGATACAAGGGTTCAACTAGAACACCTAAATAGAAGGTACGTAGAGATAGTACAAGCAAATGCGTTATATAAAGCCCAAATAGAGTTGGCTGAGAAGGAAGGTAAGGACGGGTTCGATAGGGATAAGTACGCAATAAAACGTTTATGCATATAGAGGAGGTTGATATGGGATTAGCTAGAATGGTGTTGGATCAAAAAGAGTTTTACAACGGTCATGGTCAGATGGAGATTAGTGAGTTGAGTATAAAGAGGGTTAAGAAACTCCTGATTAAACTGGAGAAGCTGACCCCAGGAAGGGAGAATTTTATTTTAGAATTGTGGTCTGACGGGAGTGGAAGTATATCCGAAACTAGGATAAGCGGTGGTAACAAACTGTGGTTGGGCATTGACAAGATAACTGGACTAGATTAATATAAGTAAATCAAAACAGGAGGACAAGATGCATAAGATGTTTAAAACAATGATAACCAAATCGTATTGCCCAGATTGGACTAAAGGTAATGCCATCCGTGAATGGGTGGCCAATGCTTTAGATAGTCCAGCTCCTTTTCACTACAGCTACGACCCAATAGAGGAACACCTGTTTATTACAAGTAAGGATACGGAGCTTCCAGCGAAATGTTTAGCACTAGGTATGTCAACTAAACGTGACGAGGAAGAGTCTGTAGGAGTCCATGGTGAAGGTTTACTGGTAGCCCTTGGGGTAGCCCTACGTGAGGGTTTATCAGTCCTAATCCGTAATGGCAGCAAGCAATGGGAGCCCTACTACGAGTGGGATAATAATATAGAGGAAGAAGTGCTAGTTATTGAGGAAACTCAACTACTTGACAACAGTGACCTGACCTTCATTGTCGGTAATGTGGATGAAGAGTTGATGAACGAGGTGTCAGATAATTGCCTGTACCTAGCAGGCGACTTAGGCGAGGTTATAGAGACAGAGATGGGGCGTATCTTCAAGGATATCCCTGGAAAGTTGTTCGTTGGTGGCATCTTCGTTACTAAAACGTCACAGACCTACACCTACGACTTTAAACCAAAATACCTCAAGCTAAATAGAGACAGGAAAGCCGTAGACACATGGGATCTTACTGTGGCTACTGCCAAGATGTGGGCAATGGCTGACAGGCCCAGTGAGGTGGCTGTTTTATTAGAAAAAGGGTTGACAGACGTGGATAAGTTGCAGTATGGTTTTACTAATGTAACACCAGAGATTAGGGAAGCATGTTACAGTGTGTACAAGGAACAGTACGAAGGGAAGTTTTTAGCTGGCAGCTACGCTGAAGAAGAAGAACTTAGGGAGAAAGGTGTTAAGGATGTTATATATATAGGGAAGACTGCTTTCACTGATATTGTGAGGAGTCATAGTAGCTATGAAGAGCCTATAGTAGACGAGGAGGAACCAGAGGAAGATCCTCTTGTGTTATTACAGGATGCTATTGATCTTACAGTGTGTAACCTAATAGATAAAGGTTATGATGAAGATTGTTTAGATTCACTTAACGATCTTCTTGACAAGTTTAAATCTAAAGGGGTAAGATGGGATGATTAAAATTAAGAAGGTTTGGAGAACTTATGAGTAGAAGTAATATTAAAAATGAGGGGGTTTCTCAGGCAGTACCGAACAACACTACAGTTAAGTTTGTAGGTATAGAGCAGGCCAATGGTGCTGAACTTGATACGTGGGGAGTGATGGTCAGTAGCGGCAGAAAAGGTATGGAAGATGTTGACTACAGAGCGTCTTTACTGCACCACAGGTCAGGCCCTATAGCTGCTTCTACTGTCTTACCAAAGAGTGACAGGGATGACCGGTTTAATAAGGCATACATAGAGTGGTGCTTTAGCCAGAGCCCAGCAGGGCAACCCTTTAAGGTTGATATGGGTGAGATAGAGGACAAAGTGTCGGATCGCTTAGTAAGTTGGCAGCACTGTAGCACAACAGTTAAACTTGAAGCCCTAGAGGGAGTAGTGTTTGCTTTTAGGACGATAGACGCTACAAAAACCGCTATAAGGTATACGGTTAAGGGTGGAGATAAGAAGGAGATAGCCAAGGTAATTTGGTTAGACAAAGGCCTTGGGGAGGAATTACTAGGGAGCACGGAAGTTTTGGTTGATGACCTACTAGTGTCCACTGCTATCATGGTGAGGTTTGACTACCATGAAGTTACAGGAGAACTTGCCTATCCAGAGCTTAAAGACCAGATGGCTAATTTGCACGATGAGAAGCAGGGCTACCTTGTATCAAAAGATGAGTGTAGTGAGTTTACAGATAAACAGATAAAGTGGTTACTACAACGTAACAATCAGACACCAGTAGATCTTAAATTAAATTTAAACAACGAGGAGAGCAATATGAGCAACACACGACGAGTAGTAAAAGTACAACTGATTGACGATGATAAGGGTTTACCAGTTGAGAATAGCCTAGTGCTAGATCTGGATGGTATAGTTACCCAGGATAATGATGAGACAACTATCCGAGAGGTATTAATGGGTTACGAGGTGGGTGATCTTCTAAACAATCATAATGAATTACGGGCTACTATAGTAGATAATGAAATCCTTTGTCGAACAGGAAACGAGGTTAAACTACGACCTATTAATCTCAAAGACCTTCGGTGGGTTGTTACTGGGTAGTACTGAAAGACCTTAAAACAATAAACATAATAACTAATAAATCTTAAAAGCTCCTCACGGGGCTTTGTTTTTGTTTGACATACGTACTAATACTGTTAAACTGAGTATATAGAACCAAGAGGAGATGTTTATGAGCACCACCATTACTGAGTTAGATATAGACCTAGAGTTGAAGGATATGTACGAAAAAGACCTAGAGTCAGGTACTGAAAGTGAAGCTCTAGAGTATGCATTAGACGATTGTGCAAATGATCTTCTTAAACTACTAAGAGCAGGTTGTATGTATGACTCGGTAGCTGATAAGGTGAAGCTGGAAATAGCTAACAGCATTATATCAACAGCACGTAGCACATTCTTTGAGCAAAATAGAGAGGAAGCTGTAGAGAACCTCGCTTCATAACACCATGAAAACTTAAAAGGAGAAGAATATGAATTTTGAACCATTTTGTATAGAAATTGAAGGGTTAACAGAACAGCAAGTAAAGAGTATTGAACGTAAAGCCGTGACTGCTGGAGCAAAAACCGAGGAGTCTGTGGAGATGATGTCTGACTATTCAGAGTGGAGATTTTATGGTGTGGATTATGAAAATCAAGTAGTATTTTATGACAATATAGGGGACTACGCTAACAGCCGGTACGAAAAATTAAGACTACTAACACTAGATCAGCTAGATGCTCATTTGGGACTAGAGCCCGAAAAACACCCTTTACGGGATGTTAAGCTAAAGGTGTTAGACAATGAGCATAGTGAAGCTTTCCAAGAGGCTGTGTTTGCTAGTGGTGGCCGTTGGAGGTCTGGCAGTACGGAGGTAGATAGTGAGGTTGGAAGTGCCTTGTACGTTGATTACAACGGAGAAATGTCAGCCAGCTTTAATTTATGTCTTACTTTTGACAAGGCGGCAGGAGAGGAAGTAGAGTTCACTTACGAGCGACAGCTTACATACTCCATAAATAAAGTTACCCCAAAGGTTGAAGTGTTAGGTAAGCTCTATAACAAGGAAGATGTAGAGAAAGCAATAGCCTCCATACCTTATCAAGGTAAACCCACGTAGGTTGGCCTATGTTTAACGATAGACTGGCTAATAGCCAACAACTACGTAAGTAGGATTGGATCACAACAAGAGGTACAAGGTATGAAAAGTAAAGTGTGGCTATTAATCGTTATTATTTGTTTTGTCGTCTCAGGAATAGCTGAAGTAAGGGCTTGCACCTTATACACCACTGAACAACAACATTCAATAGAGAGGGCGTATATAAAAGGGTTGCCCCACGACCTGGGCTACACCTTGGCCTCTATTGTTATACAAGAGAGTTTTGTTGGTTCCTATATCGTCAGAGTTAACAGCAAGGATGGTGAGTACGGAAGCTACGGTATAACACATATAGAGCTTAGAACAGCTATGTGGCTGGAAGGTTACGAGAGTTCTTGGAGGGCTAAGCAAGACCTAGTGCCTAAGCTAATAAGTGATGACGACTATGCAATGGATTTAGCTATAACTAAACTACTTAAGAATAAAAGTAAGGGTTGGTTACGTATGTGGAGTAGCTATAATGGCAGGGGGAGTAAAGCCCTGGAGTACGGTAACAAGATAAAGGGTCATATAGCTATACTAAAAGAATGTTACTCCTCAGAGTATAGGTTCTTAGATAGAGGAAGTTGGTATTAGGTCTTTTATCCTTATAGTCATCCTTACAGTAAGCACGATAAGCATCTTGTAAAGGTATCCTGTAGAGGTAGTCTTGTAGGTATTGTAATCTTCTACAGCACTCTTCTACAATAATCCTTTACAAGTATACTTATAAGGGATATAGTAGTAGGTAATTACACTATACCTTTTGTGTTTACAAGGCTATTTTATCATGGGTTTTCTTATTTGTCAATAGAAGGGTAAAAATAAATATTTATTAAGTGTATTACTTGACAGTTGTTGTATGTGTGGTAAGATACTTATAGCTTAATTACAGGAGAGCATTTGTGTGCAGTGTTTGTGAGTTTTGTGGAGAAAGTCTAAGCAGGTCAGTATTAATAAGAACATGCTTTATCCGTGTATGTATCTATTGCGGAAAAGAAAACCCATGGCCTCTAGCTAAAGATCAAAAGCCTGTAGGTTATTCAATTGATAAAGAGAAGGATAATAGCAATGACAGATAATAATGAACAGAAGATATTTCCAACAGAAACAGACCTGATTAATTTAATATACGATACAATAGCTACAAAGGAAGATAGTGCAGTCTACTTAGCACTACTCCCACAAGTGGCAGCGCTTGTTTTGGCTAATGTCCTACTACAAGACGATAAGTTCGACCCGACTGGTAAAACTGCTGTGTGGTTGACTAAAACAAGGACTGGCAGTGCCACTGTTGCTGTAGACTACAACATACTAGAATTTGTTGAAGCGTGCTCAAGAGGTGGTGTTGTTGATATGGCACCAGGAGAGTGTATTGTTTTTGATGAAAACAGCTTGACAAGTGCTAACGACGTGGTACACTAACTGAAATTAGATTAATAGGAGGGTATTATGGATAATGTGTTTTTGTTTGGTGTAACATTTTTAATAACCGTACTTAATGGTGTGAACCTATTGGGGCTTACTCTTGGTAATAGTTTCTCATATCCACATGCTGGTCTATTAGATCCAACATCTTGGATATTCTTTTACCCGAGTATTACATACCAAGCCATATACTGGGCTCCAGTATTAATGTACAATACGTAATAGGAAGTCCATAAATGGCGGTGTTAGTAGGAGAAACTAAAACTAGGTCCTGGTACGGTAAAAAATTCACCTTTGAACGGGTTGCTAAAGGCGAGTGGAGATGCACTTATAAGGAGTCGCAAGTAATACCAGAAGCAATACTTTCAGAAATTAAGCAATGGACATAGAGGAGAAAATAATGTTCGAACAGAATCAAATACTGTATAAAGTTAGCGCATCAACACAAAAGGTTCAAACTTGGAAAGGTTGGCTAGTAGATAATGAAGTCTGTGTAGCATACGGGCAAGAAGGTGGTAAGATGCAAGTTAGCATGTACGATGCCGAACCAAAGAATATAGGTAAGGTTAATGAGACTACAGCAAACGAGCAAGCAGTAGTAGAGCTACAAGCACTCTACCAAGCTCAGATAGACAACTGCCACTACCACCTAACGCGTGATGCAGCAGTGTCCTCTAAGGCTATAATTCCTCGTAAAATTAAGAATTACAAAGACCATTGGAAAAGTATGTCAAGTACACTGCTATCTAGTACAAAGAAGAATGGTAGTAGGGCTTGTGTTATTAGTGGGGTGTTGTATAGTAAAATAGGCAAAGAAGAGGAAGTTAAGGTTGAGCATCTTAGAAATGCTCTATGTGCCTTAAAAGAAGTTGCAACATTTGATGCTGAAGTATATGCACATGGTCTATCTTTGCAGCGCATAAGAAGCGCTTGGCTTAAGCCTGTTAAGACAGCTAAAGAGGTAGCTAAGATTAAGGCAGAGTATTTAAACAAAACAGGTAAAGATTTACCCTACGACCCTAACGAAGACGCCCTTAGATTAAAGTTCCACATATTTGATGTTCCTGTAGAAGGTTTGCCATTCAACGAGCGTATAAAGTTAATGCGTACACTTGAGAATCACATTAAGATAGCTAAATTATCAGACTGTTTTGAGTTTATTTACCCAGGATTGACAATGAATGGATCTCAACGTCTATTATTACGAGACAAAGTAGTTGCACAAGGTTATGAAGGTATGGTACACTACGAGCCAAAGGGTGTTTATGAGTTTGGTGTACGGTCTTCAAACACGCAGAAGGATAAGCCGCGGTATGACTCTGAAGCATTAGTTCTTGGTATTGAGAGATGTAAGAATGGTGATGGTAAACTTATGTTAATGGCTTGTGATGAGCTTGACAACGTAGAGTTTAAGACTATGATGAAGGTTGATCGGAGAGATGGTATAAAGTATCCGCGAGATATGGAAAGTATGCGGGAGATGATTGGTAAGTGGATTACCTTCTCTTATGAAGAACTTAGTGATAAAGGTATTCCAACTAAGCCTGTCGGAGAAGAGGTGAGGAAGTGTGATAGTTTTGGAAACCCATTAGAATAGTTCAGTGTCTTAGTAAATAAATTGTAACGTGACTGTAACTTTTGTGTTATAGTTCCTATACATACTCAAGAGGAGCAGTTATTATGAATTTTATAAACCTTAAAGAAGCAGTACAGTCTCAGTTTGACACAATGGTAGGAAATGAACTATTCTACATAAAAACTGATAAAGACGTTATTTGGAACCTGTACCTAGACAGCTTTCCAGAAGGGACTAACAATATTTACAGAGAGAGGCGGGAATTCGACTGTAACTGTTGTAAGCAGTTTATACGTAGCTGTGGAAACGTGGTATCTATTGTTAATGGTGAGTTAGTTTCTATCTGGGACATAGACGTAGGTGGCCACTTTCAAGTAGTTGCTAACGCTCTATCTACCTTTGTTAAAGAACAAGCCATAGACAATATTTATCGCAGTGATACTAGAGTACTAGGAACAGACCGAAGCCATCAACAAACAGATGACGGGGTTATCAAGTGGGATCACTTCTATTATAAATTACCAAGCAAGTTCGTTAGTACTGAGGTTGGGTCTTTTAAAGGCATTGCTACCGCAAACAAAGAGATTCTTCAACGTAGTTTAGAGGAGATCTCAACAGAATCTATTGAAATCGTGTTAGAGTTAATTGCACAAAACTCCCTATATCGTGGCGAAGAACATAAAAAGACCGTCCAAGCCTTGAAAAAAGCTAAGAAAGGGTGTGAGTCAAAATCAGGCAAAGACAAAGATCTGTACTTGTGGTATACTTCTGCTAACTTGAAAGAGGCTGGACGATTTAAGAACACCGTGATAGGGACTCTTCTGGTAGATATATCTTCAGGTGTTGAGTTAGAAGCTGCTGTTAGAATGTTTGAATCTAAGGTTGCTCCTCAGAACTATAAACGCTCTAGTGCACTGATTACTCAAGGAATGATTAAGAAAGCAGAGCAAAAGGTAGCTGAACTTGGTATCGAAGATGCTTTATACCGTCGTTATGCAGTGACTGAGGACGTTACAATTAATAACGTATTGTTCGCAGACAGGTCAGCTAAGAAAGCCATGGGAGTATTCGACCAACTAGGGGAGACTGTCAAGGACAGTAAACCAAACCTAGATAAAATAGAAGAAGTTGGTATCAAAGATTTCATTCACAACATACTACCCAAGGCTAACACTCTTGAGTTAATGGTTGAGAACTCTCATATTAATAACTTTACGAGCTTGATTTCACCAATAAACAAAGACGCTAAACCTATCCTAAAATGGGGCAACAACTTCTCTTGGTCTTATAACGGCGAAGTCGCAGACTCAATGAAAGAACGAGTTAAGAAGGCTGGGGGTAATGTGGACGGTGTTTTGCGGTTCTCAATCCAGTGGAATGATGGTGACAACAACCAAAATGATTTTGATGCCCACTGTATTGAACCAAAAGGAAACCTAATTAGTTTTAATAATAAAGGTCGAAGGCAAGCCTCTTCAGGTATGCTAGACGTAGATGTCGTAAGCCCAAAAGGAAACGTAGCTGTTGAGAATATCATCTACACAGATAAAAACAAAATGCCTAATGGTGATTATGAGTTCTTGGTTCACAATTTCTCCCATAATGGTGGTATGACTGGATTTACGGCTGAAATTGAGTACGAAGGAAAAGTATACTCTTACACTTATGATAGGAACCTAAAAAACAGGGAAAGAGTTTCAGTTGCTAAAATCAACTTTAGTAAAGAGAGAGGTATGAGGTTTATTAGTTCACTCCCGTCAACAGAATCCACTAAGGAGGTTTGGGGCATTAGTACCAATAAGTGGCAAAAGGTGTCTATGTTAATGAATTCCCCTAATCACTGGGATGGTAATGAAACTGGGAATAAGCACTGGTTCTTTATACTCCAAGGTTGTGTTAATCCAGACAAGGCTAGAGGGTTTTATAACGAGTTTTTAACTAACGATCTACTGGAGCATCGTAAAGTGTTCGAGGTACTGGGATCTAAGCTTAAGGTAGGGGAATCAAACAACCAATTAAGCGGGTTAGGGTTTTCTTCCACACAGAACAACCACGTACTTTGCAAGGTTAGTGGTAATTTTAATCGAGTAATAAAAATCAACTTTTAACTAGGAGAATAATAATGAATATGTTTGAATATGCAACAAAGAATAAGGTACGTTTCACTTTAGTTGAGGGATCAGCAGGATTATCTGTTGAAGACCTTTGGGACTTGAAACTAACCTCAGGTCGAGTATCCCTAAACGGGTTAGCTAAAGCGATAAATAAGAAGCTTAAAGAAGATACTGAAGAGAGTTTTGTCGTTAAACAAACTGCCACCAATACCTTAACTAAACTTAAGTTTGATATTGTTAAGTACATAATAGATATACGACTAGCTGAGCAAGAAGCTAGTAAAAAAGCTGTTGAGACTAAAGCCTACAAAGAGAAACTAATGGGTATCTTGGCCTCTAAGAAAGACGAAGCCCTTGAAGGTAAGTCAGTTGAAGAGTTAGAAGCCCTTCTTTCAAGCGTTGGTTAATACAGTTAGAAAATGTGATAGTTTTGGAAACCCATTAGAATAGGAGAACATTGTGGATAATCTCAAAAGTACGGTCAGCAATAAAGACACCCATGGAAAGGTTAGCCCATTCCCGTTTACAAACCTTAAGAAGTTATTACATGGGGTTCGTAAAGGAGAGTTATTAATTATTGCCAGTGGTAGCGGTGGTAGGAGCACATTTGGCACTGAACCACTCGAAACCAAATAGCCATAAGGAGACACTATGAGAAGTATTACCGAGGTGAACCCAAGTTCTGAGGTATTGATAGATTTACTTGAAGAACTTAACTCATTAGAAGACGATACAAGGGTTGGTGTATGCTTCTCACTTGTGGACTACACATGGGGTAAGTCACTTAAAGTTAATCTAGGAACATTGTGGGACTCCGAAAACGATGAAAGGGAGCAACTAACTGACCGAGAATACGAGGAGGACGATTACGAGTGTTTAGTGAGTTATGTTAGAAGTGGGTTGTTAGAGTTATCAGCTCATTTGAACCAACTGGCTACTGTCTTAGTAGCTGTAGAAAGCAAACCGCCAGAGGAGAGTATATTATGCAAGTAAATTATGATTTAAACGATATTGTAGATGCACTTGAGAATAATGAAGTGGACTCTAATGAGGTATGCTATGAACCGACTTTTAATGCACTAACTAAACTGATTAAGGCTGCCGATAAAGCCTCCGACATTATATACGGGAGTAATAAATGAGAAACTGGGATAAACTTAAAGAAAAAACTAAACAATTAGAGGATTTGTTGCAGACTGATAGCGATCTTCTATCAACACTTGGTCAACAAGAGGAAGCAGAGGATCTACTAGAGGAGCTTAGGGAAATTGTAGAGGCCATTTTGGTTGGAGATAAGTGATGAAGTTGTTGATTATTTTGCTGAGTTTACTCCTTTGCTCTTGCTCAGTTGTACAAGTAAGGGGCTCAGTTGGTGTATCTAGTTGCTGTAGCACTATGCACGTATTGAACGTAAGGTCACAACAAACATATTACTATGGAAGTGGGTGTTTATGAGGGTACTAGTAGCTTGCGAATATTCAGGGCGTGTACGTGACGCTTTTACTAAATTAGGGCATGATGCGGTTAGTTGCGATTTACTGCCGAGCGATTCACCTGGAGGTCAGCACTATCAAGGTGACGTTTCGATATTATAGATGATGGTTTTGATTTAATGATAGCCCATCCTCCATGTACATACCTAACGGGAGCGGCAGAGTGGGCCTTTGCCGACTGCCCATTGATAAATGGAGTACCTAGAAAAATACAGAAGGGTGTATTAATTGGTGAGAGTAGACGTAAAGCGAGAGCAGATGCGTTGGATTTTGTTAATCGACTATGGCGTGCGGATATTAAGAAAAAGTGTATTGAGAACCCTGTAGGCGTGATTACCAAATATTTACCTAATATGGGCAGGCCGCAGTATATACAGCCTTATTGGTTCGGAGAGGACGCTAGTAAAAAGACAGGGCTTTGGTTAGATGGCCTGCCAGAGATAACCAAAACAAACTGGATAGACGGTAGAATGGTTTGTTGTGGAGAAGTGGTAGAAGATAAATATGGATGTGCCAATTGCTGTGGTGAAAAGCGGGTTGTGTACAGGTGGGGGAATCAAACAGATTCGGGGCAAAATAATCTGCCTCCCAGTAATGACCGATGGAAACTAAGATCGACAACTTACCAGGGTATAGCTAACGCGATGGCGGAACAGTGGGGTAGATTGCCCGTTCTATAACATATTGAGGAGGTGGCTTACAATTATGCCAAGACTAAGGTTTAAAAATATTTTCGATGCATTGACTGAAGATAAAGCAGAGGCTGTTGAGTTTAAATGTAAAGCAGATGTAAAGATAATGGTAAGACGACTACTACTCTTGTTGAGGGCTCACATAACATCAGAGGAAATAACTACTTATGATGTTGCTAAACTGGCCCCAAGAGGTTTAATAGAGGAGCTTTATGCCGCCGACTACGCTCTTCAACAAGAGATGGATAATAGAACTTCAAAACAGGGGTAATTGATGACGTATACCAAATGGGGCGTAAGTGAAGTGGATAATAACAATACAAGTAGAGAGTCAGTAGAAGATGTTAAGCAATATAAGAGCTTGATACCGGTAGGTAGAGGGGTTGAGAAGAAAGAGTACGAGGAAGCTGGGGTGGTGTCTGCTGTTGACCCAAGAGATGGTAAAACAGTAGTAGCGACTTACTTCCCATCATACAGTAAAGATGGCACATTGTCTGGGTTTATTAAACGAGATTGGACTAAGCAGAAAGACGAGAAGTTCCACTTCTCTGCTGTTGGTGTTGTTAGTGAAAAGAACCAATTATTTAATCAAAATAACGTTCCAAGGGGTGGAAAGCGACTGTACATAGCAGAAGGCCATGAAGAAGCGTTGGCGATAAAGCGGGTACTCCTTGATGGTCTGAAAGGGACTAAATGGGCGGGTAAGATTATTCCAAGTGTTGTTGCACTCCCGCTGGGAACAGGGAACGCTGCTGCCTGTATTGCACATAATTTAGACTTTGTTCAGTCGTTCTCTGAGATAGTTCTAGCTTTTGATTCAGATGAGGCAACAAAGATTGAGGCCAAGAAAGGAATAGTAAAAGGGAAGGAAGCCAAGGAGGAAGTTGCTAACCTCTTATTATCAAATAATATATTTACATTCAAGCATCCAGAGGAGTGTAAGGACTCCAGGGAAGCAGTTGTGAAAGGTTTATCTGGTGAGTTGTATAAGGTACTGTCTTTTGGATTAGAACCTTACAGTCCAGAAAACATAGTCAGTGGGGATGATGCAGACCTAGATAGTTTACTGGAACCATTGCGAGAAGGTCATTACATAAGCCGTTATCCAAAATTGTGTGAAAAGATTCACGGATTTAGGACAGGCAATGAGTTGATAACTTATACAGCTTTCTCAGGGGTTGGTAAGAGTACACTCAACAGGGAGATAGCGTGGGAATTATGTGCTGACGGTTATAAGGTTGGGTTTATATTCCTGGAAGAACCGTTAAGAAAGACGCAACAAGCATTACTCTCTCTTGAGTTGGGGGTAAACCTGTCGGAATTCAGGCAGAATCCGCTAGCAATGGCAACTAGAGAGGCTATAGCAGAGGCTAAAGATAAAGTACTTTCAAACGGTAGAACGTTTTTCCTTGACCACTTTGGAAGCTTGAAGGTGTCTAAGCTGATGCAGCAGATAAAGTATCTCCACTTTATATGTGGCGCTGAGCACATATTTATTGATCATATATCTATGGTTGTTGCAGGGCTGGAGAGCAATAATGAGCGGAAGGACATAGATATGCTGTATGAAGAGTTGGCAGCTTTTATTACTGTGAACCCAGTTACCATACACGCTGTATGTCACCTAAAACGTGTTGAAGATCAAGTACCAAAGGTTAAAGAAGGAGAAGAGCCTAAACCATACTGGCGTCAGGTTAAGAAAGAAATGCTGCGTGGTAGTAGCGGGATAGAGGCTATGAGCACATGCATAATTGCACTGGAGAATGAGGTATTACCAGACGAGACTAGGGGTAGAGTACGGACTAAGGTGCTTAAAGACAGGGAGTGGGGTATCTTGGGTATATGCGACACACTTAAACAAAGAGAGGATGGTAGGCTTCACGTAGATGAGGACACATTCTAACAATAGGAGGATACTTTGGATATTACTAACGGAACAGCCGCAGGTGGACTTGAGGGTTTTGTCTTTGACCTTGAAGCAGATAACTTATACCTGCAATCTAAAAACATATGGACAGGGCACTTCAAATCACTTTGCGGTAAACATAACTTAGTAATACAACCGTTCAGGGAAGGTAAAGAAGTTAGCCGAAAAAAGGTTATAGAGTATTTAAAAAACTTTAAAGAGGGTGTTTTTGTAATCGGACACAACCACCTCGGTTATGATCTATGGATGTTATGGAAATTCTTAGGTATACCTTTTATAAAAGGTTATAAAGGAAAGGACTATTTGTTTAAGACTGTAGTAAGGTTTATTGATACCTTTGCTTTAAGTCAGTTCTTGTGCTCTGACAGATTCGGCGGTCACTCTCTGGCGGCCCTATCCTCTACTAGGGGGTCATATAAGATAGATTTTAGAGCCAGACTGATAGAGGACGGGACAATACTTAAGAGCGACCCAAAAGGGGAAGAGTTCAGAAAGTATCACCCATACATGGAGGAATACTGTGATCAGGATAGAGAGGCTACAAAGGTTGTGTTCTTTGATTTCTCTGAACACATGAGTGCGATATACGGAGAGTATTGGTATGAGCATAGAGCGTTCCTTAACCACCAGAAAGACCATTACTTATACGCTGCACAATCATTCGCTGGTGTGAGGTTCAAGAGGGAGAGGGCTATCGAGTTAGTTGAGGAGATAACTGTCACAATGTTACAGTTAGAGGAAGAAGTTCTTCCACAACTCCCACCACGTAAGCTTAAGAAGGGAGAAGAGAGTTTTTATAGTATGCCTGCTAAGCCATTCCTTGCTAGTGGTGGTTTATCCAAGACAATGCTTTCGTGGGTAGAGAAGCACAAAGGTAAAGTTAACGAGGACAATACAGAAGTTGAGGTCTACGGGGACACCTACCCAATAAAGGCTAAACTACTAATAGATATGAAGTTGCCTATGGAAATAAAAGATGGTAACGATATTAAACAGTGGTTTATGGAGGTTGGTGGTTGGGAGCCCACTTTTTGGAATATAAAAAAAGGTGCAGACGGTAAACCTGTTAGGGATAACAAAGGAGAACCAGTGAAGACTTCTCCTAAGATACAGGAGATGGGTAATATCTGTCCAAATCTATTAGAAATTGATGGGGAGTTGCCTAAAAAGATAGTTAAGTTCCTATCGCTACGTAACAGGAGATCAGTTTTAGAAGGTTGGCTGAAAAACTGGCGTCTTGATTTTGATGGTAGGCTGAGCGGTAAAATAACCGGCTACACTCCTACTTTTAGGGTCTGTCACCAAGAAGTCACCAACGTACCAAAAGCCCAGAAGGAGGTTCTTTTAGGAGAGGAGTTTAGGGATTTATTCTATGTAGACGAAGGCAACTGGTTTGTAGGAACGGACGCTACAGCACTAGAGAATAGAACATTAGGTCACTACACTTACAGGTATGATGGAGGAGACTTTGCTAAATTGATGTTGGAAGGCGACCCACACACAGCTTCCGCTTTTGCATTTTTTCCAGAAGAAACGGAAGGGTTTGATAAAGACGATCCAGATATTAAAGAGAATCCTAAGTTTAAGCCGTTTCGTAACGGTGGGAAGACAGGAAACTACCTTCTAGCTTACGGCGGGTCAGCCAACAAACTGGGTAAATCTCTGGGGTTATCTAAAGAAAGAGGTCAAGTAGCTTATGACAATTATTGGAAGCTTATGGTCGGTTTAAAAGGACTTAAAGATGCTTTGGAGAATCATTGGGAACATAAAGGGAAAAAGAGGTATATCCCCGCTATTGATGGAAGGTTCTTAGGGATAAGATCAAAACATGTATTGATAAACTGTGCTGGGCAGTCTTGCGGGGCCATTGTAATGTCTATGGCTGCTTGTCTTGTGGATGAAAAACTAGGAGGTATGAGAAATATCGATGAGTTAGGTAGACCTTACTACAATTATAAAGGTAACAAAGTTAAGCGGATTTTAATGGTTCACGATGAGTACTCTTTTGAATCGGAAGGGACTAAAGAATTTGCAGAAGAATTGGCAGAGCTGACAAGACAAGCAATTATACAAGCAGGGGTTGACCTTAACTTGAGATTGGATCTGGATGGAGAAGGTAAGGTAGGTAAATCTTGGAAAGAGGTTCATTAATAGGAGAGGGTATGAATAGCAAGAAAGCAAAAGCACTACGTAAACAAGCAAAGGTATTAGCAGAGGGTTACAACTTCCCAAAGCTTGTATATACAAAGAAAACTTATAATCCAAGACGGGAGGTACTGTTTGATAAAGCAGGAGGAGGGTATCGTGAAGTAGTGATTAAACGGGAGACGTTATTGCTTGGGGAGTGCGAGCGTAAAGTTTATAAAGTTTTGAAACAACAGAGTATTAATTTAAACAACTAGGAGAAACAAAAGATGAGTACAGTAGAAATAGTGGTAGAGGGTAAAGGTACTAACAAAGAGTTTAAGAAAGGGACTATTAAGGATGTGGTGTTTGCATACACAAAACTACAAGATGGTGCTTTTACTTACGGGTCTAAAGTAGATAAGGAGTATACAACTGATGTTATCCTTACAGAGGATCAAGCAGATGACTTTGAAGAGGCTTTTCCTAAAAACAAGGTAAAGCAGATCAAGACAGATGTATTCGAGGATAAGTATAAATTCTCCCCTCCTTATCCAAAACAGAAGAAGCAGTATGTTGCTAAATTTAAGGTTGGTACTAAGGTAACTAAGGACTACCCTACACACAACTTAGAGAAGGGTGTTGATGATGTGCCTTATACTTGGCCTAACCGTCCCAAAGTCTTTTTACCTGTAGAGGGGGGAGTACAGGACGTTACTATGAGCACGCTAATAGGTAATGGTAGTAAGGGTATTGTTAAGTTTAACATAACCACACACCCAACCTATGGTGAGTTCCCCAAGCTGACAGCAATGTTGGTAACAGAGCTGGTTCCTTATGAAGCCAAGGCTTCTGCTAGTGCTGGAGAGTTCGGGGAAATTATTGGTGGGCTCAATGAAGGTGATGGTACTACTCAACAGAAGGCTGCTTATAACGCACCTACTGAATCTGAAGATGAGTCGGAAGAGGAATCATCAAGTAGTACAGAAGAGGTGAATTTCGATGATGATGCGCCTTTTAAGTAACCCTATTTTAGTTAGTCTACTAGGTATTGTAGATAAGGTAGGGGTATGAAAGAGTGTTTTAAATGCAATAAAGTAAAAGTCATGGACGACTTTTATAACCACAATGGAATGAAGGACGGTAAGCTAGGGAAGTGCAAAGAGTGTTGCAAAACTGACACTAAAGCTAACGTAGCTGTTAACAAACAATACTACAAGGACTATGACAAGAAGCGAGCAAGTATGCCTCACAGAGTGCAGGCAGCAAAACTGTATGTAAACACCTCAAGAGGTAAAGAAAAGGCCAATAGAGCAAAGATAGCATGGATAGAAAGAAACCCAGTGAAGCGTGTTGCAAATGTGATAGTGGGTAATGCTGTTAGGGACGGTACACTGCTTAAGCCAAGTAGTTGTGAGGTTTGCCATAAAGTGGTAGGTAGGATTAATGGACACCACGATGACTATGCATACCCACTTATTGTACGGTGGTTGTGTTCTAAGTGCCACGCCGAGCGGCATAAAGCGAATGGAGAGGGAGCTAATGCACACTCTGATCACTGATATGCACAAGTGGGTTAAAGCTCCCTTATGTAGGCACATTTACAGATAAAGCATCCTATGTGGTGCTTTCTAATCGTTAAACAAATTAGGAGAATAATATGTTACCAGAAGCAATTGATAAACGAACTTTACTAGCCAAGTATGTAAACCAATCCGTAGCTCTTCACAAAGAACTTGAAACAATTAAAGAAGATATTGCTGAGCTAAGCAACATGGTTGAACAAGAGGTTGGTAAAGATTTTGTCAAAGAACTTAAAATCCTCACCCAGGCTCGACTACAACAAAGTAAGTTTATTCACGAAGTTGGTAAGAAAAGCACTGCTCTCGAAGAAAGTGAAATACTAAAGCAATATGCTAAGTAGGCCTATATGAAGAGGTTTGTAAGATTAATAGAAGCAGGCAGCAGCTACCCATGCTATCTAGATGTTGATAGTATTACAGGTATACACGTGCATTCTACCCACCCAGACCTAAGAAGTGTAGTTACTCGTGAGAGAGAGCAACCAAGGGTTGTTAAGGGACACCCCGATGATATATTTAAACTAATGAGTAAGGGAGATACTAATGACTAGCCTGCCCCCAATAAAGCCAGTACCTAAAATTAAAAGCAACCCACTGACGAAGATAGTCCTAACGTACTCTAACGATCCTATGTACATCCTAAAAGAAGATATCGCAGCTATCGTTCCGGTAGAGGGTAAGTGCTCAATCCTACTGAAAAGCGGTGAGCACCTTAGTATAAGAGACATTACAGTTGGGGAAGTTTGTAGACAACTTTACGGAGATTATGATGAATGAAGAAGTAATTATAAAAGATAAGATAGGACTGGTTGACATAGATACATTTATCTTCCAGGCAGCAATAAGTGCAGAAGAGAACTATGTTAGGGTTAGTCACAAAGACATTGACGCCATCTATGAGTACCCGACTAAAACTTCATTTTACAAGTGTACTAAAAAGGACGGGGAGAGCGGCAAACTACTGGAACTAAGGGAGGAGTTGGGACTAGACCTGAAGATGGAGGACTTCACAATAGAGCAGTGCTCAAGGTTGATAAGGGCAGAGGGAGATGCAACACCTCTTATGATGGCAAAGGGACGATTTAACGATAAGATGCGAATCATCCTTGAAAAAGATTGGTGCAAGGGGATAATTATTTGCTACGGTCGTGGTGAAAACTTTCGCTATAATTTAGCACAAACCCACCCATACAAGAACGATAGGCAACCTAAACCAATTCTACATGCAGAACTTACAAAATGGGTTCTACAGAAGTATAAGAATAAACTGTTCATGGAAGATGGTGTAGAGACTGATGATATTATTGTTAAACATCTGTACCAAGACTATTCCCAAGCCAAGGGGGACGTTAGTAAGATGAAGTATGTCGGGGTGTTTTTTGATAAGGATATACCGGCTAACACACCATTCATAATGTACAACCCCAACAAAGATAGTGAAGGGTTAGTGGTTAACACCCCTCTTGATGCAGCTAGACGCCTATGCACTCAGATGATCACAGGAGACAGTGTAGATACGATTAAAGGACTCCCTGACATCACGGAAGAGTTACGCTTAAAGTATGGAATGCGTAAGGGCAAGGGAGCTGGTGATAAGGCTGCTGAGTTACTACTAGAAGGTGCCTCCTCTATAAATGAATGTTTTAGCCGAGTGGTTGAAGCATACAAGGCGTTTTATGGTAGTGAAGCTACACTAGTAAAGGGATTTAGAGGTAATGACCTACACTGGACTTGGATAGACCACATGAATGAGCAGTATAGTTTACTTCGTATGCGTTGCAATTCAGAACCTGTTGCCTATATTAGCAAGGTACTTGATAAATTAGGAGTGGCTTATGAGTGATAAGCCATGGGAGACACCAGAGGGAGCTGAGGTATGGAAGACAGAGGCCCAGTATTGGACGTGGTTAAGAGGCGCTGTTAGACGTATATGGGCTGACTACCCGTTACGCAAGGTGTGGAAACGGGGTCAACTACGCCCTGTTACTACTGAAGAGCGATTAGCTAAAGTGTTTCACCCATCTACAAAAAATGTTGGTCAGTGTTCTTTCTGTGAAGAGTGGATGGCTGGTAGTAAACTTGAGTGTGACCATCTAGTAGAATCTGATGGTTGTACATCTAAAGCTACGGCTGAATCGTTTCTATGGCATTGTGCTGGGCTCGTAGCAGAGCACTTTAGGTTAGCTTGTAAACCATGCCATAAGATACAATCTTATGCTCAGAAGATGGACATACCTTTCGAAGAAGCAGTTACAGAAAAGAAGGTTATAGCAATATGTAAAGGGGATGAGGCTGACTGGCTTCGTAATAGAGGGATAGAGCCCGAGAGTAATGCGCCTAAGCGTAAGATCCAGGTTAGAAAGTATATCTTAAACCACTAATAGGAGGTGAGTCTTGGAAACAATTACATTAAGAAATATAGGACTGGATGAAGAGGACTTCTACCACTTGATCGGAGGGTACTTTGCCGTTGACGGTAATAATGTTGGTATTGTTCACCAAGACTTACCAACCTTTGAGGAGTACACCACGGATGCAGGGAGAGTTGAGAGGTGGACAAGCAGTAAGAATCAGATGATGGTCACTACAGATGCCATTAAGCTTAATAATGGGTTCTATAATGTCCACACCAAGGATTTGATCTTTAGGGTGGTGAGGGAGTACTACGCTGTAGAGCACATAACTCTCACCGAGGAACAGTTCACTGCCTTTAAAGAAGCTGTTGACAACCCGAAACCACTTAATCAAAAGATGAAAGACGCTATAGCGTACCATGATTCGGTTATTACTATAAACGACACACCAGAAGAGGATACTACTATTGGATAAGTCAATTTCAAAAGACATACTAGAGAAATACATTTCAATGACAGAGAAGGGGAAGTCTCGCCGAGAGATAGGACGTACTCTTGGTGTTGCAGAGAGCACACTACGTTATTGGGAAAGTAAAGGGTGGTTGAAGAAAGGAGTAAAGTCTAAAAAAATGGTTGTGTTGAGAACACCCAGTAATGACATACATTTTAAAGATACTGGAGAGGATAATAGCAGGATACTCCTTATCAGCGACCTTCACATCCCGTACCACCACACAGATGCTCTAGAGTTCTTAGCTCACTTAAAGGCCAAGTACAAACCAACCAGAGTAATTTGTCTTGGAGATGAGCTTGATAAACACAGCTTGAGTTTTCATGATAGTGATCCAGACCTGTTCTCAGCGGGGGATGAATTAAAGGCGTCTTTGCCTGTTATTGCCAAGCTCAGAAGTTTGTTCCCTACGATGGATATTCTTGAATCAAACCACGGATCTCTAGTGTATAGGAAAGCAAACCATTGTGGGATACCTAGACAGTATATAAAGACCTACAACGAGGTACTGGGTGTTGACGATAAGTGGAAGTGGTGGCACGACATGACTATCACACTTCCAAACGGAAACAAGTGTTATCTTCATCACGGTAAGTCTAATAATGTTACTAAGACATCCCAGGCAATGAGTATGTGCAGCGTGGCTGGACACTATCATGAAACATTTAAAATAGAGTACTGGGCAAACCCAACATCCCTCTATTGGGCTATGCAGTGTGCTTGCTTGATAGACGACAGTAAGTATGCTTTTAATTACAACAACTGCAACCTGAAAAGACCAATAGTAGGCACTGGCCTAATAATTGAGTCTATGCCTGTGCTTGAGCCTATGGTTTTGGATAGTGATGGTAGATGGGTAGGAAGGGCGAAGTGACTAGACAATCTGGACTGTTGCGTGGGGTAGAGGCACTAACTCCAACCGGCTTCGTTGACGTTGAGAAGTTAGATATAGGTGTACCTCTCTTCTCAATAGGTGTTGGTGGTGTTGGCTATTGGAGTGGTCTTGTAAAAGTAGACAGGTATAGCTACAAGGGTCTAGTAGTTTCATTGGATTCCAGGTCACTGAGTCTCAGTTGTACAAGAGACCACCCGATAGCCACCTACTCTGGTAAACTAACCCATAGGGTAGCAGGCACCTTACCAAAAAACTTCACCACGTGGTCTAGTGGTAGAGCAAGCAACTATCCTGAAGTAGAACCGAAGAGGGAGTTAGAACTGAGGTTGGCTGCTTGGTTCTGTACAGACTCTTATTTTTCAAGCTATGACGCCGTCTACCTGTACCAAAGAGAGAGTAACGCTTATAAAATAAGAGAGCTGCTGGACTACTTAGGAATCCCTTACAAAGAGAAAAACAGGTTTAGGGATATAAAGCAAATATGTGGTAAGATTCTTAAGAAATCTCCAGAAGCGCTTGTAACATTCACTATGAGTAGGTTGGTAGCAAACTCGGTAGGGGTTTACAACAACCACAGATTACCAGATCTGTGCAGAGGTTTGTCATTCAACGAATGGGATATTTTCCTGGATACCTTGGTGGAGGCAGATGGTACGCTTCCAACAGGGTATGTTAATTCACGTGTTGTTTATGGTAGCAAGGAGTTCTGCGATTCAGTACAGGCGGTAGCCGTGACTAAAGGGTGGAGCGCTTCCTTGACAGAGTATAGGGAAGGTCACTGGAGAGTTAACCTAAATAAACGACAAACCAGAAAGCAAAGCTGTGAAACCCAGTTGGTTGAGTATAGCGGCCCAGTAACCTCTATACACGTAAGTAGTGGAAATTTATTAGTTAGGGTCAGTAACAAATGCCATTTTACAGGCAACAGTGTGTAATAGGAGATAATAATGAACAGTATACTAATCGTAGGCCATGCTCGCCATGGAAAGGACACCGTAGCCGAGATCCTACGGGACTCTTACGGCTATACTTTTGAGAGCAGTAGTCATGCGTGTCTAAGGATTTTCATATATGAGCTACTTAAAGATAAGTACGGGTACACTACACTTGAGGAATGTTTTCAAGATAGGGTCAACCATAGAGCCGAATGGAAACAGTTGATAACGATGTACAACACCCCAGATAAGACAAGACTGGCTAGGGCTATTATAAAGGACAATGACATCTACGTTGGGATGCGTTGTGAGGATGAACTTGCAGCTTGTGACCTTATTGGTTTGTTTGATTACGTTATCTGGGTTGATGCTGATAAAAGAAAACCACCAGAAAGTGAAGAATCTATGACAATAAAGCTTGACGACAGTATGTATGTAGTAGATAATAACGGCACTGAAGATGATTTGATAAAGCAAGTTGAGAAATTGGTAAGATTTATGAAGGTCGATAACATATTGGAGGGTTTATGAAAGAGTTGTTTATCAGGTATCACGTTACTTCCACACATGGTGGGTATACAGGGTGGGATATTATAAAGTATGACCCAACCATACAAAATGCAAGACACAAAGTACTTGACTTTTTGTATGATATTCATATACTAGATGGTGTTACTGATGTTGATGTACTTGCTGTAAACACAATTAATTAGGAGATAAATATGGGCCAGAGGTATATAATAGGTGATTGTCACTTAGACCATAAAGGTATTTCTAAGTTCAGGAAGCGTAAGAACGGGCTCACAGGTATGCCGTATACATCCGAGGAGCAACATGAGCTTATGTACGAAGCGTTGGCCCAAGTTAATAAAAGGGATCACCTGTTTCTCATGGGGGATATAGCCTTTAGTAAGGAAGCTCTTGCGCGTATTAAAGCTCTACCTTGTAGGGATAAGATACTACTTGTTGGTAATCATTGCCGAGAGTTTGGTATAAAGATGGAGGATTTAGTGGAAGCTTATGATAAAGTCTATTCTCTTCGTTCATATAAAGGGTTTTGGCTAAGCCATGCTCCTATCCACCCACAAGAGCTTCGTGGTAAGCTTAACATACATGGCCACCTACACTACCACCACATACTGACAGAAGCTGCTATGCTTGATAGTCGGTATATTAATGTTAGTGCTGAGTACACTGGGTATAAGCCTATTCTGTTTGAACATGTCATATCGGCACAATATTATGAAGAATGCCAAGAAAAGTTTGACGAGTATGTTAAATTAGGCTATGCTGACAACACTTGTATAATCAATTAGGAGAAATACTATGATAGAACCTTACAACTCCAGTAAAACTATCGACGAAAACACTTGGTTTAATCACCTACTATTGCAGTCAGATATAATGCCCCTAGTTAAATTAGAGGGGTTTGATTCAAGCTGTATGATGATTAATCTAACCATAAACAACGTACCTGTACGTATTCAGAACTTCAATGAAGTGTTAGAAGAGTGGAGTGATAGGATAGAGGCACAGATAAAGGGTGATCTCGATTACTTCAAAGCCGAGGAAGCTGTAACTAAAAGGGCAGAAGAGCTTATCAAGGACAAGTTGCATAATATTTCTGAGGTACTACGTGAAGTGGAGGATAGTCTATGGAAACTGGAGTCATAGGGGCTAGTGATAATGGTTTAGGAAAGCTACTTAAAGAGTATAATGAAGGTAAGATACAGATCTATGAAGGAGGGATACAGTACGACGGTTGGGTAAAGACTGGGTTTGGTAGTACCAACAGGAAAGCCATGCCTATTAATAGTCCTAATTACATCTACAACTACTTAGAGTCCTTTGGCATAGTACCAGAAGAGTATGGTATAATTCACCCAATAGCAGAGAAGTATGCTCATATGGACAAGTCTGAGTTGATGGTTGAACTCACTCAACTTGAGTTGGAGATCGAAAACTACAGAAGTATGTTTGGTTAATATAGGAGGGTACTATGACAACACTGGATATACACGCAATAGAAGATGCAAATGTAAGCAGGCTGGTAGAGGATGCTATAACAAGAGTGAAAGGCACGTCTAGCCATGTTAGTATCATTAATAGCATAGTTTCACTCAATACAGCAACTTATGAAATTATTGATGATGACTCCCGTAAGGTGTATGTGGTTCGAATTCAATTTGAGGGGTTAGGAGAATGAATAATGGCCGTATCACTATAAGTAGACCAACGTGTGGTAATGGTGATGAATATATCAGCATAACCATAAAGGATTCCACGTCAAAGGAGAGGTTCTTAGATATAAGGGTTAGTTACGAGGATTTTGCAAAAGCGTTAACAGGACTTTCAGAGGTAGAATGTAATATTATCACAAGGAACCTTGATAGGGTTGGTAAGAAAAAGGAGTCAATGGAGATAGTGTTTAAATTGCGAGAGTACAGGGAGATGGAAAATCTTAATGGGACTGTAGAGGCACTGGCGTATGCAGCAACGCCAGAGGGCTGGGAACCTAGTTTGTACTTCGGGAGTAAGAATTCATTCTTCGAGGAAGATGGCGCGTACTGGGCAAGAACCACTGCTAATAGATGGGTTGAGGAGGGCAGTATATGAGTATATTGAATTTAGACACAGGTGAAGTATCTTCAGCGATTGAGGAGATAGTGTGGGATGGTGGTAGAGTTGGGCAGTGTAAAGTAAGGCTCGATAAAGATGAAGACTTAATTGAGTATCTTGAAGAGAATGGGGATAGTCTTTACCTTGATCTCAGTAACCTGAATAATGTTATTAAAGCTTTAACAAAAGCTGCTGAGTTGTGGGGAACTGCTGATGAGTAGGTACTGGGTCGTAGTAGGGATCTCTATGATTACACAGATTCTTATGTGGACAGGGGCTACACTACAACCAGAGCATGTGTTGTACTATGGCGTTTCAAGTGTATTTGTTACTATGAACCTGCTTACGGAGTTGAGAGATGAAAAGTAAACCCCTTATAGCTGTAGACTGTGACCTGACCCTAGTTGACTCTGATAAACACTGGATTGATTGGTTGGAGAAGGTTACGGGTACTAAGTTAGAATATAAAGACCGCCTGGACTACGACTTAACTAAATACTTTAAAGCTGAACTAGCATACGAAGGGCTAACCGGATATGAATTCTGGAACTCTCCCACCCTCTACGACCATATGGAGCCCATGCAAGGCTCTATAGAAGCTCTCCAGCACATCAAATCACTAGGCGTTGACCTAGTATGTCTATCACGTGTTATGGGCCACCACGGCGCATCCAAGCGTGCCTTTATCGAACGTTACTTCCCTTTCTTTGACGCTACATATTTATGCGGTAAGAATCAAAAATCCTTCCTCCACTGTGATATTATTATTGAGGATAGGTGTGAAGAGTTAAAAGGCTTTACAAAAGACACCACAGGTATTATCCTCTACAACAGATACATAGAGTTGTGTCCTATAGACTGTTTGCTATATGTAGCGAGAGACTGGAGTGATGTGGCTAAATGGTGTCAGTTGTTATTAGATAAAACTGAGGAGAAAGTGTATGGGTGTATTTGAAGTAGTTATGTTATATTGGGTTTTACCAAGTTTAATAGTGTTCCTTATACATTGTGAAGTAGCTAGAAGACTAAAAGACCCTATTGATGGGTGGGATTGGTTTACGTGGCTTATGGCTATGATAATGATTGTGTGTTGGCCACTTAGCTCATTATTCTTTATATCTAATTTCTTCCCGTACCTGCTTACTCCAATCACATTTAAGGGGAGAGACGATGTATAACTTAACAGAACAACAGAAAGAGCTTTGCGCTAAAGAGGTGATTATGTTTAATCGTCTTATTACAACAGAAGAACAGAGAAGTACAAAAGAGTACATTACACTTTGTGACAACTTGCTTAAGGAGGAGTTTAACGAGATGCTGGATGCAAGTACAAAAGAAGACCAAGTACAGTACTTAGATGGTGTGTGTGATACGTTCGTTACCTTGGTGCAACTACAGGATGCATTAGGTAAGGACTCCTTTACATCAGAGCTACTAGAGGATTATGTAGTAGTACCACACGTATCTGGCTACTATTGTTGGCCCACACCCGCTAAGCGCAGACGCGACTATTACGGAGCTATACTAGAAGTGTGCAGAAGTAATCTAACTAAAGTACCTACTATTAGGGAGGTGATAGGGATGTATGGGCCTGATCTGGCTATTGCCTGTGAAGCAGCTAAGGATTGGGTAGAAACTCATAGATCGTACAAAGGTATATGGTGGGATACTGTGGTAGATGCAGATTGGACATGGAGGGTGGTATTTAAGGATGAGAATAACAAAGTAATGAAGCCGTGGTGTTTTGAAGAACCACAATTAGAGCAGTTCATCAGCTCGTACTAAGAGAGAGGGGGTGATTTAGCTGTTCTTATAGACTACTCAGAAGAGCCTAAGTGGTTGGTGTCTTTTTGTTTATTGGGCGTTTCCTTTGTCTGGACTCTTTTAGAATCTGGTTTTGTTGAGCAACTGTTAAATAAAAAGGAGAGAGTATGAAACTAAGTAGTGTTTTGTTAATAGTAGGAGCAGCCCCGCTAGTGTTAGCTGCTTATACTATATTAGGAATTGAGGCGTATAGCGCCTTAACAGAGCGACCTATCTATAGCACAGCGGTATTTATTGTCAGTCTGTGTCTTGTTATAGGGGTTTTGATGAAGATAGAGGAGGAAGTATGAGCACAACATATGATATTGTAGAAGGGTACAGGGTGTTACACGGTACAAAGGTGCACACTGGTTACACACTAGAACGTTACCACGAAGGAGGTGGTACAGTAAGAAACCCAGGTACTGGTGAGATGGTAGAACGCAAACCTACTTGGGCGTTGATTGGGTATTACCCCAATATGAAGCAATGTATAGCTACCGTAGTGGAGGAGCTTACACTAGCCAACAAGCAAGTAACTACCGTTGAAGGTTACTTAAACAAAGCCACGGAGTTGGGTAAACAAATAGGAGGACGATTTGCAAACTGATGATATTGTACCAGGAAAGATTATAAAGCATACCAAGTTTGGTGACACAGAGTTGGTTACTGTAGAGGTGGAGCTACACCGCTTTGTGTTAGCCCAAGTAAACACACATAGAACATTCTCACGTAATTACCAAAGCTCAAGGGCCATGCCGATCCTTAAACAACTTGAGCAGATTAAGAACAATCCAGCTATGCCGCTACACTATGGTACAGCTAAGAAGGGGATGGTAGCAGGAGAGCCATTATCAGGTGAGAGTTTAGAGAAGGCTAAAGAGATTATCTTAAGTATCAGGGACTTTAGTATTAAAGGTGTTGAGCAATTACAAGAACTGGGGCTCAGCAAAGAGACAGCAAACCGTTATCTGGAGCCTTGGATGTACACTAAAGGCATCATTACAGCAACTAAGAAGCATTGGGAGTGGTTCTTTAAACTTCGTAGTTACCCTGACGCACAGAAGGAGATACGTGTCGTATCAGACTGTATCCGTGATGCGCTACGTACCTCTAAACCAGAAATGGTGGGGATTGGTGAATGGCACCTACCATACGTGGATCTCAAGGATGGTAAGTACATGGTCAATGGTATTGTTGTTAGTAAAGCGCAAGCTATAAGAACCTCTACAGCAGCGTGTGCTCAGATTAGTTATCGAACACTAGACCTAACAGAAGATAAGATTAACAATATATATGAGATGCTTAAACTACCCAAAGGAGGTGTAGTACCCAAAGAAGCTCCTCACTACAGCGCTGCTGAGCACCAAGCCATGGCATCCACACCAAGGTCTCTAACGTGGAGTGGAAACTTTTATACACCTGACTATAAGCAATATCGGAAAATGTTAGAATCTGGGATTGAACAAGAATTTATAAACTGATAATTAAGGGGTCATAGTGGAGGATAATGTGGTTAATATAGAAGAGTGGAAAAAAGAATTAGAGGGCTTGAAATCGGATTATCAAGATTTATATAATGACTTAATTGAGAGTGGGAAGACACTCAGTGAAGCACTAACAATTGTTAGGCATGTTAAGAGGCAAGAGCCTGAGTATTGGGCTGCTACTGAGTTTATGGATATACAGTTAAGTTTTCTAGTTGAAGATTTGAACGGGTATGGTTGGGGTGGTAAGAGTAAGAAAGAGAGAGCAGATATGCTTTGGGAGCTTGGCATGAATACCAAGACAGGGAAGTGGACACAATCTCTACGTCGTAAGATGGTAGGAACTAAACTAGAGTGGAAAGAGGTTGTGTGGGGAGGAGAGCGTTTAGATAAGGGTTGGTTAACTAAGCGTAGAGAAGACTTCACACACTATGCCTCCGACGAAGCCAGAGACATATACAGAATGCGTAAGGATTACGGATATAAACAAGAGGTTATGAAGTTAGGTTATTGATGTGTCTACTCCCCTGGTTGTTTGGCTTTAGCTTTTCTAGGCCAGGGGAAACCGAACCCACCATTTGGACGCCAGCCAGCGTACCACTCCCACCGCTCGCCTCGATAAGACATAAACGGGAGACAAAAATATTTAGTGCATACTTTAGAGAATCGGAATCCTCCATTAGGATTCCATAGAGAATCGACGCGTTCCACTACGTAATCGTGAATACCGATCCAATGAAACGTGAAGTTGTGCAGAGGGTTTCGCCACCACCAAAGTAACTGCCTCACCCAGTAATAACAGTCTGGGTAAAAGGGCGGGGGAGGTAGATCTTCTGCATTTCCGAATGGGTTATACTTACTATTGATATTAATTTTCATTTTGTCTTATAACTCCGCTTCCAATTATATCGTCTGTACTTTTATCTACGACGTTATACACACAACTTGTCCTGTTCAAATATCTTCCTCCCGCTCACCCAAACAACCTGAAAATATATGCATATTATGATCCGTTCTTTATGAAGTCCCACGTATTATTACCGGCGTATATAAGCTGACCAGTTTGTCCTGCATCAGGTAAGTCTAATCCACTAGCTGCTGGGTTAACTGTCACTCCTGCTGCCCCAGCCACTGTGACAACACCATCTCCTGCTCTACGTAGCACTATAGAGTCACCTAGTGTCCAAGGGATGTCGTCAGTATGTGGTACAGTTAGTGCTATAGCAGCCGCGTTTGTGAACCTAATATACCCACTCTTATCAGACAGGAGTAGAGTCCTTGCAGTGGTGGATTCTTCTAGTATGTTGACATTAAATGGATTTCCACCATTCAGGGCTGCTATTAGAACATCAGCAGATATTCTTTTATCAATACCTCCTTGAGAGATGTGTATAAAGTCGCTACTGTTTATTGCCGTAGCAGCAGGTAATTGATCTATTCTTTTATCGGCCATTATTGTTTCTCTATTCTGTTATTGGCTAAACCTAGTGCGCTGTACACCAGATTTTCTAGGTTCAGTGGAGTATCTACTGAACAGTGACGGTGACTGTGGCCGGTGTAAAGTTACCAAAATAGTCAGTAACCCAGTACTTAAAAGTATCAACACCGATAAAATCAAAGTCTGGGTGATAAGTAACTGTTCCGTCCTTATTGTCGTATACTCGACCATTTGTCGGTTGGGTAATACCGTCAACTACAATCACATCAAAATCAGCATCAGAGTCATTAACTAGTAAGTCAACCACCACCTCAGTCTCTAACGTAGTAGTGATAGCATCATCAACGGCAATAGGCGCAACACTGTTTAGGTCAATAACGCCTTTATCAACTGCATCTCTGTAGGCGAAGAAAGGGCTACCTAATTGAACACTATCATCAATTTCAGCAACCGTCCCATACTTGTGAATCTCACCTGTCACACGATCACTGTAATAATCCTCAAGGATAAAGTACCTCTTCCCATCAGCCGCGGTGTAGTACCCGTCAGTTTCTAAGATTCTAACTATCTCTGACGATTTAGCACTATTGAGGTCATCACCTGCTGGAATCTCAATAACACCCAAGCTATCGGTTTTAGTCCCCTCCATAGGTAATACCCTAGCGGTCGGGTCGCTATTAAGTCCTTCTTTGTAATTTAAGAAACTAGTAATGTTAAGCTCAAAACGAGCATCAACAATCCCATCACCAGATAAGACTTGGTAAGCATCATTCACTTCCATATATTCTTGATCAACACTAGTCATTGTTGGGTTCACTACAAATATCCGCTTATACCTGTCGGCAGGAAGTCCAGGTGAATTGAATACATCCGTGATACGGAAACCATAAGCAAATCCATTAATTTTAGCATTGACAATGGTTACGTCACTTGCATTAGTGCCTACGTCGATACCTTTGTCAGGGTTAGAGTATTGAGCTGAGGGCCTACCGATCACATCAAAGTTTAACAATAGATAATGTGCCGTGTATGAGATATGGCCCCCGTTAATTACATTCCAAGCTGTAAAGTCCTTCAACACAGACCGAACATCATGTCCCTGATGTGCGTTTCTTTTCTCAACAAAAACTCCAAGCTTAGATGCAAATGTTTCATTGTCGGAGAAGTGCAGGATAGGGACATCATCAACCGTGACTGATGAAGATAAGCCCACAGCCTCTGGTAAATCAAAGAAGGAAGAGTCAATTGGAATCACACCGTCTAAACCATTTTCTGGATCTTCAGCGCGGCCACGATGAAAATAAGCAAACCCGCTATTAACACTCGCTGCAATATTATTTCTAGCTTTCACCATACGACCTTCGAAATAAAAACCACTCCCGCTTCTACCGTTATCTAGTTCTGATGGGACGTTACAACATGATTTAGGTGTTCCCCAACCCATACCTTCAGCGTAGATTGCTATATTATTACTCCAACTACCAATTTCGTTACCTGTTTCAGCAACAAAACCAGAACCAAAAGTTTTATATGATGCGTTGTTATGGAGAATTGCGTTACCATCGTGATGGACATAACCCCAACCTGGAGAGCCAAACACAGCGTTACCAATAGCGATTGCTGGGTTACGTATATCTTCAAGACCTGGGCGGTGGAAGTGCATAGAGTAGCGACCCTTGACATTACTGTCTGGCATAATTGGGTCAAACTCATGGGGATTTTTAGCTGATATTGATTTATTCGTTCTACCTAACTCTTTAAACTCAACGTAACGTACATCCACGTCGTCGTTGTGCATAAACATCATGTGACCACGGTGGTGTATCTGAGTAGATGCACCATTTTCACTTTCAATAGATATGTTGCGTGTATGGTTTGCCACTGAAGTTTTTAAATCAGCCCTTGGTGTTCCATGGTCATACTGCAAGGCACTAGAGAACGTTACGACATTACCGTTCACTTGCGTTATGGTTAACACCTCATCTTGAGGGGGTTGTGGAGAGGTCTGTACACCATCCCATCTGTGTCCATCATATATTGTCCCTGCTAAAACGATTGTATCTCCGACTTGCCAGTTTTGTGGTGCAAAAGCTAACGTTATCGAGTTATCGCCTATTTTGGGGTCAATAAGAACTT
>Ga0070748_1000032_pt1 | contig 69927 bp, 61 predicted proteins | sample VirMetDEL_Nov_12_FD_77015 | JGI IMG/M metagenome (GOLD analysis project Ga0070748, IMG submission 77015) | Aqueous microbial communities from the Delaware River and Bay under freshwater to marine salinity gradient to study organic matter... | ecosystem: Environmental > Aquatic > Marine > Coastal... | reverse complement strand
TATCCGCAGCACTTAAGCCAGACAGGGTTGTCGTAACTGAGGCCTCAGCCGTAACGCCTGCACCTGCTTTATTAATGTTATCAGCAACTGTAGCAGCATTGTCACCGCCGGTAATTGCCACAACTTTACCATTAACAGCAAAAGCTGCATCAGCGGTTGTACCTTGTGTTAAAACAGTCGCCGCTTCTACACCAAATTTAGTGCCAGCACCTGAAACGCTATTATTACCAATTTTATTCGCTGCAGTGCTAGACAACGATACTGAAATCGTTTCATTAGCATTGGAGCCTACTTGGAATTTTTGAGTTCCATATGTACCGTCAAGCAATTTCTGACCACCAAAAGAAGTGGTATCTGAAATACGAGTTAATTCAGTTTGCAAAGCAGAAAGCTCTTTTTGCATTGACTCTCGATCACCCGTTGAATTCGAGCCGTTAGCCGATTGCAGTGACAAATCTCGCATACGTTGGAGAATGTTAGTCGACTCTTGCATTGCACCTTCGGCAGTTTGCGCAATAGAAATACCATCGTTAGCGTTGCGCATTGCAACATCGAGCCCATTAATCTGACTCGTCATACGGTTTGAAATCTGTAGACCAGCGGCATCATCCTTAGCGCTGTTAATTCGTAATCCTGACGATAAGCGTTCCATAGACGTTTGCAGATTACCATTGGCTCCACCAAGGTTTTTTTGCGCCTTCATCGATGTGACGTTCGTGTTTACTGAAATAGCCATGTTACATTCCTCTTCTAAGTTGGGTGCCAAGACGTGGAAGCCTGGCTAAATCTTGTTGCCATCAATTGCTGCAACTTTACTTAACGTGCTTAACTCTACTTGCTTAATTTAATTACTTAACCTTTAGACCTTTATGCCTTCGTCATTGAAGACCGTCTTGTTTTAGCGCTTTCGGTTCAGAAGGCATTCGATCTAGATGTAATCAAACAGCGATACGGAACCCACTTTACTAAACACACTGGATACGGCATTGAGTGCGAGTTGTTGCTTCTCAAATTCAGTTATCGCAGTGGCATAATCAACATCTTCCAATTTGGATAATGCCGAGGTGTTAATCAATTTCTCATCAGTGTGCTTATCAGTATATTTTTCCAGTATCTTTAAACTGTTACCTGCTAAGCCTTGCTGCTGACTCATTTGTTTGACACCACTGCCAACATTATTCAATAACTGTGCCAACTCAGACTGGCCGGATGGCGTCTGCACTTGGTCAGCATTTTCAAAAAGAGCAATCGCCATATTTAAGGTATTGAAAATACTAACCTCTGGTTCTTGATGAAGGGTAAAGCTGTCACCTATCTTCGGCTCGCCGGCAATTTTTAGTTCAACACCGTCAAAAGTGACTGGCACAGCGGGATCGAACGCCGCTGCGGGGGAGATGATATTGGCGGGAATAGCGTTGTCGGTGACTTCGACATTAATGCCACCAGCACCATCATCTAGAAATGAAACAGTGTAATCAGAGAGAGAAGGTGTCGCGTTAGCTAGCTTAGCGCTAGATACACTAAAATCACCTTGTTGGGACGGCAAATAATTGACGCTATAATCGCCCATTGCATTGGGTGACTTCATAAAAGCGGTATCTCCAGCCACATTAGTATTAAGCTGAATACCTGTAGCAATCATGCTATTACGAACGCCTGAGTCGCCTGAGTAAATAATTTGACCATTGTTATCGAATTCGAACGGTTGCGTGTCCGTTTTATTACCTGCAAAGAGATAGTTTCCCGATTCATCTTTGGTATTCGCAATCGTCAGTAATTGATCCAGACTTTTACGCAGATCATCGGCAATTGTTTGCCGCTCTGCCTCAGTCATACTGCCGTTTGACCCCCTTAGCATCATATCTTTCATGCTCGATACTAATGTATCCGCTTGGCCAAGTTGACTTTCGGTTTGTTGTAAGTGATTCGTTGCATAATCAATGTTCTTAATGAACTGATCGACGAGTGCATTTTTCTGATTCAGATTATCGATACCCTGCGACGCCACAGGATCGTCACCCGCAGTGTTGACTTTCTTACCACTACTCAATTGGTCAAGAATTTTGCTGGTCGCCGTTTGCTTTTGCAGCACACTGGTAATGCTTTGATTAAAGATCTGCGCGGATGATAATCGCATAGTTAAATCTCCTAACGCACTGAGGATAATAAGGTGTCAAAAATCTGCTGTGCGGTCGTCATGATCCGCGCAGAGGCTTGATAAGCTTGTTGAAAACGCATTAAATTTGCAGCTTCTTCATCTAAGTTCACGCCCGACTCACTCTCTACTCGCGCATAAGCTTGCTGATACACAGCCTCAGCCGAACCAGTACGCACTTCGGCCGCTTTCGTTTTACTGCCGATGTCAAGCTTAGTGTTCTCGAACACATCCGCTAAGGTCGACTTGCCACTATTCATCACCTTACTTTCGCTCAATTTAGCCATAGCGACAGCATTGGAGTTATCGCCCTCTGCAAAGGATAAATCGAAGGTAAATCTGTCATTACTCGCTGCAGCTGTGCTGTCAACTTCAAAGGTAAAACCAAAGGCGCTGATACTCGGTGGGGTATAAGCTGTAGCAGCTCCAAGTGATGTTCCTGCGGCATCGAATGCTTCATAGGTTGGAGGTACAGCAGTAGTGTCGAGCTTTATCGTCAACTCGCTGCCCGTCACAGGGAAATTTGCGGCGCTGCGATTGCCAATTTGAGTCAACTTAACTTGAGTATTACCCGAGTTAGCGGCATCAGCGGTAATCTTTGGGGATGCGGCGGCAATACCTTTAGGGTCTTTCATGACCACTTCAATGCCATTTGAGGCGCCCGCTGTTGGGCGAATGGCAAAACGATCCCCCGACGCCATTGCGCCTGCTTTTATGTCAATTGAAAATCCAGCACCACCCGATAACGTCGAGCCAGTTAACGTCAGCGGTGTTATCACCCCCGTTTCCGTATCTCTCAACTCATAAGTTGCAGGCACAGTACTGACACATGACAGCTCGTAGGCACCGCCAGTTAATAGACTGGTGTCATCTATGGTAACGCCTAACGTTGCATTGCCCGCATTATCAGAAAAACCTGCTACACGACCCAAGGACATCATAGGATCGTTGATATCTTTGAAGATATTGGCACCGACTTGCCCATTGAGGTCAATGCCTTGCGCTTGCATTTTGTTAAAGTTATCCGCCACGCCCAACGCTAATTGATCAAGCTCATGACCCGCGGGAATTAACGTCTGGTCACGATAATCAAACATGGCTCCTAGCTGACCACCCAGTTTACTTGGGTCAACAGTAACGCTTTGCGAGCCAATACTTGAGTTAAGCTGTAACTCTTTGGGAAATGGGTTACCCGCTTGAGTCCCCATACTCATGGCAATCTCACCGGAAACCAGCATCACAGAGCCACCGAGCATAATACTCTTGGCGCCATTTTCTTGCGGGATGACATTCACTTGGGCGTACTGGCTCAGCTCTTGAACGAGTGCGTCTTGCTTATCGAGCAACTGCGCATCTTGATTCGGCGACTTCATCAGCTCTAGATTTAAGTTGGCGAGTTCTGTACCTATCTCATTAATACGTTTAGTCATGCCAGTTATCTGGTCATTAGTCTGATCGAGCTGGCCATTCAAATAAGACTGCATCTGATTCAGGCTACTGGCAACTTGCTGCGCATTCGTTAAGGTCGAGCTACGGATGCCCAAATCGGCGGGTAAGTCCGCCACGCTATTCAGCCCTGAAAACAGGTCATTCAAGCTTTGTGGCACCACTTTGCCTATCTGAGAAAACAGTTGATCGAGTTCGCTCAATTTACCATAGCTGGCTTCGGCGGCACTGAGCGTTGTTTGGCCAATGCGCAACTCTCTTGCGGCATAGTCATTGTAGATTCGCTTAACGTCATTTACGTAAGTTCCTGTGCCATAAAAGCTATTGCCTAAACGCTGTGATTCTAGAGTAGACTGAGTTGCCACTTGTCTGTGGTAACCCGCGGTATTGGCGTTAGCAATGTTATTACTGGTGACACCCAGTTGCGACTGGGAGGCAAGCACCCCAGTTCGCGCAATATTCAGCAGATCAACGGCCATTAGTTGACACTCCTATGAACAAACAGGGTTGTAAGGTTCATCATTTGTCTTCTCCTGGCAGAATTGATTTCAGCTCTTCACTGATGGACTGCATCACTTTAATGACTTTTTCAGCATATCGAGGATCTGTGGCATAACCCGCATCCTGCAAAGCTCGAATGAACTGAGTTGGGGACGCTGCCACTTTCTTCGCATCTTGATAACGATCACCATCAGCAATGAAGGACACAAAATCGTTAAAGCTATGTTCAAAGTCACTGTAAACACGGAAGTCAGCTTTTTGCTGCACTGCCACACCGTGTTCGAATTCTAAGGTGCTGACGTTCGCTTTATCGCCCTGCCAACGGCGATCAGCTTTAATATTGAATAAGTTATGGCTCGGTGCGCCGTTATTGCCGCGAACAATTTTTTGTCCCCAGCCAGTTTCAAGCGCCGATTGCGCCAACAATACTTCTGGTTGAGTACCTAATGCTTTTGCCGCTTTTTCAGCGTGTGGGTATAAGGTCGCCAAAAACTCTTCGCGACTACCGAAGCGGACTATTTTCTGGGTTTCCCTAAAGGCCGCCGTCGGCAAAACTTGGCCGCTAATCACAGGTTCAACGACAGAAAGTGACTGTTCGCTCCAGCTTGGCTTAGGTGTATCAATCGCCAGTAAACGATGAGGCGTATCAATATCCATTGATGAGTTTGCATCCATGGCGCGATCGGGCTCAAATACTGGTCGAGCAATTGCAGCGGGGACACCATGATTGACAACTGTGGGTTCAACCACTGGAGCGGCTGCACTCTGCATAGGCACATTAAGCGCTTTATCGTCGTGGAGCATTTTCATACCGCCATTGTCACGCAATACCGATGCAGGCGTGAAATGACTGGTTTCAGGGGAGAGTTGCTGCACCATCATATCGGCAAGGCCCAATACCCCTTTGTCAGATAAATCGACCGATAACTGCTGATCGCGCATCTGCTCGTAAAACTGAGTGTATTGGCTATTGAGAGGACTATCAGACTTAAAAACCGCATTGGCATCGCGCATACTTTTCATCAGCATTTGCACGAAAATACCTTCAAATTGTTGGGCGACCTTTTTCAAGGCGCCCTTCTCATCCTTCTGTGCCTGGGCGCGGAGTGAATCTAAGCCGCCCAGGTCAAGAAAATGTGATGAACTTGAAAGCTTTTCCATGATTTTCCCGACAGAAATTAGATGATGATAAGTTCACCATGCAAAGCTCCTGCCACTTTTAACGCTTCTAGTATTGCTAACACATCTGAGGGTGCTGCACCGACCAAGTTAACCGCTCTAACCAGCTCATCCAGCGTAGTGCCTGGATTAAACATAAACATACGGCGATCACTTTCTGTCGCTGTAATCGTACTATTGCTGGTGACGGTTGTTTGACCATTAGCCAAGGCATTTGGCTGTGAAACCTGCGTAGCCTCAGCAATCGTGACTGTCATGCCGCCATGGGTAATCGCCGCTGGGAGTAAACGCACGTTTTGCCCAACCACTATGGTTCCGGTACGTGAGTTAACAATCACTTTGGCAGATTCTTCTGCAGGGATAACATCGAGGTTTTCAAGCGTTGCTAAAAAAGACACCCGTTGTGATACATCACGCGGAGCATTGACCTGCACAGATGTTGCGTCTAAAGGACGCGCCATATCAGGGCCTAATAGCTCATTAATCGCATCGGCCATCCGTTGTGCGGTAGAGAAATCAGAACGACGTAGGTTAAACGTCAAATAATCGCCAGTTGAAAATGGGGTCGCCACACTGCGCTCAACAATCGCGCCATTGGGTATACGGCCAACTGTTGGGGTATTTTGAATGACCTTTGAACCATCTAAACCATCTGCACTAAAACCACTCACCACTAAGCTGCCTTGGGCTATGGCATACACATTACCGTCAACACCTTTCAAAAAGGTTTGTAGCAAGGTGCCACCGCGTAAACTTTTGGCTTCGCCTAAGCTAGATACGGTCACGTCAAGATCTTGACCCGGTTTTATAAAAGCTGGCATATCGGCGTGTACGGCAACCACAGCAACGTTTTTAATCTTTGGTTTGACGTTGTCAGGAAGATTAATGCCGAAATTTTTGAGCATAGTCATAAAGGTTTGCTCGGTATAACTGGTTTTTTCACCCGTTCCCGGCAAACCAACCACTAAGCCATAACCGATCAACTGGTTACTGCGTACGCCCTGCACATTGGCAATATCTTTAATTCGTTCAGCCTGACTAGGTAAAGAAAACACTAGCGCAGCAATGGCTAATACCAGTTTATATTTCATGATACGACTCCTTAGAAGGGCCACCAGTCGCTCATAAAGAACTGGCTTAACCAGCCCACTTTTTGAGCATCTGCGAAAGTACCAGTGCCACTGTATTGAATACGAGCATTGGCCATCCGCGTTGAATCGATAGTGTTATCGGGTTTAATGTCCTGCGAGCGAACCAAACCTGTGACGCGAATAAACTCATCACCGTTATTGATTGAGATCCATTTTTCGCCGCGGATCACTAAGCTGCCGTTATTCAACACTTGCATCACGTTTGCCGAGATGCTGCCATCTAAACTGTTACTCTGATCCGCATCCGATTCACGCTTAGTGTTCATGCTATCTTTATAACGTAAATCAATTGGCACTCCGCCAATAGACACGTTACTGCCACCGGCAAAAATGGGGTCTAAAGTCATGTCGGAGCCTTTTTTAATCTGATTGCCTGCACTCTTCTTAGCTTGAGTCGACTCTTTCAAAACGATAGTGATAATGTCACCCACTTTGTGAGCACGAATATCCGAATACAAGCTAGATGCTTGACTGTCTTGATAAATAGAACCAGTCGCGGCAATTTTTGTTGGCGGAGCCTCTGGGTATACCGGCGCGTAAAAGGGATCATCCGCAAGGGGTTTCTTTTGCGTCGAGCTACAGGCTGCAAGCAATAACGCGACGGCCACCACAAGATATCTAGCCATGATGTTTGCCTCTATAAATTCTGAGTCACATAAGACAGCATTTGATCTACCGCTGAAATCACTTTTGAGTTCATCTCGTAAATGCGCTGACTTTCGATAAGGTTCACCAGTTCTTCGGTCACGTTAACGTTAGAGGTTTCTAAGGCGCCTTGACGAATCGCTCCCATGCCATCTAACGAAGCGGTACCTTGAATTGGCGTGCCGCTCGCACCAGTTTCCGTGTATAAGTTTTGCCCCATGGGATCTAGACCCGATGGATTAATAAAATCCGTCATAGTCAACTGACCCACAACTTGGTTCTCAGCAGTACCAGGGGTTTTCACTGAAACTTCACCCTCCGCGGAAACGGTAATACTGGTCGCATTGTCAGGAATAGTGATCGCGGGTTGCAACAAGTAGCCAGAACCGGGTGTCACAATCTGGCCCGTATCGTCTAAGGTAAACTGACCATTTCGGGTATAGGCTGCAGTACCATCAGGTAGCTGGATTTCAAAAAAGCCGGGGCCTTCAATCATCAGATCCAATGAGTTATCTGTAGTCAGCATGTTGCCTTGGGTAAACATTTTCTGCGTGGCGACAACTTTGGTACCCGCACCTATGTTTAACCCATTAGGTAACTTAGTGTTAGAAGCGCTGACACCACCCGCTTGGTTAACTGTTTGGTAAAGCAAATCTTCAAATACTGCGCGACTTTTCTTGTAGCCCACAGTGCTGGCGTTCGCCACGTTGTTTGAGATCACCGCAATGTCAGTTTGCTGTGCGTCTAAGCCAGTTTTACTAATCCATAACGCCGGATGCATAATCTATCTCCTAACTAATACGCATTAATGAGGATGAAGCGCGATCATTTTCTTCCGCGGTTTTCATCATCTTGACTTGCAATTCAAACTGTCGCTGAAGGTCAATCAAAGACACCATTTCATCGACAGGATTTACGTTACTGCCTTCCACTGCGCCACTTTCAACTGCGACGAAAGGATCAGCTGGTGCTGGTTCTCCTGACATTTGTCGAAATAATCCATCTTCACCACGCATCATCTGCGCATTACCGGGATTAACGAGTTTCAAGCGACCAACTTCTTCCACCACTTCAGCGGTAGCGCCCTGAGGTCGAACAGAAATAATGCCATCCTGAGAAATTGAAACCTTCTCAATAGGGAGCGGCAACACTATGGGGCCCGCATCTCCCATAACAGGATTTCCCCTGTCATTGTGTAGTAAACCCGTAGAGTCGAAACTTAAACTGCCTGAGCGGGTATAGGCTTCACTGCCATCTTTTGCCTGCACGGCAAACCAGCCATCGCCTTTAATGGCAACATCGAGATCTCGTCCAGTGGTTTTTATGGGGCCTGAGCGAAAATTAGCTGACGGAGATTCTGTCATCGCAAATACCCTGGAAGGCAAGCCTTCACCGAAGGCTTGCATTGAGCGAGCTTGTGCCATATCGGATTTAAAACCGTCGGTATTAGCATTGGCTAAGTTGTTCGCACGGAGCGCCAGCTCATTCATATTTTGCTTGGCGCCACTCATGGCGACATAAAGGAATTTGTCCACAGACTGCTCCGTCAAATTTTCTACATGACAATAGCAAAGCAAGCATCGTGCCAATAAAGTTGACGTTTAATTTACTGATAGAATTGAAGAATAAGGAAATGAAGAGAATTGACAGCAGGATAAAGGCTAAGTGTTGCCACTGGCGGCAACACTTAGTCAAACAATGTAATGATTAGCGGATTTGTAATACGGTTTGTTGCAGTGTGTTGTTCACTTCAAGGGTACGAGAGTTCGCTTGGAAGTTACGCTGCGCCGAAATCAAATCGACCAGTTCAGTGGTCAAATCAATATTCGATTGCTCTAACGCCGATGAACTGAGACTACCAAAAGTTCCACTATTGGGCTCACCCGCTAACGCAGGACCTGAAGCTAAACTGGCTTTCCATGAAGTATTACCCACTTGCGTTAAACCTTGTTCGTTAGCAAAACGAACTAAAGCAACCCGTGCTAAAGCAACGTTCGAACCGTTAGAATAGCTTGCTGTAATTAGGCCATCAGCACCAATTTCAACGTTAGTTAAACGACCAACCGTCGTACCATCTTGTTTCAATTCAGTCGCCGCGAAAGGATCTGCATATTGAGTGGGCGCATTGAACTTCACTGTTAATGCTTGAGTGCCATCCGCTCCAGCACCTAATACACCAGCTGGTTTATTACCAAGTGGCGCCGTAGTAATAACTGCAGGATTACTGTCAATATAGGCTCCAACTGAGTTAAACTTCAGCACCGCCCCCGTCCAGCCACCAGCAGTTTGCGCTGAAACACCACCACCGCCCGCAACAGGTGGCACATCTGGACTACCGTCACCATCAGTATCCACATCGTATTTACCTGCAGGGCCATTTAAATTTACAGGTTTATTATCAATAGCATAATAAGCCACCCAATTACTCTCACCATTATATGCACCGTCTTTAGGCTTCACAAAGTACGTGGTCATGATGTGGCCCTCACCGAGTGAGTCATAAATAGTCATTGAAGTGACATTGTTATAAGTTTTTGGATCGGTGTGGTCAAATAAAGCAGGATCTAGGGCTTCAGCTTTAGCATTTAAGTTCATTTGTAAAGTGACATTCTCAGTCTTTACTGGACTACCTGCAGTATCGGGAATTTGTACAGGCTTAGCCGTGGTTAAACTCACAGATGTTGAGTTGCCGTCTTTATCCACAGGGAAAGTCTGTAAATAATTACCAGCCGAATCCACCATGTAATTATTAGAATCTACTTTAAAAGCGCCTGCACGGGTGAATGCGTGATCTAATGTTCCTAATTCAGAGGACGTTACAAAGAAACCACCACCTTTGATTGCCAAGTCGAGGGAGTTATTCGTCAGTTGTAAGCTGCCTTGATGGAATTGCTGTGCCACTTGACTCGTTGCAACACCACCACCAACAGCAGTTTTAGCATTTGAAAAAATAGAATTAGCGTACACATCCGCAAATTCAGCACGGGACTCTTTAAAGCCAATGGTGTTCGCATTAGCAATGTTATTCGCCGTAGTGTTTAAATCTTTCTGCGCGGCAGCAATGCCACTCAATGCAATGTTAAACGACATAATTCACCTCTACACTTGACTCAATTCATTGATGAGCGACTTACGCCCAATTCGGATGCTGCAAAAATTCTTTTAGGCAAACTTAGGTTTCAGATACAGCTAACACATCGGTTAACTTGATGCCCATACCGCCTCTCAAGTTAAGAATGGCACCAGTACTGGCCGTACCAAGAGAGACACTGGTCACATGAGCATAGGTCGAGACTGGCAATTCTTGGGATTTCCCATCCACTAAACCACTCGCCTTGATCGTATAGTTACCTGCGGTTACAGGTTTTCCATCTTTATCGAGGCCATCCCAGTTGACATCAACATTGCCCCCCTTACCGCCATCAACTTTAAAGGTGGTCACAACTTGGCCTTTATCATCCTCAACACGTACAGTAATTTCAGGAATTTTAGCTGGCGTGCTAATCACACCTTTTATTGTTGGGCTTTCAGCTGAAATGTTACCTGTATCGGTTGGGATCAATACCTTGCGACCAACAAGTCCTGATGCCTGCAATGCTTGGCTCGACGTCATAACACCGTTTAAATTAACGATTTCATTATTCAACTTAGTAATACCATCAACCGTCGAGAATGATGCCATCTGCGCAATCATTTGGTCGTTGTCGACGGGCTTAAAAGGGTCCTGCATCGATAACTGTTGGCTTAATAACGAGAAAAAGTCATCTTGAGTTAATTGTTGGCTTTTCGCTTCCGGTACTATCGAATCTTTTGGCAGTCGTATGCCATCAAGAAACGGATTACCCGTTGAACTGGTTGATGAGTTGGTCGTCACAGCATTTGATTGACTCTTATTTTGAGCCGTCTGCGTCGATGCTTGGTTAATTTGATTAATGAGGCTCACAGCTTACCTCCTAAGTAACACATGTTATTTACCCATCCCAAGTGTTTGTTGCAGCATAGACTTAGCTGCTTCAGCAACCTGAACATTCATTTGATATGAGCGCGAAGCAGAAATCATATCTGCCATTTCTTCCATGACATTAACATTCGGTTTATAAATAAAGCCGTCCGCATCCGCCATCGGATGATCGGGCGAGTATTCTTTTAGTAGTGGTTTATCACTTTCAACAATGCCTTTTACCGCCACACCTTGAGAGGCTTGTTGCTGACTTTGCGCTTTGGCCATTTCAGCTTCGAAAATAGGATGACGGGAACGATAGGTCTTATCTACGCTACTCGAGACGGAATCAGCGTTAGCTATGTTACTCGCAGTGGTGTTCAACCTGACCGATTGAGCCGACATTCCCGAGCCAGCAACATCAAATATGCTAAATAAACTCATGATTAATCCCCTCTCAGCGCTTTCTTCATGCCACTAAACTTACTGTCTAAAAAACCTAATGACATTTGATATTCAAGAGCATTTTGCATGAATGCCGATTGTTCCTGTTGGATATCAACGGTATTGCCATCACCGGTATCAGGTTGATTTGGCACGCGGAACTTAACAAATTGCCCCGTCAACTCAGCAAGTCCAAAATGCTTGTCTGTCTCTTGCATTTCAAGACTATTACGCTGCTGTTGGCCACGGGCGGCCTGCATTGCCGCAGAAAAATCAACATCGCGGGCTTTATAATGTGGCGTATCGGCGTTAGCGATATTGCTCGAAATGACTTCAGCTCGCTGCGCTCTAATACCGAGAGTGTACTGATGCACACCCAGTGCATTATCAAAATTGATCGCCATAAAATTGCCTCCTCGTGTTACTCACGGAAACAAAGCAATTCATGTGCCAACATCAGGAAACAATGAAAATAACAATTAGGATAAGCAAGTGATGGGTAAAAAATTACCGACAAATGTCGGTAATTTTCTTTAAAGCTGTAGACTTAAGTCTTTTTCTGGTAATAAATCCCTGGGTTACAACGGACCATATCAAACTCGTCCGTTAAACCAGCTATAGATTCGGAAGCACCAAGAAATAGAATGCCTTTTGGATTAAGAGCGGCAGCGAATTGCCGCAAAATTTTTGCCTTTGCCTCAGGCGCAAAATAAATCAGCACATTGCGGCAAAAAATAATGTCGAACTTACCAAGTAAGCTATAACTTTCAAGCAGATTATGTGCTCTAAAGTTCACTAAACGCTTAACATTATCCTTTAACTTCATATTGCCTGAAGGCAAAGCATCAAAAAACTGACGCTTACGCTCTTCGGATAAACCGCGTGCTAATGCCAAGCTATCGTACTCAGCATTTTTGCAGCGTTCCAACATGGAAGGCGATAAATCCGTAGCTTGAATCGAAGCACTACCAGCAAGTGCACCAGGCTTCTTTTGTTGATACTCAAGAATCGTCATCGCCAGTGAATAGGGTTCTTGCCCAGACGAACACGCGGCCGACCAAATTTTAAGTGGACGACCCAAACGACTATACTCAGGTAACAAAACGTTATGCAATAACTCAAATGGATAACGATCACGAAACCACAGGGTTTCATTGGTCGTCATAGCATCAATCACTTCTGCCCGAAGCGCACGTTCCGTTGGCTTCATCGAATGCTTAACCACATCGGATAAGGATGGCAGGTTATATTTCCCCATTAAAGGAGCAAGACGACTGCGCACCAGATATTGCTTATTTTCACCCAGTACGATGCCGCTGTGTTGCTCTAAGAACAACCTAAATTGATTATATTCAGCCTCAGCGAGTGATTTATTTGGCACATTCACATCCTAAATCCTATTGCAAGCACCAAAATCAGTGCGAAACCATCATGTTACAAAGTCGAGATTATAGCGTAAAGCATATATAGGTACTAACTACTGAACTTACAAACTTAAGTGCTTATTCACTGCAGCAGCCAGTTCGTCGGGATTAAACTTAGCGATAAAGTCATTGGCCCCCACTTTTTGAACCATTGCCTGATTGAATACTCCACTTAACGACGTATGCAGTACCACTTTAATATGCTTGAGCTTAGGATCATCTCGGATCTCCGCGGTCAGGGTATAACCATCCATCTCAGGCATCTCAATGTCTGAGATAATAAGAGGGATTTCATCAGCAACATTGTCCATTTCTTTGGCGATTTCTTTGAGCTTATCTAATGCTTCTCGGCCATCTTTTGCGGTATCAATTTGTAAGTTCAATGACTCGAGTGAACGAATAATCTGCTTACGCGCCACGGCAGAATCATCGATAACCATAATATGATAATGCTGGGTTCTGTCGAGGGTCAGCTTTTCATTGGCTTCTTCACTGATGGCAGTTTTAACCGGTGAAATCTCATCTAAGATTTTTTCAACGTCGAGAATTTCAACCAATTCACCTTCAATCTCAGTTACAGCCGTCAGATATGAATAACGACCCGCACCTTGAGGAGGAGGCATAATCGCTTCCCAATTCATGTTGATAATCCGCTCAACCGAACTGACTAAGAAGCCTTGAACGCTGCGGTTATATTCAGAAATAATGATGAAGCAGTTTTCAGTACTCGCTAAAGGTCTACCACCTGTTGCCGCACTCAAATCAATAACTGAAATAGTCGTACCGCGAATATGCGCGACACCTTTTACATAAGGATTAAGTTTAGGCAAAGTGGTCAGTGGTGGGCACTGCAGTACTTCTTTCACCTTAAACACGTTAATCCCAAACCGTTGACGACCGTTTAACTTAAAAAGCAGCAATTCTAAACGGTTTTGACCAACGAGCTGGGTTCGTTTGTTGACTGAATCAAGAATACTCGACATAACTCTGCCTTGTTGTTCTGTTTATGTACGGCCCTATGACTCGTTTGAGTATAGGCATATTAATTGCTTACGTCTTATCTATCGATAAACATAGTCGAAACTGAGTCAATCTTCTGACAGTGATGCAAATTATTATTACAGTGGTCAGCTTCGAACTTGATAAAAGTATAGGTGCATTCTGGCGTTACAAGCTAGTCTCTTCATTATGAAAGTAAATTTAGTCTGTTTTTTTAGTGTTTTCACCCTCTTCATGCCCGCTTTTGCGAGTGCAGAGCCTATTGTTCCCACCGTATCGGCCATCTCAGAATTAGCTAAAGCGCTTATTTCAGAAAAGATATCCGTGCCAGCAAATGCCAAAGTCGATATTTCGCCGCAAATAGTTGACGCAAGAATGCTGCCGTCACAATGTTCGTCGCCAATTCAGGTTGAATTGGCTAGTGACAGGGAAATTAGCCGTAATAACACCCTAAAAGTCAGCTGCGATACGCAAGAGCTCGCTTACCCTTGGCAGATTTATATCTCGGTTAGAGTGGATATTTTATTCCCCGTTGTTGTCACAACTGAAACCTTAGCGCCTGGCGAACTCATCTCCCCTAGCCAAGTTGAAATCCGTTACATTGAGCAAAATAGTTTACGAGGCGCTGAATTTGATGACCCAAGTAAATTAGCTGGTGTGCGAGTCAAACGACGCGTCTCGAAGGATAATCCTATATTGAGCAATAACTTATGCTTCGTGTGTAAAAACGACTCGGTATCTATTTATGTTCGTTCTAACTCATTCGAACTTAAAACTGCGGGCGAAGCCCTACAAGATGGCAATAAAGGCGATCGGATCAGAGTCAAAAATAGCAGTTCAAACAAAGAACTAGATGCTATAGTCACGGGCATTGGCGAAGTTGAAGTAAGAATGTAAAATAATCTAAAGCTTTTTTATAAGCTGCCGATACCCCAGTTAAGAAATCCCGTACACACGACGCTGGAGCCGAAAATGGCAATTGATATTAGCAAACTCAACACTGCAACGACCACACAAGTTCGTTCAGGTGCAACTAAAACTAGCAGCGATCAATCTGCTCAAGTTGCCACAAAATCGACAACACCACAAAGAAGCGACTCAGTGGTGATTACAGCGCAAGCACAACAACTTCAAGGAGCTCAGACTAAAATGGCGAGCCTTCCTGAAGTTGATCAAAAGAAAGTGGCCGAAATTAAACAGGCTATCGCCGAAGGCCGCTATAAAATTGACCCAGAAAAGTTGGCTGCCAATATTGCAAGTTTTGAAGCCGAACTTAATGACTTGAATAAAGAGTAACTATGACTGAAATAGCTAAACTGGTAGATCTACAACACGCCCATTTGGCTGTTCTTAAGCAAATAATACTCAAGGAAAAAGGCGCTTTGGTTGACCAAAACGCCGATTTACTGCTTTCTCTTGCTAACGAAAAATCACAATGTCTGAAAGAACTCAAGACTAATGACGATATTCTGGCAAACCACACTGATAAGTCTCAACTCACTCAGCAAAGTGAACTTGTGCATAAAATGGCCGTTGTCAAAGACGCATTAACTGAATGCAAAGAACTGAACGATCAAAATGCCAGTTTAATTGAGATGAATTTAGCCAGTCTCAATCGCTTCGCTCAAGCTTTACAAGCCAGCAGAAACGCCTCCAGCCTTACGTATAACGATAAAGGCAAGACCTCAACTATCTCAAGTTTAGGCAATGATTTAAAGGCCTAACAGGCGCATCAATTCCTACTCTGTATTTCCCGCTTCTAAGCTCTGCTCTGATTAAAGATTAGACTTTGATACTTGTGCAGAAAAAGAAAAGCCGCATAACTACTCGTATAGTACGCGGCTCAATAGAGTCATGTATAAATGACTAGAAATACGTGACTTCTTTGACTCGCTGTGGACGACTTTGTTGTTGATACAGCGCCCATACCCGTGAAAAATCCAGTTCTAACTCAGTAACATAATGATCGCCAGCGGGATAACTCTTAATGACCCGCGCCCCACGGATCACGCCAGAAACCGACGCTTTAACATTATCGTCCGTCAACATCCAATCACTGACACTACTGTTTGCCGTTATTTTCTGCCCATATACTTGTTCCGCTAACTCACGGTAGGCCACAATTTTTGATGCTTGCATGGCCATCAACACTCTTTGTGATTGCTCTTTAGCCGGTTGAGTCGCTAAAGGCGCATATCCTATGGCCGTTAACTTAGGGAAACTCGGCGGCGGCACATCTTCCCATTGCACATATCTATCTTTAGCCGCGCAGCCAGTTAGCATTAGCGCCGCAATAAATAACAGGTAGCGTTTCATTTTCCATCTCCTAAAACACGCACTTCATTCATGCCTGGACTCGCCTGACGATATAAGACGCCATTTTGTGACACAATTTGCTCCGATGGCTGCATGTAGTTTGCCAACTCTTTTTGAGTCACAAAAGTTTGAGAGGCCGATACCACACGATTGTTACTTATGTTCACAATCCGAGTATTGATCGCCATACCATTGGTAACTGGGCTCATAGTCGAAACGACAAGATGCTCAACGGGAAGATTTTTCGACAATTGTTGCCAATCTCGCGTCAAAATAAAATCCCCATTAGCCGTCACTCTCAAGCCATCAGCTAAATTTAAATCAACCACATTAAACTGAAAGCTATGGAGCGACGTCATTAATCCTTGCTGTAACTGCTGCGCCAACGCATTTGTGCCATTCATCTCACCCACTAATACAGGGGTTGTGACCACAATAGGCTGATCAGAACGCAGAGCATCATTTTGCTTAACGAGCTCTGTCACTATTCGCTGTGCTAAATGGTTGATCACTGCCGTTGGCGGCAGCCCATTGCCATCCACTAAACTCGGCTTGGGCGGTGTAACCGATTTAGCCACACATCCACCTAACATCAGTAATGTTAAGGGAATAATCACACGCTTTAGCATTGGAGTTACCTCATTTGTGGGTGTACAGGCCATTAAATCACTCACACTCTACGCGTCTCATTTTTGTGAGTAACAAAAGCCAGCAATCTTCGGACCAGAATTGACTCCAGCCCGACAATATTATTCTCATATGCTGTATATCGACTGCACCAATGGAAACTTTATCGAAAACTCTCGTTACTCAGGCATGAAATTTGCTTTGTCGGTATATTAGATTAAGTGTCAGGAAACTGGCTCGATTAGCAAGGTCGCCAATAGCTTAGCGATAAGGATTGTATTGATGCATATACCAGGTTCAGCTTCGCTCATCATTTTGAGCCTTGCACTCTTGTCTTTGCCTACTCAGGCCGAATGGATAGAAGCCAGTGGTGAAGCGACTATTCTCAATGGTAATACGGCTCAAGCAAGGGAAGAAGCGATTAATCAAGCCGTTAGCTACGCTACATTAAGCACAGGCATTCAAATCTCCAGTGAACAACAAACGACAAACGGTAACCTTACTCAAAATAATTTTGCGATTAATCGCAACGCCCAAGCCATCAGTATTCAACTTGTGAGTGAACGGATCCAAGGAAACAAAATTTATGTATCCTTACGACTCGATCTAAATGATGATCCTACGCAGCAGTGTCCAAATGGACAATTAAAGGCTGCGATTTTAATCCCTCAAGCACAAATCAAAGATCGTACTCAGCTCAGATACGGACAGCTTTCAGGCTTTGAAGAAGTTATTTCAGAAAAACTTGGTAGTGTTATAGAAGATTACTCTTCCACAGGCTTTAGCCACACTCACGCTAAAGAGCTGCTCGATATTAAACAAGATCTAGTGGATATCCGCGGTTATCGACTCCCAAGCTGGCTCAGTGAAATTACCGACAGCCAATATATCCTCCAACCACAAATTATGGATATCTCAATGGAGCCAGTGCAGCCAACCTTCCTAGGATTCTGGGATGAAGCTCCACTCAGGCAATTCCAGTTCAAACTTAACCTTTATCATGGGATCAGTGGCGAAGAAGTCTGGAGTAAAAGCTACAGCACATCAGCGCCATGGGAATTTGAAGAACAAGCCATTATTGCCCCGAATACAGACAGATTCTGGCGATCATCCTATGGCAAAAATATTACTAAATTAATGCAACAGGCTACCCACGATTTGGACAGCACACTCAATTGCAGACCCTTACTCGGCCAAGTCGTAAGCCGCCAAGCGGACAGGATCATTTTAAATCTCGGCCGTAAACATGGCATTCGTGTTGGGGATAAATTCCAAGTCGTATTACAGCAAAACCTACCGGATAGACTCAATGAAATGCGCGCAGTCGCAACTAAAAGTCGAGCCACGGTAAAAATCGAACAAGTGAGTGAAGAAAGCTCAACAGCAGTACTTGTAGACCAAAATGCGGCCTACAATGTGCAGATAAACGACATAGCGCTTAAGATTTAAGCAACTAAATCATAAGCCTTTTAATCAGAGATAAAACCAGTATAATCACTGTCGTCTCTCTATAGCTCAACAGGATAGAGCAGCCGCCTCCTAAGCGGCCGATCGGGGTTCGAGTCCCTGTGGAGAGACCAGATAATGCTTGTGTGATTTCAACTTCACTTGAAGATTTTTCTGATAAGAATAATTTTCAAAAACACATTTAAAACTTCCTAAGTCTATATCCCTTAAAAAACAGCTCTGTTAATCGTTACTATAAAATCCAATACCAGGATAAAGCTACATTGCGGCATTGCCCTAAACTTGGCTAAGTCAGTATAATCCAACACACTGATGTTTGATGAGCCTTCAGAGCTCAACCTAGGAGAGCTTGCTTGGCCAACACTTATATACCGCTAGATCAATACCGCCGTAAGTGGATTTTCAACCACAAGGACTTGCCTGTCACTGACGAGGACAAGGCGCATATCCTGCCGTTAACAGATAAAAGTGCAATGGAAATCTGGAACCAATGGATTAGCAACAAGAGTAGTCGTGCGGAGCAATTCACTAAGGGAGATTGGGCGGCGAAGGCTGATGCTTGGGTGGAAACAGATCATTGGCAGAGTGCTTGGGATAGTGAAGAGAGCAGTTTACCCGCCATGTTAGCCGAGTTTATACAATGGCCAGATGAGACAACCGTCTATTTTTGCTATGAAAAATATCAGATTATTGAAACTCGTTGGGATGTGTTCGTCCGTAATTGGAAGTGTTTTCTCTTCTTCGACGACGGTCCAATTTTGATCTCACCAAAACAGAAAAAAGCCGTGATGTTCGAACAGAGTGGACAGTACAAGCTGGGCACTCGCGGATAATTTATACCAGTTGCTTAACGCTGATAATTTACCCGCCAATAGTTTTACAGCAATACTTTTACGTCAGTATTTTAACGCGATGAGTCATCTTGTTGGCATGCTCATACTTAATGATGAGTATGCCATATTCGAAAGATACTTAAGCACAATTAGCCTATCTCTCCCCTCTTCTTTAGATTAACATCCATTTCCGATGCCGAGTATTTGAGAAGTTGGGGTCAACTTTCTGCTGTAAATACTCATAAAGCTTTACTTAAAACCCAATAATTAAAATAGAAAAATGAGGTGTATTATGAAGTTACTCTCCACTCTTACCCTAGCCAGCGCGCTGTTATTACCCCACACATTAATGGCCAAAGAAGTCTCAGGTGTGCAAGTCGCCGATACAGTGACATTAGATAGTCAAGCATTACAACTCAATGGCGCGGGGGTTCGCAGTAAGTTCTTTATGGATTTATATGTGGGCAGTCTGTATTTGCCAGCAGCCTTGAGTAACACGACTGCGGTTATCGATGCTCCGATTGCGGCAATCCGCCTTAACATTACCTCAGGCATGATCACCTCAGAAAAAATGCGCGATGCGATCACTGAAGGTTTTGAGCACGCGACGGCAGATAATACCGCCGATATCCAACCGCAAATCGATGCCTTTATGGCGCTGTTTAACGAAGAAATTAAAGAAGGCGACCAATTTACCTTAGTCGCCAATAAAGCCCGCGGCGTGACGGCCTATAAAAATGGTCAGGAACAAGCCACCATCGAAGGTGAAATGTTCCGTCAAGCACTGTTAAAAATTTGGCTAGGTGACAAGCCAGCCCAGAAAAGCCTCAAAGAGGCCATGCTGGGTAAATAACTGACATTAACGTTAGAATTTGAATTCGATATCCAAGGCCGCAGCGCCTTGGCTATCCATATCAAGCGCAGCTTGGTCGGTCACTTCTAACTCACCATCAAAGTAATAACCGGCGTAAAGATTTACTGTTAATGCTGGGGTTGCTTGCCAACCGCCACGTAAATAACTCACCCACTCGTTCGTTTCTACCACAGTGTCATCATCTTCGATAAGGAATCGCTCAGTACGACGCGAACTACCAAAGCCGACATTCCAATCGGAATTAAATCGATAACTCAGCTCTAATCCAGCGGGACCACTAAAACCGGCTTGGAAAGGGTTAGCCAGTGCCCAATGTTCATCTATCTGCCAGCGCATGGCGAGATAAGGCACAGTGCGAACTTCATCAATATCATTGAGATACGCGACGCCAAAGCCAATCATATTCCCTGAATCAAATGCATACATGGCAGACGCCACAATACCGTAACTCTGGGCTTGGCTGGCCGATGCAGTGTCGGCGTAGGCATATTGGATCTGCGGCGCGAGAAAGAAGGCCCAATGTTTATCCATGCGATAATTTAACGACACTCCGGCGCGGTAACGATTGATATGATCCCAATTCTGCCCGTCGGTGCCGAACAGCGGGGCGACACTGTTAGCGCCAGTAAGGGTGATATTACGCCAATCATAATCCAGCCTGTCATAACCTACACGAAAGCCTAAAGACCATTGCTGATTTAACGGAATATTCATCCCTGCACTCAGTAATAAACTGTCCCTTTGTAGCTCGGTATTGCCATTGGCCACCTCGGCACTCTGGGTGCTGATCTGCGCGACACTTAATCTAAAAGGCTTGTATTCCTGCGAAGGTTTATCCGCTGCAATAGCAGCACAGCTCATTAACGGCAACAGTAATACAGCGCTTTTCAGCAGGCGCAGTTTTGCGCTCGATGGTGAGAGTTCTCGATTAGCCACGTCAGCTCCTTGCATTTAAATTGATTAACAGATTTTTGCGCATAATACGCGCTATCGAGCTAAAAGGTTCAAGCTTTCGATATAGAGATACGAAATGATACCTTTTTAACGTACACGTTTTATTTAACCCTATGCGCCCTCAGGAACATGTCGGCACAACCCAAAATATACGCATTTCTATCGTTAGCAAGTTCATCAGTCGCCAAGCCCAATTCTAATTTGAGTTTTAGCTCACCAAACAACATTAAACATAAACGCACCGCACTGTGGTGAGCGTTACCAAATCGATATTGCCCTAACGCCTCTACTTTCAATAAATAGTCAGCCAGCAATCCCACTATATGTTTCGGGCCCGCGTCGAAGAACAACTGCGACACTTCGGGATGGCTTTCAGATTGCGCCACACAGGCTTTGAATACCGTAATAGCTTCAGGGCTGACGATCATCTCCCCAAATTGCAGGGCAAATTGGGTTAATGCGGAATCCGGCTTAGTGGGATCGCTTAACAAATCATCATTAAGATTATGGCCGACACACTTAGATTCGATTGCCGCAACAAATAATTCATCTTTACTGCCGTAATGGGAATAGACGGTTTGTTTCGACACACCCGCAAGCTTGGCAACCTCATCCATACTGGTATGAGGGAACCCTTGACGACAAAATAAATCAATAGCAGCCACAAGCACTTGCTGACGTTTTTGTTCGCTACGGCTCAGAGGTAACTGCGTCTCAGAGGAATGCGTCATATCGACTCTCGAATAGATAGACCTAATAAATTGGCATTAGTTAAGCACAAAATAGACTAGACAGTCTAGTTCCACACAACTAGACTAGCAAGTCTAGTTACATTGCATTAACGTTTAACTTACAGCGGAAGCACTTAAAATGGATCGAACTGCCCGACGTTCTTGGCGCACTATCAGCGTCTGCGTGTTTGCTTTAGTCACATTATCCGCCTGTCAAAAGGAAGTCACTGAACACGCCACGACAACCGTACTGCCCACAGTCACGAGCCAAGCGTTGATCCTGACACTAAGCTATCAGCACGAGCAAACCTTCACGGGGACTATCCGTGCGGGCAACACAACTGGCGTCGGCTTTGAACTGGCTGGTAAGTTAAACGAGCTACAGGCCGATTCCGGCATCAAAGTGAAGCAAGATCAAATACTGGCAATCCTCGATACCCGACTACTCGAAGCCGAGCGTCAGGAGATCCAAGCGAGTCTGGCGCAAACCCAAGCCGATGTTGATCTGGCCACCAGCACTCTAAAACGTAATCAAGAATTGAAAAAATCGGGCTATGTCTCTGAGCAGCTATTAGATGAAAACCGCTCACAATTAAATAGCTTAGCCGCAGCGAAAAACCGTCTACTTGCCTCGCAGCATGCCAACCAACTTAAGCTCGATAAATCCATCTTAGTGGCACCCTTTGACGGCACCATCAGTCAAAGGCTACATAACTTAGGCGAAGTGGTTGCTGCGGGCAGCCCTATCTTCACCTTAGTGGGCAATATCAATCCTGAAGCCTACATAGGCGTACCTGTCGCGTTAGCGGATCAGTTTCACCCAAAACAACAGGTGCAAGTCAGCGTGCAAGATCAAATCTTTACTGCCGAAATTGCAGGTATTAGCGCCGAAGTGAATCCCGTCAGTCGCACCCTACAACTTAGGATAAGCCTACCCCAAGATGCCCGTGTGATTAACGGTGAAATTGTGTATCTGCATCAACAGCAGCAAATAGAACAAGCTGGGTATTGGGTGCCGATTTCGGCATTAACGGATGGCATTCGTGGGTTATGGAATCTGTATGTCATCGCAAAGGATGAACAGCAATCCATCATAGAGCGCCGAGATGTGGAAATCCTCTACACCACCCAAGACATGGCCTACATTCAAGGCGCGATTGAGCCCAATGAAATCTATGTCAGCCAAGGACTCCATAAGCTGGTCGTAGGCCAAGCCGTATCTCCCATTGCCGCAACCACGAGGTAGTTATGATTAAAGCCTTTGTTGAAAACGGCCGCTTAGTCAGCCTCGTTATTGCACTATTACTGGTCGCGGGCTTTGGCGCTATCTCTAGCCTTCCACGTACCGAAGATCCACACATAACCAACCGTTTCGCCTCTGTGATCACCCCGTACCCTGGGGCCTCAGCTGAGCGGGTCGAAGCCTTAGTCACTGAAGTGCTCGAAAATCAGCTCAGGCGTTTAGAAGAAATCAAGCTGATCCAATCGACCTCTCGGCCGGGGATTTCAGTCATACAGTTAGAATTGAAAGACACTGTTATGGAGACCGACCCCGTGTGGTCTCGGGCGCGGGATTTATTAGCCGATGCGAAAGTCAATCTGCCCGAGGGCATACCATCCCCGACACTCGATGATCAAATTGGTTATGCCTACACCGCAATTTTAAGCTTAGTGTGGAATAGCAATAAGCCCGTCAGGGTCGATATGCTCAACCGCTATGCGAAGGAATTACAGAGCAGGCTCAGGCTGTTGTCTGGCACGGATTTTGTCAAACTCTATGGTGCACCGACCGAAGAAATGCTAGTGCAGCTCGATGGCAACAAGATGAGCCAGTTAGAACTTACTCCCGCTGCCATCGCCCATATCCTCAGCGGCGCCGACAGTAAAATTGCCGCAGGTGAAATCAACAACCGCGAGTTTCGCGCCTTAGTCGAAGTCTCGGGCGAACTCGACTCTTTAACTCGCATTCGCCAAGTGCCGCTTAAAATTGATAGTCAAGGCCAAGTCATTCGCCTTGGCGACATCGCCACTGTCACGCGCCAAGCTAAAACACCTGCTGACAGCATAGCCATAGTCGATGGTGAACAAGGCGTTTTTGTCGCCGCGCGCATGCTGAACAATAGCCGTGTCGATCTCTGGCAAGCACAAGTGAATCGCGTCGTCGATGAACTTAATCGCGAAATGCCCGCCAATATCCAGATCCAATGGCTATTCGAGCAAAACAGTTACACCAGCGATCGCCTTGGCGGACTCGTGGTAAACCTGCTGCAAGGGTTTGTGATCATCTTGCTGGTATTGCTACTCACCCTAGGACTAAGAAACGCCATCATAGTGGCGATTTCATTACCCATCACGGCACTGTTTACCTTGGCCTGCATGAAATATATCGGCCTACCCATACATCAAATGTCGGTGACAGGACTCGTCGTCGCCCTTGGGATCATGGTGGATAATGCGATTGTGATTGTTGATGCCATCTCACAACGGCGCCAACAAGGGATGAGCCGCCTAGCCGCAGTGAGTGAAACCATACACCACCTTTGGCTGCCCTTAGCGGGTTCAACAATTACCACTATTTTAGCCTTTGCGCCCATAGTGCTGATGCCCGGTGCCGCTGGGGAGTTTGTCGGTGGCATTGCCATGTCAGTAATGTTTGCGCTGCTGGGCTCTTACCTGATTTCCCACACTGTAATTGCGGGACTCGCTGGACGATTTAGCCATGAAGGCAAACATGATGTCTGGTATCAACACGGAATAAATCTCCCGCTTGTGAGCCAATATTTTCAAACCAGCCTTAGAATCGCCCTTAAGCGCCCTATTCTCAGTGCGCTGCTTATCGGCATTACGCCAGTATTAGGTTTTTACGCCTCGGGTAAGATGACAGAGCAATTCTTTCCGCCATCGGACAGGGACATGTTCCAAATTGAAGTCTATCTTGCGCCCCATGTGAGTTTAGACAACAGCTTGAATCAAGTGCAGCTCATGGATAAAAAGCTCCATGCCGTCAATGGGATCACTCAAGTCGATTGGGTGGTGGGCGGCAATACGCCCTCATTTTATTACAACCTGACACAACGCCAACAGGGCGCGACTAACTATGCGCAGGCCATGGTGAAAGTGACCGACTTTGAGCGCGCCAATGAGCTGATCCCCGAATTACAACAGCAATTCGATAGCGCTTTCCCCGAGGCACAAGTGCTAGTTCGCAAACTCGAGCAAGGTCCGCCCTTTAATGCGCCGGTAGAGTTGATGATCTTCGGTCCGAATCTCGATACGTTGCGAACGCTAGGCGATGAAGTCCGCAATATCCTCGCGCAAACACCGGACGTGCTCCATACCCGAGCCACCTTAAGTGCCGGTGCGCCTAAGCTGTGGCTGCAAGTGAATGAAGATGCCAGCTTAATGAGTGGTTTAAGTCTGACGGATATTGCCAAGCAAATCCAAATGTCGACCACGGGCGTTATCGGTGGCAGCGTACTTGAGCAAACGGAGTCATTACCCGTTCGAGTGCGACTCGGTGATGGCAGTCGCGAACAAGTCACCCGCCTTTCAGAAATCCAATTAGTGACACCTTCGGGTGAGTCGGTCGCGCTCTCTGCCCTCGCCCACAACGAAGTACAAGTGAGCCGCGGCGCCATTCCAAGACGTAACGGCCAAAGAGTGAATACCATAGAAGCCTATATTGTCAGTGGCGTGTTACCCGCCCAGGTGCTGAACGATGTCAAAGATAAAGTGGCACAACTCGCGCTGCCATCGGGTTATCGCATTGAAATCGGGGGTGAAAGCGCAAAACGTAACGAAGCGGTCGGCAATTTGCTCTCCAATGTGATGTTAGTCGTCACCTTGTTATTGGCCACTGTGGTGTTGTCGTTCAACTCCTTCAGGCTCACGGCGATTATTCTATTGAGCGCGATACAATCGGCAGGGCTTGGCCTATTAGCCGTGTTTGTGTTCGGATATCCCTTTGGATTCCCGGTCATCATAGGTTTACTAGGCTTGATGGGACTAGCCATTAACGCTGCCATAGTGATCTTGGCTGAACTTGAGGATATGCCGAGTGCCAGACTCGGCGATATGGAAACCATAGTCTCAACCGTCAGTAGTTGTGGCCGCCATATCAGCTCGACAACCATCACCACAGTGGGCGGTTTTATCCCGCTTATCATTGCTGGCGGCGGATTTTGGCCTCCCTTTGCCATTGCTATCGCGGGCGGCACGCTGCTGACGACGTTGCTCTCTCTGGTTTGGGTACCGACTATGTATTTACTGTTGATGAAAACCCGTAAGGCGAATAATCAGTCCGCCATTCCAGCTTAAATCGCATCGTGGACTAGGTATTGATACAGTTTATCTTTGAGGTTTAACCGCTCTAATTTTAACGCTAAAAAGTGCTCATCGGCAGTGGGCACTTTTGTTAACTCCAATGCCCTGATTTTATTGTCGAGCTCATGGTAACGACTGGCCATGGTAGCAAAAGCGCTATTATTGGCTTTTAGATGCTTAATTTGATCAACAAAATCTGGAAACTCATAAACCAACGCATGATTCTCACCTAGCATATACACTTCCCCTATAACGATTCTGACACTATGAACTCCATTCACCTTAAGCAGCTTAGTCCATGCCATCACAATACGGCCAGTTAACGGGACTTTTTATCAGCCAACATGTCTAGCAAATGAATTCATTAACTCAAATCTAAAACTGGTAAAATATCAAAGAATTGACTATACAATTGCTTAAATACTAGACCCATATCAAGACCATGGAGTGAAACTTAGGCTACATTGATGTAACCGTTACCTATAGGATCGTACGATGAATTATAAAAATTGGCCTATTGCAAAACAAATAGGTGCCCTCGCGTTTATCCTCACACTAATCATCTTTGGTATACTCAGTACCGTCTCCTACAAAGCCGCTTCAAATGTATTAGAAGATAAAGGCATAAGTGCCATGAAGTCCGAAATGCGCGCCGTTTCAGACATGTTAGAACTGCAATACGATAGTCTTTTGCAACTTGCTAGGCGCAACGCCGATGTGTTTAAGGAAATGTATCCGGGGCAATTTAGTCAACCAGATAAAACCATTAATCTGATGGGGGTCAGCTCTCCCGCCCTCATGCACGAACAAGAACAAATTAACTCTTCAAAAAGCAAAGTCGATCGTTTTGCAAACCTAACGGGCGGCACAGCAACGGTATTCGTGCGCGATGGCGATGACTTTATGCGGGTGTCGACCTCACTCAAAAAAGCCGATGGTAGCCGTGCATTAGGGACCTTCCTCGGCAAAACCCATCCAGGCTATCAAGCGCTGATCAGCGGCCAAGAATACGAAGGCTACGCCAAACTCTTCGGCAAAGACTATATGACAGTCTATCGCCCAGTAAAGGACGTCCAAGGCCAAGTCATTGGTATCTTATATATTGGCTTTGATATCACTAGCTCGTTAAAACAATTACAAGATGCAGTCAACAGGCTCACCTTAGAAGAAAGCGGCCATTTTCTGTTAGTCCGCAAAGCGGACAATGTGCTAGTCGCGCACCCTAAGTTTAATGCGGGCGAGGTTATCACAGAGTCTATGCTCGATGGATTAAGTGTGGCGGAGGCCACAAAAGATGACGCGGAATACCGTTATAGCAATAGTAAAAATGAGCCTATGTTTGCCTATAGTCAAACCGTAACTGGCTGGAATTGGATGCTGGTAGGCCAGGTTAAGGCGAGTGAGCTCAACGAAGAAAGTATGCAGTTACTCACTATCAACGCTATCGTTGCTCTAACCGGGATAGCACTGATCACTGCGCTACTTTCAGTGGTATTAATTCGTACACTTAAACCATTACATGCCCTGCAAGTGCATATGGAAAGGCTAGGCAGTGGTGATTTTAGTCATCACTTAGCGCCATCAACACCTCAGAGTCAAAACGAAGTGGATCGTATCACCACCAGCGTATCGACTATGTCCTCTGAGCTAAGACAGTTGATCATTGCCCTGCAGGATTCGGTGATGAGTTTAGAGCAGCAGGCTTCTAAGGCACAAAGTATTGCCAAACAGAATGGCGAAGAAGCTCAGTCCTTAATGCTACAAACGGATCAAATTGCCACTGCCATTGAAGAAATGTCGACCTCTATTCGCGATGTGGCGAATCATGCCCAAGATGGAGCAGTGCAGAGCCAACAGGTGGATGCCGCAGCCAAAGAAGGCCAAGGTCAGCAAACTAAAGTGGTGCAGGATTTACTCAAGCTCAGTGAACAGCTTAGTAATAGTCATCAGTCGGTTGAAAAAGTGAGTCACGAAAGTGAAGCCATCAGTAAAGTTACCGAAGTGATTAACAGTATTGCCGAGCAAACAAATTTACTGGCACTTAACGCGGCGATTGAAGCGGCGCGTGCAGGCGATCAAGGTAGAGGCTTTGCGGTCGTAGCCGATGAGGTGAGAACTTTAGCCCAGCGCACCCAATCATCCATTTTAGAAATTGGCCAAACCATTGGAAAGCTGCAAACGCAAGTGAAAAGTACCACAGAACAAATGGGCCAGAGTCATCAATTAGGCATGGAATCCGCAGCACAGGGTGAAGCTACTGGCAAGCAGCTTAAGGAAATCACCCGCCGAATTGGCGAACTTGCCATTAGTTCACGCAATATCGCCTCAGCTACCGAGCAGCAAAGCAGTGTTGCAGAGGAAATCACCCACAATTTGCATCAGATCAGTGAACTAGCAAATGAGGGCGAGCACCGTGCCACTGAAACGGTGCATTCAGCCAATGAACTGTCTTCCTTAGCGGCGGCTTTAAAACGCCAAATAAGCCAGTTTAAGGCCTAATTAGACTAGCGCGACGTGCTCGACCAGCACGACTCACTCAAAAGTCTAATGAGTTGTTTACCAAATGCCACCCACACTGGGTGGCATTTTTTATGGCCGCGATTCACATCAGTTTTGAAGCATCATTCAAGAAAGCGACTTGAGGAGACAGTTATTGAGGATAGCTATTTTAAAAGAGCCCAACACAGGTTAAACCTTGCCTCACCAGCAAATAAATCCCAATAAAAAACCCCGCAAGTGCGAGGTTTTTTAAATCGAGTTTAGACGTTACTCGGCATCATCAGCCGATCTGTCCATGTTCTCAGTATTCTCAAGCCACAGGGCATTGATAATCCCGAAAGAACAGGCCAACAAAACCCCTAAAATCCACGTAAAATACCACATAGCAGATGCTCCTTAATGCCTAATAGAGAGAGGCTTTGTTATCTTCAATATGTTTACGACCGATACGGCCAAACATTTTGAAATAAGTCCAAACAGTGTAGCTCAATACTATAGGGACGAAAATCGCAGCGGCAGCAGTCATCACCCCTAAGGTAGTTTTACTGGCTGTTGCATCCCACATAGTCAAACTGACGTTAGGGTTAAGTGATGATGGCATGACGAATGGGAACATTGCTGCACCGCAAGTCAAAATCACCATAGCTACAGTCAGTGAGCTGAATAGGAACGCAAAACCTGAACGGTTAAAGCGGCTCACCAGAATCACTAACAACGGCAATACCACACCTAAGATAGGGAACAGCATAGTGATGGGGTATTTGTCATAGTTGGCAAGCCAAGCACCCGCTTCAATCGCAACTGTTTTCATTGCTGGGTTAGAAACCGCATTATGGTCAAGGACAGATGTCACTACATAACCATCGATACCATTGGCTAACCACACGCCCGCAGCAGCAAATAACACAGCCACTAACAGTGCGAAGAATTGTGTCGCTTTCGCAGCACGCACTCGCAGCTCGCTATCTGTCTTCATTTGTAGCCAAGAAGCGCCTTGCATCATAAACATGCTCACGCTCACAAGACCAGCCAGTAGACCGAAAGGATTCAACAGACCGAATAGACCGCCGTGGTAAGTCGCACGTAGGAACTCGTCGAATTCAAACGGTACGCCTTGTAACAAGTTACCAAAGGCCACGCCTATGATCAGCGGAGGTACAAAACCACCAGCAAACAAGGCCCAATCCCATGACTTACGCCACTTTGGATTTTCGATTTTAGAACGGTAATCGAATCCAACTGGGCGCATGTAAAGGGCAAACAGCACTAACATCATGGCGACATAGAAGCCAGAGAAAGACACTGCATACACCATAGGCCAAGCGGCAAATAACGCACCACCTGCTGTGATTAACCACACTTGGTTGCCGTCCCAATGGGGAGCAATAGTGTTGACCATGATACGGCGTTCAGTATCGTCTTTGCCTATGATTGGCAGTAACGCACCGACCCCCATGTCAAAACCGTCAGTAACCGCAAATCCGATGAACAGTACGCCGATCAGAGCCCACCAGATAACTCTTAATATTTCATAATCAAACATAATGAAATCCTCTGCTTAGGCTTCTAGGTTCTCGAAATGATAACGACCAGTTTTTAAACTGCTCGGACCAATGCGGGCAAACTTAAACATCAAGAACATCTCAATCACCAGCAGCACAGTGTAGAACAGGGTGATAGAAAGGATGCTGAACCATAAGTCGCCAGTCGTTAAGCTTGAGGCAGACATAAAGGTCGGTAGCACCTCAGAAATCGTCCAAGGTTGACGACCATACTCAGCCACAAACCAACCACACTCAATCGCAATCCAAGGCAATGGCAAGCTATAAAGTGCAGCTTTAAGTACCCATTTCTTCTCGACGATTTGATGACGTGTGCTTTGCCAGAATGCCGCAGCAAATACGAATAACATGATAAAGCCTAGACCCACCATCACACGGAAGCTCCAGAAAATCGGTGCTACGTTCGGGATAGAATCTTTAGCTGCCGCTTTAATTTGCTCTTCAGTGGCATCGACCACTTTATCTGTGTAGCGTTTCAGCAAGAAACCATAGCCTAAGTCGACTTTTGCTTCTTCGAAGGCCGCACGCAGTTCAGGTGTTTCTTCACCCGCACGCAGCTTCACTAACATGGCATAGGCTTTCATACCGTTACGGATGCGCACTTCATGCTCAGCAATCAAGTCATGGATACCCGTGACTTCTTCATCCAATGAGCGTGTTGCCACAATACCCATAGCATAAGGAATTTTGATCGCATAATCCGTGTGCATGGTTTCTTGATTTGGGAAACCAACCGCAGTAAAGGCCGCAGGAGCAGGTTCAGTGTGCCATTCAGCTTCAATCGCCGCTAACTTAACACGCTGTGCTTCACCGACTTTATAGCCAGATTCATCACCTAACACGATAACCGATAGAATTGCCGCCATACCAAAGCTTGCCGCAATCGCGAATGAGCGACGGGCAAAAGGTAAGTCACGTTTCTTGAGGATGTAATAAGCACTGATTGCCAGTACAAACATGGCACCCGCGACATAACCCGAAGCCACAGTGTGAACAAACTTCACCTGCGCAACAGGGTTAAACACCACTTCGGCGAAGCTGGTCATTTCCATGCGCATGGTTTCGTAATTGAACACTGACCCCACAGGGTTTTGCATCCAACCGTTTGCCACTAAAATCCACAATGCCGACATGTTAGAGCCAAAGGCCACTAACCAAGTCACCACTAAATGTTGACGTTTAGTGAAACGATCCCAACCGAAGAAGAACATACCGACGAAGGTAGATTCGAGGAAGAAGGCCATTAAACCTTCAATAGCCAGAGGCGCACCAAAGATGTCCCCTACGTAATGCGAATAGTAAGACCAGTTAGTACCAAACTGGAATTCCATTGCCAAACCTGTGGTAACCCCCAAGGCAAAGTTAATACCAAATAACTTACCCCAGAACTTAGTCATATCTTTATAAATTTGTTTATCTGTCATCACATACAGTGATTCCATGATAGCCAGCAAAAATGCCAACCCCAAGGTCAAGGGAACAAACAGGAAGTGATACATGGCTGTCAGCGCAAACTGCAACCGCGATAGCTCAACAACCTCTTCAACAATCATCGGTGACTCCTTACTTGGTGCGTCCAATTGCTATGACAAAACCCGCGTCAATCACAGCAAGTGCCTTTGTAGGATAGTGAGTTTTCATTTTGTGTTTATATCTGAACATCAGTATAAACCGTTAAATTTAATCTTTTTCATTAGTTCGAAGCAGCAAGGGTTAAAAAGTACCAATATCCATCGCATATTGAGACGCGAGTCACACTATCGCAAGTAACTGAGACCAACACCCTACCACTTAATCAATCAAATGATCTCATCGATATAAATATCAGATAGTTAAGATATTTATTCGCTTTCATTTGTGGCTATTTTATACCACCTCGCTTTGATGCAAATCAATCAAACTCAGTGGTTTAGGTGGGTTTTGCGGTGAGGCACACACTTCCCCATTGAGAGGGATTGACAACCACATAAAACAGGAGTAGTGAGCACACATTAATTAGTGTAAACCCCTACTTTTATTGATTAGCCGCCACAAATCAGCTCCAGCCGCCAAAAAACTAACAAACAAATAATGTTGCAACAAATTAACTAAAAAAACATAAAAATATTTTCAGCGAAAATTAATTTAAAATCTTTAAAATCAATATATAAATCCATACGTAGAAATTAGCATATAAAAACAGCATCAAAATTCATTAGTTTTAATAATGAATGATTGTATTTTTTCTCGTTTGAGAAGCTAACCTAAGTTGTTTAATATATGTCCTGTGTTAAGGAGACAATTTGGTAGAACTGGTGTCGTAGCCCAGTCAATGCCAACTTCGCGCACATAGGTATTAACTTTTGGTGTGGAGATATCGATATGACTAAATTATTTGAACGTCTGGTTAACAGCTACAAGCGTGTTTTTGTTGAACTTTATACAGCTAATGAGCTGAAATAATCCCCAGAATTACTCGTGAAATTTATTGCATTAATTTGAAGTTTTGTTAGCGCAAAACGAGCCCCCATCTCTTTGAGAGTGGGGGCTTTTTCTATTCTAAAGCCGCAACATCTGCCTTAAACTCTAGAACCCCATAAAACGTCGCTTCCAGCATCAAGTATGCAACATACCTATTAATAGGTATTTACCGATGAAAGAAGCTATTTTTTCACTTTGGTCCATTAGATTATTTGCAATAACTGTTAATGATTTGAAATCCAAGATATTTCATAAAAGTGCATTTTAAATATAAAAAAAGGAGCGAAATTATCGCTCCTTTTTTACGATTAACTAAACCCACTTTTACCCATCAATACAGGTAAAAGCCGCTGAGTTTACTCGCTTAACCTAAGGTCACTCGCGCATTACGGAACATACGCATCCAAGGGCTATCTTCACCCCAAGCATCCGGATGCCAAGAGTTCGCCACTGTCCTGAACACACGTTCAGGGTGCGGCATCATCAAAGTAACGCGTCCGTCAGTGGTACAAATGCCCGTTAGGCCATTTGGAGAACCGTTCGGGTTTTGTGGATACTGAGTTGCGATATCGCCCTTGCCATTGACAAAGCGCAGGGCAATTGTGCCAGACGCTTCGGCCATCGCCAGCGCTTCAGCGCTGGCAAACTCAGCCAAACCTTCACCGTGTGATACGGCGATAGGCATACGCGAACCCGCCATACCTTGGAAGAATAACGACGGGCTCTGTTGCACTTCAACTAAGCTGAAACGCGCTTCGAAACGCTCTGAGCGGTTACGCACAAAACGCGGCCAATGTTCGCTTCCTGGAATAATTTCTTTCAGGTTTGACAGCATTTGGCAACCGTTACACACGCCAAGGGCAAAACTTGAGTCACGTTCGAAGAAACGTGAAAACTCATTGCGGGCACGCTCGTTAAACAGAATCGACTTAGCCCAACCTTCACCTGCGCCTAATACGTCACCATAAGAGAAGCCACCACAGGCCACAAGACCTTGGAAATCCTCTAGGCTAATACGGCCAGATAAAATATCCGACATGTGTACGTCGCGGCTTTCAAATCCAGCGCGGTCAAAAGCAGCGGCCATTTCAACGTGGGAGTTAACGCCCTGCTCACGCAAAATCGCCATCTTAGGTGCAGCGCCCTTAAGGATATAAGGTGCGGCTACGTCAGCACTTGGATCAAAACTTAAGTTAACTGTTAAGCCTAAATCGGTTTCGTCTTGCTTAAGTTTGAACTCTTCCAGTGCGCACGCTGGGTTATCACGCATGGCTTGCATACGATAAGTGGTTTCTGACCACAAGGTACGCAGCGCAACACGGCTATCACTGAAAATTTCACGCGCGCCATCTTTAATGGTGATGCGTTGATCGTCAGCTAACGTCCCTATCACGTGGCAAGGTACGCCTGCGATAGCAAACTGAGCGGCAATTTTCGCCGCATTGTCGCGGCTCACTTGCAGCACAGCGCCGAGCTCTTCATTAAAGAGTCGCTCTAAATCCGTGCCCTGCAAATCTTCTACATCTATGTCTAAGCCAGTATTACCCGCAAAGGCCATTTCCACTAAGGTGGTAAATAAGCCACCGTCGCTTCGGTCGTGGTAAGCGATAACAGATTTCTTCGCCACTAGATTTTGCATGGTTTCGAAGAAACCGCGCAGCAGTGCAGCATCGTCAAGATCCGGCGCAATATCACCTAGCTCACCAAACACTTGGGCTAAACAAGAGCCACCTAAACGATTTTTACCCGCACCGAGATCCACTAACAGTAAAGACGTTTCGCCCTTATCTGTGCGCAGCTCTGGCGTCACTGTATTACGAATGTCTTGTACCACGCCAAAAGCAGTAATCACCAATGACATAGGCGATGTCACGGTTTTATCCGCGCCATCTTGCTGCCATGCGGTCTTCATCGACATAGAGTCTTTACCGACCGGAATAGTCAGGCTGAGTTCTGGACACAGTTCTTCACCCACGGCTTTCACCGCTTCATAAAGACCCGCATCTTCGCCAGGGTGACCCGCGGCAGACATCCAGTTGGCAGAAAGCTTGATACGCTTAAATGAACCGATATCGGCACCGGCGATGTTCATGATGGATTCAGCCACCGCCATACGGGCAGAGGCGCCAAAATCAAGCAGTGCCAGCGGTGTACGCTCGCCCAGTGACATAGCTTCACCGGCGTAAGTATCAAAACTTGCCGCTGTGACCGCGCAATCGGCCACAGGTACTTGCCATGGACCCACCATTTGGTCACGGTTAACTAAACCCGTAACAGTGCGGTCACCAATGGTGATAAGAAAGGTTTTATCCGCAACGGTAGGCAAGCTCAGTACGCGTTTAACCGCTTCTTTAACTTCAATATTATCTTGCGCTAACGCGGGTGATACCGCTTTAGCCGATACCACATCGCGGCTCATCTTAGGCGCTTTGCCTAATAAGACTTCGAGCGGTAAATCGATAGGATTATTATCGAAATGGCTGTCGCTAAGCGTTAAATGTTTTTCAGCTGTTGCTTCACCCACAACCGCAAACGGGGCACGCTCACGCTCACAAATTGCAGTAAATAGTGCGAGGTTTTCAGGGGCAACGGACATCACATAACGTTCTTGTGATTCGTTACACCAGATTTCCAGCGGGCTCATGCCAGGCTCATCTGAAGGCACGTTACGCAGATTGAATAAACCGCCGCGCTCGCCGTCATTCACAAGTTCAGGGAAAGCGTTCGACAAACCGCCCGCGCCCACATCGTGGATAAATTGGATAGGGTTTTTATCGCCAAGCTGCCAACAGCGGTCAATCACTTCCTGACATCGACGTTCCATTTCGGGGTTTTCACGTTGCACAGAAGCAAAGTCGAGATCTTCACTCGATTGACCCGATGCCATAGATGAAGCGGCGCCGCCACCAAGACCAATGTTCATCGCAGGGCCACCCAGCACAATCAGCTTAGCGCCGACGGTGATTTCGCCCTTCTGTACATGCTCTTCGCGAATGTTACCTAAACCACCGGCTAACATAATCGGCTTATGGTAACCACGGACTTCTACGCCGTTATGGCTGCTGACTTCCTGCTCGTAGGTACGGAAATAACCGACCAGCGCAGGACGACCAAACTCGTTGTTAAATGCCGCGCCGCCCAGTGGGCCTTCGGTCATAATGTCCAGCGCACTGACGATGCGCTCTGGCTTGCCATAGTTACCTTCCCATGGCTGAACAAAACCCGGGATTTTTAAATTGGATACGCTAAAACCCGTTAAACCGGCTTTAGGTTTAGAACCGCGACCTGTCGCGCCTTCATCACGGATTTCACCACCTGAACCGGTTGCAGCGCCAGGATAGGGGCTGATGGCGGTTGGATGGTTGTGGGTTTCCACTTTCATCAGGATGTGCATAGGTTCAGTATGGTAGTTGTACACCCCATCTGGATCGGGGAAGAAACGACCGGCAACCGAGCCTTCCATCACAGCGGCGTTATCTTTGTAGGCAGATAACACGTGATCAGGCGTGGTTTCAAAGGTGTTCTTAATCATTTTGAACAATGACTTAGGCTGAACTTCACCGTCAATGGTCCAATCTGCGTTAAAAATCTTATGACGACAATGCTCAGAGTTCGCCTGAGCAAACATCATCAATTCGATGTCATGGGGATTGCGGCCTAAACGGACGAAGTTTTCGACTAAATAGTCGATTTCATCTTCGGCTAAGGCAAGGCCCAATGCAGTGTTAGCCACTTCAAGTGCGCGGCGACCTTCCCCAAGAATATTGACGCTCTTAAACGGCGCAGGCTCAGTGCGCTTAAACAGCACATCGGCTTTGGTAAAATCATCGAGGATAATTTCCACCATGCGATCGTGCAGCAACGCATTCAGGGCTTGTTGCTGAGGCGCAGTGAGCGCGTCTGACTCGACATAATACGCAACGCCTCGCTCCAAACGCTTCACTTTACCAAGGCCACAATTGTGTGCAATGTCAGTGGCTTTCGAAGACCAAGGAGAAATAGTACCGGGGCGAGGAGTGACAAACAGGAGTGAACCTTGGGGGATATGAGCTTCTATCGCAGGTCCATAGGTGAGAATTTTTTCAAGTTGCTGGCGTTCATTTGTGTCGAGCAACTCGCTCAAATCCGCTAAATGAACATACTCAGCATAGATTTGGCGTACCGGAAGCGCAGCGTTTTCGCAGGCCTCCATCAGCTTTTGCACCCTAAACGTCGAGAGTGCAGGGGCTCCGCGGATGATCTCCATCACGTCTATTCACCTTATTATTTATTATTGCAGGGGTCAGAGGTGGCGCTATTATAAGGAAATGTCTGCCACAAATCACCTGTGACCTTACGTAAAACAGTGTTTCCTGTGATATAAAAAACGCGACCATTTTAAGCCGCCATTTTCCCCCACGAATGATTTTTTTACGTTATCGCAGACAAACGGATATAATCCCACCAATGTCGGCCAGTTCACCCCATATGCCCCACTGTTAACTCGCTATCTATAATATTGATTTTATTTACTATAAGTACATTTAATGACTCGATTCCTGTTCGCTCTTATCTTAGGTTTCTTACTGACTGCCTGTCAGCAGGTGACCGTGGACGACACAGAATTCGTGCCGAAAAAATTAACTGAGTTAAGAGTCGGCACACTTTACGGCCCACAGATTTATATGACATCGGGCCAAGGTGATAGCGGTTTCGATTACGATATGGCGGTATTGTTCGCCGAATACTTAGATGTGCCCTTGAAAATGGTGCCCTACACTAACCGCACCGAACTGTACGAAGCCCTTAAAAAGAATGAAATCGACCTGATTGCCGCGGGCATGACAGAAACACCCGCAAGGCGTGAACAGTTCCGCCTAGGGCCGCCGCTGTACCGCGTTAATCAAGTATTGGTGTATCGCGAAGGCATGCCAGCGCCCAAAGACATCAGCGACTTAAAAGGTAAGATCACTGTCATCGCCGACTCTTCCTTCGTCGAGACATTAACTCAACTGCAAAAGCATTATCCAACGCTGGTGTGGGATCAAATTACCGACAAAGACAGCGAAGAATTGCTGGCGATGATTGCCAACAAAGAAATTGACTACACTATCGCTGACTCCAGCAGCGTACAAATCAACCGCCGCTACTTACCCGATCTGCGCTCTGGCCCCGTACTTGAAGAAAAGCTCGATGTAGTCTGGCTGTTGCCGCCGACCCGCAGTGATGAACTCATGAGTCAGTTGCTGGCCTTTTGGCACCAAGAAAAGCTGGCTGGCACGCTCGATCATCTCAACGAAAAATACTTTGGCCATGTGAAACGCTTCGATTATGTCGATACTCGGGCATTTATCCGCGCTATTGAAACCGTTTTGCCCCGCTATCGTCAGTTATTTGAAACCCATGCCGGCAATTTAGATTGGCGAAAACTTGCGGCTACTAGCTATCAAGAGTCCCATTGGAATCCGCATGCTCGCTCAGCAACGGGAGTACGCGGCATGATGATGTTGACTCAACCTACAGCAAAAGAAATTGGCATCACCAACCGTTTGGATGCGGAAGAAAGCATCCGCGGCGGCGCGGCCTATTTGAACGATATGATCAATCGTCTGCCGGAATCCATTCCCGAGAGTCAACGTATGTGGTTTGCACTGGCGTCCTACAATATAGGATATGCCCATGTTGAAGATGCGCGTAAACTGGCAGAATCGATGGAGTTAAATCCCAATGCGTGGCGAGATTTAAAGAAAGTACTACCGCTACTGCAAAAGCGTAAATACTATCAAAAAACTCGCTACGGCTACGCCAGAGGCAGTGAGGCAGTCCATTACGTTGACAGTATTCGCCGCTACTACGACACGTTAGTCTGGGTAGATAATCAGTCGAAACAGCAAAACCCCGAGGAAGAACCGAGCGATCTAGCGTCGGAAGAACCCGCCATTCCCGCTGGAACATTGAGCCCAGAACAACCTCAATAATCCGCATCGCCTGAGCCCAGTCTTTAAATCTGGGTTTCTAGAGACTTAAATCAAAAAGCCAAACTGCTAAACCAAAGCTCTGTGAGCTCAGCATCTGAAACTCTGTGCCAGAACCAAGCTGGCTTAAGCAACTTAGGTTTACGCTTAAAAACATCGCTTAGTTCAGCTTATCTGACCAGTGCTATTGCTGCGCTCAAGTGCAACTGCTACTGTCTTGGAGTTATGACCTGCGATACATCACTGCAGGGCATCAATAATAACAATGAATGGGGTCAATATGAGAAGAAAAACCATCAGCAATACTGTCGCGCGTCGTCGTACTTTACTCAAAGTTCGCCATCGTCGTATTTTGAATCGTCAGAAACTTTTCTTTACTTTTATTCAGTCTCAGGATTAATCCTGTCGCTTTTACCACTGTTTACTCAATTGCTTGCAGCGCCTTTTGAGCCTGTTTCAGGGCTTTTTTCTCCTCTCTACGCCGTTTAAAAAAACGACTCAATTGCGCGCTACAGGCATCGGCTAATACACCCGATGTCACTTCAACTTGATGATTAAATGCTGGGTGTTGCAGTAAATTCACTACCGTCCCCGCAGCACCGGTTTTTTCATCCCGAGCACCATAAACCACCCGCGCGATCCGGCTGTGCACCATGGCACCGGCACACATAGCACAAGGTTCAAGCGTGACATATAAAGTCGCGTCTAACAGGCGATAGTTTTCGACCAAGCGCCCCGCTTCCCGTAAGCATAAAATTTCCGCATGGGCGCTAGGATCATGTTGGCTAATGGATAAGTTGTAACCCGTCGCAATTTGCTGGCCGTCTTTGACCAGAACCGCCCCGACAGGTACTTCACCCTCGGCCTCGGCTTTCTCGGCCATCAACATAGCCACTTGCATCCAATGTTCGTCCTGCTGCGATTGTTCAACTTGCTGCATTTGGTCCACTCACACGCTCATTTAATTAGCCTCAAAATAAAACCGGATTATAACAGCCAATCGCCTACATATCACAACGTCAGCATTTCCAATGCAAGCCCCCTGCATAACACTGCCATCACACTATACTTTACCTATGGTTTTATCATCGATACTCCAATGACTCGATACTTTTGGCAGTGGTTAATTCTGATCATAAGTGCAGGCTTTTCTTGCATTATGCTGCACGGCAAGTCCATTAATAACGAAATCAATTATTACGAACTCAGCCTTGAATTGATCCGTTCTATCATTTGGTTATTTATGATGTTCTATATCAGCTACACGCGACATAACCGTCAAATCTATCTTTGGCTGTTAATTGGCTGCGGGAGCCTATTCATAGGTAACAATATGAATATACTGGATGAATTATCTACCTTCGAAGCCAGTTACTATCAAGAAGTCGAAGACTTACTCTTTACCTTTGGCATTCTCTGCGCTTGGTTCGGCCTCTATCAATTAATCCAACAACAAATCACCAAAAACCAAATACTCAATATTGCCGCAAATACCGACCCGCTAACAGGGCTGCTGAATCGACGCAGTTTCAATCAAAATGTCGAAAACAGTACCGACAATAATCCCAGTGCTTACTTAATCCTCGACATAGATCACTTCAAACAAATCAATGACACCTATGGCCATGCAGCGGGTGATTATGTATTAACAAAGCTTGCAAAACACATCAGCAAGAGTCTACGTAAACAAGATAGAGTTGCCCGCTGGGGAGGTGAAGAGTTTCTCATTGAGCTTAAACACTGCGATAGTCATACGGCCCAACTCAAAGCCGAACAACTCAGGGCGCTGATTGAAAGAAGTGATTTTCACTTTTCAGGTCAGTATCTAAGCGTCACAGTCAGTATTGGTATCGCAACCGTTGCAAATCAACACCTAAATAGAGATGAGATCATTAACCTTGCTGATAAAGCGCTATATCAGGCCAAAAACGGCGGGAGAAATCGAGTGGTTCTTGCTAGTGATCTCAAACAGAATGAATAACAAAAAAGGCGCACTAGGCGCCTTTAAATCGTTAATTCAGATAATTAACTTATTCCCATTCGATAGTCGCTGGCGGCTTGCCAGAGATATCGTAAACCACGCGGGAAATGCCATCGACTTCGTTGATGATGCGGTTTGATACACGACCTAAGAAATCATACGGCAGATGTGCCCAATGGGCTGTCATAAAATCGATGGTTTCTACGGCACGCAGTGACACAACCCAGTCATATTTACGGCCATCACCCATCACGCCAACTGAGCGCACAGGTAAGAACACGGTAAAGGCTTGGCTGACTTTATTGTACAGATCGGCTTTATGCAGTTCTTCGATGAAGATGGCATCGGCGCGGCGCAGTAAGTCACAGTATTCTTTCTTCACTTCACCTAATACACGTACACCAAGACCTGGTCCTGGGAACGGGTGACGATAAAGCATGTTGTATGGCAGACCTAACTCTAAACCAATTTTGCGCACTTCATCTTTGAACAGTTCGCGCAGTGGCTCAACTAAACCCAATTCCATATCGTCTGGCAAACCGCCAACGTTATGGTGCGACTTGATCACATGTGCTTTACCTGTGGCGCTGCCAGCAGATTCAATCACGTCTGGATAAATCGTGCCTTGCGCTAACCATTTTGCATTAGCGCATTTTTTCGATTCCTCATCGAAAATTTCCACAAATACGCGGCCGATGATCTTACGCTTAGCTTCTGGATCGGCTTCGCCTTTCATCGCGTCAAGGAAACGATTTTCCGCATCAACATGGATGATATTCAGGCCGAAATGATCGCCAAACATTTCCATCACTTGCTCAGCTTCGTTCAAACGCAATAAACCGTTATCAACGAATACGCAGGTCAGTTTTTTGCCGATAGCGCGGTGCAGCAACATAGCCACAACCGAAGAATCGACACCGCCCGACAAGCCTAAAATCACTTCATCATCACCAATTTGCTTCTTCAAGCGCTCAATTGCATCTTCGATGATAGAAGAAGGTTTCCAGTTCGCCGCACAGCCACAAATGTCTAAGGCAAAGTGCGATAACATGCGCATACCTTGGCGAGTGTGGGTCACTTCTGGGTGGAACTGTACGCCATAGAATTGTTTGGCTTCATTTGCCATAGCGGCAAAGGGGCAAGTATCGGTTTTAGCGACCGCCACAAATCCCTCGGGAATCGCCGACACTTTATCGCCGTGGCTCATCCACACATCGAGCAGCGGTTTGCCTTCGTTATTGACTGCATCTTCAATATCTTTGAATAACGCAGATTTTGTCAGCATTTCAATTTGAGCGTAGCCAAATTCACCTTCGCCCACACCTTGAATAACTTTACCGCCAAGCTGCTCAGACATGGTTTGCATGCCGTAACAGATACCTAACACGGGCACGCCAGCGTTAAAAACATATTCAGGTGCACGGGGAGAATTTTCAGCCGTGACACTTTCAGGTCCGCCAGCAAGAATAATACCGTTCGGGGCAAATTCGCGGATTTGGGCTTCTGTTACATCCCAAGCCCATAATTCACAGTACACACCGATTTCACGGATACGACGGGCAATCAGTTGAGTGTACTGAGATCCAAAATCGAGGATCAGTATCTTGTGCTCATGAATATCGCTCATGGGTAACCTTTATCTCATCTATTGTTTTAACATTGCTCAACGCGGCGATAGCCAGCCTTGAGTATTGGATCACACGCTTTACAAAGAGGCGGCTTATCGCCGCCCCTTTTATCAAACGATTAAGAACCTGAACGGTAGTTCGGTGCTTCTTTAGTGATAGTCACATCGTGCACGTGGGACTCACCCATGCCAGCTGAAGTTACTTTCACAAATTGGGCTTTTTCATTCAGTTCTTGAATGGTGGCACAACCGGTTAAGCCCATGCATGAACGCAGGCCACCCATATGTTGATGGATAATTTCCTTCAACTTACCTTTGTAAGGTACGCGACCTTCAATGCCTTCTGGCACGAGTTTGTCGGCAGCATTGTCAGATTGGAAATAACGGTCAGATGAACCTTGAGACATAGCGCCTAAAGAACCCATGCCGCGATAAGATTTATACGCACGGCCTTGATAAAGTTCAGTTTCGCCCGGCGCTTCATCAGTACCTGCAAACATTGAACCAGCCATGATGCAAGATGCACCGGCCGCTAATGCTTTAGCTAAGTCGCCAGAGAAACGTACGCCACCGTCGGCAATAACAGGAATACCTAAGCCTTTTACGGCTGCGGCTGCATCTGAAACAGCTGTGATTTGTGGCACACCAACACCGGTTACAATACGCGTCGTACAAATTGAGCCAGGGCCAATACCCACTTTAACTGCGTTAACGCCAGCTTCAACCAGTGCTAATGCACCTTCAGCCGTAGCTACGTTACCACCGATAATTTGCAATGTTGGGTGTTTAGCACGCGTTTCACGAATGCGTTGCAAAACGCCTTCAGAATGGCCGTGGGAAGAATCGATAAGTAATACGTCAACGCCAGCTTTAACCAGTGCATCAACGCGCTCTTCGTTACCAGCACCCGCGCCAACGGCGGCGCCAACACGTAGACGACCTAACTCATCTTTACAGGCGTTAGGTTTACGTTCGGCTTTCTCGAAGTCTTTAACTGTGATCAAACCTTTCAGTTTAAAGTTATCATCGACAACAAGGACTTTTTCGATACGGTGTGAGTGCATCAATTTTTGCACTTCATCTAATTTAGTGCCTTCGGCAACTGTGACTAATCGCGCTTTAGGCGTCATCACTTCTTCTACCGTTTTGCTCCAATCTGTGACGAAACGTACGTCACGGCCAGTAATGATACCAACCAACTCGTTTGCTTCGTTAACCACGGGATAACCGGCAAAACCATTCTTCAGTGTCAATACTTTCAGATCGGCTAAGGTCGTAGATGGCGTCACAGTCACAGGTTGTTGAACCACGCCCGCTTCGTAAATTTTTACTTTACGCACTTCTTCGGCTTGTTTTTCAATGCTCATGTTTTTATGAATAAAACCTAAACCGCCTTCCTGCGCCATAGCGATCGCAAGACGAGCTTCGGTAACTGTGTCCATAGCGGCAGACACAAGTGGGATATTCAATTCAATGGTATTGGTCAGGCGAGTTTTAAGAATGGCGGTATTTGGGAGTACAGTCGAATGCGCAGGAACAAGCAACACATCGTCAAAAGTAAGCGCTTCTTTAATTAAACGTAGCATATGCAACATCTCCCCAGTTGAGTAGGATTTAGAGGTGAAATATTGCGGCGGGATTATACCTTGCATATCGGCACTGGTAAATGGAAAATAGCAAATATCCCCATTTAATTGAGTAATTCGATGCAAGGCGCCAAAAACAATATTTATACTGTCTCGCGACTCAATGGTGAAGTCAGACAAATTCTCGAGGGACAACTGGGTAAAATTTGGCTCAATGGCGAAATATCCAATTTTTCCTCCCCCAGCTCAGGTCATTGGTATCTCACCTTAAAAGACCACTCTTCCCAGATCCGTTGTGCCATGTTTAAAGGCCGTAACCAAACGGTCAGCTTTAAGCCCATCAATGGTCAGCAAGTGTTAGTCAAAGGCGCGATCAGCGTGTATGAACCCAGAGGCGACTATCAATTATTGATTGAGTCCATGCTGCCAGCAGGGGATGGACTACTCGCCCAGCAATTCGATGCACTCAAAATGAAGCTCGCCGCCGAAGGATTATTCGCCGCCGATACCAAAAGATTGCTGCCAAAAAACATCCAACGCATTGGCGTAATTACTTCGCCAACCGGCGCAGCGATTCGCGATGTCTTACACGTACTCGCAAGGCGCGACCCTTCGATTGAAGTCATTATCTATCCGACTCAAGTTCAAGGCGAAACCGCGGCGCAAAGTATTTGTCAGGCAATCAATATCGCTAACCAACGTTTAGAGGTCGACGTATTACTGCTCACCCGTGGTGGCGGTTCGCTTGAAGATTTGTGGTGTTTTAACAGCGAAGCCCTCGCCCACACAATTTATAACAGCGCCCTGCCCGTGGTCAGCGCCGTAGGCCACGAAGTCGACACCACCATCAGTGATTACGTTGCCGATATTCGCGCCCCAACGCCGTCAGCGGGGGCCGAGTTGTTATCCCAAGATAGCGACAATAAGGCGCAAAAACTCGCAACAGCTTTATCTCGCCTGCAACAAAGTGCGAAACATTATCAGCTTAAACAAGAAAGACGGCTCAGCTTGCTTGAGCACAGACTGCAACGCCAAGATCCCAAACGGACCTTGCAGCAGTTCGAACAAAGATTCGATGAGATGCAATTAAGACTGGAGTCGGCGCTGTCGAATCGCTTACACCTGCTCAGCCGTCGTCAGCAGTTGCTCGCAAGTCGCCTTGAACAGCAATCTCCCAAGCATAAGCTCGCCATTGAGGGGAACCGCCTAAGTTATCTTGCGAGTCGCTTACAGGATGCATTGCAGGACAAACTCAGCCAAAGTGAGCAACGGATAAAATACGCGGCCCATCAGCTTGAAACCGTCAGTCCGCTTGCGACCTTGAGCCGTGGTTACAGCATCACCACTGACATCCACAATCAAGTGCTCGACTCTGCCGATAAACTGACAATCGGTGATAGCCTGCAAACCCGCTTACGTCATGGGCAAGTGATATCAACCGTCACTCAGATAAAGCTGCTTGAATAAATCTACATGACGCTGAAACAGTCTTAAAACACAAAAGGAACCCTAAGGTTCCTTTTGTTTCAAATGTGTCTGGTAAAAAACACTATTTGGTTTTTCTGTCTTTTATATGGCTTTGTGCGCGCTTGCGACGACGCTCTTGGCTCATAGTCAACTTCTCAGTTTTGTTTTCAAATGGGTTATCACCCTCTTGGAAACGTAGCTGGATTGGCGTTCCCACCACTTTCAATGAACGACGGAAGTAGTTCATCATGTAGCGCTTATACGAATCTGGCAGCTTGCTAACTTGGTTACCGTGGATCACCACGATTGGTGGATTGTAACCACCGGCGTGCGCGTATTTAAGCTTCACACGGCGACCATTCACTAATGGCGGCTGGTGATCATCCTGCGACATTTGCATGATACGTGTCAGCATAGAAGTACTGACGCGGCGCGTGGCACTGTCGTAGGCTTCTTCAATCGATTCAAATAAATGGCCAACACCAGTACCGTGCAGCGCCGAAATAAAGTGAATACGAGCAAAGTCGATAAAGCCAAGACGACGGTCAAGCTCACTCTTCACACGATCTTTAATCCCTTGGTCGATACCATCCCACTTGTTGACGGCAATCACCAAAGCGCGACCCGCATTGAGCGCAAAGCCTAACAGACCTAAATCTTGCTCGGCGATACCTTCACGGGCATCGATGATAAGCAACACCACGTTGGCATCTTCAACCGCTTTCAAGGTTTTGATCACTGAGAATTTCTCAATGACTTGATGTACTTTACTGCGACGGCGAACCCCCGCGGTATCGATAATCACGTACTCGCGACCTTCACGTTCCATTGGAATGTAAATACTGTCACGGGTCGTGCCGGGCTCATCAAATACCACAACGCGCTCTTCACCTAGAATACGGTTAGTCAGGGTTGACTTACCGACGTTAGGTTTACCGATGATCGCTAGCTTAATAGGCAAATCTTGCAGACGCTTTTGCTCAGCTTCGGCTTCTTCTTCGGTATATTCACGCTCTTCGGTCACTTCGCCTTCGTCTTGACGCACGATGCCCATCGCTTCGGCATAAGGAGTCAGCGCGTATTCGATCATGTTGGTCACGCCGCGTCCTTGAGACGCCGCCATTTGGTAAACTTCACCTAGACCTAAAGACCAAAACTCGGCGCAGGCAGAATCGGCATCAATACCGTCCACTTTGTTCGCAACCACGAAAGTGGTTTTTTCACGGCTACGCAAATGTTGCGCAATCGACAGATCCGCAGAGGTTAAACCCGCGCGCGCATCAGTCATAAATAAAACAACATCGGCTTCTTCAATGGCGGCAAGGGATTGCTCGGCCATTTTCGTCTCGATCCCTTCTTCAGTGCCATCGATACCGCCGGTATCGACCACAATGAACTCATAGCCGGATAAGAATGCTCGACCATATTTACGGTCACGTGTTAGGCCAGGAAAGTCAGCAACCAGCGCATCACGCGTGCGCGTAAGACGATTAAATAGGGTGGATTTACCGACGTTCGGCCGACCAACAAGGGCCACTACAGGGATCATGATTTTGCCTCTAAAAAACTTTTCAATAAAAAGCCCCCGGAACACACTTCCAGGGGCTCTACAAGGATAACACTTTTAACTATGGAAGTGTTACAACAGCTAACTTTCCACTGCGACCTTGAACATAGATTTTATCGTCAACCACTAATGGCTGGCTGTATAATCCAGAGCTGTCCACTTGGACACGACCGACAATCGTCCCTGTACTGCGATCGATGAAGTGTAAATAACCTTCGAAATCACCCACAACTAAATAGTCTTTATACACAGCTGGTGACGTCAGAGTGCGGTTAGCTAACTCAGAGTTGCTCCACAGCTCTAGACCGTTACGCTTATCAACTGAGTAAATACGGCTGTGGTCGTCAACAAGGAACAAGCTTAAGCCCGCTGATGCTAACTCGTTAAAGCTAGAATACTTACGTGTCCACACAACTCGACCCGTGCGTAATTCCATCGACACTAAGTTACCGTTGTAACTCACCGCATATAAATTGTCGCCAAGGATCAGCGGCGTCATATCCACGTCGGCCATACGGGTAAACTCGTTACCGCCCGTTGGATTATAAATCGCCTGTTCCCATGCTGCTTGACCATTGTTTTTAATCACAACAGCCACTTTGCCATCGGCAGTACCGATAAAGAAACCGCCCGCTTCATAAGCTGCAGAACCTGTACCGCGCAGGGTCAGATTTGGCAATTGCATTTCGTACACCCACAGCTTAGCGCCAGTATCGACGTTAAAGGCTTCGAGTGAACCTGAGCTGGTGCTGACAACCACAACGTCATCGGCAACCGTTGGCGCAGACAGTAACTCACCACCAGCAACCACATGCCATAACACTTGGCCATCTTCGGCATTGAGCGCGGCTAACAGCCCGCTTTCTCCCCCTAAAAAGACTTTATTACGCGCAGCAGTTACGCCAGCGGCGATTCGCGCACCTTTGTTTTTTGCTAAGGCGTTATCACGAAATTCTTCGCTGAAATCTTTAGTCCAAACGCGCTCGCCCGTCGCTTCGTCAAACGCGGTGACTTCACCATAACGATCGGCGGCAAATATTTTGCCATAACGAACGGCAGGAGCGAGGCGAGAGTAATAATCACCTACACCATCACCGACAGAGGCGCTCCAACTTACTTCAGGGAACACTGTCGCCTGAATGGCAGTTAACTCACTGACAGGCTCGTCTTCAACATCGCTCGACGAACAGGCGGATAACATGGCCAGACTTAATCCGGCGGCTAGCAGGTTTTTGCACCAAGACTTCATCAAGGGATCCCTTATGCCTGATTTAGGCTATCAAGTTTGATTTTAAGCGCAGGGCTTGTCACCACACCACCATTGTCCATGGCAGCTTGATAAGCTGTTTTCGCTTTCTCAACTTCACCTTGACGTACTAAGAAATCACCTTTTAGTTCATCGCGCTGGGCGAAGAAGGCTTTATCTGTAACTTGCTCTAAAGTTGCCAGAGCAGCGTCTATTTGACCTTGCTCGGCTTGTACTCGAGCGACACGTAAAGTGGCAATCATATCTAAACCAGCACCTGGTTTAGCCGCAATAACCTTGTTCAAGGCTTCGATTGCTTTAGGGTAATCCTTAGCTTCTACCGCAGTTTTTGCCACGATCAGTTCTAGTAGCGCTTGATAACCTTTTTGATCATGATTTTTAGAAAACTCAGCCACACCCGCCAGCATAGCGGCTTCGTCGCTTGATTTAGTGGTCAACTCGTGGAAAGCTTTTGAGGCTTCTTCCGCTTGGGCTACTTTAACGTCAGAATAATAATTCCACGCATACAGGCCGCCTAAACCAACGACCGCCCCAATAAAAATCGAGGTTCCATAGTCTTTCCAGAACTGCTTGATAGCATCAACTTGTTGTTCTTCTGTGCTATAAATTTCCACGCGCACGTCCCCTTATATGATCTATTACTTAATGGCCAGTTCAGCCAAAAATGCGCCTAAGGCACTTCGAGCTACCCGTTGTTGTTCGTTATCATTGCGTAAATATTTCACTGTCACCATGCCTTCGGCCAGTTCATCTTCACCAATCAGTAAGGCGACAGCTGCACCGCTTTTATCGGCACGTTTCATTTGTTTTTTCACATTACCGCCACCGCAGTGACTCATCACTTTAAGGTTTGGCAGCGCGCTGCGTAATTCCTGCGCAACTTTAATCGCTTCAACCAGACAGCTATCACCCATAGCAGTAACATACACATCCACTTCTGGCGGAATATCTTTGTTCAGGTCTAAGGTTTCAAGCAGCAAGACAATGCGCTCTAAGCCCATGGCGAAACCCACTGCTGGGGTATCTTTACCGCCTAACTGGGCGACTAAGCCGTCATAGCGACCACCCGCAAGCACTGTACCTTGTGAGCCTAAACTCGATGTAACCCATTCAAATACTGTACGATTGTAATAATCTAAACCACGTACTAGGCGCGGATTAATGGTGTATTTGATACCCACAGCATCAAGTAGTTCACGCAATTGTGAAAAATGTGTCTTCGATTCTTCACCGAGGAAATCCATCAACTCAGGTGCACCAGCCAAAATAGCTTGGACATTTTGATCTTTTGAATCCAATACCCGCAGCGGATTGCTGTACATGCGACGCTTGCTGTCTTCATCGAGCGCGTCTTTATGCTGCTCTAAAAACGCAATCAAGGCATCACGGTAAACCGCGCGCTCGGCGGGATCACCTAATGTATTAAGCTCTAACGACACGTGATCGCTAATACCGAGTTTTTCCCACAGGCGGGCTGATAACATCAAGACTTCAGCATCAATATCCGCTGTGCCTATGCCATACACTTCCACGCCAAATTGGTTAAATTGGCGATAGCGACCTTTTTGTGGACGCTCGTGGCGGAACATAGGGCCCATATACCAAAGACGTTGTTCTTGGTTATACAGCAGACCGTTTTCGTTACCCGCACGCACTGTCGATGCCGTACCTTCTGGGCGCAGCGTTAAGCTGTCACCGTTATTATCTGCGAAGGTATACATTTCTTTTTCAACAATATCAGTCACTTCACCAATAGAGCGTTTAAAGAGATCGGTATTTTCCACTATTGGAGTGCGGATTTCGCTGTAACCGTAAGCACTAACGCTCGAACGTAGTACCGCTTCCACTTTTTGCCATAGAGGACTTTGAGTTGGCAGAATGTCATTCATTCCGCGAATCGCTTGGATCTGTTTTGCCACTGTATCGACTCGTCCGATTTAGCTAAATTAATAAAAAATGTCACGCATTATAGGCTTTTGAACGTAAAACGTAAAACGACCCCGTCGGTTTCGGGGCCTAGCTCAAAATCATTAGGCGTAATCTATGCCCAAATGCAGATGCATATTACTCAGTTGTGTCTTTTATTTGAATACGGTTCGCCATTTGACTGGCCTTAGCGCGAATTTTCGCTTCGAGGGAATCGACAATATTGTCGTTATCAAAACGTTCTTTTTGACGTTCACCCTCGTCGTAATATCCGCTCTTATTGTGTCCGCCAGTTAAACCAATATGCGACACTAAGGCTTCACCTGGACCGTTCACAACGCAGCCGATGATAGACACATCCATGGCGGTAGTCACGTCTTCGAGGCGACGCTCTAACTCATTGACTGTGCTTATCACATCAAACTCTTGACGGGAGCAAGATGGGCAGGCGATGAAGTTAATCCCGCGGCTACGGATACGCAGCGACTTTAAAATATCAAAACCGACTTTTATTTCTTCGACGGGATCGGCCGCAAGGGAAATACGTAGCGTATCCCCGATACCTTCGGCCAATAACATGCCTAGACCCACGGCCGATTTAACTGAACCCGCGCGTGCGCCGCCCGCTTCGGTAATGCCTAAATGCAAAGGTTGACGGATTTGTTTTGCCAATAAACGATAGGATTCAACCGCTAGAAACACGTCAGAGGCTTTCACGCTGACCTTGAATTGGTCGAAGTTTAATCGGTCCAGAATATCTACATGGCGCATGGCCGATTCGAGCAAGGCTTCAGGCGTTGGCTCTTTGTACTTGTCCATCAGATCTTTCTCTAATGAACCGCCATTCACACCAATACGGATAGGAATATTGTGGTCACGGGCACATTCCACCACGCTGCGAATACGCTCTTCGTTGCCGATATTGCCCGGATTAATACGCAGGCAATCAACACCGTACTCAGCAACTTTTAAGGCGATACGATAATCGAAATGGATGTCGGCCACTAAAGGCACCTTAACCGCTTGCTTAATGAGTTTAAAGGCTTCTGCCGCATCCATAGTCGGTACTGAGACACGAACTATATCGGCACCCACTTTTTCTAAGGCACGAATTTGAGCGATTGTCGCTTCAACATCTGTGGTCTTAGTATTGGTCATTGACTGAACAGCAATCGGCGCCCCATCACCAATCGGTACATTACCCACATAAATGCGGGTGGAAGGACGTCTTTTTATGGGAGTTTCATTATACATGCTTAATACGCTCTATTTCGGTACGTGCTGTAGATCATTAGGTGGTCGTTAAGCCTTAGGTAAGGTTAAGCGCGCGACACGTCCCTTAGGGACATCAGCTAAGCTAACTATTTGACCATCTAAGCTTAAAGTCGCCACTTGCGGCGCACCTAGAATAATTTTAAATGGTGGTACACCACTCACTTGCACTGTGACGCCAGCGCCTTTCACACCATCGACTAACGCTTTACCTTTAGCATCGACAATGTTAATCCAGCAATCACCCGTTAACTGTACCTTGATAATCGATTCACCGGCAGCGGCCACCAGAGTATTGGTCGTTGTGGCTGGCGATGTTGAAACAGGCAAAGGCGTTGCAGTTACAACGGGCTGAATTGCAGGCTGTTGCACAAACGTCTGTTGAGCTACCGTCTGTTCAGCTACCGAAGAGGCCGTTTGAGACGCTGTGGTTGCAGCATTAGCCGAGCCACCATCTTCATTACTCGTATCAACCGTTTGAGGATAATTATTGTCAGTAGGCCCAGTGCTCACATCAATAGTGCTGGCATCGGTATCTTTAATCGGGCCGTCAATTGACATAGAGCCGTTAGCCGCGATGTCGGTCAATTGTTGACTCGCATCGGTTTCGGTCAATAGTACGTCACCAGGTAGCGTTTGGTTCGCGGCGGCGACCTCTTCTGCCGTGGGTTTCGATACATCAATAGTGCTTAACAAAGTCGTTTTTTGCATCCACCAGACGACTAACGAGCCGAGTAACACAATAACGATAAAAATACTCAGCCAAGTTAAACGCGTATCGCGGGCTTGATAAGTCGTTTTACGGGAAAAGCTTTGCATTGCAGGCTCAGTCACCACAGGCACTTGGCGCACTAAACACGCTTCAATCAAAGCCGCATCCGCGCTGACCATACGGGCATAGTTTTTTACATAACCACGAACATAAGTGGATGAGGCAATATTGGTAAAATTGTCGGCTTCAAGATCCTCAACAATACGAGGGCGTAAATGCAATTTAACCGCCGCATCTTGAATACTAAGGCCCATTTTTTCACGGCCAGCTTTTAATAAGGTTCCAAGCGTTACATCTAGCGCGATAGATTGCGGTGCTACCGACTCAACTGGCGCATTGATTTCATGATCTTTCATTGATGCAAATTAACTCTGTATTGCTTGGCCTGAGGTGATGCTGGGAATTTGGCAAGCAATAAAATACCAAATCTCTTCACAGCGGCATCATCATTCACTGCCTGCTCTATTTTGATCCCGAGCGCTAAACTTTCTGGAGTTTGCTCAGCCACTTGGTGATATCGCGCTAATTGGTTTCGCGCCTGAATAAAATCACCTTGGTCGACTTCTAACTCTGCCAACTCCAGCAACGACACCGATCTTCTCGGGTCATACTTTAACGCCATCTGAAAATACTGTCGTGCCTTTTCTGCTTGTCCAGCTTCGCGGCTACAGAGACCTAAGTTCTCGTAGCTTGAGGCCGTTCGCGTATATTTGGGCATTTCGATTGCGGCCAAAAACATTTTTTCAGCTTTGTTGTATTGCTTTTGTTGGCACAAAAACACCCCGAAATTATTCATGGAATCGCCTGAGGCGTCCTTGGTACTAATGGCATTCATGTACGACTCTTCAGTACGTACTAAATCGCCCACGGTTTGATAGTAATAAGCCAAAGCGGTGTGCACATCTTCAAGCTCTGGGGCATATTCTAATGCTTTATCAAGATTGTATTTGGCTTGTTCCGAGTTACCTCGATTTAAATAGGTTAAACCGAGCTGCAAACGCTCGCGCGCGGCGGCGACTTTGTCTAACTTTCGTTCAGAAACAGGGATATCTGTCCCAGTATAAGTACGCTCAGTGACGCACCCTGTCATCAATAATGACAGGGTTAAAATCAACGAAAACCTTGGCAATCCATGCTTCATGGGCGAGCCTATAAATCTGTGCAAACAAAGAGTTAATTCATTGTGACTGAAATCTGGTTTTCTTGCATGCGTTTTTTTGCTAAACGTTTCGTTCTATCGCGAATATCACCCGCCAACTGACCACAGGCGGCGTCGATATCATCGCCACGGGTTTTACGCACGATCACAGTAAAACCATACTCCATTAGCACCTTAGAAAAACGGTCGATACGTGAGTTAGATGAACGACCGTAAGGCGAGCCGGGATACGGGTTGAATGGGATCAGATTCACCTTACAAGGCGTATCTTTCATCAACTTAGCTAACTCATGGGCTTGTTCTGTGCTGTCGTTGATGTGATCTAGCATCACGTATTCAACCGTCACGCGACCACGGTTTGCATTAGATTTGGCGATATAACGACGAATACCCGCTAAAAACTCATCCAGCGGATATTTTTTATTGATTGGGACCAGAATGTCACGTAGCTCATCATTTGGCGCATGGATACTCACAGCCAGTGCCACATCAAGCGCATCACCCAATTTATCTAACGCAGGTACGACGCCCGATGTTGATAGAGTTACGCGGCGCTTTGATAAGCTAAAACCAAAGTCATCGAGCATGATGTCCATCGCTGGGATCACATTGGCTAGGTTAAGCAATGGCTCACCCATACCCATCATCACTACGTTAGTGATAGGACGCTCGCCCGTGTCTTTAGCAAAACCTAAAAAGTGCGATACGCGCCAAATTTGGCCGACGATTTCAGAAACCGTTAAGTTACGGTTAAACCCTTGCTGCCCCGTAGAGCAGAAAGTACATTCCAGTGCACAACCCACTTGGGATGAAACGCACAAGGTCGCGCGGTCATCCTCAGGAATATAAACCGTTTCAACTTCTTGGCCTTGACCAACATTGATTGCGAATTTAATCGTCCCGTCGGTCGATTTTTGGAAGCTCGAAATTTCCGGCGCAACGATCTCGCAGCGAGCCGCCAATTTTTGACGTAACACTTTGTTGATGTTGGTCATCTCTTCGAAGTCACTGACACCGAAATGATATAGCCATTTCATGAGCTGATCGGCACGAAAGGGTTTCTCTCCCATGTCCGCAAATAATGCGCGCATCGCCTTACGATCAAGGTCTAATAAATTGATCTTCTTTTCACTCATATAGCTAACCTCAACACCAAAACCGGATCCTGTAACAGGGCGGCGAATTATACAGACGCAAATAAATTTTAGCCAGTAACTCAATTAACCTATGCTAGAATCTCCACGGGCTAATGTTGGCCTAAAATACGGAGTTGTAATTCCACCTATATGTTAACCCTCATCATTATAGTGCTTGTCGCTGTCGGAGTTTCTTTTCTGTGCAGTGTGTTCGAAGCTGTTCTGCTATCGGTTACCCCAAGTTATATCGCATCACTCGAACAAACTGACAGTGCCGCAGCCGCGCGCTTGCGTAAACTGAAAGAAAATGTCGAAGCCCCTTTGGTGTCAATCCTTACGTTAAATACTATCGCTCATACCGTTGGCGCTGCCGTTGCGGGTGCGCAAGCTGCGAAAGTATTTGGTGACGATATGTTGGGTGTTTTCTCGGGCGTATTGACCTTTATTATTCTGTTCTTCTCAGAAATTATTCCTAAATCATTGGGTGCCAACCATTGGCGTCGCCTCGCTCCGAGCGTGTCTGTTGCCGTGACGTGGATGAAGCGTGTCACTAAACCGCTGATCTGGATGTCGCAGCAAGTCACTCGCCTGATGGGCAAAGGCGATGAAGGCCAATATATCCGCCAAGAAATGAGCGCGATGGCAAAAATCGGCCATGAATCCGGTGAGCTTGACGAGCAAGAGTCGAAAATTCTGACGCAAATGCTCAAGGTACGTGATATGCCCGTTACAGCAATCATGACACCGCGCACTGTGATGTTCTCGCTACCTGTGGATCTGACTCAAAATGAGTTTGTACGTCAATATCGTGACAAGCCTTTTACCCGTATTCCAGTATACGATCAGGATCATGACGATATTATCGGTTATATCACCCGTACCGATGTGTTGCTGGCTGAGCGTTACACACCAGAGGCATCGATTGGTGAGCTTAAACGGAGTTTATTTGTGGTGCCTGAAACCGCAAAAATTCTGCCACTTTTTGAGCGTATGATTAAACGTAACACCCAAATTGCTATGGTGGTCGACGAGTACGGCAGTAGCCAAGGTATTGTGACTCAAGAAGATATTATCGAATCTATGTTAGGATTAGAGATTGTCGATTTAAACGATCCCGCGACCGATATGCAGCAATTAGCACGTAAACTTTGGACTAAGCGCATGAAGCAAAAAGGCATTCGCCTATCCGATGACGGTGATTTTGAAGCCGCATCCGATGATGACGAAGCCAAATCCGGCTGAAGGCTAAGCCAGTTTAGTGCTTGTTAATATAAAGGGAGCCTAGCTCCCTTTATTCTTTTAGAATGCGGATAACTCAGAACCCTCTGAGCCTCGCATTTTGAGGTCGCTTGGGTATATACTCACCCGCCGTAATAGAGGTAAGTTATGACACAGAGCTACACACTCTCACTCGCGCACATTAATGACACCCATTCGAATTTTGAGCCCTGCCGCGTCCAATTTAGTCTTAACCTCGGCCAGCATAAGCTTGATGTGACCAGCCATAGCGGTGGTTATGCCCGCATAGGCCACCACATCACTAAGGCACGTCAAGCTGCTGCACAAACCGATACGCCGTTTGTTTTCCTGCACGGTGGCGACAGTTTCCAAGGCACGCTTTATTTCAGCCATTTTAAAGGCAAGGCCAACGCCCACTTACTCAATCTGTTAGCGCCCGATGCTATGGTCATTGGCAACCACGATATCGATGAAGGTAACGCCAGACTTGCCGAGTTTGCTAAGCAGATTGATTTCCCATTGCTTGCGGGCAACATGGATTTAAGCCAAGAAGATCTCAACAAACCCGGTTGTCTGCGTGGTTTGCCTAATATATTAGATTATGATCATGAGCAAAAACGCGCGAAATACCTGCTTAAGCCCTTCCACGATAAGACGTTAGCCATTGTCGGCATTACTTTAGATCAAATGAAAGAGATCGCGCGCCCCGATCCCGACACTCATTTTGTCGATGCTATCGCGACAACCGCACGCACGGTTGAGCACCTTAAAAATCAAGGCATCAAACATATTATCGTGCTCAGCCACTTAGGCTTAGATCAAGATAAGCGCCTTGCGGCCGAAGTCGAGGGTATTAGCCTGATCGTAGGTGGTCACACACATACGCTACAGGGCGATTTTCGCGCCTTAGGTTTGAGCAACCTGCCCTACGGTGAAGTCATCAATAACACACCGATAGTGCACGCGGGGAAATATGCCGAAGTCGTCGGCTTAGCCGAGATAACATTTGATGCTGAAGGTAAAGTGCAGAGCTTAACTGGCGGCAATTACTTCATGCTGGATCAGCACTTTATCTTAAGTGCTAACACGACCGTCGATAACCAAGATTACCAAGCGGTGCGCCAACAGCTCAGTCAGCATCCAAATGTCCTTTGGGATGATGCCGATGCCGATATTGATGGCGTTATTCGAGACATCTACAAACCCGCCATCGCAGAGATGGAAAACAAAGTCTTAGCACTAGTGCCAAAAAACTTAGTCCATACGCGCCTGCCGTCTAAGGCCCTGCCCCACGGCAGTGAAATTGCGCCTTGGGTCAGTCGCAGCATGTTCCAAGAAGCTAAGCTTGTCGACCCTAGGGTGAACTTTGCCCTGCATAATGCCGGCGGTGTACGCCAGTCAGTGGCCCAAGGTCAGTTGACGCTAGCGGATGTAATGGGGCAATTGCTGCCCTTCGAATTGCCATTAGTTAAGTATGAAATTCAAGGTCAATTCCTCTATCAAGCGCTCGAATCGGCGATTAACGCGGCAACCAACAACAGTGTCCGAGGCACAGGTGCGGGTAGTTTCCCTTACACCTATGGCCTACGGTATTACTACGATGGGCGGCGTCCACTGGGCGAGCGTTTATTCAGATTGGAGATGATGCAGCAGGACAGCCAATCCCTTTGGTATCCCGTTGAGCCTGAGTCACTGTATGTCGGGGTATCGACGTCTTACACTGCTGCGGGTAAGGAAGGCTATCATCCATTGCTGCAAGCTCGCTGGCAGGAGTCGATGGAGTCTCTGACGTTGCCACAGGCCTTTATTCGATTCTTAAATCGCTCACCGAATCTGTCTGATTTACTGTCACAGCACGTGCATTACACCAGCCACAGCCAACGTATGAGTTAAGTGCCAATGCTCCTCATGGCGTCAACATTGATGCAGTGAGGAGCAAAGTGAGTGGCTGCTTACAAAGCGCTAAACAAACCTGAGCTTAAAATTGCCAATCACATTGCGGTAAACGCGCACTAAACCAATCCTGCGCCTTGCCCTGCGCGTCTTTGCGCCACGCCATAAACACAGCTTGGGGTGGGCGCGGCATTTCCACATGACAAGCCACTAAGCTTCCCGCCGTCAACGCATCTAAGATCAAGTGTTTTGGAATGTAGCCTACGCCAAGTCCCAATTGCTGCGCTTTAATCTTGGTCTGCATATTCGGCACCCGGATCACTTGACGACTATCAAATAAGCCGCTCGAGCGCTGCGCTAAGGCAGTCGAACTGTCAGCCACCACAATGGAAGGGAATTGCAGTAATGCCTCGGTCGGAATTGGGCCGGCGTGCTGCGCCAATGGGTGGGCAGGATTTAAGGCAAACACAAACTCCAACTCACCGATTTCGACCACATGATATTGACCTTTTGGCAGTTCACCCGTCACACCAATAGCAATATCGGCACGGCCAGAATAGAGCGCATCCCAGCCGCCACCTAAGGACTCTTCACTGATGTTCACGGTCACTTGCTTACCTAGGTCAGTAAATTCCCCGATCAACTGCAATAGGGGTAAATCCGGCACGACGGTATCAATCGCTAAAGTTAACGAAGACTCCCAGCCGGTCTCGAGTTGACGCACCGCCTCTTCGAGTCTGGATGCTGCCGAAAGGATTTCTCGCCCTTGGCGCAGCACAAGTTGACCGACTAAGGTCAGTTCGGCGCGCTGGCCCTTACGTTCAAATAATTTTGTGCCTAAATCGCTCTCCAGTTTCTGCACTGTGTAGGTCAGCGCCGACGGCACACGGAATAAGGACTCGGCCGCCGCGGAAAAACTGCCTTTTCTATCAATGGCATCGAGTACGATTAATCCATCAAGACTAATAGATGGCAACATAAAAACCTCATGTTCAAATTATTTGAAGTATACATTGAAAATGTTCCGATTTTCTTTGCCAAAGGTCAAGTCTACACTGCTTAGCAATGGAGAGGTTCTGCGGAACTCACTGCCGAAATCGGATGTAGAAACAAAGTAATTTAACGCTAGAAACAGATTAAATAACTGAGTTAAAACAGATTAAACATTACTCTTAACCACTTGTTAAATAATTTGAAATAAGGAATACCCTATGAAAACACTCATCACAAAATCACTCAAATCAGCTCCTAGTCTTGCCCCACTGGCACTGCGTATTCCTATCGGAATTATCTTAATCGCCCATGGTTCACAAAAACTGTTTGGCTGGTTTGGCGGTTACGGCTTAGAAGGCACTGGACAATGGATGGCATCCATAGGTTTGACGCCAGGTTACTTAATGGCACTGATGGCAGGTTCAAGCGAATTTTTCGGCGGCCTATTCCTGTTACTTGGCCTGCTGACTCGCCCAACCGCCCTCGTATTGTCATTCACTATGATAATAGCGATTTTTTCAGTACACATAGGCAACGGTCTGTTTCTTGCCAACAACGGTTACGAATTTGGTCTCGCCCTACTCGCAGCCACAGTGTCATTGGCGGTTTCAGGTGCAGGCAAGTTCGCTGTTGATAACGTATTCGCTAACCGCATCAAATAAAGGGGAAGCAAGATGATCACATTAAGAAAAGCACAGGACCGCGGTCAAGCAGATTTAGGCTGGCTAAAGAGTCAACATACCTTCTCTTTCTCTAGCTACTATGACCCAGAGCACATGGGGATTTCATCCCTAAGAGTCATCAACGATGACAGAGTTGCACCGGGTGCAGGTTTTGATACCCATGGACATAAAGACATGGAGATCATCAGTTACGTGATATCTGGCACGATCGCCCATAAAGACAGTTTCGGAAATATCAAAACTTTACCTGCTGGTGAGTTTCAGTTGATGTCGGCGGGTAAAGGCATTTACCACAGCGAGTTCAATGCTTCTAATACTGAGCCGCTGCACTTTTTACAAATTTGGATCCGTCCAGATACCTTAGGCATAGATGCGGGTTATCAGCAAAAGGCATTCGAACAGAGTTCACCGCTGACGGCCGTGGTGACACCAAACGGTGAAAATGGCACGCTGAAAGTGCAGCAGGATGCGACCTTATATCGTTTAATGTTGAGCGAAGGCGAAAAAGTGACGATGGCCAGAACCGCCGAACAAGCGAGTCGTCATCTGTATGTTCAATTGATTGAAGGTACGCTGGATATCAATGGCACAACGCTCACGGCAGGGGACGGCGCACATCTGACCCAACTTGCGAGTGTCGACTTTACGGCAACAAGCGGCCAAGTCACCGCATTAGTGTTCGACTTGTCTGCTAACGCGTAATACCAGCGAATGGCTTAACTGAACCACTCAGTACAGCCGCTTAACGATTGAGCAAACGATTAAGCAAGTCATTGAGCAAACCGTTGAGTAAGTGATTACATGCCAGCTTGATAAGCACTCACCTAGCAGCACTGCCACAAGTCATCTTTGGCAGTGTTTTTTATTGGCGTTTTGATGGCCATGTTATAAGGCGATGTTATAAAAGCAGTGCTAACGGCCTCGTTGAGCGAACCAGACAAGCACTTTAATAAGCTGCGTTAAAGCGCGAGTGTCATGCTGAAATTAACCAACACTTGGGCTTGCCCCTGTGCTTTATCCGCCGCATTCAAAAAACGCTTATGTTCATTACGGCGAATACTGCGAAATCCTTGTTTTTCAAAAAAAGGTCGCGCGAGATAGGATGCTTCAACCGTTAATCGTTTCAGCGCTAAAATTTTAACTTCTTCAAACAACGCAAAATACAAAGAGGTGGCCACCCCAGAACGGGCATATTCGGGATGCACGAACAAACATTCCACTTCAGCAGCGGCTTCAATTTCACTGTCGGCACCTATCTTAAGATTGATAAATCCCACCAGCATGTTATCCGCTTCAGCAACCCAAATCGTGGTGCCCTTTAAGCGTTCGAGCCAATAGTTCTCACTGCGGATCTCACCTTCGATATAAGCCCAAGCAGAGCGCTCGGCAAACGAGTAAAACTCGCCAGAGCCTTGCATTACACTCGCCTCAAAGATCGCCGCCAGCTGCGAGACATCCGATGGCGTAAATAGTCGGATCTTCATTCTCTGCCCTCCATCTTGAATTGTTAATCGCTTAAGATTAACCGTATTCTAATCTAAGTTAAATAGCGCTGATTTAACTTAAATCGAGTCACGCAACGGCGTTAAGCTAATGTTTTACTATGGAATACCTTACATTACTTTTTGGGTTAACCCCTAGTGAGCCAATGTTAAACATTCTGTTCCATATTCTTTTCCATATAAAAGCCTGGGATCACTTGCCCAAGTTTTTGCTGATAACTGCGCTGTATTTGGATAAATCCCATCCGGGTAAACAATCCTTTAGACAGATAAGATGCATCCACACTCAAGCGCGCATAGCCTTGGGCCTTAGCCCACGCTTCTAAAACAAGATAGGCACGCTCACCCAATCCCTTAGCTTGATAATCTGGATGGATATATAAGCTGTCTACATAACCTTGGTGGGCAAAATGGGTTTCGACATTGATAAAACCGCAGCAAATTGGAGAAGCTGTCGCTGCGTCTTTGACTAATACCACCCACGCCTTCGAGCGGTTTAAGCGCAAATCCCAATGTTTAGCCGATCTTGGCGCCGCAGACCAAGCGGTAAGTTGCGCCTGTGAATAACGAGCATGGGTGATGTTATGCACGCAAAGATGAACTAACTCGCTCACCTCACGGGCATAACATGACTGATAAGGCTGGATCTCGAACTGTTCAAACGCCGTCACTTAAGTGTTCTCTGTTAAGTAATTACCGCTAGCAATAGCGCTATTTTGCCGCGTTTCGCTTAATCGAGATAGGCTCAAATTTTGCGGTTTTAATGGTTAGAAACAAAAACGGCCTCGATAATATCGAAGCCGTTTGCTTAAAGAGGCGCACAGGTTAGCGCACTCGTTACTGTTACTTCTTATCGATTTGACCGACAAATAACAGTTTATCAAAGGTGCGGTTTAAGGTTTTGCTAGTGAATTCGTTCATCCACATTTGTTCAACCACAGCCACTTTATCGCCTTTACTCACTTCAGTTTGAGGACCTGCAGCCCAAAAAGTGGTGTCAGCTTCTTTAATTTGTACGTAGGTGTACCCACCACCGTTCATCGTATCAACAACAGTACCCTCGTGGGTGACACCTTGAGCCCAAGCACTTGATATGCCTAACGCTAAAGTCGCTACTGCCGCTAATTTTACCCATTTTGCCATCATGCCTGCGTTCCTTTTGTTTTGCTAATATGCTGCATTAAAGCACGCTAAAAACAATAAATCGCTAATCTCTATCACGAAATACAACACTTATCGCAAAAGCAGTATTTTTCTTAAAAGAAGGGAACTCATTTCAACAGCGGTTTTAGCATGCCTTCTAAACCATTAAGCTTGATTTCGTACATTAGGGCTAATTGCTCACCGAGTTTGCCCTGGGGGAAACCTTGCTTATGGAACCACACCAAATAGGGCTCGGGTAATTCCAGCAACTTACGTCCAGCGTACTTACCAAAGGGCATTTTTTGATTTACAGCGTCGATGAGTAGTTGCTGATCCATAGATTGTTATCTCGCGCAGTTCGTCCCGATAATCCCAAGGATGCTACAACATAAGCCAATCAATGTCGCCGTTAACTCATTCAACACTCCCACATAAGTCATCCAACACTTAAATACTAAGGTGAGTACCATAAGCGCACAAACTACATTCCCAGCTGAATCCTAAGCAACAATTTTTAATAGATTTGGCCCTAAATTAGCGCATGGCGCATATTGAAAACCATATTCACTGCATAAGCGTTCAGACTCACCATAGGCGGTAATGCTGATACAAGTCCCAGAACTTGCGTGTCCATCGACAAAGTCCATCACTCGCTCAAGCATGATCTTCGCCAGCCCATAGGATTGGTATTCGGGCAACACGATAAAATCTTCAATGGCCAAATGCCCAGGCTTATTACCGTAAACACACGCCGTAGCTAACAGATTAGACTTAGCGACTCCCGCGCCAGCATGCTCCATTTCAGCATTGTCACTCAATCGGATGGAGACCCAAAACAGTGCCTGCACATCCGCAAGCTCAACACCGATCGAAGGGCGGCCAGCGGCACTACGCAGATTGAGTAATTCATGGAATAGCGGTGCTGTTTCAACGAGTTCAAACTTAATAGGCATAATAGTTTTGATATCCATTTGGCATCCCTTCTCTCATGGTTGAAATTGCAAGCGATTTAGACGGCAGTCTAAGAGATGATAAAGCCAGCATTTGGCAGTTTGATGACAAGCACCTCACCAAACAAGACCACTTTCGACTGAGAAGTCGATTCTTTACACAGATTTGTTAATAACATTTAGCAATATAAAATTAACATTTATACCGATAGAGAAATAAAAAGTCAGAATTCAGATTTTGTGAACAGGCATAGATTGCAACAAACAAGCCTGCAACTTGATACCGCTCAAATTAAACCTTTTAAAAATAGAAACTTAAAAATATCACTCACAAATTATTCCTCAACTATTACTTGTCAAATTAACGGCACGTGACCAGATACTGACAAAAAATCATTGCTGACAATTTAATCAAAAACCGTCAAAAATCAGCCAATTGACCGAGGTTAACATAAGGTTTACATTCGATTTCAAGCACAAAAACGGTGTGGCTCCCAACTCATCAACTCGCTGCCCAAGGGTCATCAAAAGAATTAAGGAATGCGTCATGATAGTGTTAATCGGCGGAGAAAAAGGCGGCAGCGGTAAAAGTTGTTTAGCCCAAAACATAGCTGTCTTTCTAACCACAGAATGCAATGCCTCAGTCATTATGGTGGACTGCGATCCCCAACGCACCACATCAGATTGGATCCAGGCAAGGAACAATAATCCCAAATTGGCCAGCATCAATTGCGTGCAGCTTTACGGCAAGATCCGTAATGACTTGCTCAGTCTTGAACAACATTATGATGTCGTCATAGTCGACTGTGGTGGCCAAGATAACTTAGCGCTACGTGCAACCATGTCTGTCGCCGCTTACATTTTAATGCCCTTAAGACCTAAGCGTCGCGATTTGAAAACCGTTTGCCACATGGATGATATCGTCGCGACCTGTAAGATGATAAACCCTAAGTTACAGGCTTCATTTGTCATTACCCAATGCCCAAGTTTACCTAATCAAGCTAACCGAATTCTAGAAGCCAAAGAAGTCTGTAAAACCTATGATATCAACGTCCTTGATGCAATAACCTACTGCCGCAATGTGTATGATGACAGTGAAGAGTCTGGGCTGTCAGTGATTGAAATAGACCCTAACGGAAAGGCCGCCGACGAAATCCGCACCATCGCCTGTGAACTGTTCCAAGTTGATTGCGCAGCCAATTTAGAAGACCGCCTACATCCTGCGATGCTCGCTCAGAGTGCTGGTAAGGGTCAGATGCACAATGGTTTGACAAATAGTGGTTTGACAAATAATGGTTTGCTCAATAATGGCTTGCACCATCAAGCTCAACCCACTCACCTTACCACTCAACAAAGGGGGCAAAATGGGACTCAGCGACCTCAAGAAAAACGCTATGCCATCTAGCAACATACAGCCGTCGCTTTCGTTAGATGAGTTTATTGAGGCCGCAAATTTATATGCCATGGGACAAAGCCTAAATAAGACAAAAAGCAGTCATTTCGCTTTTGAAGCGGATGCAACGAACGCTAACACTGCAGACTCAAAGGTCGCTAACATAACGACCGACATAGGGCAGAGTCATTCCAATGTACTGATCTTGCATAAACAGAGCTTAGGGACAGAAGTCTTATCGCAAGCAAAAGTAGAAACTAAAACTCACTATCGCAAGGCAACCTTTTCACTCAGCGAAGCGGCTATTAGCCAGCTCGCTACCTTGTCGGACGAAAGCACGCTCTCCAAATCGAAACTGCTCCGATTCTTGATTGAACAACATTACGAACTGCCCATTGCCCTGAGGCAATTACGAGAACAACAGTTCCAAAACCGTTAACGCTTCGCAATACTCCCACCCTTTTCCGGTAACTCAGCTAAGCTCGGGTTATCGGCTTTTTTACTTAAGAACAAGCACCAAGATAAAAACCACAATAAAATCGCGGCATAAGTTCTGATCCCACCTATCCTTAAATGTACAGAATGCTGAATAAATGATATTTATTCAGGGTTAACACGCAACATTAAGGTGTATTTTTTGTTAAAGCCGATCCGACTTATTTGCCTTTGTTTAAGCGCCGTGTTTCTAATGCCCTGCTATGCTGAGTTTTCATTGGCACAAATACCGCCGCTCACGAACAAAACGCCCATCACCTTAGTCGCAGAAAAAGGATTTTGGACCGACTATTTAACTCAAGAAATGTTGCCTAAATTTACAGAAAAAACCGGCGTCAAAGTGCAAGTGATCAGCACTGAGCTAGACACTATGTTTAATTTGCAGACCCAAGATTTACTCCAAGGTTCGGGCAAATACGACTTGCTAACGATGGAAGCTGGCTGGGCAAAAGAATGGGCCGCCAATGGCTACACTGTGCCCTTAGTCGAACTCGCGAAACTGTACGATCCCGATGGCGAAAAGGCCATGGAGAAATACCTAGAACCCTATTATCCATCGCTACTGAATATTTTGTCCTACCATGGTGAAATTCATGCGATTCCCTACAACAACTATGTGATGGGCAATCATTACCGAGCGGATCTCTTCGATAATAAAACCGAAAAAACACACTTTCAGAGCCAGTTCGGCTACCCGCTCGCACCAGCAAAAACCTTAACCGAGTTACGGGATCAAGCCCAGTTCTTCACCCGTAAAGCGGGCGCTATGTTGGCGGATAAAATGTTAACCCACGACTTTTATGGCTTGGCGCTAATGTCGGGTGATAAGCCACATATTAACGATGAATTTTCCAGCATGATCTGGAGCTTAGGCGGCAATTGGATGCAGCCAATTTATAATGAACAAAAAAAGATCAGTCATTTTGAAGTGCCGACCATCAACCATGAGGCCATCAAAGCCGCCAAGCTTTATCGCGAATTAATGCCCTATGCCGTGCCTGCCAACGAGCAATTTGCCTTCAATGAGGCTGCCAATGCAATCGCCACAGGGCAAGCGGCAATGTGGCCTTTCGCTTACAATAATTTGTGGCATAAATCCTTCAAAGTTGAGCAAAATATTCCCGGCGCACGCCTTGCTGTGAGTCAAGTACCCGGCGGTTATCCCTATAACGGCGCCTATGCTTTTGCCGTGAGTTATGACAGCAAAAATCCCCAAGCGGCCTATTGGCTCATCAAATATATGGGCACCTATGAGGCGCAACACGCTTATGCCTTGGGCGGCGGTAACCCCTGTCGTATGGATGTTGTGACCGCCAACGAATTTAAAAGTGAATCATTAAGGACCATAGCGGGGGCATTCGAAGCAAGCCATATCGCGAATATGTTTTGGTCAACTAAGGTGTTAGAACTTGGGCATTTTACCAGTACAGCCATGGGACAGACTTACCCTGAACTCAGCCATGCATGTTATCGCGCTAGCCGCATGCCAGCTGACAGCGAGGATATTTTTATTAAATTAAGTGCAGAGATAAAACACCTCCAAAATACCTATGGAGAGGTACCTGCGATTGACAAGAAAACTAATGACAAGCACTAAGCCGCTGAAAAGCCTAAAACAAAAAATAACCTTAGCCTTCTATATCATAGTGGGCATGGCGCTGTTTAATGGTGTTGTTGCGATACTACTGTCTCAGCAACTGAAATCAGAAATTGAGCAACTGGTGGGCGTCGATGTGGTAAAAGTCACCACTGCGCTACAACTGGCAAAAAACAGTGAAAAACTCCAAATCATCACAGCGCGTCTTAATCATTATGATAATGAACAACAAAGACTTCGTCTATTGAGTGAACTCTCGGCGCAATGGGAACGACTAATTAATGACTCCCGATTACTGACGTCCATTGAAACCTCTGCAGTCAGTAAGCAAGAATTGAATCACGCGTTAGATATTCAACTTTACTATTTACAACAGTTGCCATTACTTGGCGAGTTAACCGATTCCGCCCTTCAAGCCAATTTACAAGCGGCAAATATTCAAGCCAATTTAACTTCAATGGCATCGGGATTTACCGATGAAATGCAAACCCAATTTCACCGTATTAATGCCGATTCTGAACGTCAACTTAAGCTGAAAAATTTTGACAAGATTGCGGTGAACATCAATACCAATCAGCAATTGTCTCAATTTAGTCATTTGGGAGAACACTTATTTACCAGCCTCTCCCAAGTAAAAATTATCGACAATCTAGTAGAGCTTAACCACACCCAAAGAGAAGCGATGCGGCTACTGTTAAATATGGAGGCGATTCTCGAAGGGATTAACGGGGATACCGGTTTATATTTCAATTTGTTATCGCAAATAAAGCAGACCATGGTCGGTGAAGATAACCTATTTGAACTGTCCCGCAAGGCCATTAAAAGTACCTATATAGCCAATGCGCATTTAGAGTACCAAGCCGATGCCGCGCAAATAGTTGCGACCTATACCCAGAATCTGGTTAACCAAGTCGAAAATGAAATCCAACAAACGGGCGGCGAGCTTAAAAGTGACAGCACCGCATTTATCATATTGATTTTCTGCAGTGGCATTTTGTATTGCTTCTTCATCTGGCTCACCAGCTGGCACTTTATCACTAAGGGCATTATCAAACCTGTGATGGCGACGCGAGATGCCATGAACGCTATCGCCAACGAAAAGCTCGACACCCACATGCCAGTCACTGACAACCTAGAACTACAGCAAATGGTGAACTCTTTAGAAACCCTAAAAAGCTATGCGGCGCAAGTTAAAGGAATGGCGGAAACCGACGGACTAACGGGCTGCTACAACCGTCGCTATTTAGACTTGCAACTCCAAAAAGAACTCGAGTATGCCAAGGATCATAATATGCCTCTGGGCATCATTTTGTTTGATATTGATAACTTTAAACAATTTAACGACAGATATGGCCATGTCGCTGGCGACCAATGCCTGCAGAAAATTGTTAACGCCGCAAAATCCCTCTTAAAACGCCCAACTGACATACTTGCCCGCTATGGTGGTGAAGAGTTTATGCTAGTGCTGCCATCGAGTCATCTCGAGGATATCTATCAATTTGCCGAACAGTTGCGTGAGAAAATCATGAGCTTAGAAATCCCCCATGAAGACTCTCCCCATGCGGGCATACTTACCATCAGCGCGGGGATTACCTGTTGGCAGCTACCGCAACTACTGGATGCGAATAGTTTAATTAATCGAGCCGATGAAGCCCTTTATCATGCCAAACTGACGGGGCGTAACCGCACCGAGGCCCTCCTCTGCCAACCCATTCACTATGCCTAACCCCCGTTCGTCTATCCCTTAGCCGCCAATCGCGGCAACAACCGCGCTTCTTTTTTCAGCAAAGGATTGAGTTAAGCCCTCTTCATCCCCATTAGCTAATATTAAGATAATCAGGATTAGAACAGGGAAAGTATGCTCGCTATTGTTATCACGCTTATCCTCGGAGTCGGGGCAATTGCTTGGCTACTTTCAAGTCGTTGGCGTAAAACCTTGCACCGCCGCCGGATCACGGCCAAACCTTTCCCAAAAGAATGGCGCAACATTCTTAAAAAAAGACTGCCTTACTTCCATGCGTTACCGACAGATTTACAGCTACAGCTCAAACGCCATATCCAAATTTTCATCGATGAAAAGGAGTTTGTCGGCTGTGATAATTTTGAGATCACCGATGAAGTCAAAGTCACTATCGCGGCACAGGCGTGCCTCCTGCTGCTCAATCGAAAAACGGACTTTTACCCCAAACTGAAACAAATTTTGGTCTATCCCGATGCCTTTATCGTTAATAATCAACATAGAGACACCAGCGGTGTTGTGTGGGAGCAACGTAATGTGCTGGCAGGCGAATCTTGGGAATACGGCAAAGTGGTACTCTCGTGGAAAAATACCTTAGACGGCGCCGCCGATCCCCACGATGGTAATAATGTCGTGATCCACGAGTTTGCCCATCAGCTCGATCAAGAAGACGGCCAAGCTAATGGCGCGCCGATACTGCAACATTATGCCGATTACAGCACTTGGTCCGAAGTGCTAAGCAAGGCTTTCAGCCAATTACAGCACAGCGCCAACGATGGCACGCCCTCAATATTTAATTACTATGGTGCGACGAATCCCGCTGAATTTTTTGCCGTCATTACTGAAGTCTTTTTTGAAAAGCCAGAGGATTTCTACCAACAACATCCAGACTTGTATCGGGAACTAAGCCGCTTTTATCAACTCGATCCGATAAACTGGCATTAACCTATAAAAGTAGAGGCACACTAAATGCTCAAAGATATTCCTGCATTAACAGTTAAGAGTTCCAATATTAATCGCCACGTAAATAACAGTAGTGCCACTAGCGTTAATCGCGCTAGCTTGGGGCTACTGCTCAGTGCTTTAATGCTTGGCGGCCTTAATGTAAGCGCACAGGCACAGGACTCACCAACACAAAGCGCTCAAACACAAGACACTCAAGTCCAAAGCGCTCAAAAGGCTTCGAGTCCAGACCAACAAGCGGCGGCTCACGTATTAGATTTACTCAACCAATATTCAAGCGATGCCAATTGGGATAAATATTTTGCCCTGTACCGAAAAGACGGCATCTTTATTGGCACGGATGCAAAAGAGCGTTGGGGAATGGCGGAGTTTGAACATTACTCCCGTCCGACAAAAGGTTGGCGCTATGATTTAACGGAGCGGCATTTAATCCAACATGGCGACGTCATATTGTTCGACGAATTATTAAACAGCCCCGCCTATGGCGTCAGCCGAGGAACCGGTACTTTGATCAAAACAGATGGTAACTGGAAAATTGCACAATATCATTTAAGTTTCCCAATCCCCAATGAGATAGCAAAATCGATCACCGCCGAGATCAAAGCTACAAATAAACAATAATGCCGCACTCCTCAGAATATAGTTTCGAAAGCGTACAATTTATAAAAGTGAGATTTAGATAACATCGCTGTTTCAAATTGTTCGGTTTCAAATTGTACGGTTTCAAAAAAGCAGCTTTAAGATAAAGCTGCTAAAAGCAAACGCTATCTTAAAGACACGGTGAAACACACATTCGCCAATTGGGAGAAGTGAATAAAGCTTTGAAAATCCACTTCTTCAAACGCCCTTTGTGAAGGACCACGATCAGCGTAATAAAACCCGATCACTTTGCTATCAACCAACAAAGGTGCCAGTAAAAAGCCCTGCCTTGACACGTGCCGTGCTTGTAATTCCTTGCACTGCTCCTGCCATTTTTTAGAACAGGGATCGTCCACCCAAAGTGGCGCCTTATGCTCCATCGCTTGATGAAATAGCCCACGTTTGTCACTCAAATCGATAATAAACTCTTGTTTTATCGCATCGGCATCACGGCC
>Ga0070748_1000031_pt1 | contig 70189 bp, 90 predicted proteins | sample VirMetDEL_Nov_12_FD_77015 | JGI IMG/M metagenome (GOLD analysis project Ga0070748, IMG submission 77015) | Aqueous microbial communities from the Delaware River and Bay under freshwater to marine salinity gradient to study organic matter... | ecosystem: Environmental > Aquatic > Marine > Coastal... | reverse complement strand
GAATGTTCTTCAACCATTTGTCTTTCAGGAAATTCAAATTCCATTTGGTTTGGATCGAAGTCGTTTTTATTACGGCTTTTCGGTAATGTCTTATCCAAAATATCATCTTTGTTCCACTTACGAATCCAGTTAACCAGTGTTGATTTTTGGGGCATTTCTACCGTGTTTAAATTCGTAGTAATTTCGTGCTTATAAATAAGCCCATCAGGGGTAATTCCCACTTCAACATCTAAGTCATCTTTAATTTCCTTAAAGTTTTCAAAATACTCTTCAATCTCGGAGCTGGTTTCGGGTCCGTAGTTTGTAATAATAAGGGGTAATATGTCTTCGATGAAAGTTTCATAACTGCCCCTTGCGTCATCAATAGCACCATTAACTGTTACATATAGGTTATCTTCTGAAGGGTAAGCTGTTATCGGTTCGTGTAACCTAACCGATAATATATCTACATCTTCTGAATCCCCACCAGATCCCCACTCGGTGTTATCGTGTATGTTTAATTTTGATTTAATATTATCCCATTCCAATGTGGATGTATCAAGGTTAAACTGAGACATATCTATTTCATACCCCCAATCAATTCGATAAGGGATACCGTATTTATCGGTATAATCATCGTCCGCGTACGCATCCGAATCTTCATCCATATAAACCGCAACCCCTTCAGGTAAATCCACATTCTCGATTAGTTGCTCCGCACGCTTAATTTCTTCTTCTTCAAAAATAGGAGCTGCTTCTTCCTCAAGATCGGGATTTGCTTCTTCCACTCTGGCTCTTAATTCTGGAGAAAGATCATCAAGCTTAAAAGTAGTTCCCTTACTATATGCACCCCTTTGATTAATGCCGGAAATTATTTTAGTTTCAAACAACGCAACAATCGCTTCATGGAATTCTACTTGTGGTTTGGAATTTGAAATTCCGTGTGATTCCACTAGGATATATGAATCGCCATCATATTCCATTGCAAAAGTTATTACGGGTTTTCTTAAAAGTCTACCTTCTTTCTGGGTAATACCCAAATTAGTCAATTCTTGTTTATTAAAAGCTCTTCTCAATGAAAACATGGTATCTGCTTTATCACTAGACCCACAATGATTCATTAATTGGGCTTCTTTTGTGGGGCAATTTTCCGTGTATAAATTGACCCACTCAAAATACACCTTCTTGCTATCTACTAATTTTGTGATAAGCTCGGTTCCCTCGGGATCATCTTGAGCAGGGTCGAGAACCTTACCCGCCTTCTCGTTAAACTTATTTTCGAGGAGTTCTAAATCCCCAATACGATCATTATAATTTCTCGGCTTATTACCGAACGTGTAGGCTTGGATTGTCTGGATGTTAGCTTGGTCTCTAAAATAATGCTTAATGGTATCTGCCATATTGTTAATACTCATATTAGTCTGTGACCCAACGTCGATCTTTTTCTGATTATTATTGTCAATTCGTTTTAACTTTTTGGTAAATTCTGTTTTTGGGTTGATAACATCCACGTAACCCGAAGTTTTATTCAACAAGGCGAACATGAAGAAGGGTGCGAAGAAGTTAATTCTGTCTGAGGAACGCAAATACCCAAACGAACTTTCAATAATATTTTTTGTATTTTCCAGATAATGTTCAAATTGGGGGGAGAAATGTAAATCCTCTTTATATACTTCAAACAAATCAAAAAAGCTTCCGAATAATTCTTCAACATAAGCTTGGGGATCTTTGGCTTCTAATAGAAGTGACTCATCAAAAAATTCTTTGAAGCTTTGCATACAGGTATTTATAGGTTTGGTGTATCTCGATATTAATACGAGTTCCGAGAGAACACGATCTACCCTATAAGGTATTTCCTAAATATCATTATGCAATCTTTCAAATCCTACTTCTTAACTGAGTCCACTGGTTCCATTGAAGACTTCATCAACAGTATTAAGCCGCAACTCATTGCTGGTGCGCAACAGGTCTATGATGACTGGGAGCAGGATGAAGAGGGGGTATTCGTGTGATTACGGGAATGGTGGCATCTGTGACAATGTGGCATCTTCTATGGGTGATGTATTTGGTGAGCTTGTGGAAGGCACCCCTTTTTCTGATTGGGAGCCGTTCACCTAGTATGATGAATATGAGTTTCATACTGACTTGTATATTGTGAACCACAAGTCTAAAGAGGTTTATAGAATAGGGCTTAGTCCGTATGAGTATGAGGAGGGTGGCGGTTACACTTGGAAGAAGTTGCCTGATGTTAAGTTGAATCCTGATTCCATTGACACCGATAGCACTTATTTGGATTATGAGAACTTCTTTGGTGAAGACGGTGAAATGAGTGAATAATAGTTGTTGACATACCCGCCCAATTCTCCTATAATTAAAATTACATGAAATTTGAGAATCTAATATCCACTATCGAGGAGCAGATGTGTCACTATGGTGGGGTGGATGTTCTTATTGAGGCTCATCAGGAATTGGTTCTGGAGAGTTTGTTTGATATTGATGAGGATGTGGATTATCTTTTTGATGAATTGGGGGTGAGTGATCACCTTGAGGAATATGCTAAAAACCCCAGACATCTTTATGATAGGGGGTCCCCTCTTATGGTGGGTCCAATCCGTAGTGGTGACTTGCCTTCTGAGGTATCCGACAGAGCGCATGACAACAAACCGATTAAGATATACTTGGTTGCCAGTGGTCCCAGTCATTACAATCCCGCTGAAGGTAAACTTTATATTGCACTTAACTCCAATGCTATTGATGTTCTGGGTAAAGCGGGTTTGGGTAACAAAGAAATAATAGCGGAATACCCCAATATAACGAATGAGTTCAGCGCCCAGCGAATAAAAGGGACAATTGCACATGAATTGACTCACTGGTTGGAGGAGGCACTCTATGAAAATAAGGTGTCCAAAGCACTAAGTCGGGTTAATGTCAAGCCCACACCCCGTGATATGGTTAAATTTCGAAATACCAGTCCTCATGAGATTGAGTCCTTTATTCATCAAATGTCTCAAGTCAAAAGGGGGGTTTCTGAAAAAGACTGGGATAAGCTATCATTCGTTAATTTATTCAATAAACATTCTTCTTTGAGGCAAGCATATAGAAATGCAACCAGTAAATTGCCCCAAGAGGATCTGGATGAGTTCTCGAAAGAGATTGTTCGGAAAATGAACCGAGAGGGTTTACTTGGTAAGAATATGAGAACACCCAAGCGAGACATAAAATTCGCTAGTGTTTAGGGCATTCCCCAATTTAAGATCTGTTAAATCGTAACAAACGGCTCTAAATATTACTATGCACCAATCCAAGTTCGGACAAACTCTCTCGCTTATCGAGGAGACCATAAAGACCACCGACCCGAAGGAATTCCTTGACACGGTCATCGAATACCAGACCGTTCCCGTTGGTGGTTATGCCCCAAGGGCATATTTGGCTGAGTTATACAGTTCTCTCTCGGATGGGCACAAAAAGAAGATATCACCCCCTGCATGGAAACTTAAGAATGCTTTTCGGGGTGATGATGGTGTGAGTTCCGATCCAGCCATTAGTTTCACTTTCCATAAAGATCCAGAGGTGGCTAAACGCAATGCTAAGTTTTATGGGCGATACACCTTCCCTCTTTCTGATTTCTCTTATGAGGGGGTTATTGACACTACTAAGCTTCGTGGTGCGGGTGATGATGAGAGTGAGTTGATTATTATCAATCCTCGTTATTTGAAGGGTAATTAATCTGAGGAGTAAATATCAACATGCAGTCTTTCAAAGAATACTTCCTAACCGAGTCAAAATCGGTCCCCGTCGATTGGGATAAGGAGGATGTCCAAGTGAGTGGCAAGTGGGATAAGAACACCGTGGCGGAGTTCTACGGCATGCCTGTGAGTAACATCACAAGAGAAGAGGTGGACTTGGACGAACTAACCCCCCAGTTAGCAGAACAATATGGTAGACAGGAAACACAAGACACATTAGATGAGTTCTCCACACTACACTGGGGGTGGTTCATTGGCGACAAATTCCCCCGACTTCAAGCCAAACTCAGAAAACTGGAGAAACTAACAGAAAACGGAGAGGTTGATGATGAATTCGCAAGTGACGTGGACGAGTATCAAGATTATATACAACAATACGACGATTATGTGGAAGATCCCGAAGACTGGGAAATGTGGTTGGGAAATGTGGTTGAACTGGAGAATAGAATACAAGAGTTCGTAAGCGAGTATGAACAAGATGATGGTGGATATGATTGGCGGGAATATGAAATGTCCTTCCTGAGAGGTATTCCGCCTGTCACCTTGGAGTTGATAGATGGGGTGTATAAGATATTAGACGGCAATCATCGTATCACATATGCACAAGAACAAGATTATGATACCATTGGTGCTTGGGTTGTGCATCCAGTATAAATATTACTATGCAGTCCTTTAAATCCTACTTCCTAACTGAGCGATTGTCAGTCGCCCAGTCCATCGTTGTCGATCTTGAGTCTTTAATCAAGGACAAGGAGAGCATGAGAGAGGCCAAATTGGCGGTTGAAAAATATATATTCGATGTTCATGGTTTTCAGTTGGGTAAGGGTGCCTTCGCCAGAGTATATGGTGGTCCTGATGGGGGTTTTGTTGTTAAGGTTTCTTATGATGATGATAAGTTCCGAGAGTTTGCTAAACAGACGGTGAAGTATGATAATCCTATTCTCCCCAACATCGTCGCTCACAAGACCGTTGATTATACGAATGACTTTGGTCCCTATGGGATTGACTTATATGTCATGGCGAAGCTTAAGGTTGATCGTAGCACCAACGCCAATGTTGTTATGGAGTTGTGGGATATTGAGGGTCTGCCCTCTAAGACTAATTTTGTCAGTCTGATACCCCTGATGATTCAGGATAAGATTGAGCCGGAAGTTGGTCACCAAGTGGATGCTTTCTTGAGGAAATACAACCGGACATATGATCAACTCTATGACTTCGGCCAGATCTTGTATGATGTCACAGGGAATTATACGAACGATGTCCACACAGGTAATTTTGGTTTTGACAGTGATGGTGGTTTGGTCATCTTTGATCCCCTGTCCTAAGGATAAAATTAATACACCATGGGGGTATCTACATCTTCTATGCTATCCACAACCACCTTTGTCAGCCGCTCCGCTTGTTCTTCGAGGAATTGTAGGAAGGGTAGGTATATGTCGGTGCGTTCGGGGTTTGCCGACCTCACCTCTCTGATTCGGTTCTTCTCCAACAGATTCTTAAGTAGCTCTTGTCCAATCACATCTATGTTTACCATTTTGTTCATCTGTAGTGGTTATATGGGGGTGTTTGGTCTTCTTAGCAAGAACTAAATAACAACATGCCCTCCCAGTTCGACCGAACCCTCTCCCAGTTCCTTGAATCCATTGAGGGTGAGCCTAAGCAAAGGGTGTGGGTGGCTCCAGATGGTAAGGAGCATAAAGTGTCCCCCACTAATGAGCAGATAGATAAAGAGGCACAAGTTGCCCATAACAGGTTAAACCCCCATCTTGATCGCTGGATAATGTTGAATGAGGGTGACTCCAAACAGAAGATGTTTGATGCCTATGACAACTTGCAGGACATAAGCAAAGCCGCTTTGTCGTTTCAGGCAGAGGATGTCGTTGCTGGTGACGGTTACTTGACTGCCTATCGGGCAATGCGAGAGGGTGATTCCCCCTCCGATATAAAGGGGAAATCATTAACGACCTCAAAAGAATATGTTGACACCGTGGGGGATTCAATGGGTTCGGTTGGTGTTGAGAAATTCCGTGTTCATCATTCGGATATATTAGTCATGGCGGGGATGAAGGGAACTCGTATTGGAACTCCTGAAATGTTCGGTTATGAGGATGAGGTAATTATCAAGAACTAAATAACATCATGTCCACCAAGTTCAACAGGATGCTCCACATCATAGAGGAGACATTTGCCACAACAGGGGATATTATCCAAGAATACACCCAGTTACCCGATGGTTGGGACGAGGAATATGTTCGTGGTATTTCCCACCAAGCTGCCGAAGGTAAAATCCCAATCCCCAAGGAGATCACTAATCAATTGGATTTCCTCGCATATGGATATGAACGTGGTGAAATTCTACATTTAGATCCCGATGACATCGAGATTATTTGGAAGGACGATTTGGCAAACCCCGAGTATCTCTATGAATTACGTGGGATGGAGTGGGTGAATTCGGTCAGCTTTGAGGAACCGGTGGAACTCATTATCGGTAGAAATGGTCGCATTCAATTGGATGATGGTCACCATAGGTTGTTCGCTTCCCGTAAGCTTGGCCGAAAAGTTAAAGGCCGAATAGAGGATTTCAAAGGAAATCCCCTTGTGAAGGTGGTTGATGACGGTATCCACCCCCGAGCCAAACGGATAATGGGGCTAAACTAGGCGGATAATAATTAATACCATGATATCCTTTCAAGCCTACTTCTTGACCGAGTCCAATACTGCCAGAGAGGCGGATGTCTCGGCAAACAAAGCTTTGGATTCACTCAGTGACCAGTGGGAGGAACGTGGCATTGAGTCGTTCGTATCCGCTCACAGGGGGAGTATTACTCTTAATAAGATCAAGATCGCCAAAGAATCCCGAGGTCAGGGTCTTGGTAGTGTTGCCATGAGAGAGCTTCTGGAACTTGCTCAGAGGTATCACATGAGAGTTCTATTAACACCCAGTAAGGTCTTTGGTGCCAGTTCTGTTGGTAGGTTGGAGAAATTCTATAAGTCCTTTGGATTTAAACCCAACAAGGGGAGAACCAAGGACTACACCACACGGGAGTCCATGATTTGGACCCCCTAATTTAACCACGCTGAATACACAAATGGGTGTCTTCCAGTTCCCCAATGTGGATTGCATATTGGGTGTAAAATGCGGGTAATGGGCTGAAGCCTTCCACCGAAATAGGTTCCTGTAGCTTCAACAGACAAGCCCAGTTAATAGTTACCAGAGGTTTGTTGTGAACGAGTTTGCATATAATCCCATGCCTCCACCTTTTAGCGCCAATGCTATCTAGATCATCAACCACGAAACCTTCGGGGATATCCACGGAGTCTACATCGTCCACAACCGTGTATCGTTTTTGGTCTAAGAGCTTTTGGACAACCCGCACCTTTGCTTCACTCGCTAGACATGCCGTGAGACCCTCTCCATTTTCAGTAAGTGTATAATGGGCTTGGTTAATTCGGGAGTGTCTGACCTCTGACCATTTCCCATTGGGGTGTTGGATCTGTTTGGTGTCGGGTGACACCACCACATTGTGGATAAGTGGGGAAAAGAGGTTTCGCCTATTGGCCAAATCAGATTTCATCATGCGGTGGATGTCGAATCGATCACCAGCTTCCCCTAGCCCATTAATGGTGGCTAGCATTTCCCTACAGACCTTTCTATTGTATCTATCGGTGATTTGTTGGGGATTGGGTGTCAATACAGCAGTCAGTTTTAGTGTCCCTAGTGCAGACGTGGCAAGGACTTGGATAATGTTTCGTCGGTTCATTGTCCCTGTATAATAATCGATGCACCCTCATTGTCAAAGATAAATATTGACTTATTCTGGTTTTTGGTTAACTTGACCCCCGATGAAACAACAAACGATTACAATTCACACCCGCCTCCAAGACAATCAAGATGGGGGTTATAGTTTCTTTGGATATGGTTCGCAAGATGAACTGATTGCCAATCACCCCGCCAATGATGATGGTGATATCACTGATAAACGACGACAGGAGATTCTGGATGAGGATGATCCATATGAAGACGGTTATATTGGGACGAACACCATTGAGGTTGCCGTTGACGGTGAAGGTAAAGTTTATCTCGTCGGTGAGCTTCATTTCCACGCTGGACAATAGACTATTATCATGCCTTTCCTCAAACGCCACTCCCGCATAATCCTAGCCGCCATACTCATATCCTCAGGGTTTGTGGTGATGGCTTACTGCTCACCTTGGGGCGGTATCGCATTGGCGACTATTGGGTGGGCATTATTAGACACCCACCCCGATATCAAAACCAGATAATAAATATTATGTATCCAAAAGGAGAATGGACCGAGAGTTGCCTCAGAATTTACACCGTGATTAGAAAAAGGTGGTTCAACAGGGGGTATATAGTCGTCAATATCGTCCACTACGAAATGTTGCGAAGTTGTGGTATCAACGGTCTGAGGGGCAGGGTTGAGATTGTGGATGAGCTTCCGATCAAGGTGAAGTCACTGAAGCATGCAGAGTTATTGAAACACCAACGCGACACTGTAGAAAGGACATTCCCATCATGACACTGATATATGCCACCGCCACCCAAAACACCAAAGGTGAAGACATCCTCCGGCTCTCGACTGACAAACAGACATGGGAGGTGAAGACTGAAGACGATTTGGATGAATTCGTCATCAACCTAATAAAACAGGGGTTGAATGATATTACGTTTACATGCAGTAGCTCGATTAACTTCCCCGACGAGAGTATCTCCGATCAAGTCATTATCTGTCTCATTGAATCACTATTCCACTCTTAAGATATAGACTAAATACCTTTATGCGCCACTTTACCGACTATTTTCAAGATCCCATCAGTGAGGCTAAGGTTATTAACCACAATATAGGTAGCTCTGATACAGAAGAAGTTAACTACGGTGACACCCTAAGAGTTTACCATGGATTTAGGGATACGAGGGATGCGGTTGATGCCGCTAAAGTAGGAATATCTGGTAGAGGTGAAGCGCAACGGGTATATTCCTACGAAGCTAATAATAACCCGAAGGGTATATTTGTGTCCTCCGAGCTTAAAGTCTCTAAAGAATTCACAGGAGCAAATGAAAAATTGGCGGTTATCGCCGAATTTCATGCCAAGGAATCTGATTTGGAAATTCCGGTTTGGCCGAGTGGATCTTATACCGTTCAAGGACAAATGTCAGAATATTTCTCGAATGACCCTGAAGAGAATACCCAGCAGCGAAAGGAAGCGCAAGTCAAACGAACCGAAGAGATTAAAAAGGAAGCTGAAAAGCAAGGTTTGGAATGGGTTCTTGAGAGTGATCGTCCGGATTTAGCATGGTTCTTGCAGATGGGTGGTGAAAACCAAGCACTGTTTACAGGTGACCTCAACCCCAATTCGATAAGAGCATTTTGGGTAAGGGAATTGGACGAAAATGGTTATCAGATGACCAATAAACCCTTTCGCCGTTTATCCAGAAAAGAGTTTCTTAAGGAGGTGGATGATACCTATTCCGAGAAAAATCTGAAACGCGACGGCTATGACTCCCGAGGTCAAAAGAAGATATTCGAACCCCGTGATGATTTCGACGTTGATACTCTTTTAAGAGACGCAGGTAATTCTCGGAAATCTATGGAGGAAACATTAAAGACTTTCAAAATGTTGGCTAATGGTGATTGGACACCCAAAGAAATACTTGAAAATTATCTATGGCCGAAACAAATGCCAGCAGCAATCCAATGGTGGGATTCTTTGAAAACCGAGAAGATTGAAGAATCCAAGTTTGTTGACTTAATCACAATTATGTCAGAATCCATCGAAATTAATTGTTGACACCCCCATCGATTCTGTTAGGATGTGCCCATGACAGACAAATACGTCCCCATCCCCACAGATCACACGATCAATCTCGATGACACCTACCGGACTGGTGGTCATGAAGAAGTGGAAATCCTCAAAATCAAAACCACGGACAACCAAGGTGTCGTCGTCATCGGTGTCGTCACTTCGAACACAAATAACTCAATATATCCCTATGGCTGGGATGGTGTGGGGGTATGCCGTCGAGGTCAGAATAGTGACATTCCCTCAATGGATCTCCAACTCAAGATTGACCCCGAAGAACAATACATCCGTGACCAAGAGGCGAGCGGTTTGGTGGCGGGTGACTGGGTGGAGATTACCAACTACCCAGTGATTGACAACTACCGTGGGTGGGGTGTCGTAGACTCTGGTGAAAGAGATTATGAAATTAAGAAGGTTGTGGGTGGAAATTTTCAGATTAAAGGCTATGGGTGGGGTGATCCATCTAGAGGATTTAACCTAGATGGTTTCTATCACTTTGTCCCTTGGTGGTGCCTCACTAGAATCACAGAACCAGTCGAGGAGGTGACGGTTGAGGAGGTGACGGTTGAGGAGATCTGTGAGGAGTTGGGTCGTAAGATCTGCGTGGTTGAATATAATATATCCCACTCAAGTGACGATTTTGATTTGGATGAGTTTCTAAACAAATAAAATCATGTTAATCACATTGGAACAAGCGGTGGCTCTCGTCCAAGAACTGGAGCCTGATATTGCCCGACAGGGTGGGCACCTTTCACTCACAGGATCGGTTCTCTTTTCTGGGGAGTCGAAGAAGGATCTAGATCTTGTGGTATATTCACACGATTTAGCCAACCCATATCGAGAAAAGGATATCTTACGTATATTTAAGTTGAAGTTTCCGAATATACAGGTCCTAAGCTCCAACAACAAAGCACCAGCATGCAATGAACCCACAGAAAAGAGTGAATTGGATTTGTTGTTTGATGAGGTAACAACAAATTCCCCAAATTCCCGTTACCGGTTCGATAAAGAGGTTCGGGTGATTTATACCAACACACCGGATATTCCCCGTATCGATTTATTCTTATTCTAAGAATAATCTTGACGACCCCAAAAAAACAAACTATACATTGATAATATGAACCTAGAAGTAATCACCACCGAGAATGTCATCAAATGGCTTGAAAAGGAAATCAAAGAAAATCCCGATACACCCATTGATATCGAAGACCCCGAGACTTGAGTAACGAACCGTATGGTTAGGGAGTCCCTTAACCTCGATTTTGAAGATTCCGTATCATCGGGGTATTATTCGGTCACCTATAAGCCCGATGAGTTCGGGACTAATAGAGGCGAAACGCTATTCGATATTTGCTCCGATTATGCCAACTTCAGTCAAGACCTGACGGACGGAGCGGATACCGATGATGGTCGTGTATTATTGAAGCCACAATTCATCTTGGATGAATTCCAAAAATACTTGAAGAAACCTTTTTCTTATAAGTCACCATTGACTATGGTGGAGGAAGGGGAGGGAATGTGGGTGTTCGGATTACCAAAACACAAAACATGTCCGGTTGAGGGGGCAAATGATGACTGGAAAATTGCTCACTCCGTCCGTTATATACTAGAAGATCTGAACAATGACGAAGGTAAAGAGTCTATGGCTCAATTAACGGGGTTGCCCCTAGGTGTCATTGTTTCGGCTTTTGAGAATTTCTTCCCGCCTGATAACGAAACACTGTCATTCGACAAATGGAAGGCTAAACAGGTGGATGAGCTATCTAAGGAGCTTGGTGTCCATAGGGCATATAAACCCCACGAATGGTATTTTAAAAATTATGGCATCTATGTCAACAATCAAAGAAATGTCTAAAATTAAGCCCACTAGAAATAGTGGGTTTTTTATTTGACAATTCCGAGAAACCTTGTATGTTTCGAACATGATTAACGAACAATCCGGCAGTGCCGAAGAACGAATGAAGAAAACCTTTTTCGCCGTTGAAGCAAACAGCTTTGAACTCACCACCCTCTGGAACAAAAACGCCCATGACGGTTATGAGAGGGGTGATAACAAGGGTGTCCAATGGGATCAGATCAGTAACGGTTGGGGTGTCCATGTGGGCAATATCGGTGATAATAAGCTGGATTTACAAGTTTGGATGAGGGTAAATTGGGCTCGAATTGAGGGTAAATTGGTATTGTTCTGGTATCCTAGCGGGAACTATGTTGATTATAAGTTATGTGAAGCTTGGATCGAAAAATACATCTCCAACCCCAATGACGCCAAACATCACACCCTCAACTCATATGCGTCCAATTTCCACAAGTGTTTGAATGCCATTAAAGAGAGCAACGAATCAACCCAATCGGAGACGAAGAGTATCGTGTGTGATAGACTCAAAAACTCCAAGACCGGTGAACCTTTGGTCATCGAAACCAAGCTACCACCTGCAACGGTGGACAATATTATGGCGGCGGGAAGAGCCGCAGGGGTCCGATTGAAGGGGGCTTTTGACTATCTCACTACGAACAAATGATAAAAACTAAAATCATAATATATTGGAGTGGGTGTCCACCCCACGAAGCTGAAGTCCGATTCGTGAACAACGTCCCACGTATTGGTGATTCGTTGTTCCACCAGAACAAACTCCATGAAGTTACTGGGGTTTACTGGCGATATATAACGCCTGTAGTTGCGGAAGTTGCAGAAATCCACTTCGACTGATACCAATAAGCTTGACAAATTCCAGAAAATGAACCAAAATAAAAACGCAATGAACTGCAACGAATTCCTACAAAAAATTGAAGAAGCAGACATTGTCTGTATTAAAAATGATATCGAACGGAGCAGTAGAACCCCAACCCCAATCAAGGATGGTGAACATTACATCAGTGTCGTGACCAAAACCTACGGTTATGAAGGGGGTAATTATTGGGATGATGAAACCCCCACCCCTTTACCACTACCCATGGTGAAGGTGAGGACCCCCTAGGGGACATCCTCACCTTAGTTAACGAGAATGTGTCCCACAAGCTGTATAATAAACTTAAGGCGGATGTTGTGTTTGAATGTAAATTGGGTTTTGACCAAGAATATTATGGAAACTCCACCAGCTACTCGGGATTCGCCTTCTCCTTAGATAGACTCTATAATGCACTAAAAGATGCAGACCAACTCTAAAGAGGTTGTATTGATCGGTGGTCTTCCATGTAGCGGGAAGACCACCTGTGCAAAGGAAGATTACCCCGACCACTTCTTAATCGATGATCCGGTTGATATAGATCGAGACGTTTTACCCCATATCGAACGGGATCGGGTTGTTGTCACAGATCCATATCTATCTTTCAGGGAGCATCGCGCTGTTGCTGAAAAGTTTTTTGAAGACAGGGGGTTCGAAATTACTACGGTTATATTAGATGTCTCCAAGTCCGTTCTACTGGAACGAGAAAAACTCAAAGGTGGGCGTAAAGAATTCATCACACACTTTAAATTGGAGAAATAAAGACGATGACCAAAGCACCCATTTCGGGCTTCCACACGCTCCCTATTGCGTCTTCCAAGAAAGAGTATAACTCAGACGTAAAACACTTCATCGGCTACTACAACTCATCTGGGCGCATTTATCTGCTATGTCCGTTCCATAAAGAGAAAAGCCCATCACTCATAGTCACCTTCCGCAGGGAGACCATACGCATGACCAACGCTAAACTTATCCCCGATGAACGGTTCAAAGGGTGGTTTAGAATTGACAACAATTATGTGCGAGATTGGGTTATGGATGAAAGGTATAATAGATTCCATTGTTTCGGGTGCAGTGAAAGTGGCGGTAATTTATACTGGTTATTATCTCAGCTTAAAAAGAGGGAGGGTTATCAAAAGGAATATTTTGATCTGTTCCGGTTAGAACGCATTAATATTGAGTTGGACCGAGCCGATTTTAATCGAAGATTGCGGGAGGCTAAAGCGGGTGGCGAAAAGGAATATTTAAAATTTCTTGACAGCGAGGAAATTCCGTTCTAAGATATGTCAACCCCTTGGGGGATCTCTAACGAGGACTGCACGGGGTTATAATGAATCCTCTCAGTGATTTCTATATTGCTGAGAGGGTTAAAAATTTATGAAAACATGCAAACTAATCGCGATTGTCGCCATGGACAAAAACAATCTGATCGGAAACGGTTCGGAGATCCCATGGCATATCCCCGACGACTTCAAGTTCTTCAAAGAGCAAACAACCGGACACCCTATCGTGATGGGACGGAAGACATTTGAGTCTATCGGCAAACCTCTTCCAAACCGGACCAATATTGTCATGACTCAGGATCGAAATTGGACCCATGAAGGTGTTGAAGTCATCCATGACATGCTGTCGGTTGACTATTGTTGGAATAGTCCGAAGGATACATGGAAAATCTTCATCATCGGCGGGGCGGAAATCTATCGACAATTCCTACCTCTCTGTGACGAGCTAATTGTCAGTCATATTAAGGGCGATTATACTGGAGATATTTATTTCCCGAATTACCGATCTCACTTCGCTAAAGAAGAAGTCTTACTGGAACATGACGAATTTACCGTCATCCGAAATTACCGAAAATAAACATTGACGAACCCCAATAAATTGAATATAGTTCACTCATGAAACAGCCGACACCAGAAGAAATTCGAAATAGACTCACCCACAATCTCTATATTGTGGATTACACCCGAACTATCGACCCCTATTGTGACCCCGAAACCACAGCGGCAATCGCTCGGACGGGCCAACGGATATTGGACGCACTTCAGGAGAATGAAATTTTTGTGGATGTCCCGCAACATGATTAATATGGACCCATTAAAAATGGTAAACTATCGTGCCGACATTAAAAATGGTAAACTATCGTGCCGACATTAAAAAATTCACAGAGGATATTGTCGATATCGAAGCAGCTAAAAAACAATACATTTCCGACTTCGTCGATAATTGTGAACATAAACTTGAGTGGTTGCGGCAGGAATCCCTCAGAAGCAGAACGAAATATACGGGTAGTATGTTTAATAGATTCGATAATCGAATCTGCTTAGTCTGTGGTTATAAGGAATACGACAAAGGTTGTGGATTCAAGACCCTCGGGCGGGATGTATATGGTGAAATCGAAGACGCCACCGAAGAAGAACTAAAATCAAGCACCCAATCCAATTATCAGGATTGAATAATCAAAAATATCAACTAATATATAATGAACGAAAATGAGAACTAAACTATTTATACCAGAAAAAATCAACGTCGGATTCCAATTGCGAAAAGATACTTATAGTGCAAAATTAGCATACATTATTTATTGGGATGCGAAGGGGACTCTTCGCAAGGAGAATTCTTGGGAAACTTTTCGGGATCATGAAATTCCCCCAGAGGAATTTAAGAATGAACCAACCGAAGGGTTTGTATTAAACCGAAACGGGGGTGGTGGTAGGGGGTATACTTCCCGCAAGGAGTTTATCAGAGTATATGACCCACGAGGCTTTGAGATTGAGATCAGTCTAGCCAACCTATTGTTCATCCTACAGGAAACCAACTCCATCAAAGGTAAGGGGTTGGAAGGTGAGTTTGTTTATTGTTGGGAAGGACCAACCCTCATTCTACTCCCAGTTGGTTGTCAGGAGTATAGTAAGATCTCCAAATTTACCAATATTCAATCGCAGAAGATTACCGCCAAGGATGTTGCACAAGGTAATGTATTCATTGACAAAAACATGAAACAATTTGTGTTTATTGAGCGCGAAATGTTCTACAAAAGGGTTGATAACTACGATCACAACAACGGTTTGGTTGAAGGTAAGCGTAAGAACATCTTCTGGGATGTTGAACGGAAACAGTTTGTAGGAAAAGATGGGTGGACCTATCTTGCCTCCAAAGTATCGGATACTTCTGATGACTGGGCAAATATCTTGGACAAGTATAGCAAGACAATTCATACTCAGGAGATCGACAAGATCATCACTAAAAAGGTTGCATTGAAATATTGCAAATATGATCATATAGATGATTACAAATATTTCCTAAGTCCCGAAAATGAGTTATTGATGGTGAACTGTAAAAAGGACTTTGAGGGGAACCGAGGTTACTATCAGGATCGGGTTATGACAAGGCGTCATGAAATAACTTCGTCGGCTACCATCGAAGGACTTGAAGTGTTAGTGCAAGCTCGACCCAACACACCAATCGAAGATATCACACAATATCAATGTGTGGACCTCTACTTTAAAATGGATGACGGTTCTACCATCAAGCGAAAAACTAAGGGGTGGTGGTATGAGGAAGACTACAAAGACACGAAACTTTAAAACAAAATACAATGAGCAAAATAGACGAAACAATTAAACTACTTTTCAACAAAGTAGAAGCTAAGAAGCAAGAAGTTAAGAGGATTCAGTCCCCCAACTACAGGACAAACATGATTTTCAGTTATGATGAGTCTCCGAAAAATTCCATAAACCTAAATGTGGTTAACGCCGAAAAAGAACTGGTGGAGATCCTCGCATTCATTATTGGAAAGAGAGATTATTGGAGGGATGCATCAGAGCATCTAAAAACCCATCTCCCGTTTACTTGGCAGGGGTGTTCATTTAAGGATTGGGAGCATGACATTACTGCTCGATTTGAGAAGGTGACAGTCATGAAAAAACAGAAGGAACTCAAAGTTCTTGAAGAGCGCCTGAATCAAGTGGTGTCCCCAGAGATGCGGCGGGAATTGGAAGTTGCGGCACTGGCGGAACTTCTTAAGGATTAAAATAAATCTCAAGTTTGGGTTGACATCTCCACAAAATCCCGTTATAAACCGGTATGAAGATTCTGTCCAAGCATAAAGATTACTACGACTACCTCACGGGCATCTACGGCATCGATCCAGTTCTATACTATGATCGCCGAAAGATGCCCGTGAGTAATCTCACTAACGATTTGTGTTTGTGGAGGAAGGATATGATGGTTCGAACAAAGATCCATATTAACCACCAATACTACACTATATTCTCATACAACCAGAAATTTTACCACACATCGGATGAGTTGTTTGAATTGTTTGTAATTTTGAGGAAGAGTGGTTCTGCTTATTTGGAGACCCATAGTGACAATTACCGTTGCCGTTATTCCACTAGAATTTACTACAAAGATTATTTCCGATCCATTGATAAGTTTTCAATGGAGGTTGAGGGAACTTACCTTCGTAAAATAGCGTTGTCATTATGGAATCGATACAATAAGAGACCAACCGAACTGAATAAAGAACATAGGCAACCTGTCCTTGCGGATACCGGTTATGGTATCAAAATACCCATTCTCGATTCCATCGCTTTCCAAAAAGCCATGACCGCGCATGAGGTTTACGGTGAAATTAGCGAGTTCCTTGGTTGGATGAATGACAACCCCGAAGCACCTCAGAACACCGACAATGACTCAAAAATCGTCATGGCAGGTTTCGATAAAAAAATATCTTTCAGACACAGAAAATAAAAAGACATATCCACCAACTACACATAATGAAACCCGAAACACAAAGAATCACCATCGCCGAAGCGTGTGGGTGGAGGTTCAGCCCACATTACGATGCTGACCTGAAATGTATAGCGTTGGGATGTTGGGTTCGTGCCGGTGGTGCAGATCATGAATTAGAGATGCCACCGGACTACCTAGACGACCTCGACGCGATGCACGTAGCGGTGATGTCGAAGAGTGGAGAATTCAAACTGAAATATCGCGAGATCCTAGCGGATATCTGTGGAGCAATGCACTACCACAACGCTACAGCACCACAACGCGCCGAAGCATTCCTCAAAGCCCTCAACAAATGGGAGGAAGTAGAATAAAATATCATGGCATATATAAACCTCGAATACTGCAATCACTGCGAAAAAGAACGACATTTCCTAAACGGACAATGTCCGGAGTGTCATCAGAGAAAATCACGCGAAGCGATGGCTATTTGGCAATCGAAAACCACCGACGAGAAACTTCTAGATATCCATAAGCGATTGATTGCTCTGGAAGATGACGGGAGGGTAGAATTCTACGCATGATGATTACGGGATCATCTGGTGCGAATATTACGGTTCGTGTCCAATATTTTGACGCACGGGGCAACAGGCACGATGTAATGACGCCTATTTGGGACGCCTACCCTCTAATGAAGGGTTGTGAGGTCATACCCATACAACCTATAAGTGGCTGTATGGGTATCGCATTCAAACTACGATTTGATTATTAATATTACACGACAACCGCAGTCTCATATGAGGGTGGGATCGACACGTCTGAAGTGCCGAAGTTTGAAGTTTGAACAGAACCATACGTGGCTTCTTGGACACTCACATCGACCTTCAGGTTGTTTAGAACAGTCCAATCAATAGTGAGTCTTTGTTTATCGGAGGTTAGGCCCACAACATGCGTTACAGTTTCCGTATGAATGACCTCACCCATGTCGATATGAATGTTGTATTCGTCGGTTCCAACCAAAGTGTCGTCAATATACCATTCCACAATTGTTTGGTCTACCCCAGAAACAGAATAGGTATGATTTAGGTATGTGATCTCCAATGGCACCGGTATCGTTGGTGGAATTTCCACCTCTGGAGTTTCTCCTCCGGTTGGTGGTGTGACATTGCCGTCACCATCAAAAGAACACATTTGACTATAACCGATCTGTTTTATATTAACCACCCCGTTAGCAAAATCACCAGTAATATACACCTCATAATCATCATTAATGTTTTGTTGCACAGGGACCATTACATCTGTGACCGAACTATGATCATCATCACCACCGAACCCCTGCATGATAAATATTCGGTTGGAGTTAGTATCCCTCAAAATGTTGGTATTATCACCACCACCTATGAACCCCCATATTCTCAATTTTACATGAGTTGGGATATATCCTACTGGTGGTTGAATTAGACCCAGAATTCGTGTCGTTGCTCGCCCCCAAGTTAACCTATCATCGGGGTCTACCGGAGCATCGGGAAAAATAGTCACAGCTTCCTGTAGCTCATAATGAGTCAGGGGGGTGGATTCATTGGTGGAAATGGTCCGATTCCCACCGGCATCATAACAAACATTATAACAACCTTCGGCAGGAGGATCGCCAATTACATCGCCATAAATCGTATTAACCAGATATTCTGCAACGGTAGCAGCAGGGACGGTTACTAGTTGACCGGCTTCACACATCTGAAAGCTAAAAGTGGATGCGGTCACAACAGAAAGACCTGTGGAAGGTGTTGCGCATTTACAGGGATCGGTTTCAGCCATAAATTTAATTAGGGTGGAAAGGAGAAAAGCAAAATAAAATATTGACATCCTCTGAAAAAATGCTAAATTCGTCTCAGATGAAAATCAAAGAATACATAGCCTCCAACCTAGGGTCCTACATCTGTTTTATCGGAGGTGTTGTGATGGCGGTCATGGGCATCCATGGATGGGGTTGGCTGTTATTTGTGGGGATTATTGTAACATCATGAATACCGTCGAAAAACTTAGAGTAATTATGCTCGATTTTGATGGCGTCATTCGTGTGCCCTCTTCGGGGTTGGTTTTAACACCGGACCATTTCGAGTTCTGCCCTGATCGAATGAGGGACCTAGCAAAAGTCTGTGAGACTCTTGATTTGAAAATCGTGGTTTCTTCCGATTGGCGCAACTTCGAGAAAAAGGGGGAAATTGAACGGCTCATCGGTCCACTGGCAAGATACTTACATGAGGACTGGATGACGCCTGTTATCGGTCATAGGTGGCAGGAGGTGGCATTCTGGATTATGAGACATGAACCAGACACTTATATTATTTTAGAGGATTTGGAAATGCATTATGAGGACGCTTCACCGGAAATGAAAAAGAGAATTGTATGGTGTGAGACCCACAAAGGAATAACCAAAAAACAAATTAAAGAAATTTATGACAAATACGAATAGATGTAAAACGTGCAGATGTTGGCTTGCGCCCGTGAATCAACCATCATATGTGACGGACGGTGTATGTAATCATCCTGAAATTACCGATAATATTTCACCTGAGGTAGACTCCGGCTGGGAGGGTCATACTATTATTGACATTGAAACAGATGAAAATTTTGGTTGCATTCTCCACGAACGGTAGAATCCTAATATGACGATACCACCACTCGATTTGGTTTGCAACCTACCTAATCTTTGCTAAATAAAAAATAATATGAATATAATGGTAACAGGTGGGTGTGGGTTTATTGGATCAAACCTCATCAAATATCTCCTAATCGAATCCGGCTTAGAGATCGACAACTTAGTTAATATCGACGCCTTGACCTATGCGGGTAACCCCAAAAATATCAACCATAGTATCAAAGAGGATAGCCGATACCACAACCGTTGGGTTGATATCTGTGATAAAGAAGAAATTGCACATTATATGGATTTCTACGATATCACTCATATTTTCCACCTTGCGGCGGAAAGCCACGTTGATAATTCTATCGAAGGTCCGGATATCTTCATGGAGACTAATGTGAAGGGCACGGCAATTCTTCTGGAGTGCTTCAAAAACCATATTGGTGCTCAACCGGACCCCAGTATTGATCATAGATTCATCCATGTAAGCACTGACGAGGTGTATGGTGAGCTTTTGAGTGAATCTGATGCACCATTTACCGAAGAGACGCCCTACGCTCCAAACAGCCCCTATGCGGCTTCTAAGGCATCTAGTGATTTCGTGGTTCGGTCATATTTCAAAACATATGGACTTCCTGTCATCACCACCAACTGTTCAAATAACTATGGGCCAAACCAATGCCCTGAGAAGTTGATTCCATTGATGATTGGGAAGGTGTTGGCAGGTGAAGATCTTCCGATTTATGGGAACGGTCAGAATATCCGAGATTGGTTGTATGTCAAAGATCACTGTAAGGCGCTCGTTGCGGTTTTAACCAATGGTGTTATCGGTGAATCTTATGTTATCGGTGGTCGTTGTGAAAGAAACAATATCGACATTGTCAGCAAGATCTTAAAAATCGTTTACAAAGAAATGCCCGAGCTTATAGGTAAGAGTCACCTGACTTTCGTTGAGGACCGTCTGGGGCATGATCAGCGTTATGCCATCAATCCTATTAAAATTGAAACAGACTTAGGGTGGACTCCCGAAGAAAACTTTGAAACAGGTCTTGACAAAACTGTCAAATGGTATATTAATAACCAACAGTGGGTGGAGAACTCCATGCAACGATTATTCGATAAAAAATGAAAACAATAGAAGAATTAAAAAAAGCTAGATTGGGTGATTCCGTTACTACGCATTGTGAGACAATTTTGATCACGAAATTCGAAAAGCCAAGTGTGGATGTGACGGATGCCATTAAACGAGAACTTGATGGTTTGGATTGGTTAACACGGAAATCAGCAAGACACGAATATTTCATGTCCGAAACTCAGAGGACGTATTCTTACGGAAACCGAAATACGGGTGAGGAGTTTTATGACAGTAACCCAATGTCACCCATTATTAAAAATCTCATGTCCACATTGAATCGTAGACTGGATGTTAATTTTAGTGCTTGTTTCCTGAATCGTTATGATACGGAAAAACAACATCTTGGTTGGCATGCGGATGACTTCGAGGCAATGGACCCAGAGGCACCCATTGCCGTCATGTCATTTGGGGCAGAGCGTGAAATTTGGGTGAAGCCGTTTGGTGAATCGGGACTTGTTCCAAAGGAACAAAGAATTCTTCTTCCTGAAGGTAGTCTATTCATCATGCCCCCACATTATCAGGAGACCCACTTACACCGCATCCCGAAACACGGGCAACCTTGTGGACCTCGCACATCTCTAACCTTCAGGGCATTTAAGTAATATGCATTTGTCAGAATTATTATTCCAAGGGGATTGTCTCGAAGTAATGAAGGAACTGCCTAGTGATTCGGTGGATATGGTGTTCACTTCACCACCATACAATATGAATCTCCGTATTCGTAAAGGTAAATATTGTTCACGACAAATCGTCAAAGAATTGTCAACCAAATATGAGAATTTTGATGACAATCTATCAATGGATGACCTTTATAACTTCAATGTGGATGTCATTGAAGAGTGTCTGAGGGTATCACCATTGGTGTTTTATAATATCCAGATTCTAACTGGAAACAAACCCGCCTTCTTTAAACTGATGGGTTATTTCTCAGACTATATTAAAGAGATTATTATCTGGGATAAAGTTAATGCTCAACCCGCTATCTCTTCAGGGGTTATGAATAGTCAATTTGAGATAATCCTAGTCCTTGAGAGGACTAGTCCGATGAGTAGATTATTTAAGACCGCCCAATTTGACAGAGGAACACTCTCCAATGTGTGGGCACAAAAAAGGGGTAAAAAGTCGTGTAAAACTCACGGTGCAACATTTCCGGTTGAGCTTGTGGAGAAAGCGGTATCCAATTTCACCGAAGAGGGTGCGCTTATCCTTGATCCGTTTATGGGATCTGGCACCACAGGAGTTGCATGTAAGAACCTTAAAAGGTCGTTTATAGGAATTGAGCTTGATGAAGGTTACTTTAAATTTGCCAAAAATAGAATTGAAAATAATGAACAGTAAAGAAGTAGAAGTTAAGATTGAAAATCTGGAACGTAGTTTGTGCAGAATGAAAAAAGAAATGAAAGAAATTATCGGACAAATATCGGCGGAGGATTTCGACAAATTCTCTGATGACTATATCGAAGAGAATGGTCGAGACGCATATATCAAAAATGTCGTAGGAATTTAATATGAGTAAACCATATCACAAACTATACCTCATCCGCCATGGGGAGAGCGAAGGTAATGTTGACCACCGAGCATATGACGGTGTCCTTGATAGCAATATCCCCCTCACCGAAATTGGTAAGGGGCAGTCAACCCAATGTGGGTTGGGTCTCAACGAACAGATTTCCCCTTGGGGTGCTACAGATGTGTTTGTTACGCCTTACCTGAGAGGTAGGCAAACTTGGGAGGGTATCCATGAAGGTCTCTCAGGTAAAGTCTTAGATAATATAGAGAATATTATCGAAGACCCTAGAATTAGAGAACACGAATATCGGGGTAAGCTTGGTGGGTTCGAATTCTCCCAAATCCGAGAGATGCGAGATCAAGGTCGGTTCTTTTACCGATTCGAGGGCGGGGAGAGTATGGCGGATTGTTATGACCGAACATCCAGCTTCTTGATGGACCGTATCGAGGGGAGTGGTAGGGTGTATGACCGGAAGGGTGTCATCGTCTCACATGGGACCGCAATCAGGACTTTGATGATGAGGTTGCTTGATTGGACCGTGGATGATTATCTGCGATACCACACTCCAAAAAATTGTTCAATTATAGAGTTGACTTGTAATGAGACAGGTGTATGGTCTTGGACATCAGGAACAATTAAAGAACGACCATAATGAACCCAATTACTAAAAAAGAACCGTTGATCGAACCCCCAATCTCTGTAAAAGAAGCCGCCACCTCATTCCGTGATCGTAGATCAATAGTGGGTTACCATACGGCCAATGATACAGCAATCCTAGTGCGCCACAGATCCGGCTATGGTTTCATGTATTTAAATGCAGCTAATGTTAATTGTGGTAATTTTAAGCATTCCGCAGGGAGTCCCGAAAAGGCAATTGACTCAGCACTGAAATTTATTTCTTCCAGAAGTGATCTAAAATCACATTCGCTTGGTTCTTATAAAAACCTTACCGACCTTGCTTCGACAATTCTAAAAAAATGAGACTAAAATGCGGAAAGAGAGGATTGCGGAAAGCGGCACTGGCATTGACGATGTGGGATTATAATCGAGTCAACATCACAACCGTTTGGAGGGACGGCTTGACTGGTCGGGGATGACCTGCTATGGTGGTGGGTTCGTGTAACTCCCGAGCAGATGAAATGTCACCGTATTTTAATTTGTTAAATCTAGATAAATTAAGCCCATTCTGTACCGAAAGGCGTTTCGTCGCTTTTGGCTACACCGGTTATACGGAAGATGCTCAACATAAAAATAGAGCCAATCTAATCGCCCGTGCGTGGAAGAAAGAATCAAGAAAACTAAAACGATGAGAACATCAAAATTTGGAAAAAACATAGTCTGCGAATACTTGGGCGGAAGTCACCTGTATAATTTGAACACGGTAAACTCGGATATTGATCTGAGAGGTGTGTATTTAACAGATTCAACACCAGCACTATTCGGGTTTAAAAAGGATGAGACCAAAGTAAACCAGAGCGACGAAGAAGATTATGCTTACTTCGAATTAAATTACTTCCTGAAGAAACTGAAAAGGACAAATACGAATTCAATCGAGGCGCTATTTGCACCAGAGGATTCTTTCAGGATGAAGACACCGGTCTTTGACATGATCCAGAAGAATTATAAACGCCTAATGGACTCTAAGGCACTCATGCACAGCTTGAAGGGCCATGTCTTTAATGAGTCGAAACACGCTCGGGGTGTCCGCACGGGGCATTTGGGTGGTGCTCGTAAAGCCGCCCTAGACAAACATGGTTTCTCGCCCAAAAACGTCTCTCACATGATCCGTCTGGCTTATTGTGGTGAGCAGTTTTTCAAAACGGGGGTGTTTCCGGTTTCCTTGAAAGGAACTCCCGTGTTTGATATCTGTCTTCGGCTGAAGACGCATCCAGAAGAATTTGAGCTTTCCGAAGTTTCGAAACTGTGTGAAGAGCAAATCAAAAAAGTGGATAAACTTGAGGACACTGTGGGTTATACTTTCGATAATGATTTTGCTTGCGAAGTCCTCTTATATGGTTATGGGGGATTGTTAAAATGAACAATGTTAAACTGTTAACCCGAGAACAATTTAAAACTCTCGTCTTCAAGAGGGACGGTGTTTGTGTGAATTCCAAAATCATCCCAAACAAATTACTATGACAAAATATCTAGAAACCACTGACGAAGATTATATCCATAACCTTAAAACGAGATGGCGAGATGAATATTATTCACCTACGGATTTGGTTGACGATGAACATATCAAAAAACAACTCAAGACTCTTCGTGAGAATCGCTTCATGGGCTTGATCTTTTTCTATAAGGAGGAGGGTGGTGAGTTGTTCAAACACTTCGCAAACCTTTTCCTCAATTCTAGATTTGATGATCCGGTTAGAGTTAAAGAGCTATTACAGGCTGGTCGGAAACCATATAAACCAAAGTGTGAGGATCGCCTGATTTGGCGTCCTGATGGTGAGAAGCCCGTGGTATAATTACAATCAATGAACTCCTTCAAGGAATATGTTAAGTTTTTGATAGAATCCGAACAACCAGTTCAGGGTGGTGATGAGCGATATATGGAGCTTGCGCAATACCCTGAAGAGAATGCCGAAGAACTACAGGGTATGGTTGATGGTGCTGCAAAGAGCGCAGGTTATAGTGTGGAGGGGTTTCATGGGACATCAGGAGAAATACCTGATGTTTTCATACCTCAGATTGGGAGTAATGCGAAGGGCATTGAGGTTAGACCTGCTGTTTTTTTTGCGATAGATAAGAATTTTGCAGATATGTATGCGCAACTATCATCAGATAGAGGGGGTGGTGTTCCGGTTGTCCAACGCGCATATTTGCGGTTAGGTAAATCCGTTGAGAAGTTTTCTACAGACGAAACGGTAGATGATCTTAAAGAGCGTGGATTCTCCTCATCCATAAACAAAGATGTAGAGAGCGGTGATATTATCGAATATGCCGTATTTGATCCTCGTCAAATCAAATCCGCAGACCCCGTCACTTATGATAAAAGGGGTGGCATAACCCCCCTTTCCCGTAGATTCGATAAATACTCCAACTCTATCAAGGAATCCAAATTTGATCGAGCATTGGGTCTAGTTACAAGTTCCATTGATCCACAGGGTTATGGTGTTTTCTTGACAGAGAATTCTAAATTTCGAAAAAAGAAAAACCTTAATCACCTTGTGGATGTTCAGATGTTTTCGGTCTTTGTAGATAAATCCGATTTCTCCGATGATGAGATGTCAGGTTTTGAGAAAAAAATCCCGCAGATTAAAAAGGATTTGAGTATTGCCCTTCGCAATATTACCAAGATGGGGTTCCCCAAGATGCATGCCAATATTGTCATCAAGGATGTGTCGGATACTGTTAACCAAAATACCGGTGGGGGTGTTGGGGGTTGGGCTTCTAGGTCACATGCCAAGCACATGTCTGTCGGTTCCAAATTTATCGACATTGATGATTCCTTAAACGAAACCATCCGCTCCCATCATTTCGTCAATATAGTCGTCCATGAGTGGGCGCATTTATGGATGTTCAATAATAGTAAAGGTTTTAAGAGGGCAGTCTACGACTACTATCAAGAGATGATTGGTGGTGACCACATGGAGAATGACTTGGATACTGACTCCGACCATTGGGCGGGTAGCGAGGAAGATAGGGAGTTTTCCAATTTGGAACATGAGTTACAGGACAAGATGGACACTGACGGTTTGTCTAAAAAGATCACAAATATGATCGGTTGGTTGGTTTATGGCAACACCCCCACGTCCGGTGATGACGATGGGTTTGGCGGCGAACCGGTTAAAAAGCCCACCTCGAAAAATACCCTCAATGGGGTTGAAAGTTATGAGGGAAGTATCAAGAGGATTATCAAAGAGGAATGGGATCGTCTTGAGTTACCTCGATTTGATGATGATAGGTTGATTGATAAGGTGGTTGGTAGGATAATGCAGATGATCACCACGGACATGTATCCTACGGTTAAGGACATGTGGTATGCTTCCGAGGAATCGGAGAAATATAGTGAGGAATTCCCCACCGAATATCTCGAAGAAATACAGGGCAACTACATCGAGCGTGTCAAGAATGGCGATAGCGACATCTTGATGGATATTAAAGACTACCTGTTCAGTGTGACGAATAAGCTGTATAAGCACAATACACTACCTACTGCTGCTCACAACTTATCGGGTGAGGATAAAAATAAGCTTCGCGAAAACCTGAGCGCCATCGTTGGTTGGGACGAATACGGATTGTCCAATGATGATGAAATATGGGCGACTGGTGTGGAGAAGTTTTTAGAGCTACCACCAAATCACCGTAAGAGTATCCTTGGGTTGATGGGCAAATAAAAAAGAGGAGATCATTCACGATCTCCTCTTTTGATTTAAATGGTTTTGTGTAGGGTTACCCTCTAATAAGCTTCACGATCTCGAAGATTTCGATTCCAGCTTTAAGTGCATGTGCCGCAACGTCAACATATTTGTCATCGGCAACGATTCCAATCACATCTTTAACTGCATCCTCAAGTTCGACAAGCTCCGCTCCATCCAGATCCTTCAATTCGTCATCGATCTCATTGATGCCATTGAGGGCTGGTCCGATTGCTGGGAGGACTTGGATGAGAGTTCCGATATCACCCGCATTGACCTTACCGTCTTCATTAGCATCGTTGAATGCCTTCGCGAGGGTTGCGATAAGCTTGATCACATCTTTTGTTTCTTCAATATTACTCATAATACTTATATTTAGTAATCAACACAATATATTAAAAAAACGGAAGAACCCCATTGAACTAAATACATACCCCAATAATTAACATTGCTTATGTTAAGATTTACAGAATTCGGTAGCGACAAGGAGACCAAACATTCTTACGGTAGGTTCTACACTGATATTATAAAACACCGTAATGTAAAAACCGTTTTCGAAGTCGGTGTCCGACAGGGTGGGTCTATAAAGGCTATGTTGGAGGCGGACAGTATAGAGAGTGTGGTTGGTTGTGATATTGATGATTTGGATGATGGGGTTTGTAATCTCCCTAACTTTAAATTCTTTCATGACGGGTTCCAGAGTGTAATGCCCAAACTAAAGGGGTCCTTTTTTGATCTACTGATTGATGACGGTTCCCACGAAAGGCTGCATCAAAACGAATTTCTCGAACTAGCACTACCGCTTACGGCAGCAGGTGGTGTCATTGTGATTGAGGATATACAAGATCCGGATAGAGAAATCTCCCAGTTTCTCAACAAATGCCCCCATGGGTGGCGCTCTGGTGTGTATGATGGTCGGGGGTTCACTGGTCGTTATGATGATGTCATTGTATATTACATCAAACCTGCCGAAAAATAATGAGTTCGGTTACGCTAGATAATGTAACCTTAATTGGCGTTGATTGTATTGATATACCTCGTATCCAAAAAGCACTGGATATATCAACAGTTTCGGTTGATTTCGGGGACATTAAATTATTATCCCACATTGTGAATGATGACCCTCGTTGGGTCGAGATACCCCAAATAGGATCTATCGAGGAATATTCTAGATTCTGTATACAGAATCTATCGGATTATGTTGACACGGATTTTGCATTGGTTGTTCAGTATGATGGGTGTTTATTAAACCCATCGGCTTGGGACTCTCGTTTTTTGGATTATGATTATATCGGGGCACCGATCTTTGTGGAAAGTGCCGAATTGTTCGCTATGATGGGGGTGGACAGTGTTGGGCACAATCATATTGTCGGTAATGGTGGATTTAGTTTACGGAGTAAAAAATTGTTGGATTTGACACAAACACTATCCCGAGACGGAACCATGCCCCACTACCACCCCGAAGATGTTGTTATGAGTGGGTGGTATAAGAAAATACTGGAGGGTTATGGTGTAGAGTTTGCGCCGTTGGAACTTGCCAAAAAATTCTCTAAGGAATGTGGGGTATACACTGATCAATTCGGGTTTCATGACTTGAAGCAAACTGACATCTCATCATGGACCGAGAAAAACCCGCATTATGGATTGTAAAAATAAAATCGCAGTTGGTTATGGTGGTTTGGGTAATAGGGTGAATGAGTTGGTGAATGGAGCCCCCTCGTCGGGTCGTTCTGTTTTAAACTGGCAGGTAAACCAACATATGCCGTTTCCATTCAGGTGGATATTTAAGGACGACTTGGGGTTTGATGTGTGCAATTATTTCTCGGGGGATGTTGGGCATATGGATGCCGAAAGACATTGGGGGTGTGTCTGTGATGAGGATGCCTATTCCACGTATTGGTATCCACAGAATGGGGTTATCTCATCTATAGATGTGTTGAAACAAAATTATGATCGAATTTTAAATTCATTTAAAGCCAAACCCGACACAAGGACATTCCCTATGGCCGCGCACTGGAGAGGTTTGGGGGAAGCTTCTGGTTCTCTGGGGGATTTTGTTCATCATGTAATTGAAATATGGGGGGGTATTGAGACGGAACCCACCGATTCTTTGTTTTTAATGTCAGATTCTCGCAGAGGTGAAATAAAAGAAATTTTGGATTCTCATAAAATCCCATATGTGGAGGGGTTGGGTAATGAGTTGAGCAATGATCTAGACAGGATTTCGTTATTAGAGATGAGATTTTTTATGTCTAACTTCTTGACACTCAATAAAATACCAGTTATAGTTACTTCCTCAAGCAAATCCAGCATCACCGATCCGGCGAGAGCTAGAGGGTCCGTCATATACCATGTCGGTCCATTGCGATCCGATAACATGTGTTGGTTTGTCACCAACCAACCAGAAACCTTCTTACAATTATGAAACCAAAAGCCATTTATACTCTAACGCTCGACGACGACGAATCCACGAAAAGATTACAGGAGTTCGTGGAGCGATTACCTTGTAGTGTTTCTGAGGCAGCACCCATGCATGTACATTACGGGTTGAATGGTAGGGTTGAACAAGTTCCTTCAAATTGGACCCGAGGTCGATGGGACGGTGACCTGACACACCTTAAGGGTAGCAAAGCCGTGTGTTATTCTCATTTGAGTATGATATTGGGAGCAATAGGCCAATGCCCCAATGAGGATGATTTTGTGATGATTCTGGAGGATGATGTTTCAATTCATGAAAATGTTTTCGAATATTTGTCCGAAATAGAAATTCCTGATGACTGGGATTTCATACATTTGTCATACTGGGACATAAAATGTGGAAGTGCAAACCAAGGGTCAACGACCAAGGGTATTTCTAAAATAACCAAACCCTGCTGCACGGGGATGTTTAGTTATTTGGTTAAGCCCCGAAAGGTATTTCAGCGACTCATAGACGCATTTCCACTGACTTGCGAAATTGATAATTTCCTATCTAACCCAGAAAACTTGAAGTTGTTTAATATTTATGTCATCGAGCACACCCCGTGGTTGACTGATCATGTGTCCGAATTCAGTATTAGAGACGATGCAGACAACGAAACTTGGAAACTTGCCAATCCCTAGGAGAACTCATCAAACCACCCCTGCTTATCAGCATAAGGCATTCCAGCGGGGTGTATTGCGTAGGGGTCGCTACATATGGATTCGACAGATGCCGACCCACCAACCATGACGTTGTAGTTAACGGGCAGTAGTTCGAGTTTTACATCAGAAGTTTGCAATTGATAGTTCACGGCAGACTGTTCACCGAAATCGGCAAAGTCCTCCGGAGTTTGCCTAATATGATTCAGCGCATCATTCATCATAACCCCATGGTGTTTTCGGTTGAAAATCATAAAACCACCATTGATATAAGTGTTGGGGTTCATTTTTAGATTTTGGCAATCTTTGTATGAAAATGACTCCTCGAAAGTGGCGGCATTAAGTGGGTGTCCACTACAATCTTTGACTCCAAAAAATTCCTCTCTATTGTCGTATGGGTGTAGATCCACATCTCTGATAAACCGCAAATCCGAATCGAAGAACACGATTGTTTGTTGAAAATACCGATGTAGCTGCAATTTGGCTAGATAGTTGTGATCATTGTTTGTATGTATTACGTGACATGCCAATCCCGTATGTTTCTGGAAAGCTTTCCGTGACTCTTCAGTCATTTCACTGTAATTCGGTGAACTAATAGTAACGCCAATCATTATACCAATATATATGTCGTTTGTCCGAATTTGTCAACCTAATACCCCAAGTCTTCATCGATATATCTGATGGGTAAGTGGTCCTGTCCGTAGATGTCACATGAAGAAACAGGGTCACAAACATCCCAATCGATATCAAAGCAATCCTTACAGTCACGCTCCAGAGTTAACTTCATAATGTTATCTGCGGGGTAGTCGTCATAAAACCCGAAGCAGAATGTCTCATGCCAACCACAAACTTCGCCATTAACGATTATTCGGCTGGGATTTTCTATGATGAACGTGTCAACATCAAATGGGATGTTTGCCGTTATAATGTGCTTGGGTAAGCAGTCCTGAAAAGAAGTATCGGGTAATTCTGAAACAGGTGGCGAAATTGTCCCCACCAGATCCAATTTTACACGAATGGGTGGTGGGCAATTGGCCGATAATGAAACTTGGAAATTCATACCATCGTCGGTCGTCGTGAAACCACTCAGAGGGTAACTGTCGAAAACAATCCGATCCTCTACGTAGGGTTTTACTGTTATCTTTTGGCATTCCTCGGAAATGATCTCACCCTCAAGACAAGTGGTGACGCATGCCGAATAAGTGCCATATTGGTCATATTGATGTGATATGATCGCTCTACCATTTACACCCTCGGTAGAACCATCCCCAAAGTCTATTATAGCTTCAGGGTCAACAATACCTCCCAACCTGAAGCAAAAAGTCTCCAGTTTGGCATACCCAATACGCTTATCTACACAAATAGTCATCTTATTTTAAATATCTTTTAGTCTTACAGTTTCAACCCATCCAATTGTATTAATCTTACTGGGAACCGGTGTATTATCACCAAATACAGTTGTGATATCCTCAGATATAATTAGTTGTGATGATACATCGGTGAACCCACTATCGGAAATCTTCAAGTTAACTGTGGGTGATTTATAACCATTTGAACGAAATAAGAAAAGATCTCTGACAGTCTCTTGGTATGAGATGTGGTTGGGTGTGGGTAATTCGATCCTAAGAGGACCTGTATTACTGCGCTCCACAAAATTCCCACCATTCCCACGGGAAATCAGAAGTTCATCAATGGTGGCAATGGTATATTGTGGATTTTGGTCACCCAACTCCTCTTTCAGTGATCGGTAGTCCCCGCTATCAGCACCAACCAGCGTTGGAATCAAATTACTGTCGGTGTAGTGGATGGACCCCTTTTGGGTAAATGTGTCCACGACTACACCGTCAACCACCAAACTACCCACCCCTGACGATCCATCAAAAAGGAATTTTATGGAGTGCGTTCCGTTCAAATCAGTGACCTTATGTTCCAATATGTTTATCTGTGCCGCACCGTCACAGACACCCACAACGGCTATCTTAGCTACTATTAAGGAATCGTCCGTATTATCGCAATTTTGGCCAAAATTCTTTTTCGAACGGAAAGATGTGAAATCACCATCAATACCCACGCTGACCGCCGAATATGAGGTGTCGGTGAATTTCTCGACATTCAGGAGACTGGTGGTTAGGGTACAATCCACCGTAGTTCCGTTGGAATTGAGTTTTAGGGCGTAGTTTGAGTTTTTTAAGATAACCCACGTATAATCACTAACCCCTTCTGATGTCAATTCTCGGGTAAAGGATATGCTGACCGGTGTTGTTGATGTGTCGCACGGGTCTGGGTCACACGGCTCTATGGAGTGGAATTTTTTATTAAAAAGAACCTTACCCGCCGTAGTTACCTTCAAAATCTCATTATCATTTCGAACTACCCATATATTATCCTCACCATCAATACCTATACCGTTGGAATTTGACCCGACCGTGAAAAAGGGGACACCGTTCTTGTGGATATTGACCCCAAACAACGTGTAGTGAGAATTTTCACAATCAAATAACAATGGAGTGTGGTCGTTTGCATAATAAAATACGGGCATGTCATTGCGGTCGATACCGAACATGCTACAGTCCATTGAGGCGTGTGCGGTTGAAGATAATAGCAGTCCTGCTTTCGTATATTTTAGAAGGACGCTTTCTGCTCGGTTATAAATATAGAGATTTCCGACCGAATCGAAATCTAAACGAGCTATGTCAAATAGTGTCCCGACAACTGTGAACTCGCTCAATAAAATGTTATTGGTGTCCAATATGAATATTTTATTATTCCCTGCGTCAAATATAGCTTTATTCTCCAGCCGATCAATAGCTTGGGTGGTCAAATTAACCGGATTGGTCTGTGGGGGCATTGATCTTTGCGAGATCAATGCGCCGCCACTATTTAACGAGAATAAGTGACTGTTACCCTGATCCATTATGGACAGTTTAATTACTTGTTCCAACCCCTTCTGGTAAAATACACCATACCCTTGATTCTTGAAGTTACCAACCAATTGTGAACTATAAGGTTGGTTCCAATCTGGTAGTGTTAGATCAAAATCCACACAAATACTATCTTTGGGGTAGAAATCGTCAACCAAGGGGAATTTTAGGTAGTTGGTCCCGTTTAGGGTAATTGGGGTGTCGATAGCCATGTTAAACGAACGTTATACGGTCAAAGATGCTGTTGGACTCAAATCTAGGGACAAATATTCCGGTGAATCTGTTGGTTGGTGGTGCTGTAGTCACCCTTTCTGGGAAAAATGGGTTCCACTCATATAACCCCAAACCAGTATTGGTTACCGTTCCGTTTTTAGTGGAAATGTGCTGTATACCGTCAATTGATAACAAAATGCCCGTCAACTCAGACACATCAATTATTTGATTGAACGACTTACCTCTGTCGGTGAAATAAGACACCAGTGCATCCTGAAAGTCAACCAATAGATCACTTTCGCTTCTAGTGGTGTTGGGTGTCTTTGTTATGATTATTTCGGACGTTGTTGTGTCCGAAAATTCTATGGTATTTGTTGGCGTTGCGACCGCGAAGTTTATGTAGATGGGGTCGGATGGTGTGATCTCGGCAGATAGGGTTTTGGTCTTAGATAACCGATCCACGATATTCCTTTTTTGAATATCTATCAAGTAATCCCCGATTACCGGAACAACAAATACATACACATTGTTGAAATTTACTGCGGACGAGAATTTCAATTGGTTGAATAGTGCCCGATTCTCTTCGTAGGGTTTATTGAGACCTAGATCGGAATAATATTTTATATATGAATTCATATACTCGTCATTATCCAGAATGAGGACATCTGATATGAAGTCCGAGAAGTTGTTCCTGATGAAGGATTCATAATCCTCTTTAGTTACCAATCGATTCTGTGATTTGAATGTGGAGGGGGCATTCCTCCTAATATCATCCAGACTTTCGGGTCCATCTTTGGGTGTAGACTGTGAAGTGTTGGTGAATGTGAAATTTGTGTTTACATCATTGACGAACACTGATCCCGTGGTGTCTGCGACATCGATAATGATGGCATTGATCCTGTTGGTGTTAAATCGGAAGGGTTGGGTATCCACTTCACCTACATCCAATATACCCTCACTGGAGCTAACCGATAGATAATAGATTGCAATCTCGGCATCTTCGGGAACGAGACACCCGTTTATACCGTCACCAAATACAATGTCGTAAGATCCAAATTCATTATATCTGACTTCGAATTCAGTCGAGTCTGGGGTTGAGAGGAACAGGCTATCAACTCGGGAGAATTGCACCCACATGCCATTCGGTTCCTTAACGTATATGTCAATATCCTCATGGTCAACTTGATTATCACCGATACTGAGTAGTAATTTTTGATTGCTGGAACCATCGGATAAAATGAGGTCATGTTCCACATAAGGACCGCCCTTCATTACGATGTCATTAAAAATGACCCTTTCGGTCAACTGGGAATCGTTGGTGAAGGTTAGGTCGCTCGTTGTTGAGAATTTACCTTGAGGTGTTTCGATGTAGGTATATCGGGGTATGGTATAACTCCCGTTTGACAATATGGTATTTACCGAGATATCGACAAATACCGAACTGGCATGGTGGCCAATTGGATTATACCCGAGTATTTTTGTTTGATTTATTAATGATTCTAGTGAATTGGTTTTAGTGAATGAGCTATTAGATGCCGTTCTATTGAGTTGGTAGAGGAGCAGGGAAAATGTAGAAGCAACTGCCTCCGATAGGATCGCCGCAGAAGAACCCCCCCGTGCAACATCAGGAAATTCCGGTGTCAGCTTTGATTTTATCAAAGCGTCAATAGACCCAATGTCAAATTGTAAATATTCTTTCGGGTCCGTTGCCATTATCTTTTAATTATTGGTAGCAATTAAAAGAACAATGTTAGATTATCACTCTCTCATCATTTCATGGCATTGTGTGACGATCCCCAAGATTATATCCCGATGGTCCATATTTTCGAAATTTAAAGGTAATGCCTTGCAAGCCAAATAGAGATCATTGATCCCGATGGGTTTTGTCAATTGGGTATTGTGGTTTAGCGTTGACATGATTTCCTCATAAGTGTGATTTAACGGGAATTTCGCTCTCAGGTATTGGACGGCTTCCTCGTAATTTGCTTTATGAAAATCATCGACGAGATGCCAGCAATTTTCATCAAAACAAGATTCCAGTTCAAGCTCAACCTCTCGACTAAGCGTTTCTCCTGTTTTATAACCCCCGTAATAAGCGTAACATAAACACTTAGGAAACAATACACCGTCTTTTGATACAACAAGATTTAGGGAGTCGGCGTAATTATCATCCATGTTACCATTCCTAGACCGTTCGGTATAGAACAGGTATTGTCCTTCTTTAATATCCTCAAATTTCATAGATTTATTTTTTGAGTAGATACATGGCATCCCACCGATTATCTAAAATATCGTCAATACGCGACATAAGTTCCCGTCTAATTGAGGGGTCTTTTTTGATCATATCCAATGTTGTTAATATTTCGAGGTCAATGTCACCAATAATGGCTTTAATTTCATCTTGAGATAATGTAGTGCCGCCCTTCATCCTCTCATCTTGATTTTTTTAATGACACTGGTCTCATAGCAAGACACCCCCCGCTCGGAATAAGTGACTCTCACCCTGCTGCTGGTCTGTAGCAAGTGAAAAATATCATCACAGGTAGTCCCTTGGGTCTTCAGGCGACTTTGAATTTGCTTGATGGTGGTGGGTTTACCTCTCCGTTCGAGATATTTGTCAATTTTTTGTAGTGCTCTCATCTGTTTGGAGATTACCATGCAAACTCCAATTCGTCAATATTTTTTTCAGTAATTAAAATTGTGGCAACGAATGTTAAAAATAAATTTGATGATCAGATTACAGCTTCTGATTTCTCTTTTAATCAAAAGTTAAAACAAAGATCGGATGGGACCTTTGGTGATAAGATACGGTATCGTATTGACTCCAAGAACCCCGCACAGGCTTATAAGGCTCTTTCTCGACCAGCCGGAGTTATTGACTTAACGAAATCCACGTCTTGGAGTCAAAGCCCTACCCTCTCCAAAGAGGACTTAGTGAGTTATACCTTGAAATTTCATCAACCGAAATATTCGAGCGTATTAACCAACCTGTTCACCAACATATCACAAGGTCTCCAAATTGCAGATCAAAACCTATCCGATGGTGTCAATTTTAAGGAGGTGAGGGATGGTCTTGATATCACCAACCCATATGCGAACATGATGATTGCGGATGATTTGAAATGGACGGTCAAGCTACCAATGCTCTCATTGCTACCCCAAACCTACACTACATCTTTCGGTAATGGTGAGGGGGAAGGTGGTAATCTTTTCAGCGCATTATCCAATAATATTACAAGTTATTTCGCTAATAATTCTCGCTCAAGAGGTGGTGTAGGTAATGTTATTGGGTCAACTATAGCCGGTTCGGGTAAATTGATGGGGACTATCGGACGGACGATATACCCCTCGGTCAATGCTTCGGATTCTGCTGATAGGTTTTATCGGGGTTCTAGTCCTATTGGTTATGAACTCAACATAGACCTATTGAACACCATTGATGTCGAAACCACGAAATTCAACCAAGAGTTTGTTCGTTTTATGGCATATCAGGTGTCAGCACGGAGCAGAAATCGATACATTGAAGACTCTCCCATCATTGCAGAAGCCGAAATAGGGGGTTTGCGATATGCACCCCTTGTTAAATTGGACTTTGAATATACGGGTGTGGGTAATTTTCTTTACATCGATGGAGAGCCTGTGCCGGAAGCATATCAGTGTAGAATCATGGTTAAGGAGTTGCTCCCAAGCTATCGTAACTTACAACACGAATACATCCACACCGGTAATAAACTCAGAGCAATAAACAACGACCCCGACCTATTATGTAAGACGATCAAGGAGGCTTCCTCGGTTATTGGTGGGTTGGTTAAGAGGGCTTTCTAACTAGAAGGTCAAACCTTGGTTCATTGCAAAATCAACTTGCATAGAAATATCGCTTTGACTCAAAGTGGGGACGGTGAAGATAATGTCCAATTCGTAGATACCCTCCGCTTTGTCAACCGTTACGTTAACCTCTTGGACAACGATTCGGGTCTCCTGTTTTAAAGTTTCGGCCAAATCGTCACCTAATGATTTACCAAGCTCCTCAGTGATCGGTTCGAACATATATTCACTCAGCTCATTCCCGAAAGAACGGTTAAGGAAGCGACTCCCTTTTTTTATGGTGAGGATGTTCCTCATGGACTCTGTAATCGCAAAAAGGTCGTCAACGACTACGCTAGTAACCGGTTGACGACCATTTAAGTTCAGATTAACATCCCTATAAGTAAAATTGCCTGATGTGCTGTTCTTCAGGCTGGTGTCTTTAAGGATGATGCTCACATAGTTTAATTACGAATTCGGTGTGTTGAAACATACTCCACCCTATCCACCACATACCTACATGAGAATGTGGTGGTCTTATTGGAGTATTTTACACTAATGTCTGTTGCTGTGGGCCATTCCGATCTAATGTATTTTTTTAACCCCGCCGCTATTCTGTTGGCGGACTCTGGTGTGTCGATTTTACCAGAAACATAACAGTCATGTGTATTATGACTCATCCTTCACGAATTTACCGTCAATGGTTTTACCAGTTCTATTCTTAATAACATCATATGCAGTTTTGAGTGCAGTTACACACTCCAGATCAGCCTGTTCAGCGAAAATGATCAATGTTACTAGGGTGTCACCAAGCCCGTCCACAAGCTCCTTCTTGTATTTCACTATGAGTTCATGATCTTCTGGTAAACCAGCCTCACGTAGCGTCCTAAGAGCAATATGGGCATCTCTAGTCTCTGTGAGTTCCTCTTGAGTTTTCTCAAGTTGTTTGGCTGGATCAGACTCGGTGAAAAGGTTTTTATTTTCAGCCCAATCAATTACATCATTGGTGAGGTCTTCGAATGTTGGTGTGGTTTTTAGCGCACCCATCAGGTGTTGGTCCAAACCCGCCCTTACTTCGTCACACATCACACACTCCAGTTCGGTTTCATTGGTGTATTTTGCTTTGACTATATCTTGCACCATATCAATAAACGCTGAGTCACTCTCCTTGAATAGACCCGAATAGTTCATGTTGTCCCAGCAGATATCCTCAACAGATTTTTCTGTGATATCAATAATATCTCCAGAGGAATCAATGAATATTGCGTTTGCTTCGCCACTACCAACCGTTATTGTAACTGTAACACGAGCTAAATCCTCGATCAAAGGCCCTAGTTCCCAATGTAATACTGATTGCATATGGGCAATCGTATATTGTGTTGCGGTTGTGCCGATAAATCTTTCGGTGACTTCGGTAACTATTTGTTTAATTTGTTTAATTTTGCTGTCTGTCATTTTAATTTTTGTTTGTAATCTTTTTGGTTTCCACAAAGTGGGTATTCATTAAACGGGTTTTCTAGGTCTTCGTCAAGATAAATCCCAACCAATCCCATTTTAATAAGATCTTCTTGGGATTTGGACTCGGTGGCTTTAGGTGGACCTTGTTTCATTTTAACCGCCCTTCGAGGCCACCATGAGTGGATCGTTTTTGGGTTATTGGTCAGCCAGTCGCCTTTGTTTTGTCTATCTGTCATTTTTATAATGTGAAGTCAAAGACATTTGGAGTCCCCTTTCCGTTATTTTCAATAATAACGTAACCTTGTTGGGATGTCCACCCGCCGTTTTCCGAATAAGCGTTACCGCCAAATAATGAAGGGAGAATCATCTTACGAAGTCGATTGTTGAGGTTGTCGTCAATCTTAAGAGTCTCAATGTTCTTAGGGCGTTGTGATGCAAACTTAGAAAGTGAGTGGAGGTGACCCTGTAGATTTAAATTGTAGAGTTCATGAGAACCCCACTGTAAAGCCAACTGTTCCGTGGACAACTTTGAGATGCGTTGGTCACCGTGGGAAAGGATGTATTGGATTCCATCAATCTCTTTGGAGATAATCAGCGGGTTATATTCCAGATCATATCCGATGAGTTCCAACCCCCAAGCGATGAGTTCAGTGATGTAACCTTCCGTTCCTGCGCTCTTATCGGCAGAGCTACGGTCATGATTACCACTAATAATGTTCACTCCGACAAGGTTGGTAATGTCGCTCAACAGATACTGATGCATAATGTCCACACAGATCTTGACCGCTTTCACGCCATGAATACCATTCTCGATTTCTTTCCATTGTCCAGAGTGCATGAGATCAAACCCAGTCTCAACCAAGTCCCCCAAGAAATTTACATGAACTTGGCCATACCCAAAACTGTTAATTTTGTCGGCAATTTCCATGAAGAATTCTTTAATAACATCCAATGAGTAATTGGGCGTCTGCTGGAGTCCTTGGATAAAGGCACCGAGATGAATGTCCGCGATATTTAGAACACCAACCCGACCCCCAACAGCCGACTTGGAGGATTTCCATGAGAGTTTATCACCTTTAATGTCCTTCTTGAGTTTCTCTTTCGCGATCTCCAAGTTCTTTGTCATCTCCTCCAGATCCCCTCCAACCGCACCTTTCGTGGTGGGAATACGGACAGTGACATCTCCAAATTTAACGTAAGAGCCTCCAGCTGCTTCGGGCGTAATACCCAGCTTCTTACAGTATTCTTGATAGCGATTAATGATCTCATCACCAACACTGTCGTCACTATACACTGCTTCGGATAATTCGGAAACCGATGTTTCATGGTCGTCACCAGTTTCCGAATTATCGGATAGTAGGTTAATGGAACCTGTATCCAACCATGTGTTGCCGTCCACCGAATATTTTCCATTGTTGTATTTGTTTACCGTTTTTCTAAACTGGCTTTTGGAAATATCTTCGGCATACTGTTCGTTTAGGTGTTCCGTAGCCTCGGCGTAAGTGGGGAATTTGGGGAAGTCATCCTCTAGGAGGATGGTTAGGATACGATGAACTTTAGTTCCTGCTGTGGTGACCACTAAGGGTTGGTTATTTGTCATTGTTAAATTTATTATATGGTTGGTTTGGGTGTTTTCAAGTTTATTTAGGCGAGAGGTGACTACCAATATTACGTGAACACATACGGACGCATGTATTGTAATACAATGAGGTATGGGTTGTATTTGTCAACAATTAATAATAATTAAAATCATGACTCCCAAATTCGAGAAACTCTATCAACATTCAGTAGGTCGCTTTACCCAAGGTGGGGTTCAGGTTCTAGATTATGTTAAACTAAAAAGAACTGACATCGAGGGTGCCCCCGATTCGATGAATGATGAGCTTAAGCGAATTAAAGGCGAGGATCTAAATATTAAGGTTCTTGAGGTGGTTAAGGTCACTCCGGAAGACGGCGGAAATAAGCCTAATTTGTTCGCGGCAGTTATCGGTCAGGAACTTGCTAGTGGTATTTTCCCCCAGAAGTTCACCGTGCCTGTTGATGCTCTTGAGGTTGTCGGATATAATGTCCCGCCAGAAATTCCCGATTCGTGGAGGCACAAGTCCAAAGAAGATAAAGACGGAAAGCCCGAAGTTCTTGATCTCATCAGCGGGACTAAAGCCCAGAAAAAGGAAGAAACTACTTCCGATTTCCAGACGCTTTAATATAGTTGATTCAATCCTTTTTCAAGGAATTCTATATATTTTCCAAAGCCCGAATTTTCACCATACCAGCCAATGGCGTATGGGTGCTGTATTTCGACTAGAGCGAGTTCCCCTGTGGACAGGATACCCATGTCAATTGCCCCACAATAGTCTTCAGGGATAGGCATGTGGTCGATACGGGGTCCATGGGGGTCGTTTTCACACGTCTCATCAGAACCTTGATACCACCAAGAGGTTAAAACCTTACCATTGGCAACATAATACCGCCACTCATCAACGAATTCTACTACCTCGGATGCATTGACCGGAAAATCCTCAGGAATATACATTGGGTATGGGTCTGTGTCAGACCACTCATAAATTACCCGTCCATCAAAACGTTTATACGAATCACTGGGTTTAATAAACCAATTCCCGACTTTTACGTCATCAAAAGATAGGAATTCGGTTATTGCCCTAAACCAGAAATCCTTACTCCATTCTGGGTAGTAATTTGGTCGGTGTTTCCAGATTATGGATTCCAAGAATTCCACAGTTCCGATGATGACCGCAGGTCTACGTTTGAAGTCACGTAAATCACCATCCGAAAAGAAAACATCATAATCTTCATTCACATAAGCGAAATTTAATGATGCCGCCACCTCCCTACCGTTATAACCTTTCTGTATTATAATATTACCCATAACGTTTAATAGAACTCACCCTCCGAATTCTTATTGGCGGTTTTTTTACAATATTCGCACGTATAAGAATAATCACCCGCCATGTTACGGTTATAGTTGGGATTTATGATATATTTGTGACCACCCAGTTCGAGGCACTCTTTAACTAGCATTGGTCGGGTGACGGACCAATGCTCTTTACTCATCTTTTCCGTCACTTTTCGTATAGCTGTTCTCCGTTTTTCGGTATAAGCCTCCTCAATACCTTTCACTTTGGTTTTGAAATTATCCAACGAATATTTCGCAAAGGCTTCCGCGATCTCCTTGTTTCGTTTTTCGTCAAAAGCCACCCGTTCTTCATCAGTCATAGAGTCGATAAGGTCCTGAAATTTGGTATCACAAGTCTTACAGATAGTTCGCCTCTTATGTCCCACGAATCCAATTTCGCATTGTGAGCATTTGCAAAAATATTTCCCATTCTCATGGTCCCAATCTTCCGTCCAATCTTCCGGACCACCCGCTTGAAAAAAGCGGGTTTCTACCATATCGGTTGTTCTCCAATCTCCAGTATCCATAATATTAAGTGTTAAATCCCATGAAACCCCCATCTGTGGTTGGGCTGTCATCCTGACCATACTCCTCGGAGTTAAACACTTCCGAAACCGAAAGTTCACCCCCCTCATATGGTGATCCGAGTTTCTCACATAAGCTCTTTGATTTATCTGGGGTGAGCTTCCTGAATTCGTGCTCACAGTAGCATCGTCCCGGTCTTCTGAGAGCAGTATCGATCCAAGATTTATCCTTGTTGTGTGTTGCAATGATTCGAAGATCCAGAAAATCAGCCATCATACCATCAGTCAAATTTAGAATGTTACTGGTCTGGTTATTGGTAATATCCTCCCTCCTTGCTAATACATTTTCCGCGTCTTCCATGATAATGAGAGACCCTTTATGGGATAGCATGAAATCAATAAATGAGGCGTCGGTAATCATGTGGCTCATTGATGGTGGGATGTAAATCGACTTCCGGTTAGTCTGTTGGATGTAGTTCTTGATCCAGTTCGTCTTTCCGGTCCCCGCAGGTCCGTAAAAAATGCACAGTCGTTTATTAGGTGTGGTGTGTTCATCCCACGCCCTCATGTGTTCATTGAAGTCATTAATGTCGTCGTTGTAATGATCGTCGAAATTAATATCGAACGGTTTCACTGGATTATCTAAAAGAGCAAATCCCGTGGATCTCTGAACAACCATATGTGCTGATTTCACATCCTCAACATCATCAACAAAGATGTATGGTTCTAGTTCGTCGGATACCATTTTCATATCGGTGCTCAACGGACCGGATATGATCTCAACATGAGCATACCCCTCTTCATATGTTAATTTGTTTTTTTTCCTACTAGCAACCCCGTCTTCAGTGTCGTCAACAGGGTTGAAATTAAATGTAAAATTCAATATAATATCCTCCGATCCTTTGATCACAAAAATATCCTGATCCTGAGTAGAATCAACATAGTAGAAGTTTTCCATTAACCACTCATTTTTCAAATAGTCGAACCCCTTCAAATATCGTGAAAAATTATCTGGGAGTTTACACCCCGACCTGATCTTAAGTTTATCGGAAATGCTGGTGATGTGTATCACGTCACCCCACCCATCCACCCCGAGTTCCGGTATTTCGCTATGGTTAATAACCAACCTATCAAACTTACCAAGCAGTTCATATTTCAGCTTTTCGGGATTTCGTGTTAGGATGTGTTTTTGCCAAAACGGGGTTTCTTTGATTTTTTTTGTTTCTGGTAACATGTGTTATTTTAATTCTAATTTTGAGAGGTCAATCAAAAGACAGGCGAAGTTTATCTCTTTATCATAAACTTGGCTATCTTGCACCATATATTTGTTCATCAGAAGTAGTATTACACGACTGATTGCGGCGGGGTATTTTTTAACAGCTACATGCGTTAAGTCAACCATTAATTCGACATGAGCACCATATTCTGCGCTTTGTTGAATGCAAACCTCTCTGATAGTCTCGGGTGATTTCTCACGCTCAAGCATCATCCATACCAGTTGGGGGAATTTCTTATTAACTTGTTTTGGGTTGAATGTAAACACCCCCTCGGAAATGCTTGCCCTCATGTCCACAAGAGCCTTCCTGAAGTCGGGGAAGCATGGTTTAATGCACTTCTCGACAGACTCTAGATCGTAATCCACACCTTCCTTCTCTAAGATGGAAACGCAGTGATCTTTGAACGGTTCATATTTGCAGAACAAATTGATCTTCTGACACCTGCTAATGATTGGTGCTGATAGTTTCGACTCATCGTTTGCGGTGAAGATGAATCGAGTGGTCTCGGAATAATCTTCAATGATTTCCTTCAAAGAGTTTTGTGCAGCTTTGGTAAGCCCGTCCGCTTCCCCAAAAATAATAACTTTCTTCTTTCGATCAAATGTGGCTGATGAGGCAAATCCTTTGACTTTTGTCCGAACGGTGTCAATGCCGCCTTCATCTGAGCCATTCAATGCCAGATACTCACAATCCAGAATGTCCTCAACAAGGATTTTGGCAAGGCTAGTTTTTCCAATTCCTGCGGTTCCAATTAAAAGGATGTGGGGGATCTCCCCAGCAGTGGTGAACTCTTTAATTTGTCTTTTGATGCTATCATCAACAACGAGTTCATCGAGGGATTTGGGGCGGAATTTTTCCTGCCAAAGTAGGTCTAGTAGTTTATCACTCATTGTTTTTAATTTCGTTAATAAGTTCCCTTATTACGGTTCCGGCACCCCTAATTTCTAATAATAAGGTTAACTCCCATAGCTCCGTCTCCAGCCAACTCAAAGCTTCATTAAAATTCCCGTATTTGAACGATTTTCTAACCTCACCCATATCAAATTTAACCCATGCGGATAATGTTTGTGAATGAATATCCATATGCACGTTACAGTATAGTTCTGTATTAACCCCGACATTAATCAGATGGTTTGAAGTGGTCTGATTACGGGGCTTATATTTCTCAGGTAATAGTTTGTAGTTATTCATATCTTTTCAATTTCTTCTCCAGTTTAGCGATTCGTTCTTCCAACTTATCCATGATTACAATGGAGTTGTCCATAAAAACTTGGCTTTGCCAAGCATTGATTTTGAGTCTTTTGCAGAGATTACCGTAAGTTCGGATTGTTGTTGTTTTCAGTGTGTCTAACATAATTTCATTCTATCCAGTGCTGTCTTCAGATCCACTTTAGCAGACCAACCCATATCCACAAGCTTTTTATTGTCGGCAACCGAATAAACTGGGTCACCACCTCTAGCGGGTTCATATTTAATATACTCATGGTCCCTTGAGATCATGCCACATAGCTTCTCGACAGTCGTTCCTACGCCAGTCCCCACATTTGCCGTAAAGTTCTCCGTAGAGTCTCCTGCGAGAATTAAAGCATCAACCACATCATCAACATGAACGAAATCACGGGTTTGTTGACCATCACCGAATATAGTCGAAGCTCTACGTGATTTATAGTCATCAATGAATGACTGGATGACGGCACCATAGGCAGGATTTTGTCCCTTCCCATAAACATTGAAGAACCGAAGATTGGCATAATTGCTACAGGTATCTTTGACGATTTCCTCACCCATGAGTTTAGATTTTGCATAGGGTGTTTTTAAATCCCCTAGCAATGAGACTTCTTCCTCCGAAAAGCCACTACGTTGTCTCAACCCATCAACCCACTTGGTCTGATCACCATATACTGCCGCAGAGGAAGCAAATACCATTCGACTCTTGTCACTCGCAAGTTGGGCTACATTGTTAGTCCCACCAATATTGTAAAGGTTACAAATCCAAGGGTATTCTATAGACTTACTCGCACTAACATATGCAGCTAGGTGGAAAATTACATCAAAGTGTTCATCGGTTTCGTCAAGGAAAGTGGGGCCAATATTGAGTATGTTGCTGGTCTCATTTGGTCCATTTGACACATTATAATCATACCATTGGTCGTTATATGTATAATCATATCCCTCCACGAAATGACCCTGCTCTCTCAATTTCTTCACCAAGTGAGATCCGATGAATCCCGAGCTACCTGTTACTAGTATTTTTTTCATATTTTGGAATTTAAGGAAACATTGTGGAATCCAAATTAGCACCCAATCCGAGAAGGATGTCATCATGAAGGGCCTCTGTGAGTTTCTGATAATCCGAAGCATACACTCCCGCCGAATTTAGATTGTTAAATTCGATAATCTTCATGTATCCATCGTCTACGCGAGCGACATCGAAAGATCCGGTAAAATTCCTGAGGAGATTTTTACCTTTCTTAATAGTCGAGATATGTCGGATGAATTCATAAACGTCGGAGCCTTTAAACACACCATCCAAAAGTTCGTAGCGAGCGACCCCGTTATCTTTATAGAGGGAACCTGTGATGATTTCGCCGCGAACAACGAATATTCTATACTCTTGTTTTATCTCCCGAATTGGTGCCGCGAGAACCAATTCCTCCATCGGGTCGTCAACGTCACTAGTCGAGAACTGAACTTGGTCTTCAATTGGTTTATCTAAATCAATCACACAACCTGTAAACATTTTTTCAATGCACGGCTTTACAAATACGAATCGACTACCAATCACTTCGCGCATCATGTCAACTTCGGTTAACTTGAAGTATCCACCACCACAATTTAAGAAGTGTTTCTTTTTGATATCTTCGGTTTCGGATGGATCGAATGATCTATACGTAGGCCAATTATTATTTCTGGCGATGTCAACCAAACGACCCGACCCCAGAACTAAGTCTGGAATAAAATCAATAGGCGCTACTAACTCTTCTGTGAAAGGAATCACTTCACATTCAACACACTCGAATTGGTTTCTCAAAGTGTCGATAAATTCCGAGTAGCCATACTCATTCCAGATTTGTTTTTGATATAGTAGTTTCATATTAAAGTGTTTCAATGTGTGCCAAGCTATCTGCCTCAGTTTTATCATCTCGGATCTCAACAATCCGTGGGAGAAACAACGACTTAGTTTCTTTCGATTCCGAATCTACCAGTTCGTTAAACTTCGTTGCTACAATTTTATCATCATATTGGTTGAAGACAAACCCGTCGATTACTTTCAAGCCACTGCTGGAATCATTGGGGTTGATCAACTCCAACCCCCGCTCTTTTCGAGATAACCCTGATCCAACATTAACCTTCAATTTACCGCACGATGAAATCAGTTCAAGTCCACCAATACCCATTTCGATCTCGGAACCCTTCTCGCCCATATAATGGCGAACAACTCTAAGATCACAATCCTTGATCTCTTTGAATTTAATCTGTTGAGTGGAGGTTCCGTTTTTCCAAGGTGAATTTTCGTTCTTCAAAACAGATCCTTCTTTTCCATTCGCTAGTTGTTCCTCGTAGAACGCGAAAGCCTCCTCTTCTGAATTTACAGTTCGGGTGTCAATGGCTTCAAGGTCTACATTTGCTGGTGAGGATAGTGTATTTTGGAGGTTAGTGAATCTCACCTTATAGGGTGTTTCGTCTTTACCTTTCATCCACCCATCCAAATCAACCATGTCCCACAAGTCAATGATGCAGTTTGACTCGATCTCCTCAAGTTCCGCCAAATGAATTTTATGTTTGGCTGTCAACTGGACCAATTTCTTTCCGGTTGCAGTCTCTAGTTTTGCCTCGAAACTCTCTTGGGTTTGATTGCGCTTTCCAATCTTATTGAGCAAGCCATTCCCCGTTTTCCTATCAAGAATCTCTCCATCTTCACCAAGGATAGTTATTTCACCATGATATACCACGTTATCCACATTTAGTAGTTTGAATTTTTGTCCCCAACTCTCCAGTTCAAGGAGAGTGTTACTTCTCGTAAGGAAGCTAACTTCCCCATTTTCCACAACAATATTACAAAAGATCCCATCCGCCTTAGTTTGGGCAACCGCAGGGTAAGTGATGTTTTTAAGCTTCTCCAGACCGGAACAGCGCATATAAAGCTTTTCGAGGATGAGACCATTCCAGACCTTGTTTGCACCCTTTGCCGACACCCCCACCTTTAGGTCACCCAAAATGATTCTCTTGAGGATAATGGCGGATTCCTCGGAAAATGTCTCGGACCACGTTCGGACGGCATCTCTAGCCGCATTTCCTGTAATTTCTCTAGAGTGGAGTTTTCTACAGATTTTCTCCAAAGTCACCATGGTGCATCGAGGGACTCCGTAATTCTCGATTTCGGGGAACGTCTTCGATGTCATGAAATATTTAAATTTCGGGTTATATGCCAAAAAGAACACCGTTTGGAGTTCGACGTTATCTTTGTTTTCTCGGAGAACATCCAACTTATCGTTGGTTCCTGGGATTGACTCCATTTTCTTTAGAATATCGTAAACTGCTTTCATCGAGTCCAATATATACAAAAATCGGGAGATGTCAATAAATAAATTTATGAAGAATGCCACATATAAAGAAATTTTGACCGCGATTCACGTCCTAGTCTTGGAGAATTGGAATTCAACAGATACCCAAGCAGAGGTGACCGCGCTCATATCGACTGCATTGAGGAAAACCAATGTGTTGGAGGATCTCTCTGCATTATGGTCGCTTCGGTGGTGTTGCGATGCAAAATGGGGTGTCGTAGAATATAAAGCGGACTGTAACGATTTATTGACGGAACTCAGGTGTGATGAAGAGACTCATATGGACTTGGATCAATCCCCAAGCGTTGGTGTCGTGCATGAGGAGGAACCCAAAGTGTTCGAGCCCAATCCTGACGATTTCTCAAAATATGGGGATAAAAAAGTAGCTCTGGCGGTTGGTCATAATAAATTTACCGGTGCTAGATCACACAAGGGTGATGATGAGTGGACAACCCGAAATGAAGTGACCACACGGGCAGCTAAAATTCTCCAAGAACGTGGGATTACCACTAAAGTGTTTTACCGAAAAAAATCCTTATCCTATGGCTCCGCAATGAGACAACATGGAAAGGATATTAATTCTTTTGGTGCAACTTTGGCTGTGGAAGTCCATTTTAATTCAGCCACACCTTCCGCTCATGGTATGGAGATGTTGGTGGTTTCCAAAGAGTCTGGCAAAGTATTTGAACCTTTCATTAAGAAGTTCCATGAACACTACCCAGATGTTACAGTTCGTCATAACAATGGTATCAAATTACTGTCCAGTGGTGGTCGTGGTGGTGGTTTTTGTAGGGCACCGAAATGCCCTACCGGCGTCTGGGAACCATTCTTCGCATCAAATGTAAGTGAATATGATAAATTCGATGACAAATATGACAAAGAGGCACTGGCACTAGCCGATGCAATTGTCGCATCACTAGATTAGTCTAACGGAACGAATGTTTCCATGAGGAATTAGCTACTTTGGCCGAATACACCCTCCACCGATTATCACCACCAAGATAACGGTGATCTCGCTGGAGGGTGTCACAGGTGCGCTTCCAATCATTAAAATCACCATATGGGCCGTTAATTATTTCACTCATTACCTTAATCACACCTTTTAACTCTGTCAAATACCGTGATCGTCTTTTCCCTAGGAGTAACTTGGTATAGCGTATCTAAAGACCCACCTTGATATGACGAATAATAACCCGACCATTTCCAGAATGTTTTGACAGGTCGCATTACGGTTGATTTAGAGAATGTTATGGGTGCTCCTTCTACGCTAAACACAAACCAGTATTCGTCACCGTCACCCTGCATATCTACCCATCTGAACGTGTAATCACCCACCTTAAATGGTGTTTTCTCAGTGTGTTCGTTCGCCATAAATGTGGCGTTTTCCGGCCAATCAGAAGGCATGTCGTTTAGATCATGATTAAAGTTCTCACAATAATCAAAGAACTCCCCGAGTGTTTTCGCATTCGGGTATTCGTCGAATGCGAATTTCCATTTATTCTCCCAAAACGTAATTTCTTCGTTAGTTACGAATGACGGGAATTCATCCCCAGTTTCTTTGAGTGCCTTGTATTGTTTTTCGGTTAATGCCCGTTTCATAAATTTATGATTTTGCGGTTGTCCACTCGAGTAACCTGCCTCCTCAATTGCTGACAAATGGTGCTCAACACTATCGGGATTCTTATTAATGGTAATGTTAACACCCCTAGCTTCGAAAAACTCCAAAAGTTCCTCATCTGAGACTGCCGCCAATTGGTCAGAAAAGTCCTTTTCTATTTGTTCTATTCTGGTGCTCATATCGGTATGATAGTTGATTCGTGGGTTGAGTCAAGAATTAATTCCGAAAACATCCTCAAAAGATTCTTCCGGTTCCCTGAAGTCAAAAATAACAAGATCTTTTTGTTTAGCCTGTTTTAACATATCCGCAGAACCCGAACCGCCACTGAAAATAGCTAGTGCGTCTCCATATAATGCCATCTGGGTATTTCTCAGATTTCCCGCACTCTTCCCATATTTCGCCCATTCGGCTAGGAAATGCTCAACTTTAATGTTATTAAGTTCCGCCCATATTTCGCCACAGGTGTCCACACCACGAGCTTTACCGGAAACCACCTCAGTGATACCGAAATCCCCCAAAAGCTCGTCTAGGAGGCTGTATTCGTCCTCAGTGAGGATATGGTCACGCCCACCCGCAATGATTAGTTTCATTATACCAAAGTCAAAAACTGATAGTGACCACTGTCATATGTCGTATATGGCACAACACGCCCATACCCATCTTCATAGCAGGTGAACCCACTCACCCGAATTCTTGTTTTAAGAACCTCTTCAACCACACCCACGCCCCACTCGGAGTACCAAAGGTCTCTCACCTTATCACCAACTTTAAATTGGTGGTTATATTTTAATTTAACTGGTTTCATTTTCAAAATATAACCATTCTTTGATTAGGGTATCTAATGTCTGGGTGATATCGTTTAGGGTTTGGTCGTTATCTTTAATCGAAATGGGGATTGCTAAGTTTTGTATGTTTAGGACATCACCATCACCCTTTTCTCGCACATTTCGCTCATAACTAATATCGTCAAATATTTCTAAAGAAAAGCAGATGGTCGTCGGTTTACCATTAACCATAATTCCGAATCGGGGACACCAATCCTCTTCTCCGTATTTCTGGAGTTCGATCTGTCGTTCTGGAAACAACTCCTTTAGGTTTTTGGTGAGATTTTCAATGTTATTCATTTTCAAAAGAAAGATACTTCGCCCCTAGGACCCTTTGGACGCCATATCCGCGAGATTCCAGAAGAGACTCCACGTTCTGAACAAACTGAGATCCGGTAAATGCCCCTACGATATGACCATCTCCATCTCCAGATACGCAATCGGGGTAGTTTCCGGTGTCATTCACAAAGTCATTCCAAGTATCCTGAAGTGCTTCTTCCAGTGGAGTTTGTTTGGGGTTTCTGTCAATCCAGTTCTGGACATCCTCTTGTAACAACAAGATGTGATCAGTGGTGAGACCATGTTGGCAATCCAAAATATAGTCACCCCCCACACTCACCCCGTCAATCAAAATCCGTCCCCTGACCGAGAAGTCATGATGTTTTTCACCACAACAAACCCATGTGATTAAATAATCAGGGAAGATATCATTGAGATTTGTCGTAATTTTTTCTTCGGGTGTCATGTTATTTAACTCAGTTCTCTATATTCGATCAGTATAGAATCTGAAGCGAAATTATGAATGACTTCGATGACCGTGCCGATGATGGCGGTTACCCAATCAACACCATCCTCATTTTCTGTCTCAAACTGAAACCCTTCACCAACTCTAGGGAGTGGTCCAAATGCGTCTAATAAGACACCGAATTTATTATCGAGGTTACCTTCTTCAAGGAAGGTGACATACTTTGGTTTCGTTACGTTTTTTACTTTCATCGGATTCAGTTTACCGCATATTTGCTCCAAAGTCCAGTGCCAATAACACCCTCTATGTCTTTTTGTTCTTCGTCTGGCGTGAAGTGGCAATCGAATATGAATTTATCCCAAGTCGTCATGAGTAATTCCTCCTGATAATCATCAACCATTTCACGTATCTCCTTTTCAAGTTTTGCTTTATTCATATCCAACAACATGCTCCTCCCAAAGTCCCTCTAATTTCAAACATCCCGCCTCATACCACTCATCATAACCCCATGGGTCATTGGGGTCAATTCCTTCTTTGATTAAGAAGTCAACCCAGTCTTTCTGGAAAGGCGACTGTTTCTTTTCGATCTCATTACTGGCAAATCCTTCATAATTCTGTATCTCTTGTGCCAACTCCCTAATCTTCTTTTTGGTGCTATGTGCGTGATTCCTATTACTTTTCATAATAATGTAATTTCATAATGCTAAAAGTCAAAACTCATTCCATCAAGGTCATTTTTGATCTTACCTTTCTCGTAGTCAATAATGTTCTTCTCTTGAGGTGCTGGTTCCGATTCATCAGAGTTAATGTATTCCTTAATCCAAGATCCCAGAGGGTTCTTCTTGGTTTCGAAGATTTGATCAAACCCCATGGAGCGTAAACGGGTGTTTGCCAACCACTCAACATAACCATGCAGCAAACCAGCATTAAGTCCAATGAGTTCCCCTTTTGAGAACAGATGAGAAGCCCAATCTTTTTCATGTTGAACCGCCATCCGGTATGCATCATAAATCACCTCAGTTTTACTCTCAACGAGTTCTTTGAACCCCTCCGAAGGGTCTTCACGCCAACGCTTCATGATGTTCTGGGTAATGGCGACATGCGTGTCCTCATCCCTGTTAATGAGCTTGATGATGTCGGCATTCCCCTTCATGATACCCTTGGAGCCAAACCAATATGAACATGCGAATGAAACATAGAACAAAATGCCTTCCGCAATTTGTAGGGATAGGATCGTGTTGAATAATTCCTCTTTCGGGCTAGCTTCACTGTTTACCAGTAGCTTGTTAAATGAGTCCGACAACTGAGTAGCTCTCTTCATTACTGCCTCATTGTCATAAATGTCATCAAAGAATACCGAGGGGTCTTTTACGATGTTTTGGAGGATGTAGCTGTATGACTCCGAATGGGTAATCTCCATTAGACTCCACCACCCCATTGCAAACTCCAATTCTGAGTTTGAGACATGGTCTTTTAGAGTCTCAATCGTTCTGGAAAGGCATGAATCACCTACAGTCTGGAACTGTAGATTGTTGACGAACACCCACTTCTCAATCTCACCCATTTCTTCAAATTGGGCTCGGTCATTTGAGATGGCGACCTCATTAGCTTGCCAATAATTCCCCCGTTGGTCCTCGTAGGATTTTTTAAATTCGGGATACTTGATAATATCATATCGTTGCAATCCCAAGTCATTGCCCAAGAACATGGGTTGCTTGAGGATGTCGGTTTTTTGAGTGTTTAATACTGTCTTCATAATTCTTCTTGATAAGTTACCATTGTAGTTGTAAATGTGCAACATTTATTTTTACAAGGAGCATGCGCCATCGACACATCCGCTGGTCTCCTCAATAACTTCAACAGACTCCACGTCCGCTGTAGCTAGGCTATCGGCTTTCTTCTTACTGTTACAATAGTAAAAAGTGGGCATCCCGAGGTGAGTGGCATAAAGGTGATCCTTAACCAGAACACTAAGCGGGATATTGCCGTCTTCAAACAAGGTGGAATTATAATACAAGTTAAACGAACTTGCCATGTCGAGCCATTTCACAAGTGATGCACCTGTCTTAATAATACCGTTATTGTTTTTAATGTCACCCTTCTTGAGATAAATATTTTTCCATTTAGCTAGACTTGGAACCACCTGAATTGCTGTTTTACCTTTAGAGGTTTTCCTGACAATATTGGAACCAATGGGCGCTTCCCCGTTTGTGGTGTTTTGGATCACACTTGAACTTTCTACGGGCATCTGTGCCGATAGGGTCATATTCCGCATACCGTATTCCGCGATCTCACTCATGAGGTCATCCCACATTTCGATTGGAAGGTTATGTGGCTCCACAACCGTATCCATAGTTTTCTTGTAGAGGTCCAACGGGGAGTTTCTTCCTTTATGATATTTGCTCCGGTGGAAGTCTGGTGCAGCCCCTTGTTCTTTGGCCAAATCACATGATGATTGCATGAGATAATACTGTTGCTTCTCCATGAAGTCGGAGATGGCTTGTGGGGCTTCTTTGCTATCGTGATTAAGACCTTGTGACGCCAACCATGCTGCAAGGTTAGTGATACCCACGCCTAGTGATCTCTTGTTTTTAGCGAAATTCTCACAGGCTTTAACCGAATAATGTTGACGGTCGATGACATGGTTCAGTCCCCTCACGATCAATTCACAAACTTCCTTATGTTCATTGTCAGTTTTAATTTTTAGCATGTTCGTTGCCGCCAAGACACACACCCCGATTTCCGCTACAGGGTCATTCGTAATCCGTTCAGGGATAAGGGGTTGGAGAATTTCTTGACACAAATTTGACATTTGCACCGTGTCCAACCATGGGCTGGTCTCGTTAGCGATATCCACATTCAGAACATAAATTCGTCCAGTCTCCAGACGCTCAGTGAATAATTTGGTGAAAAGTTCATGAGAACACACCTCAACCCTATCGGCATCACTTGCCTCATACTTCAAATATAACTCGTCAAATTCTGGTGTTCCAAACTTTTCGTAAAGATCTGGTGCGACATGCGAACCAAACAACGAAATGGATTCCTTCTTTATAAGCCGCTCATAAAATATATTTGAGATTACAATAGAATAGTCCAAGTGAGGAACTCGGTTCTCATGAGTGCCTTGATTGTTCTTCAATTCCAAGACGGTCATGATCTCAGGGTGGAAGATGTTGAAAGTGAACGTCCCCGCCCCTCTACGTGCCCCACCTTGTTGGCAAGCGTGAATTGTGTCCTGATACATCTTAAGCCATGAAATGACCCCAGAATGCAACGTATCGCCATTCTTAATGGGGGCATTAATTGGTCGAATTTTACTCAAATTGACACCGATACCATATCGGTCACAAGTAACCAAACCTGCCGCAGTATTTGCCGCGAACAGTGAGTTCTTGGTATCCGCCACATCCATGAGGCAACAAGAAGAATATGAATTGGTTAATGTTCTGGCACCTGCTAGGATTGGGGTTGGCCAATTGACTTTGAACTGACTGGTCTTATCGTAAAATTTCTTGATCCACTTGAGCCGATCCTTCTTCCCCTCCGTCATGAAAACAGTCATGCCCATCAGTGCAAACATGAATTGTGGAGTCTCTAAAATTGTTTTCGATTTACGGTTCTGGACAAGATATTTCTCCGACATCTGAATCAATCCACCATAGTCAAAGAAATCATCGCGGGTGTGGTTAATATACTCATCGATCTTGTCAATCTCACCCTTGGTGTAATTCTCCAGAATATCGGGGTGGTAGAACCCCTTTTCTGTATTTCGTTCAATAATATCGTAGAGTTTCGGTGCATTTTTTCCGCCCCAAACTTCCTTTCGGAGCTTATACGAGAATAATCTCGCCGCAACCTTGGCGTAGTTGGGTGTCTTCTCCGAAATTAGGTCGGCAGCAGATTCAACGACCGTATCATGAATCTGACTTGAGGTAATCCCCTCGATTAAATTGAGGGACATTTTCATGGCGACATCACCTATGTTGACGCCGGTAATTCCGTCCGTAGCCCACTTTAGGATCTTGTTAATTTTCTCCGCATCATAGTTTTCGGTTTCGCCGTTTCGTTTCGTTACAAAGATTTTGTGTTCCATAGGTAGGTGTTAATTATTACCACACCACGGCACCTATTGCAAGTTTTATCGTCTAAAAATATTCCGGATAATTCGCCTATAAAACTACAGGAAGTCGAGAAGAAAATCCGTTTATTTTCCATTGGGGTCCACTTCACCATAGACATGCTCCTGTCCAATGACCCAGTTTGCATTATCCTCCCGACCTGCTTCGAAAGCATTATCAGCGCCGAACCCACTTCCGTCTTGAATGGTATAGTGGTTGTAGATAAACTGGACTTGTTTCTGAATAACCCGATCTGCCTCATAATTCAGACTCTCGATGGGGACCGATATGGGTGCGCAATCATGGTAATGGTAGACTTTCCGGACGATTGGAGATTGCTTTGCGAAAGTTGGTGCTAATTCAAAAATTCGAATATCCGCCTTCAGGGATTCGGTTTTCGGCCTTGCCACCAGACCTTTATGCCCAATTAGTTTCATCCATGGATTTAAAACAAAGTCCACATAAGAACAATTGGTCTCTTTGAAAGTGATCTCCAGTGGTTCATTGTCGGATCTGCCTTGGGTTACGGGTGCTTTCAAAAATCCATTGTTAGCGCCCATTGCACCTCCATATTGCCCGATACCAACACTACCACCCGCCTCAGTGACCGACAGTGCAAAAATACAGCCAATGACCTTTTGGGCGTCATCCCGCATTAAGTATTCTGCTGGTCTCTGGACATTCCAATCTTCGGACGATGAACTCGGCTCATATTGCCTCATTTTCCCCAATTCATTGAGCAAATGCCCCTCGCTGTGGGGTTCGATAAAAACCGCCCATTTCGGTGCATGTGGTAAAGCGTAACAAAAGTCACATAAAGTGTTGTAATAGTGGATAAATGGTCGATTTATGTAATCAGGTGGTCCATTACCCCTAGGGTCATACCCGTTTGTATACTCGAAGGAACCCGAAGCAAAGGAACCCTCTTCGTTGTTGAAGAACGAGAGGAAGTTCTCGATGGGTGCGTTAATATTCCTACGAATAAACCCCCCATCGGTTTGGGTTAAATTGGGAAATGGTCGACTCATACATCTAATTAATACCATGAGTGAGTTTATCAAAAAGCTAGATCCCTCTTGGGTTCGCGGGATTGCTACCCTCCTCTTCGTTCTTGCGATAATTGTGGGATTTTTTATAGGGATAGTTCCGCTGGAATGGTTCCAGACCGTGGCGTTTGCATTCATTGGATTCATACTGGGCAAATCCCAACCAACTTTCGCCGAAACCAAAGTTATAGATAAGTTGTTAAAAGACCATAAATAGACTTATGAGTGAAGCATGGTCAACAGAGAGTGATAAACTAGAAGTGTTATTTACGGAGGGTGTTCTTGATAGAGCAAAAGCCAGACTTAACGCAGGTAGGACCCGTTTGGGTAACCTAAAAGCAGTTGCTTCCGGTGACTCTAGAGATCTAACCAATGTTAGGGAGAAGCAACTGGTCGATTACTTGAATAATAAGTATGACGAAATTTACAAAGATCTCGACAAACTAATCCCCAAAGACGCCCCCGAAAAGGGTGAGTTGATGGATTATTACCAAAAACAATTCAAGAGTAATTTTAATACGCTCATTAATCGGATTTCCGATAACACAAGCCCCGATACCGATAGGTATCAAGGTGAAAAGACCGTACCAACGCCACCCGCGTCACCACCACCTCTTCCCTCCACCTCCCAAAAATACCAAGGAGCAGAAACCAACATGGGTAGACGTTAATACCTAAATTATGAGCGTTATTGATTTTAGCACATTATCACCACTTGACTGTCCATTGGTTGAACAACCTTCGGATAATACATGTGTGGGTGACCAAGTCCTATTGAATGCTTATAATTTGGCCGTTATCGAAAGAGCTTTACTTAATTCGGTCACACCCGCAGGTATCCCGCATTGGTATGCGGGTGGTCTGGATACCATTCCCAAAAATTACATTCTATGTGATGGCTCCTATTACGAAACCACCACGTATCCAGTTCTATTCTCTGCCATCAAATACCGACACGGTAAGGGTGCTCTTGATACATTCCGAGTCCCCGACCTCAGGGGTGTGTCCATCGTTGGGTCGGATTTGGGGTCGGGTAACATCACAGATGTTGCTCTATGGCAAGGGCGTGATGTTGCTGGTGCTACCAAACTCGGGGATAATGTGGGCGCAACCAACACCTACTGTGAAAATAACGATTTGGAAGACTGTGTAACGCCACGAAAAGAAGTCCTATTGCTACCAATTATATCGACAGGAGAAATTTGTCTTTAAAAAGTTTGCAAAACTAAAATACGGTATTAAATAATGCCATCGTGTTAGAATCTTTCAATAAAATACTATCAAAACTTGGGCATAAATATATTTTCCTTGAACATAAAGGTAAAGTGATTAAAGAGGGTGTGTTAGTGAACCACAAATGTAACCCATTTTTCGCGGAAATTAATTTGGAGACACCCGCCAAGGAAGATATCTTCAAATTACTATATCCTTTTGGTTTGGAGTCACATGACGACGATTATGGGGAAACATCCGAGGTGTATATGGACTACCGGATTGGAACGCTAAATAAACCATTCAGAAGTGAGTTCAAAATCGAGGACGTTTCGCCATTCTCGAATCATAAATTTTTAGACTCAATCGTATCACTCTATGTTAAAGTTAATTAAAGACAAGGTCCTCGTTTTGGGGTCGGGCTTTCTGGGTAAAGCCTTCAAGGAAAACGGATTTGCCGTAGTTGGTCGCTCAGATTTCGAGTTTGACCCTGATGATGAATATGCGTTCGAAAAATTTTCCGAAAAATACCTAGCGGACGACACCTACGATACGGTTATTAATTGCATCGGCATTTCTGATACTCGATACTGTGAGGATCTATCCAACTGGGAGGCTGTCCGTTTTGGGAACTCAACTCTACCCGAATATCTTTCTAGTTGCTGTGAGCACTTTGATAAGAAATTCGTCCATATTTCCACAGGTTGCCTGTATGACCAAAACTCAAGACCAAATAGGGAGGATGACCATCTATCTACTCATTGCCACTACACCGTATCTAAAATATTCGGGGAGAATGGATGTAATCACAACCGAGACCTTATTGTTCGCCCGAGGCTATTTTTTGGAGGTTTTATAGATCCCAAAAATCTTCTATGTAAAATTCCGGAATTCGAGAAACACCTGAATGAAATTAACTCATACTCTTCGGTGGATACCGTGGTGGAGTCGGTGGTGGCCCTGTTGGAATACGAGCAAATTGGTATCTTCAATGTGGCACAGGAGGGTTATGCGACTATCGGTGAGATTGCGGGTGCGCTGTCATGCCCACCGAAACCACCCATAACCGGAACGGAGCTACAAACAGACCAGAGACTATGTCTGGTCAATAATATTTTGGACATCAGTAAACTGAAACAATTCTATAGGCCGCGAGAGATTTTTGAGGAATTGGTTAGATGTAACGATCTTATGAATTCTAAATTTAGTAAATGACCGGTTGAATTCATAAATAAGTTTCATAACTTAGATTATTATGGACGACAACCTTCTAGAGAAACTACACGGTATTTTGCAGGATTACAAATCAATGCTAATCGACGGCGGTGATGAATACCAAATAAGCGAGGTGGAAAGCGTCATCGAGGTCATCGAGGGATTGATTTAAAATTATTCGTTAATAATTAATGGTGTGGCGGATACAGTAAACTTAACGATTTCTTCAGAAAATGAAGAACTAGATGACAATGCGCCCACGTCGGATTCTCTTAGCAGTTATTTGAACCCCTTCGATAAGACGGGGGATGTGAGCGACCTCTACAAAGATACCAACAAATACCTAGGAGAGGACCTGTATGTCTTGGATGGTGATGTTGGTGAAAATACCACAACTACGATCACCAACCAGATAGAGTCTGGTGATAACTTCTTCAACCCCTTCATGGAGAATGAAGGGGAGTCTCTATCAATCCCGCTATCATCCAGTAATATTGGTAAAACTGCGGGTAGTAATATGAACAACTCGGACATAGTGTGGCAATTTGTGGATAACACTTTAGAGGGCGCGTTCTATAAGAGGTTTGATGAAGAGATCGTGTTGGATGAAGCTAGAATGAAGCTAGATGTAGGTAATAACGAGTTTAGATACCCATTCATCAACAAAGGTTTGAGTTCAAACGTTTTTGGGTGGTCGGGTCCATCTATCGATAATACCGATTTGCCGGTGTTTTTGACCGAAACCCAAAAACAATACCAAGATGACATCGAATCGTCTTACTGGTCCACTAACAACACTCTATCATCATCCAACGATATACCCCTCAACCAGAGTAATTTGGTTGAGAGTGGTGCATATGCACATGCCAATATATTCAAAGCCGACCAGATAGAGGTTAGAGATACCCGAGATTCTGTCGATTATGAAGTTGCGTTTCTTTACGATTTTAGTCACACCGAAATACCGGTAATGTGTGGGTTGAATCAGATATACTTCCCCCTGTTTAGATACGACGATGCCGCCAAGACATTTCCATTCAATATACCACGGGATCAGGTGGAAGACCGGAGCTTGGCTTCAGTTAATCTCACTAAGGAGATGTGTGGTGCTGTGGCGGGAACTGCCCCCGAAACTGCCGATAGGCTTTATAAGAATAATGGCTTCTGTGGGAGTCAGATTGAAGGTGCTTGGTTGGAGGGCATAGATATTGGCACTCAGGCAAAAGATATATACCTCAGTGCGGGTGTTTCGATATTTATAGATGAATATGATTTCTCTTTAAGTGCCGGTTACCTGTCGGTGGGCGGATCTTATGTAAGCGCAGGTGGGGTTATCTCCGACAGTGTAGAGTTGCTCTTAATTGAAGACTACGCTTCGCCTGATCCGGTCAATGATTCTTTCGAGATATTGAAGGAGGATGATGTGGTCACTGTAGTGAGAACCACTATCAGTGGCTCGGGTGTTGTGGAAGATGAGAAGGCTTACTCATTGAGTTCAAACGGATTTAATATCTTATCCTTTTATGATGAGGGGTCGCTTACAAGTGAAAATGTATCGACCTTATACAACGGTGTCCTTCCTGTCGTTAAGGAATTTTCGGGAGCTTCTAGACAAACGGGTGTTAGATTTGTTGCAGCATCCGGCGAAAGTAATCATTTCTTCTGGGACTACCCTGAGCTAAATCTGAACGAAGTTATCAATGGGTATGATCATGATGAGCATTGTGAGTATCTGAAAATTGATAAATACTCATCGGTGCTTACGCCTATCGTGGGTGAGGAAACAAATCAATGGGAGCATTGCAACTGTAAGGCTGTCTACTACTCACCCATAGGTAATGGTAATCTGGGACTATCCGGATTTGACAATATCAAAGAATATTCCGACATTGTCTATCTAGACGTGGGTCCAGAGCCATTTTCTTTCACCACATGGGTTGATGATGAAGGTAATGACTATAGAGCCAGTGACAAATTTGCAGTATTTAAACACTCTGGTGTTGAGCCTGATTTGGGTTATGGTATTGGATTTTGGCAGACTTTAACTGGTAAGGATTTAGTTCTAGAACAAGGTAAGGGTTACGTTTATAGGAGAGCTTCGTTCGGCGGATGTAGTGACAATAAACCCCCTTGCTTCGTCATTAATAACTGTCATTGTTTTGATAGAGGTAGTTCTTATGTCGATACACCACAATGGATTAAAATGATTCAGGGTGATGATGGGGTTTGGTCCACCACGGGTGAGCCGAGTGATATGTTGCTCCAATCTGGTCAGTATTATGAGTATGATCGAGTTAAGAGTATCGGCTTCACCCAGTATAAGGATAAACAACCCCACGATAGAACGTCCTATATGCCTGCCTACTCGCTTAATCTCAAATTTGATGCACCTAAGCCCTATTGGGCGGAAACGCCAACAGTAGGCTCTCTGGGGACGGGATTGAGTGCGTTTGAAGTCAACGACTACCTACTAACCACACAACCTAAGCCGAGTCCAATAATATTGAAATCCGATGATTACGTGAATTATAACCGTAATGCATGTGAACCCTTTATTTGGAGCGAGAATTTGACGTTCACTGTTGATTTCCAGAAACCGGATACTTGGAAGGTTCTTGATTTTGGATTCAAAAGCCCAAATCTTTTAAGGAAGATCGTGGGGTGTGGAACTTGTGAGTTGGTTTTTAACGAATCTCCAGATTCTTGTTTCTTGAAAGAGAACAACTGCGAGTCATATATAGGTGTGGTTACCGAGACGGATACCGACTCCACTATGGTGTTGCGTACCCCTCTAGATTGCGGTGATACCACCGACTTGTTCGTATCTACATCAGAATCGTTCGTCTGGTCACAGGATTTCCTCGTTTCAACAAACGAGGAAAATAACTATATCGAATATACTCAGGCAACCACACCGTGGAGTTACTATTTAAATGGCCCGAATGCCACCCTTAAATACTCCGAAGACCCCATCACGTTTAGGACGAAAGACGAACTTGGCGTATTCAAACCCGAATTCATTGGGGTCAATAAGATCCAATGTTTTAAAATAGAACAGGAATAAATCATGGCATTTAATTATAACCAATTCCCGAAAGTATCCACAGTGAGTTCTAATGATGGGGACGAGAATATAGTTTCTTTAAACGGGCAGAAATACCTATTCTCAGCATTTTTGGATAATGGTGACCGAGTGTTGGCCATCCCCACCCCGTATATTGAGGATGTTTCGATAGTGGATTCTTTTAGAGATAGTTCTATAACCGGATCATTGGTATATAGAGATCCTAATTTTAGTATTGGTAGGTTCTTTGATAAGATAAAGATGATGGTTGGTGAGGACTGTATAGATTCCGAATTCGAGGATAAAGGCCCATCATTTACTTTTAGGGGGACTGGTGTCGAAATGATACATATAAAATTCTCACCTCTGAGTGATGAGGGTATGGAGGACGAGTTCCCAACAGGGGACTGGGTTATCCAGAATTCATTCGTCATAACTAAAATTCAAAATAAGGATAGTGTTCTTGCTGATAACGCATTCCGTATCGAGTTTGAAGATATTATCAGTAATGTCCTAACCAACTACCGGATACCTGACGTTATTACGGCGGGTATTGGTGTTGGTAAAATCGAAGAGTTCTTCCCAACGAACCCTGACGATTTCGAGGTAGCTCGTAAGGGGTTAGCTGATCTTGCAGTTAAATCTGCCAATGCACCCGACTATCCAACAGAGAAGCCATTCGACAAGAATAAGGTTCTTGCATCAAAAACCGGAGAGGCATTGTATTGGTTACATTACTCCGCTCTTTGGTATTTCCAAGGACTCACCGGATTTAAGTGTTTGGAGTTTTTGCCAAAAATTGGTTTCGATGGGAAGGGTTATATTGTCGATGAGTCGGAATTGAAGGGCAAGAAGAAGACTTGGGTTAGGAAGGGTAAAACCTATGATGTAAAAAGGTCAGATAGAGACCCCACTGATATGTGGGATTTTGGGTCCGACACCAGCATATACTTTTCTGCTCTGGATGGTTCCGGTAACACTAGGGACATTGTGAATAAGTTTCATGACGTTCATGTATCAGCACTGGATCATGGTGACTCTAAGTCGCTGGATATTGTTGGTGCCCTGTCCAAGTTAAATTCGGAGCAGTGTTTCTTCCATTACTCTCGACCGGAAACCGAGACTGGATTTTCCAAAATGACACTCCGACCACTGTATTCGTGGTTTTCTAATTTCGGCAAAATTGATGGGTCGTCTTTAGGAGAAGAGTATATGGATCGTTTTTCATTGAAAAACGAAGAACCATTCCTCAATATGATGGTGGGGAAGACTAAGGGGTTTTCTGTTCAGTCTTTATTTTGCGGAAACGAAAATAAAATAAAGAGTAGCGAGCAACCCATCACCCAATTTGTCTATGACCCAATTGAACCTCTAGATTCCCTCAAATTCATTGTACCTCATGTGGTCGAACATCATAGTTCGGGCTTTAAAACACAGATATTTGACGTTGATGGAAGTGTGGAATTCTGTAAAAAGTTCATATCAGAATTATACATACCATTCTTCACTGATGATAGTAACGCCGAAAGGGGTTTGGGGAAATTAAATGTGGATAATACTTCAAATTCAGGTGTTGTGTTAGATCAACAAAGGCCAAAGATACGAACCCAAACGCCTATTCCAACTTATACTGCGGCTATAGCCTTGGGGCGGAATCGCTTGATTGGAAATATGATATTTATGAACGATCTCCTGAATTTCCAAACCACAGGGCAATCATATAGGCAAAGTGGGAGGTTCTTTAGTGTAGATATTGACGGTGGAACTGATCCAAAAGATGAAACATTAAACCGACTCCTTGGGGTTTGGTGGGCGATGGAGATTAAGCATGAAATAGACCTATCTGGTGGAGTATACACTAACGATGTGACGGGTGTTAAATTCTATAGATTCCGTAAACCTACAGATGTCAAGGGTGATTAATACTCTACCTAGAAGGCGCTCCGTAGGTTTTTCCCCAGTGTAGATCTCGAAGTCTTCGGGTTGCTGCATTTCCATCAGTATCTTTGATGACGATAACCTCCCTTTCGGCAGAATCATTACCACCAATAGTTGTAGCAACTAACGCCGAACCGTTAGTTACAGCATCGGTAATTTTGTCGGCATTTCGTTGATCTCGCTCTAATTTCTCCTTATGACGCTTCTCCTCCGCTTTAGCTCTTTTCTCCTCCCGTATCTTATCCGCCTTTCGACCCTCTTTGTTTAAGGACTCCGCCTCGGCAGTGTATTTAAGCTTCAGACCTTCCAGTGATTTGATCATAGTGTCTGCGTTTTGGTTCTTCAACGTTTTTGCGGTAGCTTCGATTGCAGCCACTCCATCGTCACTAAAAACACCAACCAACTTCTTAACAGCATAGTTATCAATTATGCCGAACATCTTACTCGACAACCACCCCATAATATCAATAACCCAACTAAAGGTTGATACTATACTTTTGGTTAAATTAACAGCGGCTAGACCTAGTTTATTTTTTACTTTTCTAAACCAAATGCTGTTAACGATACTCGCTCCCAGTTCGCCGATGTATGTCCCGATATTCGTGATCAATTTCACTATGGACTCCCATATCCATTCTAATGCAACCCCTATAGCTGATCCCGTTTTGGCGGCAACCTCTTGTCCGATTGCCGATGTGAAGAAATCATATATCATTAGGATGGGGGAGAAAATTCTAAACCCGCCTAGATTATTCTTAATCAGATCAATTGCATCGTCAACCTCTCCGCTATTTTTGGCAGTAAAGAATTGGAATATGCCTTGGAATAGGCGTATTATTGTCCCGAAGAACTTATTGTCCAAAAACCAGTCCTTAATACCGGCCATCATATCTCCACCGAAATTATTTTTCTTCTCACCTTCCGTTGTGGTAACGTCCCTCCAAGCCAAAAACGCACTAATACCTATAGATATAGCGGTTCCAACTATTGGCACTAAAGAAGATATACCCGCCGCAATCTCCAGAAATCCACCAAGATTATCGCCTTTCTTAAATCTCTGATATGCGAAACCCAACGAGATTAATGCACCCAACCCCCAAATACCTTTAAATATAATCTTAGAGCCTGTTCCGCCAAGTTTAGCTAATTTAGACAATCCCGGTAATTTAAGGAGTCCAGACATCAATTTAGGGACCTTGAGTTTTGATGCTTTCTCCACAAAAGGAGTGAACATCTTGGTGATCGGTAGAAGTATCATTTTGCCCAGTAGAGCAAATGTTCCTTTGAATTGACCATCAGTTGTGAATGCTTTGAATAACATAGCCGCGCCCAATGCCATGGTTCCGGCTTTCGCTAAGAATCCCAGAAAACCACCCGCTTTATCCCTAACACCTCCCCTTTTGGCTCTGTCATATTTTCTGAAGTTGCCACTCTCCTGTATGCGACCTTTTAGTTCGTCACCAAACATTTTGAACACGTCTTTGTGAATAGATCTAATTCTAACCTCCCGAACAATCTCGTCACCCTCAGTGTCGAATTTCTTCTTGGGTGGCTTAATCCTCCCGTCATCCCCGAACAATCTACCCAGAAACCCCATTTGCTTCTTCGTGCCATCGGGGGTGTCTTCATTTGGTTTGGCCATGGTCTCCTTTTTTGGGAGATTACCCACTTTAGCCTCAAACCCACTCAGAAATTCTTCAAGGACAACCTCAAACCTTTTTTGGTATTTCTTGAATTTATTGGGATCGATCTTGAATATATCAAGAACAGTCAATTTGGTCCGGTCATCGGATAAAGACTGTAATTTAGTAAAGAATGGTGTGAACGCCTGTTCAATTTGGTTTTCAAAATAACCATTACCTTTACCTGCATCGATCAATGAGGCTATTTCTGACAAAGAGAGTTCCATATGTTATAAAATGTAAAACGGAGTATCGGTCCCGCCCTCGGAATTATCTCTACGAAGTCGAATCAGTAGATCGGCTTTCTCTTCAAGACCCTGCGATAGGATATCGGTTCCATTGATCTGGATACCCCCGATTAGGTTACCCCCAGAGAACTTGGATAGTGTGTTACCCACAGTTATCTTAATTAAAGCGGTTGCATAGTCCTGAACCCACATTTCTGATAACATGTGTGACACTGACCTCTCCAAATATATCCCGAGTAAATAACATCCGTTGCAACTACCCCGCCGCCCTGCATTCTTAAAAATTCGCAATCTCTGAGTATGGGGGTCAAACTGGAAACTATCAGAATTACCACCACCGAACCTACCTCTAATCATGTCAATATACTGGACACCCAATTCATGGGTTACGATGTCATACCCGTAACGTGAGAAGTTCCTACCGCCAACACCATTATACCCAAATGCTTGTTGTGCCACCAAGTAGTCAACGTCATAAAACATAAGGTTTCCACCATCACCACTACCCGACCTTGCGGTTACATCGAATACTCCCGAAATCTTTCTTTTTTCATTTCGACCCAAATCATAGTATGCGTCAAATGGTGCCGCCGACAGCCCATACTCCAAAGTAGTGGTTGAAAGGTAAAAATCGGTGTTTACGGGTGTGAGATATGAGGTTTCGTCGAACAGATCTGTGGAATGTATCTGGACTTTAAATCCGGTATTTTTGTTGAGAGGAAAGTCTCCTGATAGTCCACTGGGTGGTTCGAAACTCTCCAAGAATTGAACAGTGGCATCGAGGTTTCCGCAAGTGTCCAAATTATCGTCCACCACTTTGAAGTTAGCACCCTTCCCTGTATTCACACCCAAAACATTAATGCCCTCCACCGTGCATGTGGGGATATCGGTTATATTAACGTGGGTTGCCGATTTGGGGTCAAAGGCACTTAAATCCGACTCACCAATGCCCCACCAAGAGCTTAGTGGTAAGCAGGTGTCCATAGTGTCCCAGTTTGGGGGGTAGATCTCCCCAAGACCATCCTCCACCTTCAACCACGCATCCATTTCAGGTGAGTGTGTGATTGTGTCGGGGTATGCGCTTAATGGTTGTATGCCTACTTCATTCGCGTCACAGATGTCAAAATCCCAAGGGTTGGTCTTATCGTAAGTTAATTCTATATTGGTTACTCTCACATCTCCGGAAAGGGTGCAGACGGAACTCATAAGTGATTGCCCAGAGCCCAACAACTCCCTGTTTATGTTTGTTGCCGATAGATATGATGTCATCCTTACATCGGAAGATAGTGCAGTCCCCGAAAGACCAGTCTCACACAAACATTTGTCAACAATCTCATCCAATAGGACCGAACAACCCGAATCAAGTGCTTTATCACAGAATATGATATATTCCCTGTCATACCCAGCGTAACGGGAATACATTTCGATGGCTTCATCGATCCGGTTTGCTAGAGATTCATCGGTTATATTAACTTGGTTGTAAGGTGAGCCAAGTCTGAGTTTAATCCGATTAGCTACATCAGCGTAGGTTTTTATAGATGAACCTCTATAGGTGGATGCAACTCTACCTTCTGGTATTACGGGTATTGTTGAATCTTCCATTATTTTTAATTATTGAAAACCCCACATTGGATGATATATACTGGTATGCCTGAAACAGTTGTTAGTATTGATGATGTAATCAATTCCCTCAAAAAGAGTAATGAAAGTAAGCGAGTGACGATCCCGTTGGTTTGTTCCGATTTCGAAGTTGTGTTGGAGCCTCTGGGTGCCAAGCAAATTTCAAAGATTAACAGTTCCTTTATGGCTAGTGGCATGAATGGATCTCACCATATCCAGTTCACGGTCGTGGTTAAAAGTATTTTTGACGATTTGTTGACCTTACCCGAAGGTAAAACTTACAACGACATCAATATTGTTGATATGCATTTCCTTGTTTTCAAACTTAGAGAAATGCTTGGTAATGACTTGAAGGTCCTGTCGGATGTCGGTGAAGAGGAGGTTGACGTATGCACAAAGACCCAAATCAAGAGATTGCTCGATAGTGAAATAAAAACCACACATACCGTTAAAGTGGATGGTATTGAGATTACATTGGAACTACCCTCGTATAAGAAATCATTCTTCTATAATAAAGAACTGAAAACCGTCTATGATCGAGTCCTTAAGGAGAAGGTCCCCAATATGGAGGTTGTCGCTAAAGAGGCGTTCGTGTTCATGTTGCTCCCGTTTTTAAAAGATATCACGATTATTAATAATAAAGAAACACAAACACTGGTGTTCGAAGGTCAGTCTATCGACAGCCAACGGAAACTACTAAACACCCTTTCGAAGGAGTGTTATAGGGGTGTTCTGGATTCCATTGAAATACTTTCTGAGCCTATTAATGTCGCGTTAACGTTGGACGGAACTGATGTAAAAATCCCGTTCGATCACACCCTTTTTATTGATCGTTAAAATGTTATGATTAGGTCCGAGGTGGTGGGGCAGTCCTCCATCACTTCGGTGATTTCTGTAGGGGTATATTCTACACAGATCCCGCTAACCTGATTGGGGTAGACGTAATCCTCCCTGATGACAACCCACTTACTATCAATACTGTAACCACCAACAATCTGATAAGCGAAGTCGTCTACGGTAAAGTAATACCACTCCATATCATCTGGGTCAAATTGTCCAATCACCAGTTCATCTAGGTTGGTGTCGGTCCCGAGTAGTGTTAGTGTGGTTTTGTCAAAATATAGTTTAGATGAAGTTAATGGTTGTATCCAAACATCATCTTCGGTATGTATCTTATGTCCGTCATATTTAGATAGAGCGAATTCGTTCAAAATCTCATCAGATATGAAATACACCACACCATCCCTAAAGGTTAAGTCTATATGTGACATGTAGCTTTCAGTAAACACAGACTGGGTATCAGTGTTTATAAAAAATGCTTGATTTCCGGTGAAAATAACCACCAATTGGTAGAATACAAACACATCTTTCACGTCTATCGACGATAGAGTTATTCCAAAGAAATCGTCAACAATCAAACCGGAATGGTCTAATACGAATAGTCTCCCAAGATCATTCCTCTTGTCGGAAATGGACGATTCTACAGGAATAGTCTTTAGGAGAATGTATTGTGTCAGGCGAACATCTTGGAGGTATTTGGTGACATATCCGTCTGTGATTATAGGATCTATGCATTGCTCAGAAATCGTGTTTAATGAATTACTCAAGTCTAACGGGGTGCTTGCTCTATACGGTGAATATGTCTGAAAAGACGAAGAGTTGGCATTCCTAAATCCACCAACAAAATTACCGTTAGTTAATTCTGTTGGGGTTTTGTTTACGAACGTGTCTTCGTCGAAAACGCGGGGGTCTCTGTATAAAGTAGGCATGTTAAGATTCTATTAAAAAGTGCTCCAATCCCGATTCGTCCAAGAACTTATCACCCGACAGGCAACCCAAGGAGAATATGATTCCGTTAGTGTTTCTCGGTCCACAATCGGACACGACCCCACTAAAACTTCTATTGTTTGTTATTGAAAATCTATGAAGAATTTCGGCATCGGATACTCGAATCACGCAAAAATCCAAACCACAAGCGGTGGCTTCAAAAAACGAAATACAGGGGGTTCCATATTCACCCACACCTGCATCCGACCAAACCAAAGTGGTATCAGGGATTGCTGTCGCCGAACCATAGATTGATCCAGACCCTGACATTTTTCGGGGGTCTCTAACTGGAGCGGATATATCAACAATATCTAAGTTGTTGTGTTTGAGGTGTTGGTTGGTGTGGGTGTGTCCATTGAGGATTAAATCAATACCAAGTGCCTCAAACCCCCAATCCATCGCAGGGATGGTCTTGCTCTGACCGGCAGATTTACCGGTAACATATGGGTGGTGGAACATCACGACTCGATATTTTTTAGTGGATAGATTTAATTGGTCAATGAACCAATTGTATTGGACACTCCCGACTGTGTTCCCGTCAGGTTCCACTATGGAATTGTCACTCTTTGCTCCACTATTTAGAACAAATAATTCCATGTCGGAATCATCAAAAACCACCGAATAATAACGCTTATTATTCGGGAGGTATGTGAACTTTTCGGACTGCGCTGTCGCCAAATCATCCGATTCTATATCATGGTTTCCGATAGCGGGGTATGCCGTCTCCAATTGGACATACTCGTCAAACACCGCCCAGTTGGCTTCAATAGTAGCGGATAACCCACTTTCGTAATTGTTATCCCCTCCAAAAAATACTGCATCCAAATCGCCGAGATTATTTAAACGGTTTGATGCGCTCAGTTGGTTGGTGTTGACGTATCCGGCATCCGACAAAAATCCAAATCTACCTGTTAAATCCGGAAGATTAATGCACTCATCAATCGATCCAGTTGAGATTAAATGTGAGAAGTCAGGTCGTTTGTATATATAATCGAATGCGGAAACCAATACGGTATTGTCAACATTGATATCTTCATACAGAACACTCTCCAGTTCGGGGGAGGAACTTAAACAAGTTCCACTGAGCCCAAAATACCTTTCCATCCAAGTGGCGGATAACTCACCACCACTCAACCACAATTCCTTACCGTCGATAATTAATCTATCGGAGTTAATTGGACAATCACCGGCAATGGCACCAAAGCAGATGAAGTCCAAGCTGGAAAGAGCTATATTTGGCGAGTAGTCGGGTAATCTAAAAACCTCATCAGTTTCGCCAATATCAATATTATAAAAATCACTATTGAATAATAGTGAGGGTTCATATGAATCTAGCGTATCACTTCCAAATGAAAAATTAGTATATGTCCTAACGCACGGGTTACAGGTGACCTGTTCATCGATTCCGAAATTGTTCTTCAGGGGAATAACGGTTCCAAGTGTTCGGCATGTGTCATCCAGATGCTTCGGGAATGTCATCCAATAATTGAAGCATGCGGGTGACCCTGATAATACCTCCGGTGGATTATCGGTATATCGAGCTAAAAGAGATTCAACGCTAACCTCGTTTATGTT
>Ga0070748_1000028_pt1 | contig 72056 bp, 53 predicted proteins | sample VirMetDEL_Nov_12_FD_77015 | JGI IMG/M metagenome (GOLD analysis project Ga0070748, IMG submission 77015) | Aqueous microbial communities from the Delaware River and Bay under freshwater to marine salinity gradient to study organic matter... | ecosystem: Environmental > Aquatic > Marine > Coastal... | reverse complement strand
TTCTAAGGGAAGCATTCCAGCGAAACAGAAAAGAGCTTGGATGAAACCTGAATATTTAGAATCGGTTCTATTAGCAGGGTTGCAGCTGGACGAATTTTAAACACTCATGCGGTTGCCCTGGGGCTGATAACAGCATTTGAGTCATGCCTTTTTAATCTTATGTTTTAATGTGATATAGCTTCCTCATTGTGATGCTTAGAACGGTTTTGTTTTAAAAGAACAAATGTATTATTTATTCTTTTAGCGTTGTTAGGCTAAGTACAACTTATATTCTCATCGGTTGAAAAACGAACTCTACCAGCTTGATTAATAATAACAGCTCTAGAATAAGGGCTTGTGGCTGATGAGGGACAATATTTGAGTGTCCCATTTGTACCAGATGCCAGCCCATCAGGCTGAAACCGGATTGCTGTACGATTGTATTTAACTATGTCTTTCGAATCAAAAGCATTTGTCATATAGAGTATTTTATCGCTGTCATCTAGTTGGCTATTCTTGTTAGTGTCAATGAATACTGTTAGTCCAACTTGCCAATTTTGTACGCATTTTTCATCGATAACAGCACATGCTGTCACTGTTCTGTTAAGGGTAATTGCTTGGTTACGTGCAAACTGTAGCGTTTGTTGGATGATGCGTATGCTGCTATCAGCTCTATATTGGGTATAAACATCAGTTAAGGATGGTATTCCGCCTGTAAGTAAAATCGTTAAGATGGAAAGTGAAGTCATAAGTTCTATTAGGCTAAAGCCTTTTTGATGAGTGTTCATAACAAATCCTTGTTATTTTGCGCTTGCATCCCGCGAGCGAGTGTTTGTTTTGGCTAGAATGTAATTATAAAATCTTACGTAACTGTTGTAGTGCTTTTTTTAGACTATTACGTGCTAAAAGCGATTTTGTAGAAACTGTGTTTTATGAGTAAAGCACTACATTCTCTTCAATATTAACCTAACCCCGTGTAAGCTAGTGTTATTCTGTTTGTTTATGTTATTGCAAGGGACGAGGAATTTTTAATGAAAAAAGTTGAAGCCATTATTAAGCCATTTAAATTAGATGATGTGCGCGAATCACTTGCAGAAATTGGTATTACTGGAATGACGGTGCTTGAGGTCAAGGGCTTTGGTCGCCAGAAAGGGCATACAGAGCTGTATCGTGGTGCTGAATACATGGTGGATTTTCTGCCAAAAGTGAAAATAGAGTTAGTTATCCAGGACGATCTGCTCGATCAAGCAATTGATGTGATCGTTGAAACTGCCCGCACCGGCAAAATTGGTGATGGTAAAATTTTTGTCACTGATGTTGAACGTGTTATCCGTATTCGAACGGGTGAAGAAAACGAAGAAGCGGTATAAACTGCTGACTAACGAATCTAAAGGGCCTGTGGCCCTTTTTTGTTGGTTAAGCTGATGGAAGTACTGCTGAGTTTCTGAAATATCTTTAATGCAAAATCGTTAGTTTTACTGAACTAATGTAGTTATCTCTTATCTGTAACATGGTATAACTGAGCCTCGCAAATGAGTTTTATGAGGTTGTCATTTTGGCTACAAAAAGAATAGTGATCGTGGGTGGTGGTGCTGCAGGTTTAGCACTTGCCTCTAAGTTGGGCCGTAAATGGGGCGGTAGTGATGTCGTCGATGTGTGCTTAATTGACCGAAGTCCTATTCATATTTGGAAGCCTAAATTACACGAAGTTGCTGTTGGCGTGATCGACCAATCTATTGAAGGTTTACTCTATCGCGATCACGGGCTTAAAAATGGTTACCGCTATATTCGTGGTGAGATAGAGCAGTGCGACCCTGACGCAAAATCGATTCAATTAGCCGCCGTCTATAATGATGAAGGCGAGATACTGTTAGATCAGCGACAAATCGATTATGATTTTTTAGTCCTCGCACTTGGTGGTGTTTCTAATAGTTTCAATACATTAGGAGCTGATGAACACTGCATCTTCTTAGATAGCCTCGAAAATGCCAATCTATTCCATCATAAATTACTCGACGCATTACTCCAATTAAACGAAACACAAGAAAGAGTCAGTATTGGCATTGTTGGTGCTGGTGCGACCGGTGTTGAATTAGCGGCAGAACTTCATCATGTGATTGAATCTGTTAAAGAGTATGGCTATCTGAACATTGCTAAACATCACCTTGATGTGCATTTGATTGAAGCATCACCCAAAATTCTCCCCCAATTGCCTGAGCGTGTGAGTGCTAGGGCTCAGTCTGTTCTTGATAAAATAGGTATACGTTTACATATCGGTGTTCAAGTTAAAGAAGTGACTCGTGATGGTTTTATCACTCAAGATGGTGATGTCATTAAAGCGGGCTTAAAAGTTTGGGCGGCAGGTGTAAAAGGGCCGAAAGCGTTTCAGAATTTTACTAAATTGCCCATTACGCCGCGAAATCAAGTAGAAGTTGATGATTGTATGCGAGTTAAAGGTCATCAAGATATTTATGCCCTCGGTGATTGCGCCTTATTGATCCAAAGTTCCGGTCAGCCTGTCCCACCAAGGGCGCAAGCTGCGGCACAGATGGCTGATACCTTGTTTGATAATATCGTTAATCGATTACAAGGTAAGCCTGAAAAGGCCTTTATTTATAAAGATTACGGCTCATTAGTGTCTTTAAGCCGCTTCTCTGCGGTAGGCAATTTGATGGGGAACCTACGCTCTGGCACTTTCTTTGTTGAAGGGCATATAGCAAGATTGATGTATATCTCTTTGTATCAGAGGCATTTAGCCAGCCTTTATGGTTGGTTTTCGGCAATAGTGTATCGAGTGGCACAAAAGTTATTGAGGTGGCAGCGTCCAAAGCTCAAATTACATTGATTTCTATGTAATGTAGGGCAAAAAAGAGAGCAAATATGCTCTCTTTTTTATTGTTTAGGAATTGCCGACGAGTCACGAATGATAGGTTCAGGTGTAAAGGTCTTAGAATATATCGCATCCTGCTCGCGACGTTTTGCGATTAATAATTCCGTTGCGACTTGCGCTATTTCTGCGTTTGGCTGATGTACTGTGGTGAGTTTAGGCCAGGTTTGACGTGAGAATGGGCTATCTTCGAAACCGACAATCGATATGTCTACTGGGATATCTAAACCCGCTAAACGAGCCGCAAAAAGTGCACCAGCGGCAATTTCATCGTTACAAGCCACAATCGCAGTCGGACGATGTTTTAGTTTGATGAGCTTATTCGCACCGTCAACACCAGACTCAAATGAGTACTTCCCTTCAATTATGTAGTTTTCATTCAGTTTTAGGCCATTTATTGTTAATGCTTGTTTAAAACCAAGTAACCGTTCTTTAGTGGATTCATGGTGTAAATCCCCACTTAAAAACGCAATATGCTTGTGGCCTAAGTCAATCAGATGCTGGGTGATTTCAACTGCACCAAATTTATCGTTGACTAAAATAGTCAATCCATTCTGATCGTTGTCCTTTTCACCTGCAATAATGCGCACATAGTTAGCATCAATCTCAGTAAGCGCTTTGAGTACTTTCGGATCTTCTGACAAGGGAGGCGTCAGTACTAATCCCGCTAGCCTAGAATATTTGACTAGTGCTGTAAGCTCATCACAAATGGTCTCTGATTTGGCATTGCAAGGGTGGATGACAAGTTCATAGCCCTTGTCTTTACAGGCTGCCAAGATCCCATTTTGCATATCAATAATGTAGTAAGCGTTTGGATTATCGTAAATAAAACCAATAGCATAGGATTTAGTACCCGCGAGGTTTCTCGCCGCTAAATTAGGTTGGTAGTTAAGCGCTTTTATCGCCTCGTTCACTTTGTCAACTGTGGCCTGCTTTACTGAAGGTTCGTTATTGGTGACACGGGATACTGTCTTGATAGACACTCCAGCATATTTAGCTACGTCGTTGATAGTGACTTTCATTGATGTAAAAACTCTTTGTCTAAGGCCGCGAAGGGTTAACTGTTCTATGAACGTAAATTCTTTACCAGCAATTTACAAGCTTACATTTTTATCAGTATTTTCTTACTTATGCGTCTTATAGTGCGAGCTTTTGATGTGCTTAGCAATCCTGAATTGTTACAAATTGGCGTTAATTTATCGTTGTTACAATTATGCTTGGAGTTGTAAATTTACGTCATAATATTAAAGCTCATGTTTTATAATGATTTTTAATAAAATTACTGATTCAAAATTCTGCTTTATGACATTTTTTTGCTTCCATCGTTATTTTGTTGTGGCAAGGCTGTTAATTATTGTGTAATGTTTGCACTAGACATGACAGCGTTGTCATTCCGCAGGGAATGGTTATGAATACTAAAACGATAATAAAGTTATGGAAGGGAAACGAGATGCGACCATCAATCTTTAAGAAAACTGTACTAGCAACAAATATTGCTATCCTACTCGGCAGTGCTGTATCCATCAGCGCTGTCGCTGCAGATGCCGCGGCAACCACCGCAGCGCCTGAAAATATTGAAAAAATTGAAGTTCGCGGTATTCGCGCTTCAAATAAAGCCAATATCAATGAAAAACGATTTTCTAACGCAGTAGTGGATGCTGTTACTGCGGAAGATATTGGTAAATTTCCTGATTCTGATGTCGGCCAAGCTCTCGGTCGTGTCCCAGGCGTAACTGTGGGTCGTACATTTGGTCAAGGTAGTTCAGTTTCTATCCGTGGTACAGATCCTTTAATGACTCTGACCACTTTAAATGGCCAGAACGTAGCTTCTACTGGTTGGTACGATCAAATGAACGTCGACCGTTCGTTCAACTATTCTATGCTGCCTTCTGAACTGATTGGTGGCATGGAAGTGTACAAGTCCACTCAAGCCAATCTTGTTGAAGGTGGTATCGGTGGTACTGTTATCGTTAAAACCCGTAAGCCTCTAGATATGGATGCTAATTCTGTATTTGTTTCTGCAAAGGGCGAATATGGAACTGTAAATGAAGATGTAGCACCTGAATTATCAGGTTTGTATAGCTGGAAAAATGATGACGAGACATTTGGTGTTTTAGTTGCGGGTTCATATATTGACCGTGAGTATTTACGGACTGGTACTGAAGCGGATTTAGATTGGGGTGGACGTTCTTCTGTTCAGCCATCTAGTTTCTTGCAGCAGCAAGAGCGAACTGCGCTAGATGCAACACTACAATTCAGACCAACGGATAATTTAGAATTAGGTGCGCACGTACTATCACTGAAACTCGGTGCTGATAGTATTGGCGCTAACATGTATATTGAAACCGATACAAACTGGGCAGGCTCTCCTACTGATGGCACTGCTGGACCAGGGAACACAACTAATCCGTCTGCATGTAAACAATTCAATGCAGCAGGTGTTTGTACGTTAAGTGTCACTCCTGAAAATGCGCCATCAGATGTGTTCTTCCAAAACTGGGCGCGTAAAGGTGAGATGACGTCAGATACCTTTGAGTTGAACGCTGACTATAAAGGTGATGGTTTCGCGATTTCAGGCGTTGCAGGAAAGACAAAAGCTGAAGGCGGTACTCAAATGAGTGCTAACTTTGGTTATGGTTGGTGGGGTGATAAGTTTGGTCAGGTTAAGTGGGCAGGTACTGTTGATGCTACTGGTAAACAAGTAGATATTAATGGTCGTGATATGGGCTTTACCCAAGACCAACTGGATACAACTGTTGGAACATCAACTTGGACGGGGATTAAAGGACCTAACTCTGATGAAGAAACTTACCTTCAATTAGATGTTGATTTTGACCTTGACCTAGGTGTTATCAATAAGTTTGAAACAGGTGTTCGTTACACACAACATGAGTTCGAGAAGAGCGAATACCGCGCCATCTATGATCCAACCAAAACAAATGAATTTAAAACTTCTGATCTTTACAGTGGCACAATGAAGTTAGGTTATGACGGTTGGACGATTCCTAAAGCTGACCTAGACGCTATGATTAATGCCACAGAGTCTCTGGTTGATCAATTTGCCTATAGCCGCTCTGCTTATGGTTTGATCGAAGAAGATAACCTATCTATGTATGGCATGTTCTCGTTTGATGGTGAAGGTTTCCGCGGTAACTTTGGCTTACGTTATATCCAAACTGATGTCACTTCGAGCGGTCATGTGATTGATAACTCACCAGCGGATATTTTAGCTGTTAACCAAGGTTGGAGTGAAGAGCTTCATAGCGTTAAAGACAGCTATAGTGATGTCTTACCTAGCTTTAATATTTCATTCGATTTAGCGCAGGATTTGATCTTACGTATGTCCGCAGGACAAGCGATCACTCGTCCTAACTATGATAATTTATTCTTATCAGTTTCGACTGGTTATCCTGATGACAGAAAAGGCAATGAAGAGATTACTTATGGTAATCCAGGTTTACAACCAATGAAGTCTTCTCAGGCGGATTTAAGCCTTGAATACTACTATGGTGATGGTAACTTAGTTTCTGCTACATACTTTATTAAAGATATCAGTAACTTTATCGTTGCAACTACTAAGTATAATCAGCAAATTGGCGTAATTAATAATGATTTAGCGGTACCAGCTGATAATTGGACGGTTAATAATTATGAAAATGCTGGTGGTGGTGAGATCGATGGTGTCGAACTGCAGTTAAACCATGCATTTGATAACGGTTTCGGTGTTAATGCGAACTATACATATGCAGATGGTAGTGCACCTTCAGAAGTTTATACTGACAACATAGGTATGTTTACTGAGTCATCAAAGCATAGTGCTAACTTAGTCGGCTACTGGGAGAATGATGATTTCTCAGCACGTGCCGCTTATAACTGGCGTTCTGAGTACATGGTTCGTGAATATGGTAAGTATTACGGCAACCGTATGCATGATGCCTTTGGTACACTCGATGTGACTTTAGGTTGGAATGTGACAGAAGCTATTGCATTACGTCTTGAAATTGTTAACTTAACAGCTGAAGATGACGTTCAATATGGTGCTGCCGGCGTAGGTACTGAAGTTAAGCCTGCGCTTCAAGATGATTTCCCTGCTTGGTCATTTAAAGGCGAAACTACATATAAACTTGGTGCTAGCTTTGTATTCTAACACTTTGTTGTAATTCAAAAGCCCAGTCTTGACTGGGCTTTTTTATAGGTAAACAAACACTATGAAAATCAAACGTATTGCAATTATAGGGGGCGGAACAGCTGGATGGTTAGCTGCAAATCACCTTGGGGCTGAGTTGTGCCATGATCCTGAAATAGAGATTACTTTAATTGAGTCGTTAGATGTGCCAACAATCGGTGTCGGTGAAGGAAGTGTTCCATATCTAGCGAAGGGATTGAAGCGGTTTGGCATTTCCGAAGCAGAGCTATTGCTGGCTTGTGATGCGACTTTTAAGCAAGGAATCAAGTTTGTTAATTGGCTCGATAAAAATGTGCATGGAGACAACCATTACTATCATGCTTTCGATGCCCCTTACCCTGCAGGTATTGATGTCTCAAGTTACTGGGTTTCTCACGCGAGTCAACGTCCATTTGATGATGTTGGCATTCAGGCAAGGGTCTGTGACTTAGGTTTATCCCCTAAGCTAAAAGGCTCGGGAGACTATGATGGGGCCTTATCTTATGCCTATCATTTTAATGCATTAAAGTTTGCAGGCTTATTAGCAAAGAACGCACAAAAAAAGTTTAATGTTAAGCATCAATTTGCCACTATTGTTGGAGTAGAGCAGGATCAATTTGGGCTGATTTCACATTTAATCACTGCTGATAATTCATCATTAGCTTTTGATTTTTATGTGGATTGTAGTGGTTTCTCTTCAATCCTAATTGATAAAGCACTGAAAGTTCCTTTTGAAAGTAAATCAAGTGAGTTACTGACTGATACTGTTTTGGTGCAGCAAGTGCCTCTGAATGCTAAAGAAAATATCAATCCCTATACAACTGCGACAGCCCATAAGGCAGGTTGGATATGGGATATTCCACTCACTACACGTCGCGGAACTGGCTTTGTTTACTCAAGTCGGCATATGAGTGATGAGGAGGCTTTAACGTTATATGCTGATTACTTACAAGTCGATAAAGCTCAATTCAAGCCGCGGAAAATTCCTATGGAGATTGGTTATAGAAAGGAGTTCTGGCATAAAAACTGTGTTGCTTTAGGATTGGCCCAAGGCTTTGTTGAGCCACTTGAGGCGACATCTATATTAGTTTCCGATTTTTCTGCTGAACTGTTAGCTCGTCATTTTCCTCGAACTATAGAGGATATTAGCGTCTCTACTTCATATTATAATAGTGTTATTACGTATGTTTGGGAGCGTGTTGTTGACTTCATTAAGTTGCACTATTGTATTTCTGACCGGAAAGACTCATCATTTTGGTTAGATAATCAAAAAGAGGATACTGTTTCATTTGAGTTAAAACAGCGTTTAGCTAGATTCAAATTACGTCCTCCGCATCAGTCTGACTTTTTTAGTCGTTTTGATTTATTTGATCATAAGAATTTTTTGTATGTTTTATATGGAATGAAATTTAAAACGAATCATTCGGCTTTATCTCAGCAAGAAATTACACATTGTGAGAAACTTTTCTCTGATAATGATCTCTTAGTTGGGCGAGCTGAAACCTTACTCTTAAATCATAGAGACTGGCTAGAAGGATTAATGCGAGCATTTGAAGCTAAGAATCTTAAATAATAAGACTTTGGTAATGAGGGTGTAAAATGTTAGTGCCTGTATTTGAACAAGCTATTTGTGTGTTTGATTTCGACGAATATGATAGTTTTGAGGGGAAACGCGAAACATACAGTACACTTGAGTCGCTGTTTTCACTTCCTGCAGTGCTCAATGAAGGCAACGTTCCTGATGCGAAAGGTGGGCGGGCATTATCAACTGCACATCTTTATAAAAGCCATCCAATTCCACAATTATTAAACTTCAAAACTAATCCTTTAGGGGATTGGATTCTGAGACGTATATTTGAATCCGCTATTTTATTGGGGTTCCATAATACTCGTGATGTAAAGAAGCTTAAGTATCACCGAACTTGGGCGAATAGGATGGAGTATAATTGTGATGCAATTGCCCATAGGCATGCCAATAACGACTGGACTATTCCTCATTTAGTTGCAATATATTATACCGATGTACCAGATGAAAGTGCTGACTTGGTTTTTATTAATGATAAAGATAACAGCATTATGCGGGGGAGTCATTGTCACGAATATCCGGCTGAGAAACAATATCTTGTCAAATCAAAAACAGGTCGACTTGTGTGCCATGACGCAAGATTTTTACATGGAACAACGATACACAAGAGCCACTTACCACGTACATGCTTAGTTATTGAAGTTGGCTTCCCACCATTAAATAAATAAAGACGTAATCAAATTTTATTCCAGTGTATTATTTTAGAACGTAGTATTTAAAATAATGTAATTAAATTCTATCTGTAGACATAGTGCTTTTTATTTAGTCTCATCGTCTATTTTAACTTGGCTGCATAAAAAATGTTACAGCATAACAACTCCCGTCAAAATTATCCAAATGGAGAAAAAAAGTTTTAATACTTTTACTGGGAGATATAGTGCTAATTTACGAGCGAGTAATCCTCCGATAACGGCACCAGGGCCTGCAAATAACACTAACTCAAAGAGGGCATGGCTATTTGTTGAAAAAATATGAATAGGGCTTGCCGACCAAACTGTAATTGCAGAGACAATGACGCCGGTGGCGACCGCCATTTTGGCGCATAGTCCCCGTAACATTAGATAAATGACGACTAATTCACCGACGCCTACCGATAACCAAGCTGTGATAATGCCGCCGAAATAGCCAATGAGAGCGAGCCATAAAAAATCTACCGGCATTATAGCGCGAGTTATTGGCGTGCTACTTTTGCTACTAATAACGATGGCGATACCGAGTACAATCGAGAAGATGCTGAAACTTGTATGTAGCGAAGAGGGGGAGTTGAGTTGTAGTAGTTGGCTGCTCCAGAAACCTAATACTGAAAAGAAGGCGGCAAGTAATACTGCTTTCACAAAACCAGACCAGGCGGCATCTTCTAGGTGGCGCTTTTTATAATGCAGTGACCATGAAATCGCGCCAGCTGTCATACCAAAGCACTGGATCATAAATGAAGTCGCAACACTTTGAGACTCACTAAAGTTGAGGCTCGAAAAAACGGGAATAAAGATGACGCCACCGCCAGCTCCCGTCGAATTGGCAAATATCGCTCCTGTAATACCCAGAAAAACAAAGCGGCCATATTCTTGGATAAGATCAAATGGTGAATGAAAATGGCTTGCCCAAAATAACCAAACTCCACAAAGTAGCAATATCAAACTGAGGTTTCGGTAGTGCCGAGTTAAGCGCGGAGCAGATTGGGTATTACTGGGCACTAATGTGTTAAGGGGACTCATCGATAGCTACCGTGATCTTTGTCATGTTATCGCCATGTTACCAATGAAAGACAACGTTGTCACATAAGCTTGAGTAAATAAATTAAACATTTTAAGTTATTGAATAACAATGGTTAAGTATGTCTATTCATAAAAAACAATAATAATTGTCAAAAAAATGTAGAAATCCTGTTCTTTCTTGTGTAGTTTAATAATGACAACGCTGTCATCTGCTTGTGTGATACGTTGTTTGTAAGGTCTGCATGAGAGGATGAGGTCTCCTTTTCATGTGTTTGGCAGGAGTATTGCTGTCGGGCGGCGATACGTTTGTCTTTGATATTTTGATAGTCTCTCCCCAGAAACTAGCGTGGGCTGGGTACTGTAAGCAGTGCCCAGCCATTTTTTTAGGGTGTTTTTACAATATGACTTCAATGCTTACCTCAGCATTTGAACGTTAGCGGCATAGATAAATAAAACTCACTGGTAAAAACCAGATAATAAAAAGAGGCTGCAATTTATGGCGATTCATTTAACGGTTGCGATGCGCGTCATTGCGACGGGCATGATGAGTGTCATTCGTTATGTTTTTACACTAACGTCCGTACTCATTATCACTCAACGAGCTGTTTGTTTGTCATCTTTCATCCTAGCATTAACGGGTGTTTCGACGGCCGCCTCCTTCACTGTCTTTGCTGCCGATACCGTCTCAAGTCATTTCGCTGCAAACTCAAACTCAAACTCAAACTCAAACTCAAACTCAAACTCAAACTCTAAATCTGACTCTGACGCCATTAAGTCTGATGCTTCTAACACTCGTCCACCGATTTCAAAAACAATCGTCACCACCATACAGCAGACTTGGCAGCTAAATTTGCTTAAGGAAGCACTGCGCCGCTCGGATAGCGGCTATCAAGTGCAGCAAATGTCGACTCAGATGAATCAAAAACGCAAGGTCGAAGAAGCACTGGCTGGAACAGTCGATGTGTTTTGGAGTATGACCTCAAAAGAATTAGAAGAAACTGTGCTACCCGTGCGCATTCCATTGTTTAAAGGATTACTCGGTAATCGACTGCTGATTATCCGCAAAGCGGATGAAACGCGATTCGCCAAGGTGAAAACCATGGCGGATTTTAGGCAGTTAAAGGCGGGGCAAAATCGTTATTGGCCCGATGCCACGATTTTAGAAGCCAATGGATTACCCGTCATCACTAGTTATCAGTACACCAATTTATACCCCATGTTAGAAGGCGGGCGTTTTGATTATCTTGCCCTCGGCGCCCAGGAAATTGGTGAAGAACTTGCTAGTCACCCCGATCCCGCACTTAAGGTTGATAGCCATATTCTGCTGCAATATCGCTCGCCAGCTTATTTCTTTGTGTCCCCTAAGCGCCCCGAACTTGCGGCGGCCATTTTAGCTGGGCTTGAAAGTATGGTCAGTGACGGCTCCTTTGATGAGATGTTCAATCGTGAGCTAAAAATTGAGCAACTGTACCGTGAGGCTAAGTTTGAACAAAGGGTCATTATTCGTCTCGATACGCCTGATTTAAGCCCGTTAACGCCAATAGAGCGCAAAGAATTATGGTTAGATCTCTTTAGTATGCAAGGTGCAAAATAATGAAAACATTAGCCTTAAAAGTACAGATTGGGTTAGCGGCAGCGATTTTTATGATAGTCAGCGTTTTGTTTGGCTCATCTTACTGGTTAGCGAGCGATAAATTGGCCGCCAGTGAAACTGAGTTTGAAGACAATACCGTCGCCAATTTGCAAGTCACTATGGCGCAGCCCATCTTCACCTACGATTATGAACAAATCCAAGCCGTGTTATCTGTGATGCTTAAATCTGCGCAGATTTATCATATCGTGGTGAGCGACCATCGCGGTAAAGTGTTAGCCGAGAGTCAACAGGCTCAAACGGTGGCCGATGAGTATTTGGTAAAACGTGAAATTCACTTTGCTGACCAAGGTAATCCGACGGGCCAATTGGCCATCCAGTTTTCTATGTTGCCCATTCGCGCTCAGTTGTCAGATTTACTCTTAGGTTATTTCTTGCAGGCGTTGTTAATTCTTGGTGGTAGTTTATTTGTGATCTTCATTATTCTTAAACGTTTAGTGATTAATCCACTGGAGAATGTTGTCCGCGCCATGGAAGAAATTGCCAGCGGTGACGGTGATTTATGCCACAGATTACCGGTTGAGAGTCAAGATGAGATTGGTCAGCTTGCTAAGGCATTTAATGGTTTTGTAGAGCAAATCCACGGCACTATTTCCAGAGTGCACGAAACCTCAGGGCAATTACTGGGCGATGCCAAAGCGCTGGGGTCGCTGTCGCAAACCAACAATGATCGCGTGCAAACCCAACTAAAAGAAACCGAGGCCGCAGTAACGGCTGTCACTCAGCTGAGCGCCAGTGCTAACGAAGTCGCCATTAATGCTAAGCGCACCGCGGACGCGGCGAGTCAGGCCGATAAAGCGGTCGATGACAGTCAGCGTCAGTTCGATTCGGGATTAGACATCACTCGTAAACTGGCATCTGAATTAGCCCGCTCGGCACTGTCCGTTTCACAGTTACAGCAAGAAACCCAAAAGATTGATGAAGTGGTCGTGGTGATCAACAGCATTGCCGAACAAACCAACTTACTGGCGCTTAATGCTGCGATTGAAGCGGCGAGGGCGGGTGAACAAGGGCGCGGGTTTGCTGTGGTGGCCGACGAAGTGCGCACCTTGGCGAGCCGAACTCAACAGGCCACAGGTGAAATACAGAAAATGATCCAGCAGGTTCAGAGCCGCGTGGCTGAAACGGTCACTGTGATGCAAGCGAGCCAAGCCCTCTCGACTCAAGGCGTTAACCGGTCGGAAGAAATTAAGTTAGTACTCACTAAAGTGACTGATTTAGTTTCAAATATCAGTAATATGAACATCGAAGTTTCCCATGCGGCACAGGAGCAAACCTGCGTCACCGAAGCGATTTCTCGTACGTTAAATGATCTTGCCAATGTCTCAGGTTCAGCGTCACTCGATAGCGAGCACTTAGCGCACTCGAGCGAGCGACTGTTTCACCAAGGGGAAAGACTGCGGACGTTAGTAACTTCCTTCAGATTGTAGCCATTTCTGGAGCTAGATAAGGATAATCATGAAAAAAACACTCTCAGCAAGCGCCATTTTACTGGCTTTAGGATTAACGGCCTGTTCCGAGGCGCCTGTGGTGCCTTCCACAACCTCAGCCAATACGGCTGTGGCTCAAACACAGCAAGCGCAGGACGCATTAACTCAAGCGCAGTTACAACAACTTGGGGATTCGTTAGCCGTAACTTACCGTGTTGTGACCAATGTACCAGACGATAAGTGCCTAAAAGATAAAGCCGATGGTCGCTGTTTTGTCGCTCAAATTGATTTCGTGCCTGGTATGGATTTAGCCAGCCAAGATTGGGAAATTTATTTAAGCCAAATGCGTCCAGTGCAATCGGTTGAAAGCGGTGAATTAACGATAACGCACGTTAAAGGCGATTTACATCGTATTACGCCAACGGCTGCTTTTAAGGGATTTGTTAAGGGCGAGAAAAAGCAACTGACATTCCGTGGTGAGCCGTGGCAATTGGCTGAAACCGACGCTATGCCAAACTATTACCTCGCAGCAAAAGGATTAGAACCCTTCATTATCGCCAGTACTCAAGTGGGTAAAGATGCTGAAACGGGCTTAGAGACGCGTCCGTATGTTGAAGGTTTTACGAATGTTAAAACCCAATATCAACGCACTGAAACGGATAAACTCGCGCCAGCCGATGCCGCACAATTATTTAAAGCCAATCAAAGCGTGAGTGAAGATGCCGCCTTGGCTGTGGATACCATTATCCCAACGCCACAGAAGGTGAAGGTTCATTCAACTGATACACCAGTATCCCTTGCTGATGGTATTAAGCTTGAATATCAGCAAGATAACCCAGAGCAAAAGCGTCAAGTTGCGGCGGCGGTGGCACGTTTAGCTCGTCTGGGTGTGGCTGAATCTGCGAGTGGCATTACGCTGAAATTTGCCAGCCAAAAAGGGGATGAGGGCAGTTATCGCTTAGATATTCAGCCAACTGAAATTGTGATCGCTGCCAATGATGCGGCGGGCTTCTCTTACGGTTTGTCATCATTAGCAAGCCTTGTGGATGTGAATTCGCTGAAAGTGAATGCCATGACCATTGAAGACAGCCCACGTTATCCGTTCCGTGGTATGCACATTGATGTGGCTCGTAATTTCCACAGCAAACAATTGTTGCTGGATTTGCTCGACCAAATGGCGGCTTATAAGCTCAATAAACTGCATTTACACATGGCTGACGATGAAGGTTGGCGACTCGAAATCGACGGGCTACCTGAATTAACCGACATCGGCAGTAAACGTTGCCATGATTTAGATGAAAATACCTGCCTACTACCGCAGTTAGGCAGTGGGCCGTTTGGCGATGCCAGCGTTAATGGCTATTACACCAAACAAGATTATATCGATATTCTCCAATATGCATCTGCGCGGCAAATTCAGGTGATCCCATCGATGGATATGCCGGGTCATAGCCGCGCCGCGATTAAAGCGATGGATGCGCGTTTTCGTCGATTACAGGCTGAAGACGTAGAGCTTAAAAACACGGGCAAAGTGCAGGTTGTCCCTGTGCAGGAAACGGCAAATCAAGCTAGCACAGCGGTAAAAGCGTTAGATGCGGGCGCTCGTCAATTGCAAGCTGAAGGGCAAACCACTGCAGCTGAGCAATATTTGTTATCCGATGCAAATGACAAAACGGTTTATTCTTCAGTGCAATATTACGACGACAATACGCTTAACGTGTGTATGGAGTCGACTTATCACTTTGTCGATAAGGTGATTGATGAGATTGCCAAGTTACACCAAGCCGCGGGTCAACCATTGACGCGTTACCACATTGGTGCCGATGAAACGGCGGGAGCTTGGAAACAATCACCCCAGTGTTTAGCATTTGTCGCCAATAACGATAAAGGCGTTAAGTCGATAGATGACTTAGGCGCTTATTTTATCGAGCGAATTTCGACTATGTTAGCGGCAAAAGGCATTGAAGCCGCAGGGTGGAGCGATGGCATGAGCCATGTTCGCCCTGAGAATATGCCCGCTAAAGTGCAGTCTAATATTTGGGATGTGATTGCCCATAAAGGCTATGAGCGCGCCAATCAGCAGGCGAATCTTGGTTGGGAAACCGTGCTCTCTAATCCTGAGGTGCTGTACTTTGATTTCCCCTATGAGGCCGATCCTAAGGAGCATGGTTATTACTGGGCGAGTCGTGCGACCAACAGCCATAAAGTCTTTAGCTTTATGCCTGATAACTTAGCCGCCAATGCCGAGCAATGGACCGATATTGAAAATCAGCCGTTCGAAGCGGACGACAGAATAAAACTCGATGAGGCGGGTAACAAAGTCTCGGGTCCAAGGGTGAAAGGCAAACCTTTTACTGGCTTGCAAGGGCAGATTTGGAGTGAGTCGATTCGCAGTGACGATACGATTGAATATATGGTGTTCCCGCGTTTGTTGATGCTGGCCGAGCGTGCTTGGCATCAAGCGGCATGGGAAGTACCTTATCACTATCAAGGTGCTGTATATAATCAAAGCTCGGGTGCTTTTACCTTAACCATGCGTGATGCACAGGCAAAGGAGTGGCAACAACTCGCGAATACCTTAGGCCATAAAGAGTTTATTAAGCTAGATAAAGCGGGAATTGATTATCGCGTACCGACGGTCGGCGCCGAGATCCGTGACGGTAAACTGTTTGCCAATATCGCCTATCCCGGGCTCAAGCTTGAATACCGAAGCCTCAATGGCCAATGGCAAGCTTATCAAGCGGGATTGGCGGTTACTGCACCGATTGAGATCCGCGCCATTGCTGCCGATGGCATTCGTAAAGGCCGAAGCTTAATCGTTAACTAAATTGGTTTTTATATCTGGCTGTATTTTAAAGATAAAGTACAGCCTTTTTGTTTTTCTGTGTCAGTGATTACCTAAATTTGATTTTAGATCATAAATCACTTAAAAAAGTAAATGACAACGCTGTCATTTTTACTGTAACATTGAGTTAACTAAAGTTGAGCGCTGTATTAACGGCAAATAATAAGCAACGGTAGCGCTGCATTGATAGGTGAAGAGGGGTGTCATGGGGTTAGTCCAGACAAAAGATCAACAACTGTTTATAGGTATCGATGGCGGCGGCAGTAAATGTCGCGCCACCATCTACTGCGCAGACGGTGCCGTTTTAGGGACAGGTGTTGCTGGACGCGCAAATCCACTGCATGGTCTCACACAAACATTTGAATCCATTGAAGCATCGACTCGCCTAGCGTTGCTGGATGCGGGCATGAACGAGAGCGATAGTCACTTGCTGGTGGCGGGTCTTGGTCTTGCTGGCGTAAATGTCCCTAGGTTATATCAAGATGTTATCAACTGGCAGCATCCTTTTGCGGCTATGTATGTCACTACAGATCTGCATACCGCTTGTATTGGTGCACACCGCGGTGCCGATGGCGCAGTGATTATCACGGGCACAGGTTCTTGCGGTTATGCCCATGTTGGTGATACCAGCTTGAGTATTGGCGGTTATGGTTTTGCATTGGGCGATAAGGGCAGCGGTGCTTGGCTGGGATTAAAAGCCGCCGAACACGTGTTGTTAGCACTCGATGGCTTTGCCGTACCAACCCGATTAACTGACATGCTGCTGAATTATTTTAACGTCACAGATGCGCTCGGCATTGTCGAGAATCTAGCGGGTAAATCATCAAGTTGCTACGCCGCATTAGCCAGAAGCGTGCTCGATTGCGCCAATGAAGGTGACGCAGTCGCGATGGCGATAGTGCAAGAGGGCGCGGACTATATAAGCGAAATGGCACGTAAGTTATTTCGGCTAAATCCGGTGCGTTTTTCGATGATCGGTGGCCTTGCCGAGCCTTTACAAGTCTGGCTCGGTGCCGATGTGGTCGCCAAAATTTCAGAAACCTTAGCGCCACCCGAACTCGGTGCTATGTATTTCGCCCAACAAGAATTTAGTAAGTCGTTGTCAGTGCAAATAGGCACTGAAGCCAAATCCAGTATTTGAACCTGAAGGTAAAAGACATGACAAACACTATTATGGAGCAAGAAGCTCGCACCGCACCGCAAAAAATCGCTGGTCAGTTAGACGCTAACGCTGAGATCATGCAGCAGTTAGGTGAAAAACTGCGCGCCTTCGATCCCCGTTTTGTAATGATCGTCGGTCGTGGTTCATCGGATCATGCGGGTGTGTTCGCTAAGTATTTATTTGAAATCGAAGCGGGCGTACCGACGTTTGCTGCAGCCCCTTCAGTGGCGAGTGTGTATGGTAAAACCTTGAAACTCGAAGGCGGTTTAGTGATTGTGATTTCACAATCTGGCCGTAGCCCTGATATCTTGGCGCAGGCGCGTATGGCAAAAAATGCCGGCGCTTTCTGTGTTGCCTTAGTCAATGATGAAACTGCACCGATTAAAGATATCGTCGATGTGGTTGTACCTTTACGCGCCGGCGAAGAAAAAGCCGTTGCCGCGACTAAGAGTTACCTCGCGACCTTGTCGGCGATTTTACAACTTGCCGCCGCTTGGACTCAAAGCGAATCGCTCGCTAGCGCCGTAGCGTCTTTACCCCAAGCGCTGCAAACGGCGGTGGACGCTGAGCCACAACTCACACCAGAATCCGTTGCCGACGTGAAGAACTTAGTCGTACTCGGCCGTGGTTTAGGTTATGCGGTATCCAAGGAAATCGCGCTTAAATTAAAAGAAGTGTGTTCAATCCATGCCGAAGCTTTCAGTAGCGCCGAGTTCCTCCACGGTCCTGTGACTTTAGTTGAGAAAAAACTCACTATCGTCGATGTGTGCATTGGTGATGAATCCTACGCTAGCCACATCGAACAGATTGAAAATGTGAGCCAACGCGGCGCCGATTTAGTGCATCTGAATCAAACCTCGACCGATATTCACCCTCGTGTTGCTCCGTTAGCCTTATTACAACGTTTCTATATCGACGTGGCTGCGGTTGCGATTGCCCGCGGTATCGACCCTGATCAACCGGCTGGCCTTAAAAAAGTAACCCAAACGCTCTAAGCTGACTAAGTGTAAGCGGTTTAGGTTTAAGCGGTTGAGCGAGTGGGATTTTAGCTGTGTAGCTAAGTTCACACGCTTAATCTCACTTAAGTCACTCGTGTTATTTATTGAAAGAGGTTTGCGATGAAAATCACCTTGATCGCCGAGCGTATTTTTGATGGTGAGTATTTCCATCAAGATGTGCCTGTGACTGTTGAAGACGGGCACATTCTGGCGTTTGATACGGTTGTTGGCGTGAAGGAAATCCGCCAAGCCGGAACGCTGGTGCCGGGTTTTATCGATGTGCAAGTGAACGGTGGCGGCGGGGCGTTATTCAATGCCGAACCGAGTGTTAATTGTATTGAGACTATCGGCCGTGCCCATGCGCGTTTTGGTACGACGGGATTTTTACCTACGCTAATCACAGATGATGTTAGCGTGATGGCCAATGCGGCCGATGCAGTGGCCGAGGCTTTAGTCAAAGGTAGCGCTGGCGTTTTAGGGGTGCATTTTGAAGGGCCACATTTATCTGTGCCTAAAAAAGGTGTGCATCCGCAGGGTTTTATTCGCGAAATAACCGATGCTGAACTCGCGGTATTTTGTCGTCAAGACTTAGGGATTAAAGTCGTCACGCTTGCGCCTGAGAATGTGTCACCAGAGGTGATCCGCACGCTTGTCGCTTCGGGCGTGAAGGTGTGTTTGGGCCATTCTAATGCCGACTACGACACTGTAGTTGCAGCATTAGCGGCAGGCGCGACGGGCTTTACCCATCTTTATAATGCGATGTCACCATTGGGCTCCCGTGAGCCGGGCATGGTTGGCGCGGCGATTGAGAGTGAAACCGCGTGGTGTGGTTTGATTGTCGATGGTCACCATGTGCACCCTGCGGCGGCAAAGGTTGCACTGAGGGCAAAAGTGAGGGGCAAGATGATGTTAGTCACCGATGCTATGCCACCTGTCGGTATGGACGATGAGACGAGCTTCGAGCTCTTTGGTACTCGAGTGCTGCGAGTCGGTGACAGATTAAATGCCGTGACAGGTGAGCTGGCGGGCTGTGTGCTCGATATGGCGACTGCGGTCAATAATACCGTCAACTTGTTAGGTTTGCCTTTGGCGGAAGCCTTGAGAATGGCGGCGCTTTATCCCGCGCAGTTCCTCGGGATTGACCATAAAGCTGGCCGTTTAGCACTGGGGCATAGGGCTGATTTTGTCTTGCTTGATGCGCACAACAAAGTGCAGGCAAACTATATTGCTGGAAATGCAGTTTATGTTCGCCCTTAGTGTGCGTTGAGTCAGCAAAGCGTTAACCTTGGCCCTTGTCGTATTTTGATGACAGGGGCTAAGTTTTTTTATTGTACAGCATTAGTTCGGCTCAACTTTACTAAAAGCTTTTAATAACAATAATAAAGGATGATGGCATGGGGACGACACAGACAAACGCAATTGAGCCTGTAAAGGTGAATAAACCTAGGTTGATGTCGCTGGATGCACTGCGCGGCTTTGATATGTTTTGGATTTTGGGCGGTGAAGCCCTGTTTGGTGGCTTGCTTATTTTAACGGGCTGGGCGGGTTGGCAATGGGGCGATGAACAGATGCACCATAGTCAATGGCATGGCTTTCGGTTTTACGATTTAATCTTTCCGCTGTTTATTTTCCTCTCAGGTGTGGCCTTAGGTTTATCTCCCAAACGTTTAGATAAATTACCTCTGAGTGAGCGGTTACCTGTGTATCGTCACGGCATTAAACGACTCTTTTTATTGTTGTTACTGGGTATTTTATACAATCACGGTTGGGGAACTGGCGCGCCTACCGATCCTGAAAAAATTCGCTATGCCAGTGTGTTAGGCCGAATCGCCTTTACATGGTTCTTTGCCGCATTATTGGTGTGGCATACGAGTCTACGAACCCAAATTATCGTCGCCTTGGGCATCTTACTCGGTTATGGCGCAATACAACTTTGGTTGCCTTTTCCCGGTGGACATGCGGGCATGTTCTCGCCAACGCAATCCATCAATGCCTATGTCGATTCGATGTTATTACCCGGCGTGAGCTATCAGGGACGCACGCCCGATCCTGAAGGTTTACTGTCGACTATTCCCGCTATCGTCAATGCGTTAGCAGGGGTATTTGTCGGCCACTTTATTGTTAAATCCCATCCTAAAGGCGAGTGGGCTAAAGTGGGATTGCTTGCCGCTGCGGGTGGCATTTTCTTAGCCTTAGGTTGGCTGTTAGATCTTGTCATTCCGGTCAATAAAGAGCTGTGGACCAGTTCATTTGTGCTGGTGACGTCGGGCTGGAGCATGATTCTGCTGGCAGTGTTCTATGCCTTAGTCGATGTGCTTAAGTGGCAAAAAGTCGCCTTTTTCTTTGTGGTGATAGGCACCAACGCCATCATTATCTATTTAGCGTCGAGCTTAGTGGATTGGAAATATATCGCCCAAAGCGTGTTTGGCGGCTTAGTCGCTGCCTTGCCTGAAAGCGCTCAAGCGTTAGCTGCGGTTGTCAGCTTGCTTGCGGTGCAGTGGCTGGTTTTGTACTGGATGTATCGCCGCAATATTTTTGTCAGGATTTAGTCAGTTCGCTTAATCGCTTGAGATAAGCCGCACACACTCAGTGTCTGCGGCTTTTTTTACATTATTTTCTGGATGTGAGTCATCACTTACTTATAACTTATCAGTTAGCCAATCGAGGATTATGAGGGAATATTCGCGAGAATTTATTAAATGACAGCGTTGTCTTTTTGTGTTATTTGTTTTAACATCACTGAAACAATGGTGCGTTTGGATGATAACATTAGCCATTGCGGACGAGTCGCAATACGGATATTCGGGAACTTAGGCATTAATGTGAACCCCGTTATCACCTCAATAATTAATTACTATAAGAAGCAGGTTTATGGAAATGACACTCGATAAAAGCCAGCAAAAAAGCAGCTTTCTCCCCATGGCCATAGTGGCCGCTCTCTTTTTCATCCTCGGATTCGCCACTTGGTTGAATGGTTCATTGATGCCATATTTGAAACAAATATTGCAACTCAATCCCTTTCAAGCGTCGTTGATCCTGTTTTCTTTTTATATCGCAGTGACCTTTACTGCCTTGCCATCCGCTTGGCTTATTCGCAAAGTCGGTTATAAGAATGGTATGGCGATTGGCATGGGCGTAATGATGCTGGCGGGTTTACTGTTTATCCCCGCCGCGGAAACCCAAATATTTGCCTTATTCCTTTTCGCTCAATTAGTGATGGGCGCGGGCCAAACTCTATTACAAACTGCGGTTAACCCTTATGTGGTGCGTTTAGGCCCTGAAGAATCCGCCGCTGCCCGTGTGAGTGTGATGGGTATTTTGAATAAAGGTGCGGGTGTGATTGCGCCTTTGGTGTTCTCTGCACTGATTTTAGACAGTTTTAAAGACCGTATTGGTACTGAGCTGACTCAAATTCAAATTGAAGAAATGGCCGACGGCCTAGTATTCCCTTATTTAGGCATGGCGATTTTTATCGGAATTTTAGCGCTAGCGGTAAAAAAATCCCCATTACCAGAATTATCCAATGAAGATGAAGTGGCTGAAAATACCGATAAAGGCCAACTTAAAGCGGCACTGTCACACCCTAACTTAGCCTTTGGCGTGCTGGCGCTGTTTGTGTATGTAGCGGTGGAAGTGATCGCTGGTGACACTATCGGCACTTTTGCGCTATCACTCGGGGTTGAGCATTATGGGGTGATGACCTCCTATACCATGGTGTGTATGGTGCTAGGTTACACGCTTGGTATCCTGTTAATTCCTCGCTTTATTTCACAGCCTAAGGCTTTAATGGTGTCGGCTATTCTGGGTTTGTTACTGACATGCGGTATTTTGTTCGGCGACAATAACTCCTACGCTATCGCCAATGTTGTGTTAGTGCCTTTTGGTGGCGTTGCGTTGCCAGACACCCTGTTGATGATTGCCTTCCTTGGTTTAGCCAATGCAATTGTTTGGCCTGCAGTATGGCCGTTAGCCTTGTCTGGTATGGGTAAATTGACCAGCACAGGTTCTGCGCTGCTTATCATGGGGATTGCAGGTGGCGCCTTTGGTCCTGTGTCTTGGGGCTTAATGAGTTCGGCGACAGATATGGGTATGCAGGGCGGTTATATGGTGATGTTGCCCTGTTATCTGTTCATTCTGTTCTACGCGGTAAAAGGTCATAAGATGCGTAGTTGGTAGACAAGTAAGCTTGAGTTGCTAAAAAGAAGCCCTCGATGATGAGGGCTTCTTTGTGTCTTAGTTTATCTAAGCGGTTCTTGTGAACTTTATACTAAGGCCAAATTAGAACGCGTAACTTACGCTGGCAAGTACGGTATCTGAGTTTTTAAATACACCATCAGAGACCTTTTGATCGCCGCTAAGATCTGTGCCTAACCAAGCAAGAGAAAGCCCAAAACCTGATAGTTCAGTCGATACACCAACAGAGTAATCTGAGTAGCTATCAAAACCTTCACCGTCATCTAATGCATCACCCACGTTATAGCCGTAGTGCAGATCGAGGCTCCAGTTCTCAACAAATTCATAGGAATAGTTAAGCTCAGCGTAGTGATAGTCTAAATCAGTGCCGCCATAGTCATTGGTGTACCAGTAAGCGGCGCGAAAGCCTTTAAAATCCATACCAGCCGTGACTTCAAAGTAGCCTATGTCACTCTCGCCAGAGTAGTTATAACGGTTAAGGGTAATGTCGTAGGTCAGATCTTCGTTGATCTCACCGCCATAGGCGACATAGAAATCGTATTCGATAGCAGGGCCGTTATAACCTGGCTCATCAAAATCCACGTTACTTGCCCAAGCGCCGACAGAGAAACCCGAGTCGAAGCTCCAATCAATACCGCCTTGCAGGGCAGGATCGCCAGCGGTTTGTGAAACGCCGCGGAAACGATAGTCGTTAGTGAGACTAATTTCCCCTGTTACTTCAGCGGCGGCCATGCCGGAGAATAGGGTCGTGGTTAGCGCGAGTCCGACAAGCTGTACCAGCCGTTTTTTATTCAGATTGTTATACACGGTATTTCTCCCATTTTCTTTGTTGACTCGGACGTGTTACTGGCGGCCATGCTCATTCAATTGCGCCAGTGCATCCGTTGGTTTGCCAAACAACAGCCTAGGAAAACCCGTTGCTGTGACCTCATGGCGAGTTATTGCTAAGATAACTTAGCTTTTTTGAGGCTAACATCAGCCTCGTTGATCTCACTTTTGTTCGAAAATGACGTAAACCTTGCGGCAGGGTTCCACAACTTCCCAAGTGCCTTGAAAACCCGCGGGTATAATAAACCTGTCACCCACAGTGAACGTCTGCGATTGACCTTGAAGATCAGTGATAACACTTATCCCTTCGAGGATTTCGCAGTACTCGTATTCAGTGTAGTTTATTTTCCAAGCGCCTGATTCACTTTGCCAAATTCCACTGTGAAATTGATCACAAGGACTAGAATAATGATTCTCTAGCCCTTGAGTTGGATTGCCTGCTAACAACTTTTCCGCCGGTAACTGATAGGTCTCGACGGGTGTTTGCGCCGTAGCAAAGCGAATAATGGCGTTGATGCTCACAGTCATTTGCGATTTCCTTGTTGAGCTGACATTCGGCTATTTCATCGTAGGCATTACAAACTCGGCTTGAGTCTGTTTACCCACGGGCCAGCGGGCAGTAATTGCCTTACGCTTGGTATAAAAACGCACGCCATCTGGACCATGCATATGCAGCGGCCCAAAGAGTGATCGCTTCCAACCGCCAAAACTGTGGAACGCCATTGGCACCGGGATCGGCACGTTCACTCCAACCATACCGACTTGCACGTGGTGGCAGAAATGCCTTGCCGCTTCACCACTTTGGGTGAAAATCGCCGTGCCATTGCCAAATTCGTGTTGGTTAATCAGCTCAAGCGCCGTTGGGTAATCTTTCACGCGCACAATCGCCAGCACTGGGCCAAAGATTTCTTCGCGGTAGATGCTCATTTCAGGCGTGACGTGGTCGAACAAACAGGCGCCGAGGAAATAGCCCTGTTGATTTTCTTCAACACTCAGTTTACGGCCATCGACCAGCAGCGCTGCGCCTTCTTGCACACCGGCTTCAACATATTGGGTGACCTTGGCAAGGTGCTGTTTTGAGATTAGCGGACCCATTTCCATCTCTGGCGTTAGGCCGTTGCCGACTTTTAAGCTTTGGATTTGCGGTAGCAGTTTTTCCACTAACGCGTCGCCCACATCGCCTACTGCCAGCACGACTGAAATCGCCATACAACGCTCACCAGCACTGCCGTAAGCGGCGCCCATTAAGGCGCTAACGGCTTGATCTAAATCCGCATCTGGCATAAGTAACATATGGTTTTTCGCGCCGCCTAAGGCTTGTACGCGTTTGCCATGTTTAGAGGCTGTGCTGTAAATGTATTCGGCTATTGGCGTTGAGCCTACAAAGCTCACCGCTTGCACATCTTTATGGGTGAGTAAGGTATCGACGGCTTCTTTGTCGCCGTTAATCACGTTAAACACGCCATCGGGAAGACCCGCTTCTTTAAGCAGCTCGGCAATACGCATCACCGAGCTTGGGTCTTTTTCTGAGGGTTTCATAATAAAGGTGTTACCGCAGGCTATCGCGATTGGGAACATCCACATGGGAACCATCACGGGGAAGTTAAAGGGCGCTATGCCTGCGACAACACCTAAAGCTTGATTAACTGACCAAGAATCGACCCCGCCACCGACTTGCTGGGTGTGTTCACCTTTAAGCAAGTGCGGAATACCACAGGCAAACTCGACCACTTCGAGACCACGGATCAACTCGCCCTTAGCATCGTCGATCACTTTGCCGTGCTCGCGGGTGATAAGCTGCGCCATTTCATCTAGGTTCTGCTCAACTAAGGCTTTGAATTTAAATAGCACTCGAGCGCGGTTGAGCGGCGTGACTTGTGACCATGTTTCAAAGGCGGTTTTAGCGATTGCGATGGCTTCACCCACTTCAGTTTCGCTTGCGAGTGAGACTTGGCCACGTAGTTCACCCGTGGCGGGTTCAAAAATATCTTGGGTTCTGGTACTGGCAGGGGTGTGCTGACCATTAACAAAGTGAGTGATCTTGAGCATAGTTAACCTTTGATGTTCCCCGCCGCAGCGGGGTGTTAAATGTGAGAGTGGAACGAACAGCTGGCGCTATTATCCAACGGCGTTAATGGCATCGCTTAGGCTATTAACCATTTGGTCAATCTCGCGTTTATCGACAATCAGTGGCGGTGACATAGCAATAATGTCGCCGGTGGCTCGCACTAAAGTGCCGTGGCGGAAGCAGTGTTCAAACACGCCGTAACCCCGTTTACCGGCGCCTTGAGCGTTAGGGGAGAATTGAATCCCAGCGACTAGCCCAGTGTTACGAATATCAATCACATTCGGCAATCCTTTGAGGCTGTGCACGGCGTCTTCAAAGTAGCGCTCAAGCTCAAAGCTGCGCTCGAATAATTGCTCATTCTCATAAATCGAAAGGGTGGCAAGCGCCGCCGCTGCAGCGACTGGATGACCGGAATAGGTGTAGCCGTGGAAGAACTCAATCAGTTCATTAGGGCCTTGCATGCAAGTGTCGTGGATAAAATCTTGCACGAACACTGCGCCCATAGGAATCGCACCGTTATTGATGGCTTTAGCCGTGGTGATTATATCTGGGATAACGCCCCAACGTTGACTCGCAAAAGCGGCGCCAACGCGGCCAAAAGCGGTAATGACTTCATCAAAAATCAGTAGGATGCCATGCTTTTTAGTGATTTCACGCAGACGTTTTAAGTAACCTTGTGGCGGCAATATCACCCCAGCTGAACCCGACATAGGTTCAACGATCACGGCGGCAATATTTTCGGCGCCATGCAGGGTCACTAGTTGTTCTAATACTTCGGCTTTTTCTGCGCCAAAGTGCGAGAGTCCGCGGGTAAATGCCGCATTTTGGATATCTAAGGTATGAGGTAAGTGATCGACGCCTTGCAGTAATTGGCCGCTAAATGCCTTGCGATTATTGCTTAACCCACCCACAGATATGCCGCCAAAGCCGACACCGTGGTAACCCATTTCGCGCCCGATAAAGCGAGTGCGTGAGGCTTGACCGTTGGCTCTGTGATAGCAAAGTGCCATCTTAAGTGCTGTATCGACGGACTCAGAACCTGAGTTAGTAAAGAAGACTTTGTTTAATCCTTCAGGACTTAGCTCGACTAAGCGCTCGGCAAGTTCAAAGGCGATAGGGTGACCCATTTGGAAGGAGGGCGCGTAGTCCATCTCTTTAATTTGTTTGCTGACCGCTTCGCTGATTTCTTTGCGACCATGGCCTGCGTTACAACACCATAAACCGGCGGTAGCATCTAATACCTTATTGCCATCAATATCCGTGTAATACATGCCTTCCGCTTTGGTGAGTAACCGCGGGTTGGCTTTGAATTGGCGGTTGGCGGTAAAAGGCATCCAGAAATGTTCAAGTGAGGGATGCTCAGTTGAAGATTGATGTGAAGCATCACTTGAGGAATTGAGCGGCAAATCGGCCATAGTGTCTACCTTGTCCTGTATTTTCAGGTCTTGTTTTAGGGTGGCTAATATTTGCTATGCTATGTTAGAAATAATGAACATGGAAGAGCTGTGTGCAGTTATTTGTGGCAAAAAAGCTATTTTTGTAAAAAATATTGAATTTTATTGCTCAAACAGCGTAATCTGAAGCTCGGATTACGACTGTGATGATGTGTAGCATTTGCGCTAATGTCGTCACTGAACACTATTTCTTGTCGATGAACGATAAACCACACCTATGCGAACTATTAAGAGGTCATCATGAGCACACCGAAGAAACGCAGCGAATGGGAAAGTCTTGCTGCCAGCCTGTCTATTAATGGGAAGGCGTTTATCAATGGCGAATACCAAGATGCCGTTTCGGGTAACACCTTTGATTGTATTAGCCCTATCGATGGCCGCTTACTGGTAAAAGTGGCGAGTTGCGATCTGGCGGACGCTAATCTTGCGGTTGCCAATGGCCGCAGCGTATTTGAGTCTGGTGTTTGGTCACAGCAGTCTCCGGTAAAGCGCAAACAAGTGATGATACGTTTCGCCGAATTACTCGAAGAAAATGCCAATGAACTCGCATTGTTAGAAACCCTCGACATGGGTAAACCCATTCGTTTCTCTAAAGCTGTGGATGTGGCGGGCGCCGCCCGTGCGATTCGCTGGTCTGGCGAGGCGATTGATAAAATTTACGATGAACTCGCACCAACCGCTCACAATGAAATAGGCATGATCACCCGTGAACCTGTCGGTGTTGTCGCTGCGATTGTGCCGTGGAACTTCCCCATGCTGATGGCGTGTTGGAAGCTCGGGCCTGCACTTGCCACGGGTAACAGTGTGGTATTAAAACCCTCTGAAAAGTCACCCTTAACGGCTATCCGTATGGCGCAACTGGCTATCGAAGCTGGGATCCCACAAGGCGTATTAAACGTGTTGCCAGGATTTGGTCATACTGTAGGTAAAGCCTTAGCATTGCATATGGATGTGGATACGCTGGTATTCACAGGTTCCACCAAAATCGCAAAACAATTAATGATTTACGCTGGCGAGTCGAACATGAAACGCGTGTGGTTAGAGGCCGGAGGCAAGAGCCCCAATATCGTCTTTAATGACGCACCAGATCTGCAAGCCGCTGCTGTTGCTGCCGCCGAAGCCATTGCCTTTAACCAAGGTGAAGTTTGCACCGCAGGTTCGCGTTTGCTGGTGGAATCCGGGGTGAAAGATGAGCTTATCGCGCTTATCGCAGAGGAGTTAGCCTCATGGCATCCGGGTCATCCACTCGACCCTGCCACTGTGAGCGGCGCCGTTGTTGATAAACAACAGTTAGACACAGTACTCAGTTACATCAAAGCGGGTAAAGATGAAGGTGCGACCTTAGTCCACGGTGGCAGCCAAGTCATGGCTGATACGGGCGGTGTATATGTGCAGCCAACGGTATTTTCTAACGTAAACAATCAGATGAAAATTGCCAGTGAAGAGATCTTTGGCCCAGTGTTATCTGTTATTGAATTTAATGGCATGGAAGAAGCGATATCAATCGCCAACGATACTATTTACGGTTTAGCCGCTGGCGTGTGGACATCGAATATTAGCAAGGCCCATAAAACCGCCAAAGCCCTGCGCGCTGGCATGGTGTGGATCAACCATTACGATGGCGGCGATATGACAGCGCCGTTCGGTGGCTATAAACAGTCAGGTAATGGCCGAGATAAATCTCTGCACTCCTTCGACAAATACACAGAACTGAAAGCGACTTGGATCGTGCTATAAGCGTTCTGTTTTTATAGCCGCTCTTTTTTGTCTATATAAAAGAAGGGGCCACTTTCGCTCAATACTAAAACCTCTTTTCATATTACATGGAAAGAGGTTTTTTATTTTTTGGAGCTCAAGCCGTACCCATTTTTCTAAGCCAGATTTTACTTGTAAAATCTGTATCTTCTGCTGTAGATAAAATATTGCATTCTTGATTCGTAATCATGTTACTCACTCATACCCGATAGAATATTGACTTTAAACACACCCATTAATATCTCAATTTACTTCCATTCTTATCAGCTTCATAAATATCGTAAGTTATCGCTTATAAATTTGTGGCTTTCAAACATTACCATTAATGCATTTAGTCATAGTGTGAAAAGGGTTGTAAGTTATTTATGATATTATAGGGTGCTTAGAGCATTGAATAAGAAGGCAAGTACGCACAATGTAGAAGAGTTTGGGGAAATCGTCAGTAAAGCTCTCGATAGTTACAAATCCGATTTTATGGAACTTGTTAGGGAATATGCGATTTCTTGTAAAAATCAAGGTGAGGCATATTGCGATTTTTTTGTCGATATAGCCTCTATGATGAATGGCGCATGGTTTTTAACCGCAGTATGTGAATTTGAGTATGTTTATGAATTTAAAGCATTTAATTGGTCTCAATTATTGAATTCTGATATAGGCAATATGCCAGAAGATGATTTGTTCTCCCTACAAAATAAGCTATATGAAATCGGTTATATTTGGTTGGTGGAGCAATTAATTTCCTCTAAAAAAGAAATAAAATGTATCGAAATTAGGTTGTTTCATAATGGCAGCAATGAATACCAATCTTTGGCATAATCAGCTTCTAACAGATCTAAACGACATCAGTCACTGGGCTCATTGGATAGAATTTTTTGTGTGTGGTTATGTCATACCGTTGGTAGTATTTATCTCTAGGGCAAGTATGAAGAACTTTATTAGCAAAGATCTAGATATTGAAGAGTTTAAAAAAAGATTCGATAACACCAGAGAAAGTTTTATAAATTCTCTAAATACAGCAAGTAAAGGTTATCGAAATGTAAGGTTCTTCGCTTGTGATGAAAGTGGAGTCCCCATTAAATGGGTATGGGATGATGAAACGTTCACACATACTTGGGAAGAGGGTACTCTTGAAGACGCTATTCAGTTTGCCCGTCACATGATAAATAGTGGAATGTATTTTGCGTTTATGGGTTGTTTGTCTGGTTCCAGTGACCTTGATATTTGGCTGACCACCTTTGAAAACCCCATAAAGAAACCTACATGGCCAAGTGGTAAAGAACCCAAATTTGAGATTATCCATGAAGTGTTAACTCGTTAGGGCTTTGTTTACCGATCTAAATTAGGAAACAAAGCCTCGTTATGACTGCATATTTTATCTCAACGTAAGAGCATTCACCTGTAAATACGTGATTTTAGCGTGCAACTGCTGTAGCCTCGTGGGAGTTTATTGTTTCTTGTTCTGATCTTTTAGGATGCAACCTTAGAGCTTTGCCATCTAAGGTTGTTGGTTATTTTCCCCGTGACTTTTGCTGAGCCTATCGCTCGTCAGCAAAGCGTTCACTCATTAGATAGGGTGTTATGTGAATGCACTTCAAAACCTAATTAGGCCGTTCAATTTCGTCAAACTAGCTGTGCTGGCATTGCTAAGTTTTTTGGCTGGCTGTTCTTCAATGCAGACGGGTGAAAATGGTAACTGGGTGGGATTCACTGAATCGGGTCAGGCTTCCTTTTATGGGGATAAACATCAAAATAAGCAGACGGCCAGCGGTGAGTTTTACAAACATAAATTAAAGACGGCAGCGCATAAAAAGTTACCCTTTGGTTCGAGCGTTAAGGTCACCAATGTTGATAATGGCAAAAGTGTGATTGTAAAAATCAATGATAGAGGGCCTTTTGTGCGTGGCCGCATTATTGATCTGTCTAAATCGGCGTTCAGTAGCATAGGCAACACTTCCTCTGGTTTGATTGACGTGAAAATTGAAGTGATTAAGTAGCGGCTATTTCGAAAGCAGCTGTCTAGAAAAGGACTGTTGCGAAAAGGGCTATCTCGAACACGGCCATATCGAAAAGATCGTTTTGAAAGCCGCATCTTAAAAATGAGCAGTTTGAAAGCACTATCTTCAAAACTCGGTTTCGACGCAAGCTAATGATTGAGTGCATGAAATCGAGTCGACGCTTTTAAATAAAATCCCAAAGCAGACAATTTGTTAAGCCGATATTTGGGCTTTACGGCATTTGGTGAGAGACTAGCGGCAGACTTGGATAACAGTAAAAGGACCCGCTATGGAATACCCACTTGTTAGTACGCAGTGGCTCGAAGCACACCTCACCGATCCCCATTTAGTCTTGCTCGATGCCAGTATGGAAACCGTTATTGGTAAAGAACCCCTAGTTTACGATGAGCCTATTTGTATTCCGCGCTCACGTCGATTCGACTTGGAAAATGTGTTTTGCGATAACACTTCAACTCAAATCCATGCCTTGCCGACATTTGAGCAGTTCAGCCAAGGGATAGCGCAACTTGGGATTGAGGCCGACAGTGTTATCGTTATCTATGATAATCAAGGTATTTATTCATCTCCACGGGCGTGGTGGACCTTTAAAGTCATGGGTTTTAATCGAGTCTATGTGCTCGATGGTGGCTTGCCTCAGTGGATTGAAGAAGACCGCATTACCTCATCGCGTTATCAAGCCGAAGGTGTAGATTACGGCCCGACGGATGTCGATACTTTAGTTGATGTGCTGCAATACCACCCCGAGCGTGTGATGGATGCCGAGGCCGTGTTATCACGTATCGAAGATGCCGAAACCGCGATTGTCGATGCCCGTGGTGCGCCACGCTTTTTAGGCCAAGTGAGTGAGCCGCGCCCCGGTGTGCGCTCAGGACATATTCCTCGCTCGGTGAACTTACCCTTCGCTCAAGTGCTCGATGGCAATAAAATCAAAACGGCCAGTGAGTTAGAGGCGATTTATCAAGGGTTAGCAGCGGATAAGCCCGCACGGATATTTAGCTGTGGCTCTGGGATTACGGCGTGCATTTTGATCTTGGCTTCGGTTGCGGCAGGGCATACACATCCCATCCTCTATGATGGCTCGTGGGCGGATTGGGGCAGTCGTACCGATTTGCCGATTGAGTGCTAATTGGGTAGTTATTGATTGAGTCAGTACAGTTTTGAGCATTATGTCTTTGCAGTGTGGTAACCCCTGCGTTGTTTGGCTAAATCACCAAGGAGGATCCCTTGATAGGCAGATTGATTGATAAGTTAGTTTTTGGGTTGATTCTTGTGATTGCCTTGCAGTTGCCGCAACTGGCTGATCATTATCAGCAATTTCTCGCTGGACTCTATGCATCAACCCAATGGCAGGTAGAAGGCTACGAGGCAACGGCTAAGGAATATCATTATGCCGATGCTGAGGCCATGATTGCCCGTCACCAGCAAAATGAAGAGCCTAGCGTGCGTGCCGACGCCGAGCAAAAGGTACAGACAATCGAGCTTTATAAAGAGTTAACAGAGGGCGTGGCTGTGTTTAACACGGGCAATTTGTTTGAGAAAACTGCTTATATGTTTAATCCCGTTCGCTTTGATTATCTGGAGAAAACCGTCAGTAACTTTAAGCCAGGAATACCTTTAACCACCAGTGGGATTGGTTTTGGCGTTGTGGTGGCGTTAGTCGTGCATTATCTCGGGTCTATCCCTTTTATCCTGTGGGCAAGGCGTAGAAAGCGGCAGAGATTAGCGAGAGCAAATTAGCTTTTAAAAAGCCGTTATGGTTCTCAGACCGAGGCTATCTCTTAGGCGAGGCTTAGCGTTGTTGCAGCCTTAATAGTAAAGAATGACTTGCAGTTGAATGACTCGTATCTAAATGACGAGTGGTTAAATGGCTCGTGCTTATAACAATAATGCCCATCGGATTGTTTATCCGATGGGCATCATGCGTTAGAGCTTAAAACCAGCCCTTAAGACCAGCCTTTAACATCTTTTCTTGAAAAAGTGCTTTAAATAAGCTTTTAAAACAAGTCTTTAAATCTGTGATACAGCATGCCAGCCGCGAGCATAGGTGAGCGGAATGTCGGGCCGCCGGGGAAGGTCATGTGTTTGATTTTAGCGAACACATCGAAGTGTCCCGCCTGTTGGCAAATAGCCTCGGCCAGTAGTTTTGCCGCCATGTGAGTGGCATTCACCCCATGTCCTGCATAGGCTTGGGCGTAGAAAATATTATTTGCATCGGGCACGCGACCAATTTGTGGCATACGGTTAGCCCCGATACCTATCATGCCGCCCCATTCATAATCGATACGCACGCCTTTTAACTGTGGAAAAACCTTCTCCAGATTCGGTCTCAGTGCTGCTTCAATATCCTTGGGATCTTTACCCGAATAAGTACAAAGGCCACCAAACAGCAGTCGACGATCTGCGGATAAGTGAAAGTAATCTAAGGCAATTCGCATATCGGCGAAGGCCATATTCTGCGGGATAATGCTTGCGCATTGGGCCTCAGTTAAGGGCTCTGTCGCCAATAAATAACTGCCAGCGGGCAACACTTTGCCCCCAACAAAACTGTTAAGTTTGTGGCCAATATAGGCATTGCCAGCCAGAACTAAGTATTGGCAAGTGACTTCGCCCTTGGCGGTCATGACCTTAGGTTTAGCGCCTTGAATGATTTTTTCGGCGGCGCTGTATTCAAACAACTGCACGCCCAGATTACGGGCGACGCGTGCCTCACCCAGAGCAAGATTCAGCGGGTGTAAATGGCCGCTGCCCATATCGACCAGCGCACCTTGATAAAAATCTGAGCCTATGACTTCACCTAATTGTGGCTTAGTTAACAGCTTGATTTCTTGCTGATAACCCATGGCTTTGAGTGCGCTAAATTCTTCTTCAAGCTCATCCATGTGGCGAGGTTTAACTGCCAAATCGCAATAACCCATTTGCAGATCGCAGTCGATACTGTGTTCTTGTATGCGATTTCGCACAATTTCGACGGCATCAAAGCCCATCTGTTGGATTGCTTGAACACCTTCAGTGCCAATTTCACTGTGAAATTGCGCAGGGTCATGGCCTATGCCGCGAATGAGTTCGCCGCCGTTTCGCCCTGATGCGCCCCAGCCAATACGCTTGGCTTCTAATAGAACGACACTCATGCCGCGCTGTGCGAGTTCTATGGCGGTATTGATACCGCTAAAGCCGCCGCCTACTATGCAGACATCGGCACTGATATTGCCTTCGAGTTGTGGATGCGCGTAAATTTCTTTAGCAGTATCAACATAGTATGAGTGTGGGTACTGTTCGCTGTGCACTGGAGGTTTGCTTGCCATTATGGCTCCAAAAAATTGTTTTTATTGTAAATTGGACTTGTCTCAGTATACTCATCACACTTTTAACATGACGCAAAAAAGTGTTCGTTTTATTTAACACGCTTTTTATGTAGAATACAATGAAAGCAGTAAAACACGCGCTTTTTGGGCGAAAATGCGTTCTGGATGGTGTTTATCCTGAACAACCTGTTCGTCATCTATCGGGGTTGACCCGAGCCTTCAGGGGGATGTGAAATTTGGATATTGGAGCCAGCCTCAAAACTGTTCGAAAAATGAAAGGCTTATCTCAACGAGAATTGGCCAAACGTGCTGGTGTGACTAACAGTACGATTTCAATGATCGAGAAAAACAGTGTTAGCCCGTCAGTCAGCTCTCTAAAAAAAGTGCTGTCGGGTATCCCGATGTCTTTAGTGGATTTTTTCTCCATTGAAGCCTCTGCGGATAGTGAGCAAAAGGTCGTCTATCGATCCAATGAATTACTGGATATCGGCACTGGACCACTTGAATTTAAACTGATCGGCCGTGATTATCCGAATCGCGCTATGTCAGTGATGAGTGAAATATATCCGCCCGGTTCAGATACGGGTGAAGAAATGCTGAAGCACGAAGGTGAAGAGGCAGCCATGGTGATCGAAGGTAAATTCGAGCTCACTGTGGGTGATGAAGTGTATATTTTGGAAGCGGGTGACAGTTACTACTTTAACAGTGAAGTGCCCCATAGATTCCGCAATCCCTTTGATGAACCTTGCCGACTGGTGAGTGCGACTACGCCTGCGAACTTCTAGTTAAGTCATCAACTTACCCTATTATTCAACATATTAGGCCACTTATTCGCTAGAAGTGAGTGGCGTAATACTGTTATTCAACACAACTGCGGATTTATACCAATCACATTAAATATCTAATCAGTTCAGAGCCTCACAGGCATTTCAATCCAAGGCGCATTGACGCAGAAATGGTCATTCCCTTTTAAGTCAATGCAACACTGGAGTGGGATGCCTGTGAGGCTCCCGAAGGGCGGGTTTCAACGCACTTTATACTGCGTTTAAGGCTTTCGACAGAGCACCACTATGCCTTCAAGCCTTCGCCTTGTCTAAAGCGCGTTGAACTCCCGCTGAATGAACAGATATTTAATACGATTGGTATTACCTCCTTTCTAATCCTGTCATATTTGTTATATATCCTCTTCTTTGTGTAAATAATATTGGTTCAAATTTAGCTCGAATACGGTTTAATTTACGCAGCTAAAAGTGTGCTTTTTGTCAGCTGAAGCACTGTTTTATTCACATGAAATAACATTGAATAACCACAATATAGGTTTAACTACATGTTATTTATGCTTATTAAACACAAGTGGATTAAATAACCTTTAACAAGTGCTTAACCTCTTGCCTAGTGTGAAATTTCGGTGTACTGTGTGAAAAAATGAACATTTAAAGACGAAGTGTTCGTTATGCTAGTAAAACGAATTCTAAAGGTGAGATATGTCAGCCGATTTGCCCCTCATAGGTGTTATTGCTTGTAATCAACAACTGGGTTCACATCCCTTTAATATTGTTGGTGAAAAATACCTTTTAGGTGTCGTGAATGGCGCGAAAGGCTGGCCGCTAGTGATCCCATCGTTAGGCGGCGATTTACCGATAGACGCGATTTTAGAACGTCTTGACGGTATTTTGTTTACTGGCTCTCCTTCTAATGTAGAACCCCATCTTTATGCAGGCCAACCGAGCGAGCTTGGTACACACCATGATCCTAAACGTGATGCGACGACTTTGCCGCTGATCCACGCTGCTATCGCTGCTGGGGTACCTGTATTAGGTATTTGTCGCGGTTTTCAAGAAATGAATGTGGCCTTTGGTGGCAGTTTGCGCCAGAAGTTATATGAGGTGGGTGGCTTTATTGAACATAGAGAAGATAAAACCGCATCCTTAGATGTGCAATATGGGGCTTCTCACAGTATTACTGTTGAGCCCGGGGGGCTTATTTACGAGGCCTGGGGCCGTAACTCAGCAGAGGTCAACTCTGTGCATACTCAAGGCGTGGAGCGTCTGGGTGTTGGGTTGCGGCCAGAAGCTTATGCTCCAGATGGGTTAGTGGAGGCTTTCTCCGTAATAGGTACTAAAGAATTTGCCCTCGGAGTGCAATGGCATCCAGAGTGGAAGGTGAGCGAAAATCCGTTTTACCTCTCCCTTTTCAATGCCTTCGGTGATGCATGCCGACGTAGGGCTACAACTCGAGTGAAATAATAATGAATAAGCTAATCGCTTTTTTAAAAGAACGAAAAATCACAGAAGTCGAATGTGTTATCAGTGACATGACTGGCATCGCCCGCGGCAAGATTGCACCAGTCGATAAGTTTCTCGATGAAAAAGGCATGCGTTTGCCCGAAAGCGTGCTGTTACAAACCGTCACCGGCGATTTTGTGAATGAAGATGTTTACTACAGCTTGCTCGATGCAGCCGACATCGATTTTGTCTGTGTTCCCGATGAAAACGCTGTTTTTATGTTGCCTTGGACCATCGAAGCCACGGCGCAGGTGATTCACGATTGCTACGACAGAATGGGTAATCCGATTGAGCTGTCACCACGTAACGTATTGAAAAAAGTCTTGTCTCTCTATGACGAACAGGGCTGGGAACCGGTTATCGCTCCTGAAATGGAGTTCTATTTGACCCGTCGTAGTGACGACCACGATTTACCCTTAAAGCCGCCTATTGGCCGTTCAGGTCGCCCCGAAGCGGGCCGCCAGTCTTTCTCTATCGATGCTGCCAACGAATACGATCCTATGTTTGAAGACATGTACGATTGGTGTGAGCTTCAAGGTTTAGATATCGATACCTTAATCCATGAAGATGGCCCAGCGCAGATGGAGATTAACTTCAGCCACGGCAATCCATTGTCCCTTGCTGATCAAGTGTTTATCTTTAAACGCACCTTGCGCGAAGCGGCACTGAAGCACGATGTTTGCGCTACCTTTATGGCTAAACCTGTGACTGACGAACCTGGTAGTGCAATGCACATTCACCAGAGTGTGATCAATAAAGAGACGGGCAAAAATATTTTCACCAATGAAGATGGCACTAAGAGCCAGTTATTCTTGGGATATATTGCCGGTCTTCAAAAATTCATCCCTGAGTTGCTGCCGCTGATGGCGCCCAATGCAAACTCTTTCCGTCGTTTCCTACCCGGTACTTCGGCGCCAGTGAACTTAGAGTGGGGCGATGAAAACCGCACCTGTGGATTACGTATTCCCGAGTCTTCGCCACAAAACCGTCGTATCGAAAACCGGATTCCCGGCGCCGATGCAAACTGTTATTTGGCCATTGCCGCGAGCTTATTGTGTGGTTATATCGGTATGGTTGAGGAGCTAAAACCTTCTACGCCAGTGCAAGGTAAAGCCAACGAAAGCCGCAGTAACAACACCCATTGTTTGCCTTTAACCTTAGAAGAAGCGTTAGCGGCGATGGAAGAAAGTGATGCCTGTAAGGAGTATTTAGGTGAAGCCTTCACCACAGGTTTTGTGGCGGTGAAACAGGCCGAACTTGAAAACTTCCGCCGTGTGGTCAGTTCATGGGAACGTGAATTCCTACTGCTCACAGTGTAATGTTTTTGGATTAAGTGCACTAGCTGTGTTACCGCGTTAACCCAGACAAATCTGAGGTTAGCGTCGGTAACAACAAGATGGTGATTTGCACTGTTTTAGTGAGATTGCACCCAACCGGTGCAACTCACTTGTTAAATAATCTGATGGTTTTTAATGGCTTGTTGATTAAAGTGATTATTCAATTCAGATGCGTGTCCGCTAGAGAAGTGAAATATGCCTAACTGTTTTAAGTCGCTCGTTTGATAGAGTCACTAACTAATTGTTAGTCATATTTAAAATGTGTTTTATCTTAGTGGTTTTTGCGATTACTTAGGGACTTGAGGCATTTGCCTTAATGTTGCAATATGTACAAGCAGTGTCATATCTAGTCTAATTTTTTGAGTGTTAATGCAATACCGATGCCTCGAAAATTTGGCACGAAACCTGATACTTAACAAATTGCAGCAAGATATAAAGCTGGCATGGAACTCATGCCGTAGAGACTGCCGATGCGGTTTGTAAGGTGTAGCATTGGTCGAAAATAACAACAATATCCGGATAGCCCGGTGACACAATGTCAGAATTTGCTTAAGCAATTCTGCTACCCGAGAAAGGAGAAAGCATGAAGCTATTTAATAAGATGACCACTCTAGCTCTGGTCACTGCGAGCGTATTAGCGAGCGCAGCGGCCCAAGCGGAAGAAGTGGTTCGCGTGTATAACTGGTCAGATTATATCGCGGAAGATACCTTAGAAAACTTCAAGAAAGAAACGGGCATTCGGGTTATTTACGATGTGTTCGATAGTAACGAAGTGCTTGAGGCTAAATTACTGTCTGGTCGTAGTGGCTACGATATCGTTGTCCCTTCTAACCATTTTCTCGCTAAGCAAATCAAAGCGGGTGCTTTCAAACCTTTAGACCGCGCTAAGCTACCTAACTTCAAAAATTTAAATCCTGCCCTGATGAAGCTACTTGAGAAAGCCGATCCGGGTAACCAGTATGCCGTGCCTTATTTATGGGGAACCAATGGTATTGGTTACAACATCGATAAAGTGAAAGCGGCTGTGGGTGAAGATGCGCCATTTAACTCAATGGAACTGATCTTCAATCCTAAATATGCTGAAAAAATCTCTAAGTGTGGCTTTGCTATGCTGGACTCTGCCGACGATATGGTGCCTCAAGCACTGATTTATTTAGGTTTAGATCCCAACAGTTCCAACCCAAGCGATTATGAAAAAGCCGGTGAGTTACTGGAAAAAATCCGTCCTTACGTGACCTATTTCCACTCATCTCGCTATATTTCTGATTTAGCAAACGGTGATATTTGTGTGGCCTTTGGTTTCTCTGGTGACGTATTCCAAGCTAAAGCACGTGCTGAAGAGGCGGGTAATGGCAATAAGATTGGTTACTCGATTCCAAAAGAAGGCGCCAACCTGTGGTTTGATATGTTAGCTATCCCAGCGGATTCGACTAACGCAGATAATGCACTGACGCTGATTAACTATTTTCTCCGTCCAGAAGTCATAGCGCCAATCTCTAACTATGTGGCCTATGCTAACCCGAACGATCCTGCCCAACCTCTGGTTGATGAGGCTATCCGCACCGATCCCGCGATTTATCCACCACAAGAAGTGTTAGATAAACTTTATATTGGTGAAATCCGTCCTTTGAAAATCCAACGCGTATTAACCCGTGTTTGGACCAAAGTGAAGTCAGGACAATAGTCGATAAGGGGCAAGCCTAGCTTGCCCCTAACTTGGCAGACTTGCTATGTCCAATCCTATGCATAGTTCATCCACGTATAGGATTTGACACAGTTTGGTTAACCTCTTTTCATTCATTAATCGTGTTGAACCCAGAGTTTGAGCGTATTGACGCATCATTTTCGGGTGGAGAAGTACTATGGCAATCACCTCGGGCGTCACCAATAAACCGACAACAAAGACGCAAGAAAAAGTACTGCTCAGAATTGAGCGGGTAAGCAAGTTATTCGATGACGTGCGGGCTGTCGACGACGTGTCATTAACCATCAATAAAGGCGAAATCTTTGCCTTACTCGGCGGCTCAGGCTCGGGTAAGTCGACGTTATTGCGCATGTTAGCGGGATTTGAAAAGCCCACCTCTGGCCGTATTTTCCTCGATGGCGAAGACATTACCGATTTACCGCCATACGAACGTCCGATCAATATGATGTTCCAATCCTACGCTCTGTTTCCCCACATGACAGTGGCGCAAAACATTGCCTTTGGTTTGAAACAAGACAAGTTACCTAAGGCCGAAATTGAGCAGCGCGTACAAGATATGCTCAAGCTAGTACACATGGAGCAATACGGTAAACGTAAGCCGCATCAGTTATCCGGTGGTCAACGTCAGCGTGTAGCCTTGGCTCGTTCACTGGCAAAGCGGCCGAAATTATTACTGCTCGATGAGCCTATGGGCGCATTGGACAAAAAACTGCGTACTCAGATGCAACTTGAAGTGGTTGAAATTCTTGAGCGTGTTGGTGTGACCTGCGTGATGGTGACCCACGATCAAGAAGAAGCCATGACAATGGCGGGACGCATTTCCATTATGAGCGACGGTTGGATTGCCCAAACTGGCTCACCCATGGATATTTACGAAAGCCCAAACAGCCGCATGATTGCCGAGTTTATCGGCACTGTGAACTTGTTTGGTGGCGCGATTGAAGTGGACGAAGTCGACCATTTGATCATTAAACCTAATGAGTTGGCTCAATCTTTCTATGTCGGTTACGGGGTGTCGACCAACGTAGAAGACAAAAATGTGTGGCTCGCTGTGCGTCCTGAAAAGACTATTATTAGCCGTGAACAGCCTGAAGGGCAGTACAACTGGGCGAAAGGAATCGTACACGATATCGCATATTTAGGCGGTATTTCAGTGTATTACATTCGTTTAGAGAATGGTCAAATCGTCCAGTGCAGTATGACTAACCGTGAGCGCCGCGCCGATCATGCCACATGGGATGACGAAGTATTTATCAGTTGGGAGGACACCAGTGGCGTGGTGTTGAGATCATGAAGATACCGACTAAATTAAAGTTTCTCAAAGGCCGTTTTTGGACCATAGGCATACCTTACACTTGGCTGCTGCTGTTCTTTGCCTTGCCATTTGCGATTGTCCTTAAACTGAGTTTTTCGACGGCGGCGATTGCAATTCCTCCCTATGAGGCTACGTTCCAATATAGCGACGATGTGTTAAATATCTTCCTGCATTTGGGTAATTACTTGATGTTGCTTGATGATTCGCTGTATTACACTGCGTATCTCAGCTCATTGAAAATGGCGTTAATTTCGACCATCGGCTGTTTGATTATTGGCTATCCAATGGCTTATGCGATTGCCCGTGCGCCAGCGCGGTTGCAAACCGTATTGCTGCTATTAGTCATGTTGCCTTCTTGGACCTCATTTTTAATCCGGGTTTATGCGTGGATGGGGATTTTAAGTAACACTGGGATCATCAACCATTCACTCATGTGGTTGGGAATCATCTCTGAGCCGTTACAAATCCTCAATACCAATATTGCCGTGTATATCGGCATTATCTATGCGTATTTACCTTTTATGATTTTGCCTTTGTACGCCACCTTAGTGAAACTCGATATGAGTTTGATTGAAGCCGCGTCTGACTTAGGTTCAAGCCGTTTAAATACCTTCTGGAAAATCACTTTCCCGCTGTCAAAAAGCGGTGTGATTGCTGGCTCTATGTTGGTGTTTATTCCTGCCGTGGGTGAGTTTGTGATCCCTGAACTACTCGGTGGTCCAGATTCATTAATGATAGGTCGAGTCTTATGGCAAGAATTCTTCAATAACCGCGACTGGCCTGTGGCTTCGTCACTGGCGATTGTGATGTTGGGCTTATTGATTATTCCTATTACCTTATTCCATCGCTATCAGGCGCGTAGTTTGGAGAAAGACCTATGAAAAAGTTAAGTTTTTCTTCAGCGATGTTGTGGTTTGGCTTGTTCTTCCTGTATGCACCTATGTTAGTGCTGGTGATTTACTCCTTTAACGACTCTAAATTAGTGACGGTATGGGGCGGATTTTCACCTAAATGGTATGGCGAGTTATTTCAAGACCAACAGATTTTAGATGCGGTGTGGACCAGTCTACGGATTGCCTTTTATAGCTCAACCATGGCGGTGATTATTGGCACTATGGCGGCTTTTGTGATGACGCGATTTAAGCGCTCATGGGCGAAGCTGACATTATCGAACATGATCACAGCACCACTGGTTATGCCTGAGGTGATCACAGGTCTGTCTTTGCTACTGCTATTTGTGCACATGGCCGACTTGTTTGGTTGGCCTAAAGAGCGCGGCATGTTGACAGTGTGGATTGCGCATTCGACCTTCTGCGCCGCCTATGTGGCTGTGGTTGTGTCGTCAAGATTGCGCGAGCTGGACATGTCTATCGAAGAAGCGGCAATGGACTTAGGGGCAACACCGCTGAAGACTTTCTTCCTCATCACAGTGCCTATGATTTCGCCGGCGCTGGTGGCGGGTTGGTTGTTGTCATTCAGCTTGTCATTAGACGATTTAGTGATCGCAAGCTTTGCCTCTGGCCCAGGAGCAACTACGCTGCCTATGGTGGTGTTTTCCTCGGTACGTTTAGGGGTTTCGCCTAAGATCAACGCCTTAGCGACGCTAATCATTCTGTGTGTTTCGTTAATCGCCTTCTTGTCTTGGTATATGGCAAGGCGGGCAGAGAAACGCGACCGCACACCGATGAACTAGTTAGCTTAATCTTGAGGTGGCTTTGGTATCGCCAAAGCCACCCTTGTTAATTGTCACCGCTTCCATCATCCGCTTTGCTTTGCAGGCCAGTTCTGCGACTCGACACCATTAATATGACATCGCTTAGCTTAAGTAGTATGACATCATTGAGCTTAAGATTATCGCGTGTTTGAAATATCAAACAAAATGTAAATTATTGCACTTTTCTGGCTAGTGTTTCGTTTTCTGAAGGTGTAGGATGTGATGGCTGTTTAAAATAATGAACATTAGAATTCAAGGGAACAACATGTCTGCCATACCCCACACTGGATCATATTATGCGGCATCGGCCAACGATAAGGTTGAACGTCCGCGTCTACAGGAATCGATTGAAGCCGATGTTTGTGTGATTGGCGCAGGTTATACAGGCCTTTCTGCCGCGCTGCATTTATTAGAATCTGGCTTTAGTGTGGTGGTGTTAGAAGCCGCTCGCATTGGCTGGGGCGCCTCGGGCCGTAATGGCGGACAAATCGTCAATAGTTTTAGCCGTGACATTGATACCATTGAAAAAACAGTCGGCAAAGAACAAGGTAAACTCTTTGGCCAAATGGCCTTTGAGGGCGGAAAAATCATTCGCGATCGGATTGCTAAGTACAACATTCAATGCGATCTCAAAGATGGCGGCGTGTTTGCTGCGATGAACGAAAAGCAAATGGGTCATCTGCGCCATCAAAAGCAACTGTGGGAAAGCCACGGTCATGTTAATCAGCTTGAACTCCTCGATGCCAAAGGCATTCGCGGTGTAGTAAATACTGAGCGCTATGTCGGTGGTCTGCTTGATAAAAGCGGCGGCCATATTCACCCGCTTAACTTAGCTCTTGGCGAAGCGCGCGCGGTCGAATCCCTCGGCGGCAAGATTTATGAAGACTCAGCAGTGCTGAGTGTCGATGAAGGCGATAGCCCAGTTGTGCATACGGCGCAGGGCAGTGTTAAAGCCAAGTTTGTGGTCGTGGCGGGTAATGCTTATTTAGGCAAGTTATTACCAGAACTGCAGGCGAAATCTATGCCCTGCGGCACGCAAGTGATCACCACTGAGCCCTTGAGTGACGATCTAGCGGCGAGCTTATTACCGCAGGATTACTGCGTCGAAGACTGTAACTATCTGCTCGATTATTTCCGCCTGTCTGGCGACAAGCGGATGATTTACGGCGGCGGCGTGGTTTATGGCGCCCGCGATCCGGCAGATATCAAGTCGATCATTATTCCGAACATGCTCAAAACCTTCCCGCAATTAAAAGATGTGAAGATTGATTATGCCTGGACAGGTAACTTCCTACTGACGCTATCGCGTCTGCCACAGGTCGGTCGTATCGGTAAGAACATCTATTATTCACAGGGTTGCAGTGGCCACGGTGTCACTTATACCCATCTGGCGGGCAAGTTACTGGCCGAAATGCTCAATGGTCAAGCCACGCGCTTCGATGCCTTTGCCGCATTGCCACATTATCCCTTCCCCGGTGGTCACGCACTTCGCGTCCCTTTTAGTGCTATCGGAGCTTGGTATTACACTTTGAGAGACAAATTAGGTATCTAGTCTGTTTCATTTATTTTCATTCGAGGCAAGTGATTGCCTCACTAATGCGAGGACGTCCTTGTGTTGCTAAAAGATCCGAGTTTGCTGCGTCAACAATGTTATATCAATGGCCTGTGGTGTGATGCCGAGTCGAAAGAGACTGTGGCCATCGCCAATCCTGCTACGGGCGCTGTGATTGCAAGCGTCCCTGTAATGGGGCAAGTCGAAACCCATGCTGCGATTAAAGCGGCGGAAGCGGCGCTGCCAGCTTGGCGAGCACTCACAGCCAAAGAGCGCGGCGCTAAATTAAGACGCTGGTTTGAGTTACTCAATGAAAACAGTGATGACCTCGCGTTATTGATGACCACAGAACAGGGCAAACCGCTGGCGGAAGCCAAGGGTGAAGTGACCTACGCAGCGTCCTTTATCGAGTGGTTTGCCGAAGAGGCGAAACGTATCTATGGCGATACCATTCCCGGGCATCAAGGGGATAAACGTTTGATGGTGATTAAGCAGCCCGTTGGCGTAACGGCGGCGATTACGCCGTGGAACTTCCCTGCGGCGATGATCACTCGCAAAGCGGCTCCGGCTCTCGCTGCGGGTTGTACTATGGTGGTTAAGCCTGCGCCGCAAACGCCGTTTACCGCATTAGCCTTGGCCGAACTTGCCGAGCGTGCGGGCATTCCGGCAGGGGTGTTTAGCGTAGTGACGGGCGATGCCGTCGCGATTGGTAATGAAATGTGCAGCAATCCGATAGTGCGTAAGCTGTCGTTCACTGGCTCGACCAATGTCGGCATTAAGCTGATGGAGCAATGTGCGCCAACTCTTAAAAAATTATCTTTAGAATTAGGCGGTAATGCGCCATTTATCGTTTTTAACGATGCCAATATCGATGCCGCTGTCGAAGGCGCCATGATTGCTAAGTACCGTAATGCCGGCCAAACCTGCGTCTGCGCTAACCGTATATATGTACAAGATGGCGTATACGATGAATTCGCCTTAAAACTCAGCACTGCTGTGGGCAAGCTCAAAGTCGGAGAGGGCATCAAGGAGGGCGTCACAACGGGCCCGCTGATCAATGCCGCCGCGGTCGAAAAAGTGCAAAGTCACCTTGTCGATGCCATTGCCAAAGGTGCATCTGTGGTCGCTGGCGGCAAAGTCCATGACCTTGGCGGTAATTTCTTCGAGCCAACCGTGCTCACTAACGTCGATAAAAGCATGCGTGTCGCCCGTGAAGAAACCTTTGGTCCACTCGCGCCGCTATTTAAATTCAGCGATGTCGACGATGTGATTAAACAGGCTAACGATACGGAATTTGGCCTCGCCGCCTATTTCTATGGCCGCGATATTTCACTGGTGTGGAAAGTCGCCGAAGCCTTGGAATACGGCATGGTTGGGGTTAACACTGGCTTGATTTCGACTGAAGTGGCTCCCTTTGGTGGGATGAAATCTTCAGGGCTTGGCCGCGAAGGTTCTAAGTTCGGCATCGAAGAATATTTAGAAATGAAGTACATCTGCATGTCCGTTTAATACGGTCCGATTTGGCGTGTGAGGAACACTAAATGACAACAACCAATGATTCATTGATGGCACGTCGCCAAGCCGCAGTTGCGGGTGGTGTCGGGCAAATTCACCCTATTTTTACCGCTCGCGCCGAAAATGCGACTGTGTGGGATGTGGAAGGTCGCGAGTTTATTGACTTTGCGGGCGGCATTGCCGTGCTTAATACCGGCCATCTTCACCCTAAAGTGAAGGCGGCGGTTGCGGCTCAGCTGGATAATTTCTCCCACACTTGTTTTATGGTGCTCGGTTACGAGAGCTATATCCAAGTGTGTGAAAAGCTCAATCAATTGGTGCCAGGGGATTTTGCCAAGAAGACGGCATTATTCACCAGTGGCTCAGAAGCAGTTGAAAACGCAGTTAAAGTAGCGCGTGCCTTTACTAAACGTGCTGGCGTGATTGCGTTTACGTCTGGCTACCATGGTCGCACTATCGCAGCCTTAGCACTGACCGGTAAAGTCGCGCCTTACAGTAAAGGTATGGGGCTGATGTCGGCGAATGTGTTCCGCGCCGAGTTCCCGTGCGAGATGCACGGCGTGTCCGATGATGATGCTATGGCTTCGATTGAACGTATCTTTAAAAATGATGCCGAGCCAAGTGATATTGCCGCCATTATTTTAGAGCCAGTGCAGGGCGAGGGTGGTTTCTACGCTGCATCACCTGCCTTTATGCAGCGGTTGCGCGCATTATGCGATCGTGAGGGCATTATGCTGATCGCCGATGAAGTGCAAACGGGCGCTGGTCGTACTGGTACTTTCTTTGCCATGGAGCAAATGGGCGTGAGTGCGGATATCACCACTTTTGCTAAATCTATCGCGGGTGGTTTCCCTCTTTCGGGCATTACTGGCCGCGCGCAAGTGATGGATGCCATTGGTCCGGGTGGTCTTGGCGGTACTTATGGAGGCAGCCCGTTAGCCTGCGCCGCAGCACTTGCTGTTATTGAAGTGTTTGAAGAAGAAAAGCTGTTAGACCGTGCCAATACCATAGGTGAGCGCATTAAGTCTGCATTGAATGTGATGCAAGTTGAACATGCACAAATCGCCGATGTGCGTGGTTTAGGCGCGATGATCGCCATTGAATTGATGGAAGATGGCAAACCTGCACCGCACTATTGCGCGCAAGTGTTAGCAGATGCCCGTGACCGAGGACTGATTCTTTTATCCTGCGGCACTTACGGTAATGTGCTGCGTATTTTGGTGCCATTAACCGCACCGGATGCACAAATTGATGCAGGCCTTGGTATACTCAAAGCCAGCTTCGATGCCGTACTGAAAAGCTAATATTGCTTTGATATAAAGCTGTTTTAGATGACAGTTTTACATAATAAAAAATCCCGCTGCGGCGGGATTTTTTATGGGGCAATTGTTTTGAGGATGGTTCCATTGGCAGCCATTTTGACTGTCGATGACTTTTAGAACCAGTCAGTTTACTGAATCGCTACTGTTTAATCTCCATTAGGATCTGCAGCGCTTTTTTGCGTTTATCAAGATCGTACAAGTCATTGGTGAAGATAAACTCATTCACGCCAAGTTCTTTGACGATCATTTCCAAACGATGCTTAATCGTCGCTGGGCCGCCAATGACAGATAAACCTAAGAAATTATCGACATAGGTTTCTTCTTGCGCACTCCATAAGCCATCCATCGTTTCAACCGGAGGTTTTAACCATAACTCGTGACCACGGATAAGCGCCAGTACGCGCTGTTTCGAGGTCGTGCCCAGAAATTGCGCCTCTTCATCAGTGTCGGCGGCAACGAGCGGTAAACCTAACATCACATACGGCTTATCAAGCACTTGAGAAGGTCTAAAGTCGCGGCGATAGATTTCAATCGCATCGTAGAGAAAACGTGGTGCAAAGTGGCCCGCAAACACATAGGGCAAACCGCGCTGCGCCGCTAACTGTGCGCTAAAGAGACTCGAACCCAATAACCAAATCGGCACATTAGTGCCTTCTCCAGGAATCGCTCGCACCGCATGGCGACCATTGTAAGGGCCGAGTAAGGTTTGTAATTCACTGACTTCTTCAGGGAATTGTTCGGCGCGACTGGTATCGCGGTTCAGTGCTCGGCTGGTAACTTGATCGCTGCCCGGTGCGCGTCCCAGTCCTAAATCGATGCGACCAGGATAGAGACTTTCAAGGGTACCGAACTGTTCGGCGACCACTAATGGCGCATGGTTTGGCAGCATAATGCCACCCGCGCCGACGCGAATACGCTGCGTATTGCCAGCAATATAACCAATTAATACTGAGGTCGCCGCGCTGGCGATACCGGGCATATTGTGGTGTTCGGCAAACCAAAAACGATTAAAACCGAGTCTGTCGGCTTCCTTGGCATACTGCAAACTGTTGTGCAGCGTTTCGCCTACGGTTGAGCCTTGGCGCATGGGCGCGAGTTCCAATAGCGAGAAGGGAATATCGGCCAATATTGATGTCTGCTGTGACATAGTGTCTCCAAGTGACTGCCGTTTTTGCTAGCGAAACATGCGTCGCTAACAGTGTTAGTCGCATTGCTAGTGGCATTGTTAGGCGCATAGCGAAGAACAAGCGTTAACGGCTCAGTCTTGATGAATAAAAGGTATTCAGTGATATTGATATGGGGCTGAGTGCCGCGCTTCTCAAGCTTGAACGACTGACTCTTTTCCCCTTCGTTTTTCGTTGGTTATTTCAATTTGAGTGAGCACTTGAGCTGCGCGTTTAAACTGGATGCGTCCGGGCTCATACTTGCTTTGTAACAAATCGAGGCGGTGAAGTCATCCCAGTGTGAGGGCCGATAATGTGGAACTGAAGATCTTATTCTTAGCAACTCAGCGCTAGGCCAGTTACTGCGGGATTGGGTGATATTTGCTACAGCTCATTTGGTTATGAGTTGCAACACAAGGGTATAACTAAGTGACGTGATAAAAAACTGCCGATAGCAGGGCTATCGGCAGTTAATGTTATGCAATAAATAAATCGCTATTGTCAGTCGAGCATTATTGCTCTGCTTTTACATCCCGTAGTGATGCCGCAGCACTTTCACTAATACCATCATCAGCAGCATTGTTGTGTGAATGGTGAGTTTCAGTCAGGCGACGCATGAGCGGTAATACTGCAAGGGCGATAAAAGTACAGACCACAGCCGCGATACCTAGTTTATTGAACAGACTTGTGTATACGGGCAAGGTTTGCAGTGGGTCGACTAAATCTTTTGGCACACTGGCGAAGTTAGCGACTACACCGCCCAGATACTGTGAAATACCTGAGGCGACGAAATAGGCACCCATCATAAAACCGCCCATACGCGCAGGCACGTAGCGGGCAATCATAGCAAGACCAAGACCACTTACTAGTAATTCACCTAAAGAGTAAGAGGCATAGCCCCAGATCATGATCCATGAAGAGGTTTTACCGTTGACGGCGAATTGTCCGGCAAAGCCATAGATAAAGAAGCCAATCGCCACAACGGCAAAACCTAAGGCAAATTTCGCCGCGATAGAGAAGTCTTTATCATTACGACCCGCCCACGAATAACTCCACGCTAAGATTGGACTTAACACCATAATCCATAATGGATTTAATGCTTGGAACTGGGCCGGTGACCAAGTCCACAAATGGGTACCAAAAATTTGGAAATCCCAGTCCACGTTACGCAAGGCAAACAGCGCCAACGAAGTCGACATTTGTTGATAGAAGATAAAGAAGAACACGGTTTGCACTGTGAGGATCAGCGCCGCAATCAGTCCCGCTCGTTCACTGGTTTCGCTGGTGCGGATCAAGTGGAAGAAAATGGCCAATACGGCTACGCCAGCGGCGTAAACAAAGACACGGGCAACCGCTTCATATTCCAAAATAATGGCTGAAGCGACAACCGACAATGCGGATAGACCCAATACAATCGCGAGGTTTTTCTTGTTCACTGGGCGAGTATCGGGCTCAGAACCGTAATGGACTAAACTCTTACGCATAAGTGCATAGTTGCCTAACCCCACCAATATGCCGACACAACACACGGCAAAAGCGGCGTGCCAGCCAAACTCGTTGCCATACTGGGCGTTGACGTAATCTTTAATCCAAGGCGTCAGCAACATAGAGAAGGTCGAGCCCACGTTGACCGCCATATAATAGATGGTAAACGCACTGTCGATTTTAGAATCGTCACCTTCGTAAATTTTACGAACTAAGTTACCGGCATTGGGTTTGAACAGGCCGTTACCGACCACAATCACGCCGAGCGCCGAAAACATAAACCACGTATTTTCAGTGGGTACGGCCATAAGCGCATAACCCAGAGACAAAATCCCCGCGCCAAGCAGCATAGTGCGTTTAGTGCCGAGGATCTTATCCCCAACCCAACCACCAATCGCCGGTGATACATAAATGAGCGCCGCACAGGCACTCCATACTAAGTTTGCACGTGAGTCATCAAAGCCAAGGCGCTGCACCATAAAGTACACAATCAGCGCTTGCATGCCGTAATAACCAAAGCGTTCCCATAATTCGATAAGAGACACAGTCATAAATGAATGTGTTTTACTTACCGGAGCAGTCCCAATAGTCATATCGCTTGCTTCCAACATTGTTGTTTTAATATTTGAGCTCAAAAGTATAAGGCGATAACCCAAGCAAACCAATGGCAGAGACTGGCAAAACAGACTTTGTTACAAATGAATTGATGAATTTTAATGTATGTTTAAGGCGTCGGGCGGTGTTAACAACGATTTTTGGGACGTCAATAAACCCAGCTAAACCTAAAGTCGTCAGCATCAGTAACAGTGAGATAACACTTTATGTATCGCTGAGTTAGCGGACTGAGGGTTTAAACTCGATAAAAATATTGCTCGTTAGCCGGCCTGTTCTTGGGTTGGCATCAATATCGGTTTGTGGGTTCACTAAGGTGGAATGCAGCAAATTACCGGGATAAATCACTAAACGATTCGGGCGATACTCGACTTGATGATAAATCTCATAATGACTGTCGCTTTCAACACAATAGCCCGACGGATGGCGAGTAATGTCATCGACCAGAGGCTGAGCTGACTTAAAGTAGTCTGGCATACGCTCTTCATTTATCCGCTCAAAGCCCGTCGGAATATGGCGGAAAAACGCCGTATTGCCATGGGGACCGTCGTTTAAATAGTGCAGTAGCGCGAAATAGTGCGGTGATGGAGTATCAAAATGCGGCAGGCATTGCAGCGGTTTAAGCTCACACGCGGGAGTGCTGATCAGCGAGAAATACAATGCCTGTAATTTGATGCTTAAGCTCGAAGGGATTTGATACACATCATAAATCAACTGGTACACAAGATTGAGCACATCGGTGACATAGGCCTGCGGCAAGGGGGCACGCACGCCGGGGTAAAAAGACCCGTTATCGGCAGAAAAGTGCGCTTGGGTGTAAGCGCACTGGCGTATTGGCAATAGATCCGCCGCAACATCATCGATAATAATCAAGGGCGTTTTTTCATTGCCAAGATAGACTAGCTGAGGCGTGAGCTTGAGTGTTTGTGACTTAGTTGCTTGTGACTTAATTGTCTGTTGCTTAGTTGCCTGTTGCTTAGTTGCCTGTTGCTTAGTTGCCTGTTGCTTAGTTACCTGTTGCTTAGTTACCTGTTGCTTAGTTGCCTGTGACTTAGCCGTATCAGCGTTGCGATCTATTGTTTGCATCCCTGTCCCTCACATTGCCATAGGTTTAGTGTTGGTCAAAACCTCAGCAGGGCAATAGTGCTGAATAAAATCGAGGTGGGCGGGTAGGCTTTCTACCTTACGCTTAACGGTCGATTTTATGTTGTTTAAGAAGGCTTCGAGTTCAGGCTCGTCCATCACATCGACTATAGGGTGATAGTGTTTTGGCATTATGCCTTGGCCCATCATCACTTGGATCCATGAGCTTTCGCCAAAGAGTTCGCTACCGTATTTATAGACCTTACCGCTGTCGGCAAACATTTCGATACGATGTTTGAGCGACGCCGGAATGTCCATGTTTTTGCAATAACGCCAGAAACGGCTGTCTTCGCGTTCCGTGGCCTTGTAATGCAAGATGATAAAGTCGCGGATATTGTCCATTTCGAGTTTAGTTTGTTGATTAAACTCATCAATATCGGATTGCACTATGCCCGCCGACGGGAATAGTTGCATCAACCTGATAATGCTACGTTGGATCAAATGAATGCTGGTGGATTCCAGTGGCTCTAAAAAGCCGCCGGACAGCCCGACGGCAACACAGTTTTTATGCCAATGCAGGCGACGGGTGCCGGTTTTAAACTTGATAACCCTAGGCTTATTCAGCGGTTCCCCTTCAAGATTAGCGAGGAGCAACTCAGTGGCATCCTCATCGGAGATAAATTTGCTGCAAAAGACGAGGCCATTGCCCGTACGATTTTGCAGTGGAATACGCCACTGCCAACCCGAGTCGCGAGCAATCGAGCGAGTATAGGGAATAGGCACTCCCACGGACTGGGTTTGCACCGCAATCGCACTGTCGCAGGGCAGATAATGGCTCCAATCCTCAAAGCCAGTATTAAGCGTTTGCTCAATCAGCAGTGCGCGAAAGCCAGTGCAATCGATAAACAAATCCCCTTCGATTGTTTCGTCATTCTCTAGGACGAGGGCTTTGATATTGCCGCTATCATGATGCTGTAATACCTGTTTTATTTTTCCTTCAATACGGTGAATGCCGTGTTGTTCGGCCATTTTTCGAAGGTACTTGGCATAGAGGCTAGCGTCCATGTGGTATGCATGGTTGTAATCTTGGTTTGGCAATACGGCAAAGCGTCCTTGGCGGGCGGCGAGATGTTCGGCGCAGTAGTCGCCTATTTCACTCACCATGCCAAGCTGCTTACCTTTCAGCCAAAAATGTTGAAAACCACAGGCCCAACAATCTTTACCTAAAAAACCAAAGGAATGCAGGTAGTTTTTATTGATATCCTGCCAATTTTCAAAGGAGATCCCGAGTTTAAAGGTCGCATTTGTCGCAGCCATGACCTCTTGTTCTTTGAGGCCCAGTAATCGATGGAAAATATGTAATGTGGGGATCGTCGCTTCGCCCACACCGACCGTACCTATTTCATCGGATTCGACCAGCACAATTTCTAAGTGTTTGCCCATCAACTTAGTCAGCGCCGCAGCAGCCATCCATCCGGCTGTTCCGCCACCCGCAATCACGACTCTTTTTATGGCTGTTGTCATCGTTTATATCCTCAACTGGGCTAACGTTTGAGCTTATTGGTTAAATCTGCCCGCAATTTTCGGGCGTTGATTTCATCGAGTGGGGTGGTCAGCATGCCTTGGGCTGCACTAGGAATATGCTCTAGATCGCCATCTTCATGGTCAAAAATATAGTGATCGAACAAGGCTTTCCACGCCTGACGCTGGGCCTTGGGTAAGGAGCGTAAACTTAACATCGCGTGCAGTAAGGCATTATTGGGGCGACCAAGATAGCCGGGCGTATCTCGCCACCAATGGGTAATGAGCACATTAAAGTCATCCATTCCACGCACATGGTGCCACCACATACTGGGGATGAATAACACATCACCGGGTTCCAGTTCGGCGACTTGCGCGGCTTCCATCGCCTTGGCAAATTTAGGAAAGCGGTCAAAATCGGGATTATCCATATCGACTAAGCTAATGTCTTGGCCGCCTGGGGCAAACTCCATTGGGCCAATATACAAATTGCTGATTTGCTCCGGCGGAAACAGGGTAAAAGTGCGTCTACCGACGACATTGCAGGCTAAGTTGTGTGGAAAGTCGAAATGGGCAGCGATACGAGTTTGATTGCCAAGCCAGATATTGGTGAGCGGTGACAAAGGCGCAAGATTGAAACTATTGTCGTCGCCAAGTCCAGGTAAGCACTGATTAATATTGGTTGAGCCCATATAAATACTGGCGGCTTGCGGCGCAGTGAGCTGCGTGAAGATTTGCCGCAAATCTAACTTACCCGCCTGATAATTAAACCCATCTAAAGTGTCGTTATAAAATACGCGGCCTCGATGTTCTGGCGCTAAATAATAGGCGGTGACGGGCATGCCTTGGTAAAACTGGGCCAGATACTTCATCGCGCTATCGCTGGACTCAAGCCCTGCTTTCACTAAAGGCCAGTTTGCGCAAAGTCCTTTAAATACCAAAGGCTGCTCAGCATCTTTAATCAGCGCGAGCATCTCCTCGGTTGGGCAGTTTTCAAGGTGTTTGACGACATTAGTTTTAGGTTTAATCAGATCAAGACTCATGGCTGCGACCTAGTTAACCTTGCGCATTTTTAAGGTTAAGCAAGTCACGTACTCTTGCCTGTGAGGCCAAGGTCATGTAAATCGTCTCTAGATAACTTTTAGCATGTAATTGAGCGAGCACTTCTGCCGAAAGGGCCGCTAGCGTTTCTTCATTAATAGTATAAAACCCGATCATTTGATGTTGGTGGCCATTGTCGAGCTTGATATCTAAGGTAAAGGATTCCAGCAACTTATGTTCGATAAGCAAATCGATAAAGAGCCTGCTGTCGATTAGCCCATGGTGGATACCTTCTAACATATCCCCAATATCATCCAGATATTGCGTATTCCCACCATAGGGATGGAACAAAGCTTCGCCTTCGGTTGTGCTGACTCTTGGGCTCGCCATGTCGAGGTGTATGACCCTCTGTTTGCGCTCGACACCGTCTTCTCGCACGTTTTGCTGACCAATCAGAAATGGCTGACGACGTTGGGTGAGAGGGATATAAGAAGCCTGCCAAGTGCCATTATTTAAAAACAGATTCTCATTATTTTGAAAACCATAAAGCGCCACCGCAAAGAACTGGCCTGTGGTCTGATCCTTTTGGAAAAAAATCGGATAGTACGCCTGTACGCTGCGAAACTCTGCCGGAAAGGTGACACTGAACCAGACATTATCGCCGTACTTAGCACTACGCTCAGTGATAATTTTAATATCTTTATGATCTACGCTGTTAAGTAATACGTGTTGGCTCATAGGGTTACCTTTGTCCTTTGTTGGTTCTCACTGCTGCGAGTTATTCTTGTTATTTGTGCTAAATCTTAGGGAAACCAAATTGCCTGACCTTGTTTAATAGGTCGCGATTGCTCGGAAGGCTCTGGCTCAATGCATTAATCTTTTTTTGATTCTCGCTAAAAAGTCTTTGTGCAACTTGCTGTTGCGACGGCTTTATATGATTGGGTAGGGCAGTATTAAAGCCCATACCATAAAGCACATATTGGAAACTCGCCGCCGGAAATAGGGGTTCTTTGTAGCTAATGTCGTGACTGCTTGGCGCTTGATAACGCCATAGGTCGAGCTGCTGCTGTAATCTTTCAGGAATGGATGCGGTGTCCCTGTGGTCGCGCCAGTAGCCATCCACTTCGCGTCGACTCACGACATAATGCAGTTTCAAAAAGTCGATGATTTGCTGCCAGTGGCGCTCGTAGCGTTCATTCACTCGCTGGGCAATCGTGTCCATTACGCCGCGATGCGTTGGCAGTTGTGTGGCTAAGGTATTTGCCGTCCATTCCACTAAAGCCAATGCCGATGCTTCTAAAGGTTCAATAAAGCCTGCCGCCATACCGATGGCGATACAGTTGTTTTGCCAGCATTTTGCATGGTAGCCGGGGTTGATATTTAGCTTTCGATATTCTTGTTTACGACTATCAACTGCGTTGCTGGATGCCGATTGAGGATTAGTTGATGTGTCATTGGCTAAATAAGCTCTTAAGGTTTGTTCTGCCTCGTCATCGCTACAATGGGCCGATGAATAGACATAACCCACACCTTTGCGAGTCGGTAAACCTATATCCCAGATCCAGCCATTGGGCTGCGCCGTCGAGAGTGTGCATGAGGCGATAGGACTATTTTCTTCGGCATAGGGGACTTGAATCGCTAAAGCGCTGTCGTTAAACAGCACGGCTTTTTGGCACAGGAAAGGCACGTTAAAATGCTCGCCCAGCAGCAATGATTTAGTGCCGGAACAATCGACAAACATATCACCTAAGATCACGCCATGTTCTTTGGTCGCAAGGCTTTCGATATCGCCATTGGCATGACTGTGAACCTGAGTGACATGATCGCGAATGTATTTGATCCCCAGTTTTTCGGTACAATGCTGCATTAACAGCTGACTAAATTTACCCGCATCTAAGTGATAGCCGTAATTGTTTTGAAAATGATATTCCGGCGTCGCAATGGTTTTAGGTGCCAGCCCTAGCTGAGTCAGCGCATCTTGGTTGGATACCGCATGGGCAAAACTGACCTTGTCACTGTGAAGCAACCAAAAGGGACACAAATCTAACTCTTGATGGCCATGGGGCAGGCTAAAGGGATGTATATATTGGTTGGAACCGAATGGGTTAATATGCTCAGTATCATCGTGCTGCCAGTGAATGAAGCGTGAGCCTTGCTTGAAACTCGCGTCGCATTGGCGGATAAATTCGGTTTCGCTGATGCCGATTTTATCTAAGGTGTTACGCATCGAAGGCCAAGTACCTTCGCCGACGCCGATCGTGGCCACATCGGGGGATTCTATTAATGTGATATTGAGTTTAGGCGAGTGCGCAAGCTGGCCTTTATCGACATTATGCTCAGCGGCCAAAAGGGCAGCGGTAATCCAACCGGCTGTGCCGCCACCGACAATGACAATGTTATTAATGGCTGTGTGAGTTGCTTGCTGCATATCGAGTGCCTAATCTTTTATTGTTGTTTATAAAAGGCTTTTATTTTTTCGTTATCACTAACGCGGTTAGCGCTTGCGTTAGGATTGAATAGTTTTACTGCGATTTCCAGTATTTATTTTACTCATATTGACTAAAAAGAGCGGCTACGTCCGTGTAGCCTGGTGTCATCCTGATAAAAATGAGGTATCTATGGCATACCTCATACGACCTTAGGGTAAAGATCTGTTGCTCTTAAATCGGTACGACTAGAAAGTGTAACGTGCACCTATACTGTAACGCGCACCTGTCTGGGTGTAGTTAAGGACTTGTTCCGTCGCACGGCCGTGTACACGCGTGGCTTCATTGGTGATGTTTAAGCCTTCGATGAAGATGGTTAAACCTTCAACCGCTTCAACGTCGTAGCCTATGTTAAAGTCCACCTGCGAATAAGCTTCGGTGTATTTAGGGTTAGATCCAGTATCCTGACCTGTTGAGTTTAAGAACTCATCACGCCAGTTATAGGCGATACGGGCCGAGAAACCATAGTTTTCATAGATACCGACCAAGTTTGCTGTATCGCTGATGCCTAAAATCACGTTCTGGGTCGCATCACCTGGGCGACCTAAGTTAGTGTTATCATAGCTGTCCCCCGCATCCACCATAGTGTAGTTGGCTTGGATACCAAATCCTGACTCACCAAAGAAGTGCTGGATAGAAAACTCCCAACCATCAATCACATTACTTAAATCACTGTTAGTGGGGTTAGTAATGAGGAAGTTTAACGATGGATCACCTGGGTTACCGGTAATCTCGATATTGCCGTTATCAGGATTGATCTTCACATTCGGGTCGGTTGCACCGTATTTGTCATAAATCCATTGGCGTTGTTGAATCGCAGTGGTGGCACCTGCCGCAATGGCTTCATCAACATATTTACCGTGTGCTGGATCCGGAATGTTGTAGATGTCTGAGTTTTCTGGGTTACTACTGATAAAGTTAGTCACATCTTTACGGAAGTAACCGATTGAGACGTAACTGGCATCGTTGTAATACCATTCTGTCGACAAGTCATAGTTCGTTGACTCGAGTGGTAACAGACTTGGATTACCCGCCGAGCCGCTACCACCGTTGCGATAGGCAAGCGTTCCTACTGTGGTGCCACCTTGAATCGAGGTGTAATCAGGACGACCAATCGTTTGGCTAAAGGCGGCGCGGACGAACACATCTTCCAGCATTTCAATATTAAAATTGAAGCTAGGTAGTAGGTAATCGTAATCACCCTTTTGAGTTTGATAAACGCGATTATTATCCACAGAACTCGTTAGCGCGATTTCAGATTCTGCAATCCAAGTAGCTGTATCATAGGAGGAAACAACCGAAGTCGATTCAACATCTGTTTTTTCGTAGCGTAAGCCAAAATGCACGTCATAGGGCATGTTGGCAATTTCGCTGGCGAAGTTGTATTGGATATAGGCTGATTGAGATTTTTCTTCAGTGAAACGGTCTGTGCCTTTAGAGTAATCGGTAGAAGGGCAGAAGCCATTACCACAATCACCCACTATATTCGTAGCATAGAGTTCTGCTGCACGGGCACGAACCGCTTCAAAGTCCCACAGAAACATAGTGTTTAGCGGATCTGTCGAAGCATTACCGTTATAACCTGCGAAATTACCTTTTGAACCATCAAATTTATCGATAACCGAACTGGTTGGAAACCAAGCAGCATCTAAATCACCCGCTGCACCAACGCCACCCCAGTCGTTACGTTGAATATCAACCTGTTGGGAGTGGTTATTCACGTCTGACATCGCAATACCAAAATCGATACTGCCTGCTTCGGCTAAATCATATTTACCCGACATTTGCAGCTGTTCAATTTCGGAACGATTGACGGCATTGGTAAAGGTTGAACCAGTCACGCGCATATCTTCTGGGCGAACCGCATTTCCACCACCAACGGCGAGTACTGGGACATCACCGCTAAAATCGGTCGCGGCACTGGTACGAATAAAGGCGGCGGTACTGAGGTTGCTCGTACTGCCATTGACATTGTTAGGCGTACGTTCGGCGTAGGAGTTATGGTAATCCAAGTTTAAGGTCAGATTATCACTGGCTTCCCAAGCTAAGTTAAAACCCAGTGAACCACTTTGGTCGCGGGTGCCGAAATCGCCAGCAGCCATTGAAAGGTCGGCGGGTGCATCGTAGGTTTCGGAATAAACGAGTGGTGATGAAACTGGGCCATCACTCCAAATATTTTCTTGGGACGGCACAAAGTTAAACCATGCCGAGACGTCGTGCGTTTGAGTATCGATGTCGTTACGCATGTAAGTGTAATCAAGCGTTGCGCGCAGCGAATCAATTGGCTCGTATTGCAGCACTAATTGACCGTTGGTGCGTTTACGTTGCTGTTCCTCAAAACGGTAAATCGTGGTTTGTGGCACGCTATACACGTCATCATCGCCAGGTCGATTGACTTGATTGTCGTTTTTAGGAACGCCGCCCCATTCTGCATTGGGGCCGCTGTAATCTTGGTCAACGATACCAGGGAAGCTGCGCCAACCAGTACCGACTTGGGCTTGTTGATTACCACTTTCCCTTTCTTGATAGCTACCCGAAATAGAAATCCCAAATTTATCATCGGCAAAGGTATTTGAGTACAAGCCTGAAAGTTCGGGTGTGGTAGCGCCTTTATCCGTGGATGAGTCATCGACGGCCTTTGCACCGAAAGTGGCTTTCATGCCTGGCGAGCTTAGCGGTCTATGGGTGAGCACATTGATCGTTGCGCCAATACCGCCCGTTGGATTTTCAGCCTTAGCGGTTTTCTCCACTTCAACCGCACTGATGGCTTCTGATGCTATGTTGGCAAAGTCGAATGAACGAGAGCCAGTGGTGACAGGCATTTGACGTCCGTTTAACAGTACTAAGTTTTGATCGGCACCAAAACCACGAACCGACACTCGGCTACCTTCACCGTTTTGACGGTCGATAGATACGCCAGAAATACGTTGTAGCGATTCAGCTAAGTTACTGTCGGGGAATTTACCGATATCTTCGGCGTTAATGGCATCAACAATACCTTCTGAGCCGCGTTTTACGTCCATCGAACGGACTAAACTACCGCGGATCCCTGTTACTTGAATAACTTCAATATTTTCTTCTTTTTTGTCAGTATCGGCGGCATAGGCGGGCATGATAGAGCCCACGCCTAAGACTAGCGAAAGGCTAGTGGCCAATCTGGTTTTTCTAAATGTTCTAAGTTCCATCTACATCTCCCCGTTGAGTAGATATTCAGGCTACAACTCTCTGATTTTGTTTTTGGGTAGAACAAATTATGTACAGCTTGCTCATATTCTTGTTCGAGTTAGGTTTATGTAAGCGCTTACATAAAGCTAGTTTAAATTATCAACAGAGTCAACGGTAAGTTGCTTTATTGTTGCAATATTATGTTGTTCTTGTCTGCGAGTTTATTCTAACCCATTGTTTTAAAATGAAACCAGTTTTATATTTTGTTACATATTGATGATGTTGTTTGTGAAAGAAAGCATGCTAACTCTACTTTATGAACTTCGTAATGGCGTGTTTTGCCATTTGGTGAATAGATAAAGTGTGAGGATATTTTGCGTAAGCGGGGGAAATATAGCGTGAGTTTCTCTTGCTGTTTTTGAGTGTTTTTTATACTTAGCTTGAGTCGGGCCTGTTTATTTTTGCCTTTGAGTTCAAGCGAAAAAATGCAGTGCCTTGCCCACTGGGTCGCCCCATCAGGGCAACTTAAGTATTTGAGTAGACTAGGGGAGTCTACGCCTTAGAGATTTAACTATTTATGATCTTAGTTGCTGAATTTCTTATAAATAGTGATGGGGTGAAACGACTAACAATTTCCACATCGGTTTTATTGTATACGTGTTTTAGTACCCAGAGCGCCGCCATTTTACCCATTTCATGGATGGGGTTGCTGATAGAGGTGAGCTTAGGAGAAATATACTGAGGAAACGGGATATTATCGTAACCCATGAAGGATAAATCTTCGGGCACCTTAAGCCCTTGTTCAAGGCAGGTTGAAATCGCACCCGATGCCATTTGGTCATTGGCGCAAATCACCGCAGTAAATGGCCGTTGTAGGCTGAGTAAATGTCGCATGCCATCGCAACCACTCGACTCTTTAAATGTCCCTTCGTAGAACAGCTCACTCTCATAGGGAATGGCCGATTCAGTGAGCGCTTTTTTATGGCCCATCAGGCGCTGCCTAGCATCTAGTTTGAATAAAGGTCCTGATATATAAGCAATATGTTTATGCCCTAACGACAACATATGCTGAGTCGCGAGGTAACCGCCAAGCTCGTTATCGAGATAAATACAGCGTTCTCGTATGGCGGCAACATAGCGGTTAATCAGCACGATTGGCGTGCTCTGCTGACAGAGATCGATAAGATAGTCATCTGAAACCGCTTCCACGTCGATAATTAACGCATCACAGCCGCGATCAAGTAAAAATTGCACCGCATCCTTTTCTAGGGATTCATTGCTTTTACCCGCGGCAATAATAACGTGCTTACCCGCATCGCGCAGGGCATCTTCAATTTCAGTCATCATAGGTCCATAAAATGGGCCATCGAGTTGTGATACCAGGACGCCCACACTATTTGAGCAGTTGGACGCTAATGATTGGGCTATCGCATTGGGGCGATAGTCCAACTGAGCCATAGCGTCTAATACCTTTTGTTTGGTTTTCTCACTGACATTGGTGTTTTTATTCATCACCCGTGACACAGTCGCAAGTGACACGCCTGCAAGTACCGAAACGTCGTAAATAGTGGCCATATCATCTCAAATTAGAGGTACTGAAAAGTACAATGCCTTGAAGATTAGCATAATTTTATTCGGTGGCTCTATTTAATTCCAGATGGATTTCATCCACTTTCTGGTTATTTAGCGTATAACGACGCATGATAAATGCGACCAGAATTGAGCCGATAGCGGGATAAAGGGTAAATGAAATTAAGATGCCATTGAGTGTCGTTTCACTCTGAACCACATCGGCTTGATAACCATAACTTGCCAGTAACCATCCTGCCGCCGCACCGCCAATCGCGACTCCAAGTTTGATAAAGAAAATCACCGAGGAGTAAATCATGCCTGTGATACGCACGCCGGTTTTGTATTGACCATAATCGACTGTATCCGCCATTTTCGCCCAGAGTAATGGCGTAGCCATATTGAAGGTAAAGCCCCAGACAATATAAAGAGTGAAGGCGAGAACGACTTGATCTTTAGGGACAAAAAAGTGCAGTACACACAGAGCAGCGGCGAGGAGTTGCAACACAATATAGGCTTTGACCTTACAAACGCGTTTGGCTAATGGCTCTGCGAGAATGCAGCCAAAAATATTGCCAACCATACCTAAGGTTATGAAAAGAGTGATCATATCCGGCAGGTTAAGAAAATATTTCACGTAGTAAATGGCGAGGCTAGTGCGTAATACCATGCCGGATAATAGGCAAACTGCGGCGGCGGATAACACTCGCCACTGGTCATTTTGTAATAGATAGGTAAAGTCTTGTTTAAAGCTAGAGTTTTGATCCACTGGCGGATGTAAGCGCTCTTTTGTGCCCCAGAAGCAGGCTAAAAACATGGCAACACCTAAGATGCTCATGGCGAGAATTGTGAGCTGATAGCCCTTTGCTTGGTCCCCCTTACCGAGAAACTCGACTAAAGGAAGGGTAAGTCCTGAGACCAGTAAGCCACCGAGCATAGCGAATACAAACCGATAGGATTGCACCGAAACCCGCTCTTTGGGATCGGCCGTCAGTACTCCCCCTAAGGCGCAATAGGGAATATTAATGGCGGTATATACCATCATCAATGCCGTGTAAGTCACGAAGGCATAAATCATTTTCCCATCTTCAGATAAATCTGGGGTGGTAAATGCCAATACACTGATAATCCCAAAGGGCAGGGCAAACCAGAGTAAATAGGGTCTGAATTTACCCCAGCGCGTGTTCGTGCGGTCTGCCAATGCGCCCATTAAAGGATCGGTGACGGCATCAATCAACCGTACCAGTAGAAACATGGTGCCGACAAAGGCGGGTGAAATGCCAAAGATGTCGGTGTAAAAAAAGGTAAGGAACAGCATAACGGTTTGAAAAACGATGTTGCTGGCGGTGTCGCCAAGCCCATAGGCTATTTTTTCTTTTATGCTAATCATGGCTTTAGCCTTATTTATTATTGTTATTGGTAAAGTGGGCCCTTGAGCGAATCAAGTCGCTGTAGGCGTGACCACTGGCCTTTATCGTTCGGGTTTGACTGGCATAATCCACATAGACTATGCCAAAACGTTTTAAGTAGCCTTCCGCCCACTCAAAATTATCCATCAAGCTCCAGGCAAAGTAACCCTGAATGTTAACACCTTGTACTATGGCATTGTCTACTGCGGTTAAATGGTGCTGGTAATAGCTGAGCCTATCGAAGTCATCGACACGTCCATCAATACATTTATCGTCCATGGCGGCGCCATTTTCTGTGATGAAAATAGGCGGTAAATCATAGAGTTGATCTAAAGAAACCAATAAATCGGTAAAGGCCTGTGGATAGATCTCCCAGCCTATGTCGGTTTTGGGTACCCCAGGTAAATCAACTTGCACAAATCCATGTTCGGCATCGGCCTGATATACGGCGCGGGTATAAAAGTTGACCCCTAAAAAGTCAATGGGTTGACTGATAATCTCAAGGTCGCCGTCGTGAGTTTCCGGTCTATCTTCTGGCGCTAATGCCGCGAGAAGCTCTGGGTATGCCGCATCGAAAATGGGCTTGATATACCACTGGTTAAAGTAATCATCGGCTTGTTTTGCGGCTTGAATATCGGCAGCACTTTGGGTTAATGCGTAGCAGGGCGTGAAGTTAAGCACTATGCCATTCATGCTGTTTGGGCTGTTCCTTTGCAGTACTTGCATCGCTAAACCGTGGGCGAGTAACAGATGGTGAGCCGATTGACGGCCATAGGCTTTTTTCATTAAGCCGGGGGCGTGAATGCCTGCCTCATAGCCTAAATATGAGCTACAAAAGGGTTCGTTTAAGGTGGCGTAGGAATACACTCGGTCGCCGAAGGCTTGGCTTATTTTGTCGGCATAGTCTTTGAAAAGATAAGCGGTATCTCGGTTTAACCAGCCGCCTTGATCCTCAATATGTTGAGGAAGATCCCAATGGTAAAGCGTGACAAATGCTTTGATATTTTTACGTTTTAGTTCATCTAGAATGCCAATGTAGAAATCAACTCCCCGTTGATTAATGCTGCCATCTTGATTTAATACCCGCCCCCATGCGATTGAAAAACGATAGGCATCCACCCCGAGTGACGCGATTAAGGCGATATCTTCTTGCCATAGATTCAAGTGGTTGCAGGCGATATCGCCATTGGACGCATCACGGATTTTATCTGGTGTTGCACAGAAGGTGTCCCAAATACAGGTCTGGCGAGAGTCCACGCCACCTTCGATTTGAAATGAAGCGGTCGCCACACCAAAAGTAAACGCTTTGCTTTGGAGTCTTGAGTTTTTTGGTAAAGATATTTTCATATATTCAGTCACTTAATTATATTTTTGAATTCATGCCTGCGATTTAAAACACAGAGTTCAAGATAAAGAGAGTAAAGATGCTTGCCGACTGTCACTAAAAATATTGACTTTGGTTATCGACATGTTAACAATGAAAGCGCTTACATCGAGGTTAGTGACTAATCATAAAAAGGTCAATATGTGATTCGGATAAATTAATCACGCCATTTTGACTAAGAAGATTAAACGTTTTTATCTAGGTAATCGGTTGGGGAGAATAGGGCAAATATGGCTATTGCAAATGAAACTGAGGCGAGTGCGGTGAGTGAGGCAACAAGGAGTGTGCACCAGAGTGGCAACTTTAGGTTCGCTTTAGTGGCCTTAACCTCGTTGTTTTTTATGTGGGGATTCATTACGTGTCTTAACGATATCTTGATTCCTTATTTAAAAAGTATGTTTGAGCTGAATTACGCCCAAGCCATGTTGGTGCAGTTTTGTTTTTTTGGGGCTTACTTCATTGTCTCAATTCCTGCGGGTGCACTTGTGGGTAAGATTGGTTATCAAAAAGGCATAGTCACAGGGCTTGGGATAGCGTGTTTAGGTTGCTTATTGTTTTATCCTTCGGCGAGCTTTGCCTCTTATTGGATGTTCCTTGGCGCTTTTTTTGTTTTAGCCTCTGGCATTACGATTCTACAAGTGGCAGCTAATCCCTACGTCAGCGTGCTGGGACCTGCGAAAACCGCCTCATCGAGACTCACTCTGACCCAAGCGTTTAATTCCTTTGGCACCACAGTCGCCCCGTTTTTCGGTAGTTGGTTAATTTTATCGACTTCACATCAAATGACAGGAAAGGCAGCTCCTGACCTTATGGTCAGCGCCGCGGCCCAAGCGAGCACAGTCCAAGTTCCCTATTTGATTTTAGCGGCCAGTTTATTTGTGTTGGCGGTGATTTTTATGCTGTTAAAGCTGCCTTTTTTGGGGCAAAAATTGCCAGCGAGCAGTGCTAAAGTGCTGGGCAGTGCATGGCAATTTCCGCATCTTGTTCTCGGTAGCGTGGGGATTTTTGTGTATGTGGGCGCAGAAGTCGCCATTGGCAGTTTTCTGATTAGCTTTTTAGTTCAGCCTGATATTGGCGGTTACACCCATGCCGAAGCCGCGCATTACATAGCCTATTATTTTGGTGGCGCTATGGTTGGGCGGTTTTTTGGGGCCGCCGTGATGCAAAAAATCAAGGCCGGCAAAGTGTTAGCCTTCAATGCGATTTGTGCTTGCCTGCTGGTGGCCTTAGCCATGTTCAGTACCGGGGCGATGGCGATGTGGGCCTTACTGTTAGTTGGGTTATGTAACTCTATTATGTTTCCGACGATTTTCAGCCTGGCATTGCAAGATCTTGAGCAACACACCAGCCAAGGTTCAGGCATTTTATGTTTGGCGATTGTGGGCGGCGCGATTGTGCCTTTATTTCAAGGTTTGTTAGCCGATCATTTTGGTATTCAATTGGCCTTTATCTTGCCGCTGCTGTGTTATGGCTTTATCGCCTATTACGGCGCCAAGGGCTGTGATGCCCCAAGACCAAGATTTTAAATCAATTAAAACACGACGATTAAACACATGGATGCGCACACGGCGTGTGTATTAAGACATTTTATTTTTAAGGGCGAGAATTATGAGCGTTATCGCATTGAAACCCAAAACCTTTAGCTTGAGTTTATTGGCTGTGCTGACCTGCGCCAGCTTAAGTGGATGCAGTAAAACAGATCAGATAAAAGCCGATGATAGTCAGTCAGTTAAGCCCAATGATGTTGCCGCATCTAGCTCGCTCAATAGCCCTAATGGCTACCGTATCAATGGTAAGCCTACCGATATTAATATTTGGCCGCAGTTAACCATCCCCCATAAAAATCAGGCGGATGTTGAAAAACGCGTCGCCGATTTATTAGCAAAAATGACTATTGAGCAGAAAGTCGCGCAGATGATCCAACCTGAGATCCGCGATATCACGGTCGAAGATATGCGCAAATACGGCTTTGGCTCTTATTTAAATGGTGGCGGCTCTTACCCAAATCAAGATAAACATGCGACGCCAGCTGATTGGATTGCCTTAGCCGACGCTATGTTTCAAGCCTCTATGGATGACTCGCTCGATGGCATCAGTATTCCAACCATGTGGGGCACGGATGCGGTTCATGGTCACAACAATGTGATTGGCGCAACGCTGTTCCCACATAATATAGGGTTAGGTGCGGCCCATCATCCTGAGCTTATTCAGCAAATTGCTGCGATCACCGCCAAAGAAGTCATGGTGACGGGGATTGATTGGGTATTTGCACCGACTGTCGCTGTGGTGCGTGATGATCGCTGGGGACGAACCTATGAGGGCTACTCTGAAGATCCTGTCATCGTTAAATCCTATTCCCACGCGATTGTCGAGGGATTGCAAGGGGGCAATGATAAAGACTTCTTATCAGATCAGCATGTTATCGCGACGGTAAAACATTTCTTAGGGGATGGTGGGACCGAAGGCGGGGATGATCAGGGCGATAATATCGCATCCGAACAAGCCTTGTTTGATATCCATGCCCAAGGTTATGTCGGCGGGTTAACTGCGGGCGCGCAAACGGTAATGGCCTCATTTAATAGCTGGCACGGCGCTAAAAATCACGGTAATCCTTATTTATTGACCGATGTACTTAAGACTCGCATGGGCTTTGATGGCTTTGTCGTTGGCGATTGGAATGGTCATGGGCAGGTTGAAGGTTGCAGCAATGAATCTTGTCCTCAGGCCGTTAATGCGGGCTTAGACGTATTCATGGTGCCTACGGCCGCATGGAAACCCTTATATGAAAACACTGTCGCGCAAGTTAAGTCGGGTTTGATCAGCCAAGCGCGGATTGACGATGCCGTGAGTCGTATCCTGCGCGTAAAAATTCGTGCGGGATTATTTGAAAAGCCAAGTCCGGCTAAGCGTCCTTTATCGGGTAAAACCGAGTTAATTGGCCAAGCGAGCCACAGGGACGTTGCGCGCCAAGCGGTGCGTGAGTCATTGGTATTATTGAAAAATAATCAGCATTTGCTGCCGTTATCGCCCAAAGCTAAGGTACTCGTTGCCGGTGATGCTGCTGATAATATTGGCAAACAATCGGGTGGTTGGTCTATTACTTGGCAGGGTACAGATAACCAAAATGCCAATTTCCCTGGATCAACATCGATTTATGCTGGCATAGCAAAGGCGGTTTCTGCCAGCGGTGGTAGCGCAGTGCTGAGTGTTGATGGTCAATTTGATACTGCGAATAAACCCGATGTGGCGATTGTGGTATTTGGTGAAGAGCCCTATGCCGAAGGCAATGGAGATATCGATAATCTTGAATATCAAAGGGGGAATAAGCGTGACTTAGCTTTATTGCAAAAGCTCAAAGCCGCTGGGGTTCCTGTGGTCTCTGTGTTTATCAGCGGCCGCCCTTTATGGGTCAATCCTGAGTTAAATGCTTCCGACGCCTTTGTCGCCGCTTGGTTGCCTGGCACCGAAGGTGCAGGGATTGCCGAAGTGTTATTCACTCAGGCCAATGGCGATGTTCAGTATGACTTTACTGGTAAATTGTCTTTCTCATGGCCGTCGACACCGCAGCAAACTCAAGTGAATGTCCACGACAGTGATTATTCACCATTACTTCCCTATGGCTATGGCCTGAGCTATGCGGATAAGGCTGATAGTACTGCGCCTGCGATATTATCAAATAGTTTGTCTGAAGATAATTTCAGTGAACAAGTGCAACTCAGCCAGAAGCCGTTATTCGAGCGTGCCGTTAAGGCGCCATGGAAAATGTGGATTGGCAGTATTGATGGTGACAAGGTTTCGATGGAACCTATCGCCAGTAGCGTGCAGACTAATGAGGTTGTGACCATAAAAACCTTTGATAAACAAGTACAAGAAGATGCCCGCCATGTCAGCTTTAACGGTAAAGTGCTTGGTTTTGTGAGTTTACAGGGTAACTTCCCGGAAGACTTACGGGCTTATCTAGCGAGTAAGTCTGTGCTCAGCATACAAGTCAAAGTGGGTTCATCGATAACGGCGCCAGTGAATGTCGGCATGATCTGCGAAGGCGATTGTCGAGCCAATGTGGATATCAGCTCTCAGCTAGGCGCATTAAGTCTTGATACTTGGAGTGAACTAAATATAGATCTCACTTGCTATCAGAAGCAGGGGATTGATTTTGCTAAAATTATTTCGCCTTTCACATTTTCATCATCGGGCACTGTGGATATCAGCTTTAGCGATATCATCTTAAAGCCTAAGACAGCGAATATGGTGTCGGTCGAGTGTCCGTAATGTAACAGTTCAAGGTGCAGTGCGTCGTTTAAATAAGACTGTGCCTTCATTGTTTGCTGTAATAAACAGCCTTTACTTTGGCAGTGGCTAATGTTGTTTTTGACCTGAGTCAGATTTCAATTACAGTGTATGGCATCAGGCAGTAGTGCCGCTTTGCGGTAAATATATTGAGATGGAGTAAGTTGATGTTACGAATTGGTATCGATCTTGGCGGCACAAAAATCGAGTTAGTCGCATTGGATGACGCTGGTAAAGAAGTGTTTCGTAAACGCATCCCAACGCCAAGAGAATATGTTGCGACAGTCGATGCGTTAGTCGCACTCGTGACAGAAGTCGAAGAGAGTTTGCAACAAACCGCCACAATAGGCATAGGTATTCCTGGGGTGATTTCTCCTTTTACTGGCCTAGTTAAAAATGCCAATTCAACGTGGATCAATGGTCATCCCCTCGATGTGGATCTGGGCGCTCGATTAAACCGTAAGGTGAAAATCGCTAATGATGCGAACTGTTTTGCCGTATCAGAAGCGGTCGATGGCGCAGCTGCTGGTAAGTCTGTGGTCTTTGGCGCCATTATTGGTACTGGCTGCGGCGCTGGTATCGCCATCAAAGGCCAAGTGCATGATGGTGGTAATGGTATCGGCGGTGAGTGGGGCCATAATCCTTTACCTTGGATGAAAGCCGATGAATTTAATACCACGACGTGTTTTTGTGGTAACAGAGACTGCATCGAGACTTTTATATCTGGCACGGGCTTTGTACGCGATTTTCGCGCCGCAGGTGGTGTCGCTGACAGTGGTATTGAAATCGCCCAAATGATGCAAGCAGGCGATCCGCTGGCGACTCAAGCATTCGATCGCTTTATTGACCGTTTAGCCCGCTCATTGGCCCATGTGATCAATATGATGGATCCTGATGTAATCGTCCTTGGCGGTGGAGTCTCTAATATCTATGCCATTTACACTGAATTACCAAAAGTTTTACCACTATATGTGGTTGGCCGTGAGTGTCACACTCCGGTTGTTAAAAACTGTTATGGCGCTTCATCGGGGGTGCGTGGTGCCGCTTGGTTGTGGGGACGCTAACTTTAGACTTAATTTGAAATAGTGTTTGAAATTAAAGGCCGAATTCATTTATTTGAATTCGGCCTTTTTTTGATTTAGTCATTCAAAAGTTTTACATTTTATTAGCAAATCTTTATCTTAAGTGCTGGTAATTCTTATGCTAAGTGCTATTTTTAATGCTGGCTAGAAAGTATAAAAATGAATGAGATCAAAATAATTACGCCATTGTCGTTTTCTTGGGAGTTTACTCGATGAAGCATTTGTCCATCAGTACTAAGTTGTTGTGGATTACATCAGCATTATTTTTATCGATAGTGGCTATTTTATCTATCAGTTTATGGTGGACACTGTCGGCTCAAAACGCGCAATTATCTGATCAAGTTCAAAATACCCTACAAACTGAAACGCGGGATAAACTCGAAGCTCGCGCCGGTGAATATGGCGAAATGGTCGCTGGATTCATCAACGAAGCTTATCGTATTCCATTTTCTTTTGCGGGTATGCTGGAAAGCACAGCCGATGAATTACCTTTAAAACGCGACCGCTTAGAACTCGCAGTGGCGGCAGTACTAAAGAAGAATGCGCAAGTTTCTTCTATGTATGCCCAGTTCGAACCTAATGGTTATGATGGGCTCGACAGTGAGTTTTTGAATGTGAATGTTAGCCACAGTGTGGCGACATCGGGTGCGCTAGAGGTTTATTACACTCGTAATGACGATGGCACAGTGGAGCATAACCAAGTTGAAGATTCGGCAGAAAAGTACCTCACTAGCTTAAATGAGTTTGGGATCCGCGATGCTGAATGGTATTTATGCGGTAAAGAAACCTTAAAGCCCTGTTTAATGGAGCCGTACTTATACGAGATCACTCCAGGCAACAAAGCGTTAATGACCTCCTTGACTGTGCCCGTGCTTAAACATAAGCAATTTATCGGTGTAGTCGGTGTAGATGTAAACTTGCCTGTGTTTCAAACCCTTATCGATAAGTTATCCAAAAGCCTCTACGATGGACAAGCGAAGGTCACTTTGCTGAGCACCCGCGGTTTAGTGGTTGCAGCCAGTCATTACAGTAAAAAGGCGCGCCCCTTAGCTGAGTCGATAAATTCAACTCTCGCCTCGCAAATTATCTCCTTGCACAAGAATTCCGGCTATATGGTTAACGATGATGAAATTATTGTTGCCTACCCCATTAAGATCCCGCTAGCGAATGCCGAGTGGTCCTTGGTTATCCAAGTGCCGACAGCACAGGCCTATAAAAGCTCAATTGAGCTTAATAATGATATGGATGAGATGGCGACCTCTTTAGGCAGTTTGCTGCTGATAGTGGGGATTGTGGTATCGATTGCCGCTGTAATTACCATTAGCTTAGTGATCCGTAGCATTATCTCACCTTTGAAGCTGATCCAAGGCCGAGTGGAACATCTTGCGAGTGCCGATGGCGATTTAACACAATCGATTGAGGTTGATTCGCACGCTGAATTGATTGCGTTAGCGAAAGGTTTCAACTCCTTTATTTATAAACTTAAGGATTTGATTGCCGAACTTAAAACGCTTGCAAGTCGCTCTCAGGAAGAAAGCCAAGCCTCTGCCAAAATTGCCCAGCTCACCCGTGACAGTGTGAACCGCCAGTACGGCGAAATTGAGAGTGTGGTAACGGCTGTGAACCAAATGAGTGCCACCGCACTTGAGGTTGCTAAGGCATCAGAGCAAACGGCTGCAGAAACTGAAGCCATGTCGCGCAATATTCGTCACAGTGAAGAAAGCCTGACAAAGGCAATGGATTTCGTCGCGACTATGTCTCAGGAGTCAATGGAGGCTAAGCTAGCGGTGAGTAAAGTCGCCGACAGCAGCATGAACATCAGCCGTATCCTTGAGGTGATTAGCTCCATTGCTGCGCAAACTAACCTGTTAGCGCTCAATGCGGCAATTGAAGCGGCAAGGGCCGGCGAGCAGGGACGGGGCTTTGCTGTGGTGGCTGATGAAGTCCGTGCACTGGCATCTAAGACTCAAAGCTCGACGAACGACATTAGTACCCTTATCGATGCACTACAGAAAGAAGTCCAAAGTGCTTCTGGCATCATAGATAAAGGTGCTGAGCGGGCACAAATGGCCGTCTCTCAAACAGAGCAAGCGTTAAACTCATTGAACTCAATGGTGAGTCAGATTGGGGAAATTTCGGGTCAAGTGACCCATATTGCCGCCGCCGCAGAAGAGCAGAGCGCAGTGACTGAAGAGGTTAATCGTAATATCACCGGCATTTCTGATTCTGCTTCCGAACTTGCGCGTCTTGCGGGCGAAGCACAGCAAAGCAGTGTGGTTCTCGCAAACTTAGTGAAGCAGCAGCATGAGCAGTTAGGTAAGTTAAAAACCTAGTACGTAGAGATTTACTAAATTAATGCATTGATTTTAATTAGGCTCTTTGATTGTGTTGCTGGTTAAACACTGGCCAAAGGGCCTATTTTTATGGTGATGTTAACTAACAATACATAGGCAGAAGCCATAAAATAGTCAGCGAGCGAGCCAGCTGTATATGCATGGTGATTATACTGTGATTAGCAGGATAAATTTTTTAGATACAAAAAAGCCCATTTTTCAATGGGCTTTTTCGTTGAATCGGGTGGTGGCCCCTCACGGACTTGAACCGTGGACCTAACGATTATGAGTCGTGTGCTCTAACCAACTGAGCTAAGGGGCCGACTTAAGGTAATCGTCATTACCTGAAGCGGGTGGAAGTATACTAAGCTTACTTACGCTTGTCACCCGTGTTTTGGCTTGAAATACACACAACTGATTCAATTGGTTATCTGTTAATCAACTTAAATGTAATCGTCGCCTAAATTTAGGGCTTCGATACTGTGCTGATGTCGATATTAGCGTATGAGAGGCAATAAAAAGCCCTGCATAGGCATAATGCCACTCGCTTAAGAGCGAGTGGCATTTTTACTTGGATATTTCACCGTTTTCTTTAGCACCACACGCGGGTAGCTGGGCCGCTTCCTCTTCGCGGGTAAAATCAACCTTTTGCCATTTT
>Ga0070748_1000026_pt1 | contig 73662 bp, 79 predicted proteins | sample VirMetDEL_Nov_12_FD_77015 | JGI IMG/M metagenome (GOLD analysis project Ga0070748, IMG submission 77015) | Aqueous microbial communities from the Delaware River and Bay under freshwater to marine salinity gradient to study organic matter... | ecosystem: Environmental > Aquatic > Marine > Coastal... | reverse complement strand
TTCTTTGGTGGGCTTGTAGGCCTCCCCACGGTAACCTTCCCACTTCGTGATGTGGTCAATATTGCCGATCTTCGTTGCCGATGTTATTGGCTCGGGATTTCGTGCTCCGAATAGCGACGAGATAAACCCGAGGATGCTTTGGATGATTGCGACCATTACAGTTTACTCTTTATGAAGGCCCGCTTCTGGGCGTCGGTTAGATTTGGGAAGCCGGGGATACCCGCATCTGACAATCTGTCGTAGATGTCGAATACGGTAAGGGCTAAGGCCTTAATACCACCTTGGTTCTCCATGACACCATCAACGAGTTCTTCGAGGAGTTTGTCTTGCCTCTCATCGATGGTGGACTGTGGGACAGGACCAAATGATGATCCGTCCCACGTACCGCCTATTACCGCGTTACCATCCCCCACGACCCATGAGGCCATGTGTGGAGGAATATCTTGGTCATCTGCGTTGGCGATGTTTACGACTTCGCCGTCACGTATTTCACATAGTTTTATTTTGGACATGGTTTACTCCCTTATGACCCAAACGCGAACAACTCCGTCGCCGCCTGTTCCCGCGCCCGCTGGCGAAGATGCCGTGTAGTCTGTGTCTCGACCGCCACCGCCGCCGCCGGGGAACATGCCGTTTCTCAAAGCCGCTGCCGTAGAGCCAGTGCCACCACCCATACCGCCTCCTCCCGCATACATAGAAGGACCACCGCCTGCGTCGCTGCTGTTGTTCGTTGACCCACCGCCGCCGCCGCCGCCAGCTATGGACGATTTACCAGTTCCAGACGTCGCGTTACCAGCGCCGCCATCGCCACCGCCTTGGCCCAAGTCTGCCGCAGGTACAGTTCCATTCGCGCGACCTTCGACTTGGCCGCCATTTGCACCAGCTGTGTTGCCAACATTTGGACCACCCGTCCCACCGTACCCGATCAGGTATTCAAAAGTTCCTGATGATCCGAACGTGGTGTTACCGCCGTTTGCCGCCGCCGTTGCGCCACCTGCGCCCACGACCAGCGAGACGCTCGCCGGAAGATCATCTACTTCGTCAAAACGTTGAAATGCACCGCCACCACCGCCGCCGCCCGAGCCACCGAAAGAGCTTTGCCCTCCAGCACCACCGCCGCCGACCACATGGACAAGGACCTTATCGCCACTCGCGGCAGAAACGGGTTTTGTCCAAGTGCCAGAAGTCAGGAACTCTTGGTAATCAACCACAAGGCTTGCGCTAGTCGCACCTGCGAGGGCGTAACGAGCGTCCCCCTTCTGTCGCGTGATGATCGTTGTGCTGGCAGGAGCAGACGTGCCCCCAGCGTCAAAACGAGCCGCGATGGCTCCGGCAGTTAGGTCATCGTTAGCTGATGGGATCAGATATACGCCAAGTGTTTCAGCGTCACCTTGGATCAAGAAGTCTGTTGCTGAGGTAGAATTATCTTTAAGGAGTAGCGTCGGCTTGAAACTCTCAATCCTAATAGAAGCACTCTCCCGTGTGCCAGCCGAGTTAACACCAGCAGTGTTGGTCAGCACACCAGAGATGGTCGTGTTCTCGGTGAACGTGTTAGCAGCTCCTAGTTGAGCATATCGTAAATCGCCATTGCTGCGCGAGACCACACTTTTAGTCTGGGTCAACCCACCGCCTCTGTCAAACCGGGCAAGCGAAGAAGCCCCTGTGTAACCGGGGCCAGTATATGTGCCGATGGTGACAGAGCCGTCTGTCGTGGTGATGTACGACCCTTGGCTAGCCTCAACCTGATCCGTTTCTTTGAACTTGATGATTGGTATGGCGTCCTCAATAGCAAAGTCACACGCAGACATGATCAGATCACCTGTCATGGTGCCACCAATTAATGCAAGTGCGCTAACGTCATCCGCAGTCAATGCTCTTACTGCTGAACCAGTTACGTGCCCAGCTGCATTCACTGTTATGTCAGAATATACATCTGCGCCTGTTAATGCTGCACCAGGATCTACACCATCGCTTGGGTGGTTATAAAGGTTTGCACCATCATCAATGCCAGTTAGCTTTGTTTGCTCGGCATCTGTGAATGCGTTTGTATCTGCATTAGCTTCATATACAGCTTTAATATCGCCCTGCACTACACCAGATGCGTCAGTTTTTAGAAATGTGCCATTTGTAATTGTAACGCCTGTGCCTTCGGCATATTTGGCACCATACTTTAAATCAATAGTACCTGCGATTGGTGTGCTGGCGAGTTCATCTTGTATGTTAATAGTTGCGTTGTCCAATGCGGACACACTGCCGTTTTCAACACTGAGGATATCGTCCCCGTTTGTTCCGTTATTAGTAACTGAGTTAGTAATGGAAATGTTCACATTACCTATAAACTGGATATTTCCAGCGAGCGCGATCAATGGACGTGTTAGGGCACTATCCCATGTAGCAATGATTGTTGAGTTTTGAATACATGATCCCGGCAATCCCCAATACGGGTCAGGTGAACCACCAATGAAGAATCGGCCTGTTGTATTCCAAGTAACTGTATCAATGTAAATGTTGCCGCCGTTGCTGTTTCCAGCGACAGCAAGGCCAGTGAGACCGGAGTTAATAGTCATATTATAGAACTGGAAGTATTGTGTATTTGAACTGTTACACCTGTCAAAGTTCAAAATTGTAGTACCTATACCAGCCCCGTAAATTGTTAGGTATTGTGTATTTGAGTGTGGTTCGAGATCACCGACATGGTTGTAAGTTCCAGCTGCTACTTCGAGCTCAAGCATCCCAACGCCAGAATATGTTGTTTCTACATATAAAAGTGCGTTTGCAATTGTATCAAATGGATCGTTATTGCCTTCAGGATCAGCCGGGTTAGCAACACCAAGGGTGCCGTCAACAAAAATATAAACATAGCCGGACGACGCACGGTTAGCTTTGTCATCCAAGGCAGTCTGCAATCCTGTGGTATCCCCAATAACGTGCCCATGACCGACGGCCGCTTTTCCAGCCAGGTCTGCTACCAGATCGGTAACGTCAGACTGCGGATGTGTGTGTGAGCTCAGGGCTTTCCCATCGAGAGCAGTCTGCAGCCCCGTGGTGTTAGAGATTGTGTGGGTGTGCGAGAAAGGAGCGTAACGAATGTCCCCAGCTGCGCGTAGGACGAAGCTGTAGGTTGCTGAAACTCCACCATCTCGGTCCATCTGACCCAGCGGAGCAATGAGCGCTCCGTAGTCATCTTGCTGGGAAAAGAGTATTAAGTTTCCGGCGACCATAGAAATGTTAGTGCACCGGCTGCCACTTGTGTGGTCAGTTTCGTTCAACTGGAAGGTGGGCCCGATACCCTCAAGTTTGATAACGTCCGTAATTGGTTCATCAAATGTGGTGAGACCGGTGAAAGTGTTGGGCCCGGCCAGAGTTGAATAAAGGCTGAGATCGGCAGCGTCTGCCTTGTCATCCAGAGCCGTCTGAAGCCCGGTCGTGTCGCCGATGATGTGGCCATGCCCGGTGTCCGACTTACCATCGAGAGCACCCTGTAGACCTGTCGTGTCCGCAATAACGTGTCCGTGCCCATCGTCGGATTTGGCATCCAATGCACCTTGGAGGCCTGTGACATCACCAACGATGTGGGCGTGACCGGTGTCTGTTTTACCATCCAATGCAGTTTGAAGACCTGTCGTATCTCCAATGATGTGTGCGTGTGAACTCAAGGCTTTGCCGTCGAGCGTGGTTTGGAGGCTGGTTACATCTGAGATTGCATGACCATGCCCGGTAAAGGCACTCAGAAGGGTGTAGGGCCCAGCCCAATCAACATCCAAATCCGTAGAGCTTAGCTTGGTCAGTGTTTGACCCAGAATACCGCCAGGCAAGACTCCGTCTCCCGCAGGACCCTGTGGACCTGTCTCTCCGGCAATCCATACAGTTCCGGTATAAACGTAGAATCCAGGGTTCGTTGGGGATCTGAAATATAGGGTGCCGGCAACCAATGGGTCTCCATCATTGTCGAGTGTTGGATCCGCGGATTTGACTCCAAGATACCGGTCTTCAAAATTGTCTAAAGTAATTGCCGCAGCGTCCTCAGACGCCAAAGCAGCCGCTGCACTGTTCGCGCTGTTCGTTTCGCTGGTTCCAATATTTCCCAGAGATGTAGCAGCTGCGGCTTCGCTGTCAGACGCATTACCTTCAGATACGAGGGCGGCCGCTGCGGATATCGCAGCAGCAAGCTCGCTCGCCAATGCTGCAGCCTCTGACGCATCTACCAAAACCACATCAGCATTTGTCGTAACGACATCAGCAGCCGTGGCGATTGCGTCCAGACCTGTCTGGGTCTCACTCGAACCTGCCGCAGTTTCAGAAAGCCCTGCAGCCGTTTCGCTGGTTGCAGCGTTACCTTCAGAAATAAGAGCCGCCGCAGCGCTTGCAGCTGATGCAGTCTGAGAATTAAAGGCATTCGTTTCCGCAAGTTCCGCAGCTACTTCTGCCGCTTCTGCGTTTGTCTCGGCAAGCTCAGCAGCAACCTGAGCGATACCAGTCGCTGTCTGCGAAAGACCGGCCGCTGTTTCACTCGAACTCGCATTGGCCTCACTCAGTGCAGCCGCTGTCTCCGAAATACCAGCTGCCGTTTCACTAGAAGCCGCGTTGGTTTCACTTAGCGCGGCAGCAGTCTCCGATAATCCAGCTGCAGTCTCAGACAACCCTGCTGCAGTTTCACTTGCAGCCGCATTTGTCTCTGAGAGACCAGCTGCAGTTTCCGACAGTCCAGCTGCGGTTTCACTCGCAGCAGCGTTCGTCTCACTAAGAGCAGCTGCAGTCTCTGAGAGACCAGAAGCCGTCTCCGAAAGGCCAGAAGCAGTCTCACTTGAGCCAGCGTTGGCCTCGGAGATCCCTGCAGCTGTCTCGGACGCCGCAGCGTTGCCTTCAGACACCAGAGCAGCTGCAGCAGAAATCGCAGCAGCGCTTTGGGATGCCAGAGCAGCAGCTTCACTACCCGCACTCGCTGTCTCAGACAGGCCAGCAGCAGCCTCGGACGCAGCTGCGTTGGTCTCTGATAGATCAGCAGCAGCTTCACTCGCCGCCGATGCGCTCTCGGACGCAGCCGAAGCACTTTCAGATGCAGCAGCAGCAATCTCGGATAGGCCTGCAGCAGTCTCAGATGCACCAGCAGCGGCTACCGATGCAGCCGCCAAAAGCACGTCCGCATTTGTTGTGACAACATCTGCATTCGTAGCAACTCTATCCAGACCTGTTTGTGTCTCGCTTGCAGCCGCAGCGATCTCACTATTCGAAGCGTTGGTTGCAGCTGCACCCGCGTTTGTCTGCGAGATTGCAGCGTCATCTTCACTAGATTGAGCAGCAACCTCTGACGCTAGGGCATTCGTCTCTGCAACTTCAGCAGCCGCTTGGGCAATTTCAGCATTTGTTTCAGCAAGCTCTGCCGCAGTCTGTGCGGTCTGAGCAGCTCCCTCAGACGCGGCCGCATTCGTTTCAGATGCGGCCGTATTCGTTTCACTTGCAGCTGCGTCGATTTCTGCTTGGAGGGCAGATGCGGCCGAAGCAGCAGCAGCGATTGCAGAAGCGTCAGCATCGTCAGCATCACTTCCGATCTGGGCCACTGCGGCCTCTGCACCAAGCTGACCTGCTTCTGATGCTGCCTGAGCGAGTTCCGCAGCAGTCTGAGCAGTCTCGGAGGCCGCCTGTGCTGCCTCAGCAGCGGCTTGAGCAGTTTGTGCGTCAACCTCTGCCGTCTCAGCCGCATCCTTGGCAGCACTGGCATCTGCGAGGACCTGGAGGACCGCATCCTGCTGCATGTTGTCGGCGAAATACATCGAGCCGTCTTCGTTGTACGCAAAAGTAGCGATCCAGACCGGGGAACCAAGAAGATGGCCCGAGCTGAATGTGACCGTGGTCCCGTCGGGGGAGACTGTGTAAAGAGATGGGCTCACCAACTCACGATCCACATAGACGATCGGCTTGGCCACGGCCCCGGCTCCAGGGATCAGCATCGTTCTGCCGGTCTGGTCAGTTCCGGTGTAGATTGTTTGGCCGCCTATGGCCTCAAACTGGTAAAAGAGCGTGCCAATAGACAGCTCCATGACCTGTTCTGTCTGGAGAATTCCCTCCAAGTTTCCAGCGATCTTCAGTATCGCATCAAATCGTGATCCGACGTACTTTTCGATCAGACCTTCTGCGTTATAGCTTACCGAGAGAGATCTTTTCATACTTATAACCCGTTCCTAATACCGAATTGGATGATCTGGCCAGAAGCCAGATTTCGCCCGCTGGCGAAGGCAAACCGAAGGCCTAGGGAGGCTGCTGCAGATTTACGCACGCCCCCTCCGACTACGCTCGAGTAAGTCGAGCTTTGAAGAAAGACGCTGTAAGTGACATGGGTCTCGTTTGCTAAATCGGGGCGGAAGACTTTGACCGTTCCGGAAATCCCAGATGCGTCGAATGCAACTGTCGTTCCACCTGCAGCAATATGGTCGGCAGAGTCACTCTGGATATCAACTCCAGCACTTACTGATCTCGATCTTCGGCCTGCGTGGGCGTATTGGCCCCCCGTAGTATCAAACGTTGACCCATCCGGAGACGTCAGGAGCTCCAATGCAGCGTCACCGCTTGGAAGCACGTTGTAGAGTTCAAAAACATATCCAGAATATAGACCAGAGTTATACCCGAAGAAATTCGCCCAGGATTGTCCTGTGAAGGATTGCTCCGAGATGAACACCAGCCCCCCAGGGTCACCAGTTGCGCCCGTTAAACCGATGTCTCCCTGATCGCCTTGGATACCCTGGATACCTTGAATGCCCTGAATACCTTGTGGACCGGCAGTGCTGACCCAGAGGGAACCAGACCAAGTGAGCAACCCGTCGACCACGGTATCAAAATACATCGCTCCGATCGCCAATGGGTTGCCCTCATTGTCAAGAACCGGCGCCGTAGCGAAATCCCCAAGATACTGGGTCTGGAAGAGAGCGTAGGAATCCGCCGCTGCCACAGCAGATACAGAAGCGTTTCCTTCCGATACTGCGGCAGCCGATTCAGAAGCTGAGGCAGCCGATTCAGAAGCTGAGGCGGCTATTTCAGACGCTGCTGCGTTTGCAGCTGCGGAGTCGGCGTTGGTGATAATCATATTGACGCTGGCCTGGCTCAGCAGATCATCGAAGTAGATTGTCCCATCAGCATTGTAGGCAAAGTCTGCGATCCAGATCAGGTCATCCAGCTCGACTCCTTCGTCGAACGTGACCGTGAGCCCGTCTGATGCAACAGTGTACGTGCTCGGGTCCTGCAGGACCATATTGACATAGACCTGAGGTTTCACCCCGATCTGATCCGCCCCTGGTATCATCATGGAGCGGCTATTCTTGTCGGAACCAGTGAAGACCGTCTGACCATCGGTAGCATCGAATTGGTAGAATAGGACGCCCACACCAAGCTGTGTTGCGTTCGAGATTTCCTGAGCGATGTTTGCAGCTGAAAGCACTGCATCCAGGTTTTCGACAAGTGATTTCAGGGTGTCATAGCTCGACCCCAGATACTTTTCGATTAACCCTGCAGCTCCAGCAACAGCTGAGTTGGCTCGTTTCATTTGAAACCCCGATCCATCAGCTTTGTGGTCCCGGTCTCAACCAGGCTGGTCGATACCAAGTCTTTCTCGATGATTTGCTGACACAGCATGTCGTACCGCTGGTAATGCTCGCTTGCCTTGGCAGCGTGCTCAGGACCGTTCATTGGCGAGATTGCTTTGTAGGCAACATAATGAAAGAGCGGGTCGAACAGTATTTCCGGAATAATCACGGATTGTGTGAGGTCCCCGTTCACCAGCTTGGGGTGCTTCGCCTGGTAAATGATGAAGTACCCGTCGCCATCAACTGGCCCGGGTATTTGGATCGTATCAAAGTTCGTAGTGAACAAAGAAGCGGGGTTCGTCGAGTCGTTCAAGACGAGCTCTTCTCCTTCTTCGTCGAAGACCGCTACGATCTTCATGACGTCATCCAGAAATGGATCGAGTATTGTGTCCACAATGAACTTCTCCACCACTGCGGCGTCACTCACTGCGTATTGCACCTCAAGCGGATACAACGTTCGTCCAGAAGAAGCTGAGATCACCAGTTCTTTTTCTGCCAGGTTGAACTTCCCGTGCATCTCGGTGAGGCACTGGTTCAAAAAGTGGATCAGCTTTGGTTCATGCGCAGTTGGGATCGTTCCGCAACCTTCGCCGCCGATCGCCAGGTTGCTCAAAACCCCATAAGACAGGCTTTCAAATATCTCTGAAACTTGCATTCTCTGTTCCGATCCGGTTCAGACGATGTACGAGGAGATCGCGTTATCCAGGTCACCGTCTTCGTCATCCATTTCCCAGTGATCATCTTTGGCTCTCACTGGTGCGTCTTCGCTCGGTTTCCAGGGCATCATGTGCATAAGCATGGAAATCGTATCGAGCGCGTCATCTTTGCCTTTCAGTCCGTTGATCGTCGCCAACGAGATTTCAGACATGAATTCTTTCATGATCTTCGTGGCCTTCATTTCTTCGGGGAAATACATTTTCCCTGCTTTGAAGAACGGCACTACGAGGTTGAATCTTGAAAGCTTATTGGTGGTCGGTCTGACCCCAGGCTTTCCCTTCTCCTGCGCGAAATTGAACCAGATATTCCGGGCCATCATCTCTTGCTGGAGCCAGTGAATGAATGCGAGCTGCTGTCCTGTGACCTCGACGCCCACTTGTTGCGGGCGGTATTCAGAGGCAAATCGGAAGAGTGCATCCACACTTTTTTCCATGGTCTGGCGTTCACAAACACCGTCGACCCAGAACCAGTCACCGTTTGCGTTATAGGCCCAAACCGAGATGACCGAGAAGTCGGCCGTTTGAGTATCTGCAACCGCGAAATCAGTGGTGATATAAAAGTTGAACTTGCCTCGATTATCTAACAGACTTTTGCGTGAATACCAGCGAATTTCACTGTCTTGAACAAGCCGTTCTTCTTCAGATGATATTCTCAACATCAGCTCCTGATTAAACGCGCCTAGTTTCCCCGCAAGAACAGAGGTATCGTATTGATCCTTCACGAAGTCGTAGGTGAACCGGTCTTCCCAAGCGCCACGGAACTCTTCCCGGGTGCAGGGGTACTCCTCACAAACAGGCCATACGTTGACGTGCCAGGCTCCAGATTCCACAGCTTCGTAGAGGATGTCGGCTTTGTTAAAGGGCGTTCCGTTGAAGATGATCTTCCGTCTCTGGGGATCCAGAGCGTAGTCCACACCCTTGTAAATCGTGTCTTTGATCGACTCCATGGCGACGCGAGACTTGGAGTCATCATCTGATACCAAGTCGTCAAGCACAGCCAGGACAGGTCGTTTACCGAAGATCTTCGTACCGCGGAGACCTGTCTTTGCGCCGAACATCTTGCAGCCAAGGATGTTTCCATCCTTAGATTTGAACTGCAAATAGTTGTCGGTGAAGCTCACACCTTTTGCCGGCAGCCATTCCTGTAGGAACTCTGAATTCCAGTACCGGAATTCGATGTTCTTTCGGGCTGACTTCACACCGTTGTCCATCGAGTCGGACACGTAGATCATTCCGTCGATCTTCCCGAAGCCATCGATCTCGCCGAAGACAGCCACGTAGAGAACCAGGTATTCAAACATCAGCGTGGTCTTGGCCAATCCCCGGGCACAGAGGTTTGCGATCCTCTGCTTATTCCCGGCGATTTGATCCAGCATTGCGAGATGCACAACTGGAGTTAGGTTTTGCTCCCCCTCCCCGCCGTTCACGAGCTTGATGAAGTTCATGAACTTTAGGGCGAACGTTCCTGGGAGATAATGCCCAGAGTTCAATTCGTCATAGTTTACGAGATCTAGCCACTCATCGACTTCTCTCTTGGGGAGGGGTGGCATTACTGCATTGCCAACATGGTGTTGACGACCCGTGTATAAAGCAGATCTTTGTGCTTCTGGTCGTCCGGCAGCATCTCGTATGGGACCATACAAGGGTGCTCCTTTTTGTATGGGTCTTTGGATTTACCCATGCGCCAACCCTCTTTCAGTTTGTGGGCAAGCCAGCTCAGATGGCTATCTTTTGGCGTCATTTCCGGCTTGTTGATAATCGCCTCAACACCCAAAATGGCGCTGACCTTTTGCCACTCTGGAGCATCTGCCCAAGCTGGCTGGCTCATGTCGCCAATCGTTACACAGAAGGCCCGATTAACTTCATGGGCGACTTCTGCGATCTGACTTGTCGGGATCATCATTGTGGGCCTTTCATGCGGTCGTCTTCACCGACACCGCGCTCTTCGTAAGCAATGAGAAATGCGAGGCAGCAGCCAGCGTGCCACAGGTGCGAGCATTCGGTTTCGTTGTCATAAGACCCGAATAGGAAGCTGCGGGTTGTAGGGTTCTTGCCTCCCCACCAAGCCCACATGTGTCGCATCATGGCGCCGAATACCCGGCCCCACTTCATGCCGAGTTCCCAGTTCCGGTCGCTGTATTTTTCGGCTCCGAATGTCAGGATCTCGCTCACGGCGAACAGGAGTTCAGGTGGGAGTAGATCCATCCGGACCTTGCCGTTATCCAGCTTGGCGCCTTCAACGTTCATGTCTGGAAGGTCTTTCATGGGCGCCTCATCAGGGTCTTGATTTCATCACGCAAACCCAGCTTTGACGCTGTGAGTTGGCAGACTGCCCGTTGGTTTATCCAAGCCTCCTCGTTCACGATGTGGGGGTAGTGGAGCGCCGCCCATAGGTAGGAATCGATCCAGTCACACATGCCCACCAGCTGCTTCTCTGTCGGATCCAGATCGCCCCAGCCAAACCCTAGTTCAGCTGCGACTTGCTCTTCATAGACACCCAACTTGGCAGCTGTTTCTGGGTTGTCCCGCTTGAATGTGTAGGGGAAATCCCCTGCTCTCTTCTCACCGATGTCGTGGGTGAGTGCGTAGATTATCCCCCGTCGTGACAGCTTTGGATTTAGCCGTAGAGCCAGAACACAGACCCGTGAGGCGTGTGCTCCAGTCAGATCAGTGGTGTTGCTCATGACATCGTGCGCGTGCCAACGACGGACGATCATTGAGGACCATGCTTCTAGAATAGGTTTAAGCACTGCGGGTGCTCCTTTTATCCACCGAAGTGGGGTGTGATGTTTGATGTGGTTCGGCCGGTCTCACCTTGGGTTTTGTGAACCGTCATTGCGGTGAGTGTGCCTCGTGAGAGCAGTCCTTTGGATTTCGCCCAACCATTTGGCCGGTGGATCGTCCGGAATTGCTCTGCGACTGCGCCAACAAGATCTTGTTTGCGGTCATGGTGGAAGTGCGCTGTCATAATCAGGCGGTGCATCTTTGCCTCGGCCCATTGGTCGGCGAACTGATCTGCGAATACGTCTTTAAGCGCTGCCCATTTGAGGGTGTCTCCGTGATGTGGAAACGCCGCACAGAGGCCCCAGGAAATAACCCTGAATTCTGCATCGTTGATGGTGATCTCTATTCTCGGATTATCTCCGAAATGCTCAGCCAGAGCGAGCATCACAGCCACATAGGCTGAGGGATCATGGTTGCCTTTGATGAAGTGTGCTTCGACGGTGTCGTGTGTCTCAAGCAACCGGTACAGGGCCCTACGAATAAGGCTGACGGCTGTCATGGTGTTCTGGAGGTGGTTCTCTCGCTTCACCTCCAAGAGGTTGCCGGAATTGGGTGTTATCCCTTTGTGGTCATTCGCCTCGAGGACATCACCCAGCTCCAGGAACACAGCATGGCTTGCAGGAGGCAAGCGCACCACAATGTCGTCGATCGCTTTGATGAAGTCGTCTTCGAGGAGTGTGTCCCCATAATCACCACCGACATGGAGATCCGCCAGTGCAACCCAGGTGGCAACGTCTTTGATGTTTGCCGGGGGTGTTTCCAGGCGTAGCTGCTCAATCGGTTTCAGCTTTGGAATATCGCTCAGGATATCCCTCATTGCGTCTGCAAAGCTGATCTTTTCTTCGTCCGGGCCCATGTAGAAATACAGGCTAGACCCGGCGCCGGCGTCATCCTTGTCGATCAGCCAACCAGAGTGCAGACCTGCGAGATCCGTCAGGCCCTGATCTGCCAGCCTATTTGCTAATATTGGATCGAGCCTTGCCCGCTTTTCTGCCCCTTTGAGCCGACGGAACACTGCATCTTTTGATAAGCCTAGTTTTTCGCCTATCTGATCCATGCTCATTCCGGTGTTTCTCAGAACAAGGGCCTGGTCTTGCTCAGAAAATATGCGTTCTTTATCTGTCTTGGGGATCATATGGGCGTACCTACTTGTCTGGCGTAATGTCTTTCGCGGTGCCCTCGATAAGAGGTTGATGTGCAACTTCGCGGGTGGTTGCGCCTGATGTGATGAGTTCTCGCTGCTTCTCAGCCATAGAAGTCAGAGCGTCTTTCAGCTCTTTCATTCCTGAGGTCTCTTGGACCCCGATGTTCAACTCGATCTCAGCCTTTTCAGGCTTTTTGAGATGGGTCAGAATTGAGTTTGCAGCATCGCTGCGGACCTTCTCGCTCTTGGCGGTAACCATCAGCTCCAGCTGGGTGTTGATCGCTTTCTGGTAGACGTCCTGATTGAGAACCCAGGAAGGGATGACCGACTGCTCGAGGATTAGATTGACGAGTTTGTTCTTGTTATAGGCGTGGACATACGAAGAGATGTCTTTTGAGGATGTGCCCTTGGCGACCAGTCCCCGGTATCGTGCCGGGAAGGTTCGCGCATAGGATTCCTGGTTGTTGTAGCCCATCAGCTTGTAGCTCACGTAGGCTACTGCATGGACGTAATCCTCACTCTTGAAGCGTCCCTTCAACAGGCATGAGGAATACCCGATGAAGTTTTCCCTAATCACACGAGCCTGTTCTGGGTCCGACGAGATGGAATTAACCATAGTGACCAATTCCTGGGAGACAGATGTCTTCAGGTGTGGCGGAAGGGCTGCTGTAATTTCGGCAGATGTTAGCACGGGATACTCCAGATCATATCAACTGATCTTTGTAATAGATCCCGTTTATTAATCTTCTTGATAAGATACAAGAAAAACCGATTGACACTAACTGTTTATTTCCGGAGAACAAACATAAGATCTAGATAATCTTTGTTCTAGTAGTCCATCATGCGCCCCTCTCCCCCTGGGCCGTGGAGCAGGCTAGTGCCCCTAGTTTCATGATGGACTTCTCGAGCGTGGCTACGATGTCCGAAGGGCTCCTTTCACCTTAGGCGCGTCGACTGACCAGACTGCGGGGCTCTGGAAGTGCCCGCTCGACCATAACCCCTTACGTCTTGACTTCGAAACCGACTTCCGCGGCAGATACTCCCGCAGCTGTCCACGTAACTGCCGTGTCTGGGTCAGTAATCCACGAGTCGGTCACGCGACCGTACTGGTGTCTGGCGGGTGTCCGATCTGCGATGGCGTTGTAGTCAGTGCTCCCAGATCGAATGAACTGTCGTACGTTAAGTGGGTCTGTTCCCGCAGCACCCGTCCTCAGACGCGCTGAGGCATTCACGGAGTGTATCGCTCTACCACCAGGCACGGCGTACGCAGGGAGTGTGTACGATTGCTTCTCACCGTTTGCAGCACTGGCCCATCCCGTAGTTCTATCCCCATCGTTAATCTCACCGACAGTTTCCGAGATATCTTGGTGGGTGCCAGCGGCTGATCCTTCTAACTTCTCTAGCTTCATCCCGACGGTGGACTCATCGTACGCATGGATGATCTGGCTGTAAGCAGCTTGGTTAGAGGCCACAAACATATCATTGTGCCCCATGTAAAATGCGGTAGGCATCTTTGCAGCACCGGATGCAGCGACTGTTGCCGTGCGTTGCAGGGTATCGTTTTCGTACATCCGCAGGTAGCAGTTAGCTCCATCGTCCTCGTACTGGAAATCGTAAGTATCCAGTGTATCTACATTCAAAGTAAAAGCGGCAGCGTTAGAGAATCCACCGGCTGCGTTGTAGACTCGGATGACAAGAGTACCGTTCGTGTAGTCACCGTAAGCCATGAGAGTGCCATCGGGTGCTACCCACCTAAACCACTCACCATCTGCAACACCGTTATTGGAGTTGGGCAGGTAAGCATCAAAGTGGAGCCAGACTTCAGCAGCAGAACTCACATCTACTTCGTGAGTAAAGAGTAATCCTGTACTAGAGCCCGCGGTCTGAGTCGTAATGTAAAGATAATCGCTGACGTAGGCTGGGTCATACTTACCGCCGGTCGTCCCCCGAAGAGCGCCGTTACAGTCTTTGTGGTCATTTGTGCAGAATGCGACAGTCATTTTATTTTACCCTCAAACTGTGATGACATAAGTGGTGGGTTGCATAGCAATCCCGACAGGAACACCGAGGTCCCAGTACACTTGTTGCTGGTCGGTAAGAGCACCGGGGTGCATCACGTTTGTCGAGTCAACGCTACCGATCTGCGTGAGAGAGGCGAAACCAGAGTCGGCTGAGACGTGTATGTTCAAGGTGTCGATGAAGTCTATGTCATGCTCCCGATACTTGATGCGAAGACGACCGGGTGTCCTGTCGGAGGAGTAGGTGAAGTTCATGAAGTTGTCCGACCCGATAGCCGTGAAGTTACCGCTTTCTGTGAGTGCGGCAGTTCGGTTACCAGCGGCGGTATTAATAGAGGAAACCGGTATATCCACTCCATTTCCATCCTGAAAGGCGATGTCCATGATTTCAGGGGCGCCGCCTCCGAAGGAGAAGTTGTCGAGACGGAAGTACCTGCTAGTAGCCCATCCACCCGAAGGGCCAGAAGGAGCAGCTCCTATAATCCCCCTGCGAGCCAGCCCCTTTAACATAGGGTATCCGGTCATTGGGCTGTCAATTGGTGCCATATTAGGGGCCTCTCTCAGTCATTCATTTCAGCAATATTTGAGAACCTAAGTGGGTTGGGTCTGCGAATTTGCAGCCCGTGCATGATCTCTGGCGCCATAGAGCGCCTCTTCTTGGATGGTGGTCAGAGGTCCTGCTACAGACGCCTGACGGACCACCTGTAGGCTGTCGGAAGAGTTGATTCTGAATGAGACACCTGCTGCACTCATCCTGTTGTAGTCAGCATCCTCTCCACTCAAGAGGTTCGGGAAGATGTTGCCATCCAAAAATAGGTTGTGGGGGTAATTTGCAGGGACAAACAGCCAGTCATTGGTCAGACGCAGATCGAACGTAGCAAAGATATCATCACCAAGATCGTTCTGCCCCCGGAGTGCCCCGCCAGACTTGGAGAAAGCCTCCGTCGACCATTTATTCGTGTTGTGGAAATCCACCCAGCGGCTCCAACAAAACGTGGCTGTGAAGCGCACGTTCAGTTCGTTGAGCCCCAGGGAGGTATAGATTTTATACCCCGACCCATCCACGGTATTTTGTGGATCGGTCGGGACTTCGTAAATCCGGCGCAAGTCTTCATCGAACTCAAGAGAGGCCATGTGCCTGACTTTCTATTATACGGCCACGTAGGAAGGATCGGCTGTGGGCGCAATGTTGACCGTTTGGTTGGCAGCAGCCATCGTGAAGGACACGCTGTCTGGCTCAATGAAACCGGGACGGTTAAATGTGAGGCGCAGAGGGATTGGCGTGTTCGATGGGTGGCTGTCCACGTTGTAGGTCGAGTAGGCGATGATGATCGACACGGACGAAGAGGTGGCGATGTCCTGCTGATTAGTCGGTGTTTCATCCTGAAGGTATGTCGGAGCCGAGGCACCAAACGTGTCTTCGTGGATGATCGAGAACGTACCACCTTGAGCAATAGCCGGTGCAGTGACGACCAGCGTAAAGATCGAAGGCCATGCACGGGTTACTGGGATCAAGTCAACAAGGCGAAGTTCGTTTCGCTGTGCCGAGTTGTAGTTCAACAGATAGAAGTCTTGAAGGAAGAAGACTTCGCCCAAGAACGATGTGATCGGAGGCTGCTTGTCGCCCCGAAGTACCGGACCTGTTCCGTCGGCGTTGATGTTGATTGCTTGACGCAAGAGATAGTGAATTTTGAAATGCGCGTTCTCGTTGGTCTGGCTGTCGGCATCGACGAAACCTGTAAAGCTATAAAGGACACTGTCCACGTCGCCATCATAAAGACTGTCAACGTCAACGTTCAGCAGGATGTTGGCATAGATGCCACCAGCGCTAACGACCCCATCAGCTACCAGCAATGTGCCAGCACCGTCAGCGAGTTTTGGATCGAGTGAGTTGTTCGACGCAACAGGGATAATTTCCGCTTCCTGAATGTCGATCGTTTCCTGCAGGTGTGTCTTACCTGGCTCCAGGCAACGGAACGTCCAGTTACCACGGTTGTCGATTGCGTTGTCGGTGTCCACGAGCAAAATCAACTGGTTGATATAGCCTGTCGTCACAGCAAGAGCCGGTGCATCCAGCGCAGCGTCCGTGTCTGGCCAGAATGCAAACTGGTCGGTTGCTTCGTCCAAAGCGCCTGAGCGACCGCAGTAATAGACCCGGCGAGCAGCGCTTGTCGCGTTGTCCCGGACTTCCATCGCCATGTCACGCAAGGACAAGAGCGTATCATTGTCATGTGGTTCCCAGCCGTTCAGGGCTGCAAGCGATTTCGCACGAGGTTCGATCGAGGTGAACATCTTGTCGTAGATATCAAGATCGCCGCTGTCCCACTGGTCAACCACTTCGGAAGCCCATGTGATCGCAGCAACGCCGTCAACAAACGAAAGGCCACCGGCTTCAAGGAACTGGAAGGTCTTCTTGAATGCAGTGACGTTGATGTCGTTTCCTGCAGCTTCATTTGAAGGCGTGCCACTGGCGAGCGTGTACTCGATGAGGTTGGCAGCAACAGTGTCGACCGTGACGGTGAAGCCTTCGTTGGCAGCGTTCAGCGTGTTCGAGAACTTCAGAACATCGCCAATGACAATGGCGCGTTTGTTTAGTCCGCCAGCAGCGGATGCAGCAGTGAAGTCTGTGCTGCTTGAGATTATCGTTGCGCCCGTCGCGTCGATTTGGATATCCGTGCCCTGGAAATCGACAAGGTGAAACTCATAGTTCGTGCCCAAAACGAGGGCGGCTTTAGTATCAATTTTGGCCATTTCTCTACCTATGATGATTGGGGATTGTGCAAATCTCTAGATAATTGCCCCAATCATCCCAAGTAGGATCAAATGGAAAATGCTAGATAATTTCGATCATATGTATGACGGATTAGGGGAAAATGAAAGAGGGATTCTTGCGTCCCCACCTGTCAAGGTTATCTTGAAGATCTGGCGCTCATAAGAGATGGAATCATCTGCGACTCCCCCGATCGTTATCGTGACTTCTTCATCAACCCCGTATGTATAACTATGGACGAACTGGTTCCCGGTGATGCTGGCCTCAAAGAAGATTGAGAACGCGCCTTTACGCACCCGGCCTTCCAGACCATTTGGAATCCCGGTGAAGGTCACCGTTGCTGGGTTGCTGACAACAGTCGAGGCCCCTGCCCCGTTACGGTACGTTGGAGACTGGCCACCAGAGGTCACGAGAATTGTTACCAGGCCGCCTGAGTTGTTATAGATCACGGCATCGCCTGAACCAGTCGCACCGTAGCCGCCGAAGTCGTTGCCCACTGAGATGTACGTGCCGGGAGAAGTGATCTCTATCGCATGACCCAGGCCTACTTGGCTAAAGAGGTTCTGGCTGAGTTTCGTGAAATCAGGATCGACGATGGCCGCCACGTTTACGGCCGCGTTTGTTTTCAGCTGGGAACCAGAAATAGCGGCTGCACCGGGAACCAGGGTTGTGAAGCCCAGGATCGCGCCTGTTACCGGGGTCCCGGCATTCAGTGTGATCGAGTTGAAGTTCTCAAGGGCACCTGTGATGGGCACGCTACCAGAGGCGTCACCGATTACGGTGATATTGGGTCGAGTGTCGTCGGCCCCGTAAATCCGGCCCAACCCTCGGTATGAACCAGCAAGACCATAGGTGCGCGCCGCGCCCGTATTCAGCTCAAATCCGCAGTCGCCCGTGCCGTGATACCCATCCGGGAAAATTACCGTGCTCACGTCAGTCCCTGACATGGCAGCAGTGCCAAGTCGCTGAAGGCCACGCAAACTGATGACAGAGCCGTTCCGGCAGGCAAGCCCCCACCGGTTTGTATCGATGTCTTGGTCTAGGAGGACCGCATCTAGGAAGTCGAATAGAGTTCCGGAATAATCCAGACCTGTAGCCAAATCGATTGCGTCCATTCCGACGTTCTCAGATTTGGCGCCGCCAACCACAAACTGGGCCCCAATTGCATAATACGCAACTGCAGTGAGAGTCGGAGACCCGACTGTGCCCTCTCGCCACTGGGCAATCGAAGGGTTTATCGCGGCAATCACATAGCCCTCGGCCAGACCACCTTGGGAATTATACCCACCGACAAACTGATCGTTGTTCGCGCCGCTGCCGGACAAATTATACTGGTAGGCCGCGCCTGCAGCAGACCCGAATATAGCTTGCAGCCCATAAGTGGTGTTCAAGTCTCCAGCGTCAGCCACTTTTCCCTTGAAAATGAACAAAGGGTGGGACGCCACCATATTATTAGAGCCCCCATTGTACTCCACACCGGTCAAACTCGCCGTCGTGGTCACTTTCCGGTTAACAGCGTTTGGCTTTTGATACGCCAGCTGAGGCTCTGCAGCTGGTGAAGGGCCACCACCACCATTGTTCCCCCAACCAGTGGAGGCGTTTGAATCGGTTACCCTGACGCCGTTGAATGTCACAGTGGTCATCAGAAAACTCCAAATTCAGGTATAAGAGAGACTTGCCCTAAGGGCCCATGCGGCTGCCAGGTCCGCTTCACCCGCATTAGTGGCAATCACGGCATCCATATACGCCGCTGTAAGCCTCGTCTGCCGGCGCACCAGCCAGTTGCCATTCACAACTGCCCAGCCAAAATAGAAATACACATCATCAGAGTCATCCAACTCCTCGGGCGCGGCTAGAAACGAGGAACCGCCGCTTCCCCCCTCGGACACCGCAATGTCACTTGAGATCAGCACAGTGATCTCCTCGTGCTCCACCACCAGGCTAACTGGGTCAGCCGGGGCCACCTCCACTGTCGTTGTGAACCCACCTATGGTCACCTCAACAACAGGATCGGTCTCCTCAAACTCAATCAAAAAGGCCGTCAGCCCCACATCCACAGCAACCTGCGTGTCCCCACCGTCAATGGTAACCTGGGTCACCTCTGGTTCAATCAGGACACCGGCGGCCATTAGGTATTATCCTCACCCACCAGAATACCCCGTACAGGCATAGACCAAGTATCCCCGGCCTCTATGAACTGGATATCCCACTTCAGCTTCCCACGGGGCCACGCACCGCCACCGCTCTCAGCATCTGACACAGAGCTCTCACTCCGCACCTGGAACTTCCCATTGACCAGATCCACGACAATAATGTCCATGACTGCAACAAGAACCCCATTCAGTGTTTTGGCCTTAGAAGTGATCGTCACACCTGTCAGATCAACCGGCCCCACCACATCACTCACAGTGCGGGTCACCGTAATCCCGGCTTTGAAGGTATCCCCTTGGGTGATTTCCTTCGCAATTATCAAGCTGGTCACATGACTTCCTCCCGGGCATTCTCTGGTTAGGATCTCCGATCCTAATAGGAAAATATCAACCGGGTGTCAACTTAGATCACAGCTAGATCAAAGAGGCATACCAGCTAGATATGCCTCTCATATTCACAACTTGCTAGGCATGGCTCACAGACATGGAACCAGGAGATTTAGCCCATCCCCATATCCGATTGCCTCCATCTACACCGGGCCACAGGTCAACCAGGGCAGCGTTCGCCTCTCCTTTGCCAGCCACGTACCGGTACGCCCCATGAATGCTCACAGGGGCTACAGCGCCCACAGTGGCCACAACATAAACAGGTGCTAACCCGGTGTTCTGGAAAGAGACATTCGTCACATCTGCATCAGTCAGCTCTGTCCAGACACCTTGGGCTACATCAGTGATCGCATTCTTTGGCATAATTCTAGGCCCTTCATAAATTGTGGATAAAAGATGACCTCATCTACCACCAGATCAAGCCGATTGCCACTAAATATGGGAATGATACATCTGGGAAATGTACTTATGGATATTTTGCGAATTCATATTTTTTGGTGGAGGTGTTTTGAGGTAGGGTTGTAGGTACACACAGATAAAACACAACATACCCCCCCGGTATCTCCCTCTCCCACTCAACCACCTCTCCCTAGTTCCTCGACGCTCCGCGTCTGCGTAGCAATCCCATAACCTAGGAGTTAACCCATATGACATCCGTCATCCAATCCGCTCGCCGTTCCACCTCATCTGTCTTTGACGTAGTAACCAAAGTCGCAGACGTATCCACCCAACTCATCACCACTGCCGCTCGTGGAGTAGATATGCTCGACTCCAAAGCATCCCTTATGCACAAGCGCGTAACCCTTAACACCGCTGCCCAACTCGTCATTGTCCAAGACGACGAAATCATGCGGGCCACCACCGAACACACTGATCTCATGGCAGAAACCCATGCACGTAACTTTCCGGGCAAGCCATTTGACCGCGAACAATTCTTCACCACAGCTCTCGCTAAAATCACCGCTGCCGTAGAAGCCGCCTAAACCTAAACTCTCCCTATACCCTGAGGCGCAAGCCTCGGGGCAAGGGAAGAGAACACCAGAAGATAGCACAAGATAGCTTCTGCTCTCCTTCATTCCCCAACTGTACTGCTTGCTACTGTTGGACAGCCGACTCCGCGGCTGGCGGCTCTTGGGAATACCCTCAGGAACAAACCGTGAACTAGGAGTTATCTCTCATGAGAACCTTCACCAACTATCTCGTCCCCATTCTCGTCTGCGTGACAACTCTGTTGATGATCCAGGAACACCAAACCGGAGTTCTCGTGATCGCATTCACGCTGTTCGGGATCTACTTCGCAACCCAGCTCTTGTTGGGTGGCATCAACGAACTCGTCCAAGCAAAGCAAGAACAAAAAGCTGCAACTCAGCTTGGTCGCTTTGCAAACATCCGCAACCGTTAAACTGGAGTAAAATTCTAATGTACCACCCAACAGACAGCGTCCTGTCACCTCGTGTCAGCGCAGAGCTGGACCAGATCTCACCCTTCGATCTTCACATGTCCGCTGGCATCACCAGTGAGAACGACACCGACTTCATCTCTGAAGACTTCGACGCCTTCATCCTCGATCAGATCTTCCCCGATATTAGCTAACCTCTTGGAACCAAGAGAAGAAGACGCTCCGCGTCTAAGAGGCTGTCCGGTGTGGGATCGGACGGCTCAACCTTTAATACCATAAATCCTTAAGGAGGATTCACTATGACATCTACTCTCAACTTCGCAGCTCTCGGTGCCCAGGCAGCAGCTCCAGCAGCAACGCCTGTAAACGATTACGCCAATAAGCCAAAGGCCGAAGTATGGCTGAACGTTGGTATCACACTGCCAATCGTGCAGGCAGACGGCACGACGCAAGACACGTTTGTTGCACTGCCATTTGGCCTTCCGCTCGACACGATGGAAGACATGGTCGCCAAAGGCAAAAATGCCGATTGGTTGAACATGGTTGCAGTGAAGAACGCACTGTTGGCCAAGCTGAAGGACGCTGGCAATGGCCTTGAGTCCGGAGGCGAGCAAGTCGTTGCAGGTCTGGAAATCCAGCTGAAGCGCGTCGGCTCTGCACCGGCTATTGCACCTGCTGACAACCCACTGCTTGCAGCTATGAACGCCAAGTTCGGAAGCTGATCCAAGCTAACTCTGTTTGTTAACCAGTACCTAGGTTTGAGGCTCAAGGGATTTCTCCCTTGGGCCTTAAAACATCTAGAGGATAGTTCTCAATTATCCGCTTGATACATTCACCAGATAGTTCCACAACCTAAAGGCCAGACCACCGATACATCGATCGAATCTACTAAAGACACCCTATGCCCTAACTCCCGTTGATATGCCCGCTCCGCGGCTGGGCCGTATTTCCCAAATCTAAGGACCAAATCATGCCATTTTATGCAGGGATAGGCGCTCGAGCCACACCCAACGACATTCTCGTGATGATGGCAGACGCTGGCCGTCAGCTCTGTGAAATCGGTCTCACTTTGAGATCAGGGGCAGCAGCAGGAGCAGACGCAGCTTTCGAGCGTGGCTGTGACATCACTGATCCAAGAAACAAAGAGATCTTCCTGCCTTGGAAAGGTTTCAACGATCACCCAAGCCAATACTTCACACCAACACAAGAGGCTCTTCGTCTCTCGGAGAACTACCACCCAGGCTGGACACGCCTCTCAGACGGTTCACGCCTTCTCATGGCCAGGAATGCTCACCAGCTCCTGGGCCCAACCCTGAACGATCCTGCGCTCTTCGTGGCCTGTTGGACACCGGAAGGCAAAGCCGGAGGTGGCACAGGGCAAGCTATTCGCATCGCTAAAGACGCAGGCATCCCTGTGTTCGATCTCGGCGCCATGTCACCTGACGACTTCGCAGGTGGCATCGGTGAAATCCTCTCAAAACTCTAAGGGGCCATTATCATGGACTTCGATCCCGTTCTTTTCATCCAAATCTTCATCAACCTCATGCTCGTTCTCGTCGTTGGGAACTGGGCAAACAACTGGGGAAGAAACAAGTTTCTATGGGGCTTCTTCGCCCTCTTCGGCGTGCTGCCGGCAGTCATCGTCCTCTCCATCATTGGCCGCACAAAAACTCTCAAATCTGAGCGTTTAGCTCAGCGTATCGCTGCCCATCAACAGGAACCAAAATCATGAACCTCTTCGTTTATTACCAATGCACTCAATATGGTGGATGGGCTATCGCCTCTGCACCTGAACGTCCTTCAACCAAAAGAGCCGAAGGCGGCAAAGTCAAAATCCGGGATATCCAAGAAGTCCTGGCGAGTGATAGCAACAAAAGCCTCAGCGCCCTGGAGAAGCTGTATCCGCTCAAAGACTCATGAGGCGGCAAATACCTTTCAAGGCCGAGGCGTTCTCAAACGGCTTGATAGATGACGAGACCATGGCCCTGCTCCTTGACCAGGGATCCGTCACCATCAGCTATGAACAGCTCCGAGGAGCTGTCCTGGCTGTCAATTTTGTAAACGGTATTTTGAAGACCGAAACTCTCACCCTCAAGCAAGTCAAAGAGCAAGCCGTTCGCATCAACGACCGGCTCTAACCAGAAAGCACATAAATTATGGACTATCATCTCCCTGCCACTCGGCGGGACCTGTATAATTTTGTCGTGCTCTGCTGCGTCGTAGGACCTCTGGTCCTCTTCGCAGCGATAGCCGTCGTGTCAATCATCATCGAGCTGGGCTTCGGATACTCTTCACAAGAGATCCACTGGATAGCAGGCAATCCAATTTGGCTGCTCGTCTCTGTAGCCCTGACGGGCAAATGGCTCTCCCGTGATCTCGTTCCAGTTGAAACATAATCCTCAAATCTAAGGAGAAAGTCATGGCTTCAATCTATGACAACCCACGTGTCCGTAACTGGATGCGCACCACTGGTGAGACCCAGATGGACACCTGTGAGTTCCGCACATGGCTTCGCTACGCCATGGACATAGCCATCATTTACGAGGTGGGCAGCGTCTACAGATACACCGATTACCCTGTGCCTCACATTGGTAATCACGCTGAGTTCGATCTCTTCCTCGATGCTCTCCCTGTCGATATCGCCAACTCCTTAAACCAGAGCGACAAGCTCGTTCACAACGCAATGATGAACCTCAAGGCCAAGCAAAACACCAAAAGTGAGATGGTCAGGAGGGTCGCAGCCAAGCTCAACATGCCAGTCACCGATCTTCCAATGTCGAAACCCTAAAACACAGGAGCCATTATCATGGACATCCAGAACCAGATCGAGCTTGAAAAGCTCTTCAACAAGAATGAGACAATGCCACGGCTCAAGTCTGAGTTCCGTGATCCTATCATCGTCGACCATTGTGTAGAATCTGGCATCCCGCTGGATTTCGCACTCGACCTCCTGTCACAGATGGTCCTGCACAAGCGGGCCACTGTGGGCATGTTGGTTGGTATCCTCAACCGTCACTTCGGGACGGGAGAGTCTGCCTTCCAGGACTGCGCCGACATGCTCGTCAAAGCATCAGAAGTAAATCTGATCCGCTGGGATGAGATGGCCAGACAGTTCATCATGCTGATCGACGTCTCCGCAGAGACACACGCCGACCTCGAGAGATACCAGTATCCTCTCCCGATGGTCATTGAGCCCCGTGAAGTGAAGACCAACCGTGACACCGGTTACATCACCTCCAAGGCCTCCATCTTGCTGAAGAACAACCACCACGACGATGACGTCTGCCTCGATCACATCAACAGAGCGAACCAGGTGAAGCTGTGCATCAATCCTGAAACTGCTCGCATGATCCAGAACGAATGGGCCGGCATCTACCAACAAGGACCAAACGAGACCAACAAGGAGTGGTCGCTCAAAGTCCGGAACTTCCAGAAATACGATCGTACATCTCGTGACGTCATGGAGCATCTCTTCATGGCGGGTAACGAGTTTCACCTCACACACCGATACGACAAGCGCGGCCGCTGCTATGCCCAGGGTTACCATGTGAACACACAAGGGAACGACTGGAACAAAGCAGTGATCGAGTTTGCTGATGAAGAAATCATCACAGGTGTCGAACTCAAGAAAGAGATCGCAGCATGACCATCACGTATCACGCCGTCACCGTTCAGGATGTAAACTGGGACGATGGTGGTCGTGACCGGGTGCGACAGCTGTCCAGCATCCCATCGGTGTGCATACGCAACCTCTAATCAACCTCAAATCTAGGAGCATTATCATGCAAACTTTCACTGGAATCGAATACCTCAAGATCGATATTGCTTCTAACTTTGGCCTTGGCAAATCCACATGGGACGAGCGTCTCGCTTGGGCTGACAGCAATGAAGCAGACCTCGAAACTCTCGTGAGCCAGGCTGAAGAACCAGCGATGTATTTCGCAGGTGTTCAAGCCTACCGCAAAGCTCAGAAGGGCCAAGCAACTGGCTATGCCATCTCTCTCGACGCCACTGCTTCAGGTTTGCAGCTCCTCTCCTGCCTGACAGGCTGTGAGGACAGCGCACGGCTCTGCAACGTCGTCAACTCGGGCAACCGTGAAGACGCCTACAAGCTTATCTACAAGGCTATGTGCGATGAGATTGGCGACACTGCCAAGATCAGCCACGACGACACCAAGCAGGCCATTATGACGTCCCTCTACTCATCCACTGCTGTGCCAAAGCAGGTCTTCGGTGAGGGTGAATTGCTCAAGGTCTTCTACGAGACCATGGAGAAAATGGCGCCAGGTGCATGGGCTCTTAACCATGCGCTGCAGCAGCTATGGCAGGCTGATGCCCTCTCCCATGACTGGGTGATGCCGGACAACTTCAACGTCCACATCCCAGTCCTCACTCCTGTCACCAAGTATGTTCAGTTTCTGAACGAGCCGGTGGCAGTCACGACCAATGAGAACATCGGAACCAAGGAAGGCAAAAGCATCTCTCCGAACATCGTCCACTCGATCGATGGAATGATCGTCCGTGAAATGCACCGTCGTTGTTCCTACAACCAAGACACTCTTCAGATTCTTATCATGTCCATCCTCAAGCAGGAAAAGCATGGTTGGGAATGGGGAACCAGAACAGGACGCAAGCAAGACACCATGGTCCAGACTATCTGGGCTCGCTACAAGACTTCGGGCTTCCTTTCAGCTCGTATCCTTGACCACCTGGATGCTGAGAATATGGGTCACGTTGACCCTACGGCAATCAAGGATTTGATCAAATCTCTCCCTGACACACCCTTCCCGGTCATTTCTATCCATGACTGCTTCCGGGTTTCCCCGAATAAGGGCAACGATTTGCGTCAACAGTATAATGAGATACTGGCAGACATCGCTGCATCAGAGTTGCTTTCTTACATCGCTTCTCAGATTCTAGGTAATTATCTACCTATTGTGAAAGCAGGCGACATCGCCTCAAAGGTGCGCAAAGCGGACTACGCCCTATCCTAAATATCAGACCCTCTCTGTCGTTGGCCTCGTGCCAATTGCAGGGGGGGTCTTTTTTTTTATGGTGTGTGAGCGCTTACATACCCGTTATTTATTGATTTCCTATACACCTACATTTCCGGCATATACCGGCTGCCTGTGTTTATATGGTATTTACAACCCCCTTCATTGATACACTACATTTGGTATGTATCCCCGGGATCTCTCCCCCCTTTAATAGGACTCTATAGTTATTAAAGAGTTGGGGGGGTTGGGGGTTTGGAAGGCAGGAAGAGCGCCAGCATATCGTTGTTCGCAGAACCGTCAACCCCCATAACATCAGCATATAGTTAGATAGTTTTTTTGGGTGTTGGAATCATTCTAGTTTCACCGCTTGCCCAAAAATCCCAAAAACGGCTATTCCCTGATCACCGGAAAATTTCATTTGATAATATCGAACTGATCCGGGCCGGCCGAAGGAGAACACTATGTGCTACCCCAACGAACCATCGGCCACCTACTCAGGTGAGGAGGTTTCCGTCGACTTCACCTGCACCATGGAAAAAGCTGACTACGGCGTTCCTGGCTCCCCTGTATGGGACGAGCCCACGAACATCACGGTCACCGGCATCGAGATCCTCGGAGTCGGGTGTGCATTGAAAGACCTTCCTAAGGATCTTCAGCACGCCTGCTTCGAACTCGCATCAGAGGTGACCTGGGCATGACCGACATCATGCACCACGGAAAATACCAGGTCAAAGTCCAACGGCCTCTTGGTGCATCAAAGCAGCACCAGACCTGGCTCGTCTACGCTAAAGGGAAACAGGGACTTCAGCGTATCCCAGCAGACCAGATACCACCCAATGTAAAATCAGCCATGGGTGCAGACTTCAAAGCGTATTTCCAATCAATGTGGGCCGGGTCATCGGGCTGGTCCATCGGTGAGCGCGTCAAAGACAAAACTTGGTAAGGCACCAATTTAATGAAAATCAATAAACTACAGCGAGCAGTTCTGACATCCTACGAAAGCGGCAAGCATCTCTACCTGGTTGAAAAAGACATCCTCTGCTGTGAGGACCTGTCCTGCATCAATGATGGTCTTCTTACCTTCATGCTCATCAAGCTGGCAGACAGCATCTCCGCCCCTGATCAGTTTGCGGCCGTCGAGCGGCAACAGAACGACAAATGCGAATTGGATGTTGCCCTCGCCGCTCTCAATATCATCACTGATGCAATCGAGAGTAAGACTGATGCGACACTAGAAACAATTTGATCTAGGTTATTTATCAATCTGATCTTGCAATCTGATAGTTTAGCGTGAAGAGTAGCTTCACAGTAAATATCAGCGGAATCATATCAGATGATAAGTGGCCTCAAGCCTACCCCAGACGACCAAACCCAAGAGCTCATCTCTAAGTCCTACCACGCTGGATACCTCGATGGCTCTACCCGTGGGTATCTTCAGGGTCGCCGAGCAATTGGCTCCCCTGAGTTCGTATCTTGCGCAATCATCTGTGCAAGTATTGGTCTCTGCGCTTACCTCATTGCTCCTATTTTGCTTTGAACCCCCATTCTTTTTTTGGGGGTTCATACCCTATTTCTCTAACTCCAACGAAAGGACGTTCAGATGTTTAAGAATCTTACCGCCCACTGCATTCATGCCCACACCACTGCTGCCGGTCTCGGCCGCACACACGGTGCTGAACCAGGTAAGCCATTTGCGCCTCCTGCACACTTCTCCCCAAACCAGCGTGCTTCTTATGCGCACGCCTTCGATGCTGCTATCGATGCAAACATGTCTTGCGTTCCCTCATGAATAACCAGCCCAACGATCCCTACGACGACCCTGATGACTATGGGTCCGGAGGAGGTGCCATCGTCGCCGTATTCGGTTTCTACGCCCTGATCGGCATGGCCTGGTGTGCGCACCAAGCATACCAACTCATCGCCTCGTTTTTCTAAGGAAAAACAAACCCACCAACCGAAAGTTTTGTAAAATGAGACGTTTCCCCAAGGCACTTTTGTGTCTCCCATTGCTGATGCTTGCTGTTCCAGCCTTTGCTGGTGGCGTTGCTGAACCTCGCGTTGAACCAGAAGTCATAGCCGCTCAGTGCCCACTTTATGGCATTCTCGGTCTCCGCTGGCGTTCATGCTCTACTGGTTCCGATTGGACACCACGTGAGCGCAAAGAGGACAGCACCTCGACCTCGACCTCGACGACAACTGTCACAGAGCACGAATCCGAAGAGTGCACAGTCGAAGGAGAGGAAAAGTCGGACAACTCCGATGCCAATGGGCGTGGTGGCAACGACCATGACCGTGCAGACAAAGAGAGCGATGCTCAGGAAACAGCCGAAGATAAAAAGGCCTGATCTTTCTGATACATCCAGCTAATATTTGCTGGCTATCTGCTAAATGTATCTCTAACAATCAATCGGGCGGTCCTCATGGATCGCCCGTTTTTATATCTACATCTCATTGTAAGACGCGGAGATAGTTATGCCCGACATCAAAGAATCAAAGCACGAGAGATTCCTGCGTCTTATGCAGAAGCGCCTCGGACGCACCCTCGAAGAAGCCCGCCTTGTTGGTCAGCTCTCTTCGGACAACTATGAAAACAACCCGACCGAAGCAGAAGAAGTCGTCAAACACCTCGATGCTTCCGTCCACGATATCGCCAAGAAATTCGAGATCCCTTACTCGACTGCCATTGGCGCCGCAGCCCAACGTGCAGCTGCAAGCAAACACCTGGTCACCACATCAGCCAAAGCTGGCAGGATCGATGAAGTCGATATCGCCAAGGCCATTGGGCACATCGATGCAGGTCACCTGGATGCTGCCAAGCAGCTCCTCAAATCAGCCCTCCTTCAAGAGGTCCGCTGAACACCCTTCCCTAACCAGCAATCCAGATAAGGATTAATCAAATGACCGAACCTGTAGAATCCAGCCGTACTCCTCACCCTGTGTTGGACCCAATTCGTGCAAACCTCCGCGCAGAACTCCTCGTAGACGTTCTGATCATGGAAAAAGAGGGCGTCATCCAAGTTCAATACGGTGGTGGTGGTGACAGCGGGGATATTGACGCAACCGGGAACACCCCACTTGACGAGTTCTTTGCGGAGGTGGTGGATCACTATTGTCAGTTCGATTGGTGGAACAACGAGGGTGGCGGCGGGGACATTACGTGGAACCTCGTCACAGATACCCTCACTTTAAATGGGTATTATCACACCACCTTGACCGAACACGTCCTCCTCGATGAGGTGGTGTGACATGGCCCATGCCTATCACCACGCCAAATCCTCAGCTCGAAAGTTTGGTGGAGAGCCAGCAGACTATCAGGCCATTCATGACTGGTTCGACTGCACCAAAGAACTTGAGCCTTCCTTTCGCCACCGAGCCCTCCGTCACCACACACACGGTATCTTCGAGTGTGAGCGTGTCTTCGGCTTGTTCATTACCACTGCGGAAGGGAAAGAAATTCCCGTCCGGGTGATTGGCGAACAGCATATTCGTGAGGATTTTTCTGGCTTCATTCCAACCGTGCATGACTGGCTTGGAAAGCTCCCTCAAGAGCCTTGGATGAACCCTTCTCCCTCCTATCAACGCCAACTGATGTCATCGATCGAAGTATGACCCGTTCACAATCCAGATAAGGATTACCCCAAATGTCTATGATGTTCACCATCAGCCCAAAGATGATCTACGAAGAAATCAGCGAATGCGCTGCAGCCTCTCTGGTTCCTCTTTTCACCTCTGCACCTGGCGTCGGTAAATCTGCGGCAGTCTGGAAATTCGCCAAAGACTTCCGTCTCAAGATGATCGACGTCCGTCTCTCCCAGTGTATGCCGGAAGACCTTAACGGCTTCCCCATGCGTGTTGGAAACAAAGCCACCTTCACCCCTTTTGATATGTTCCCCATCGAGGGAGATGAAATTCCTGAAGGGTATGACGGTTGGTGCGTCTTTCTCGACGAGGCCACCTCAGCCACAAAGCCTGTCCAGGCCGCTGCGTACAAGCTGATCTATGACAAGATGATCGGCTCCCACAAGCTCCACGAGCGTGTGATCATTGTCGCTGCCGGCAACCGTGTCGGGGACAAAGCAGTTGTGAACCAGATGTCCACAGCACTCCAATCCCGCATGATCCATTACGATGTGGAAGTGAATCTACCGGACTTTCTTGAGCACGCTATCGAAGCAGACTTCGATCGCCGTGTCACTGGCTTCGTGTCCTACCTGCCCCTCAAGCTGATGGACTTCAAACCAGACCACAACGACAAAACCTTCACCTGTCCCCGGACCTTGGAGTTCCTCTCTCGCCTGATCAAAGGCAAAGAGATCACTCCCCAAATGGCACCGCGGATTGCAGGCACCATCGGTCAAGGCAATGCAGTCGAGTTCATGACCTTTGCTGAAGAGTACGATCGGCTTCCTAAGTTCGCTGACATCATCGCTGATCCAATCGGAACACCCGTTCCGCCTGAGTCCAGCACCAAGTACGCCACGATGTCGATGCTCATCGGAAACTCTGATGAGGAGAACCTCGAACATGTTCTGAAATACATCACCAAGTTCTCGATGGAGATTCAGATCATCTTCTCTCGTGGCATGGCAACTCGCTTTCCACGTCTCACCAAAGAACATGAGGCGTTCTCAGCGTTCCTGCTGAAAATGACCACCTACCTCACGTAATTGAACCAAGGCATAGATCTATGACCCAGGAAACCATCGACGTACTTTTCGACAAAACTGTAGGTAACCTCTTCTTCAAGAAGGGCGCCGGTTTCCTGGGTACATTGCTCGCCAAGGTCAAATTCAAGTGGGACTCTACGATGCCCACAGCTGCCATCAGTGACAGCGTACTTTATTGGAATCCTGAGTTTTATCTCACCCTGTGCAAAGACACTCGCGTCACTGTTCTGGCGCATGAACTCTGGCACAACGCATTTCTGCACGGGCTTCGTCTTCAAGGACGGTGTCCGGAACTGTGGAACGAGGCGGCCGACCACGTAATCAATCTCATGCTGGAAGCGCATGGGTATTACATGGGTGGTTTTCCATTCCTGATGGACCACCGTTTTACGGATATGAACACAGAACAAGTTTACGACATTCTGGCCAAAGAGCGCGAAGACGGTGGGCAACCACTGCCGAACTCCTTGGGCGGGGACATTCTCCCGATTGACCCCGACCAGAAGTCTAAGGCTGTCGCCAACGTGGTGGGCGCAATGGCGACAGCCCGAATTACTGGAGGAGCCGGAGACATCCCTGGTGAGGTCTCTCTCACCATGGACTCCTTCCTAAATCCCAAGCTCCCTTGGGATACATTGCTGCTAAATTACATGAATGAGTTGACCTCTGAAGAGTATTCCTACGCACGCCCAAACCGTCGCTATACAGACCCACTCCTGCGCGGACGCAGTGGCCGCAATGGTCTCGAGCATCTGATATATTACCTGGATATTTCCGGATCTATCTCTGATCAGGAAATCCTCAGGTTCAACTCTGAAGTCAAATACATCCAAGAGGAGCTCACGCCTGAGCGCCTCACTCTGGTCACGTTTGACACAGAGATCAAAGACGTAATGGACTTCGAGAAAGACGACCCGTTTGAGAAGATCACAGTCACAGGCCGCGGTGGAACTGATCTCGTAGAGGTCTTCAACCACGCCATCGACCAGGCTCCGACGGCAATCGTTATCTTCACGGATCTCCATGTCTCCATCCCAGACAATCCAGAGATCCCTTTGCTCTGGATCTGCATGAATAACCCCAAAGCAGAGGTCCCCTTTGGGACCCTCATACACATGGAAGCAGAAGCAGCATGAGAAAAGAAATCATTGAAGTCGGAGAAAAATACCGGCTCGACGGCACCGAGATGGAAGTTGAGGTCATCGAGCATTCCTGCGGCGCAGACTGGGTCCCGGATATCTTCACCATACGGATGCGGTATCCTCGGATCATCCACGCTGAGGTCATGACACACCGTGTCTTTGGACGGAACGCCCGCAGCTCTCGTGCCGTCCCTATCAAAACTATGCTCTGCGAGATCATGGACGCCCCATTTGTGCCTTGGCACTGGGGCCTGAACCAATCGGGTATGCAGGCTGACGAAGAGAACACCGCCGACGTCTTCCTCGACGACGCCTACAAATACCGGAGGGGAAGTCACATCAGCAGAGAGACTGCTTGGAAATTCGCCTCCTCTCACGCCTACCATATTGCCACTGCTTTCATGAATGCTGGCTACCACAAGCAGGTGGTCAACCGTCTCCTCGAGCCCTTCATGTGGATCGATGTTCTGATCACCTCAACGGACTGGAACAACTTCCTGTGGCTCCGGGATCACAAAGACGCTGAGCCCCATCTGCAGGATCTTGCCCGGTTGGTCGAAGCTGCCATGACAAACTCCACTCCCAATCTCCTGGAACCAGGTGAATGGCATCTGCCGTACATCTCCCAGGAAGATACTGCTTTCCTCATGTCTGAAGACAACGTGCACGACGTAGGCAACCTTGAGTTCCTTCAGCGCGTCTCAGCAGCTCGCTGTGCCCGCATCTCGTACAGGCCCTTCGATGGCGACGCCAGCTATACGAAGGAACTTGCCCGTTACGACATGCTGGTCTCCTCAGACCGTGTCCATGCCTCTCCTCTGGAGCATCAGGCCACACCTGATCACCTTATCCTGATCGACGGTGTAATGGTCGACGAAGAAGGTGAGACGATCGAAGAACTGGGCACCGCTGAAAAATGGAACAGCCCTGATCTCCACGGCAATCTCGATGGTTGGATTCAGTTTCGCAAGTTGGTTCCCAACGAGTGGAAACCCTGATGGCCAAAATCACAATCCCCGACAACATTTTCTTGGAGGACCTCATGACCTACAAATTTTTCACCCCTCTGCAGCGCAAAGCTGTTCTCAGCAGGAACGGCACCTACTTTGAGGTGCCGCTCTATTCGCGTGACCAGGAAGTTTACGCCAAAAGTGGCGTGGGCTTTGTGCGAATGCGCAAGGGTGGCACCACCAGCAACGACAAGATCTTCTGGCGTAGCACCGACCTTCCCACTCTCGATTTCAACCGTCTTGGTTACATGGCCACACCTAACACCTTGGTCCCACTAGCTGCCTGACTAGGTAATGCAATTGCATTGCTCCCTACATTTAACGAGGAACCCACCGTGATCGATTCTGAAATGCAAGCAAAGAACCCAGTTGCTTACGCTCTGCGTAAGGCTGGGTACATCCCACTGCCCCGGCTGTGGATTCGACGTGATGAGATTGGTTTGATCCATGACATCGCAGAGAAATCCCGTGTCGAGGTTAACAACATCCGTGGTGCGGCTTCTCGCAGCCACATTGAGAACCAGAAAGTAACACCGGAAAACAACCGGGATGCTGCATGGGCTGCTCACGAAAAAGCCCAGGCAAGGAGCTGATCTGATGGCACTTCCAGTCGTTCACAAGTTCACATCTGTGGCCAGGCATCTCGGTGTTTCCGTTGACAGCCTCCGTAAGGTAGCGGATGAACACGGCTTCACCATACGAATTGGGCGGAACTTCCGTCTGCTCGAGAGTGATGTTCAAAAGCTGATGGAATTATGCCGGCAAAAAGAAAAAGCGCCCGTCTCGTTTGGAGAGCCGTTTCAGGGCGGCAGCCCTACTGGCAGATACGTGACGGAACGACCCGAGTATCGACAGGTACGCACATCCGCGAAGATGCTGAAGAAGCTCTAGCAAGGTATCTCGACCTGAAATACCAACCGAATACTCCGGTTGGCCCACAAGAACTCACCATCTCCCGGGCCCTAGATATCTACGCCAAAGAACATGCAGTTCATGTCGCTGATCCCGCACGGATCGGGTATGCAATTGATGCTTTGGATAGTTTCTGGGGAGACCAGCCAGTTTCCATAATCACTGGTGCTACATGCCGGAAGTATTCCAGCTCTAGAAAGACCCGTTTCGGTGTTGTCGCCTCACCCGGCACCACCAGACGAGAGCTGAATGTTCTCCAGGCTGCTCTCAATTACTGCCACGCTGAGGGCTATCTCGTAACACCACCCAAAGTCACACTCCCTGCGTCGCCTTCTCCCAAAGAGCGCTGGCTAACTCGTCAAGAGGCGGCATGGCTTCTGAAGGGAGCCAGGAATCTCAGGGCGGACGGCCGGCACCTGGCCCAGTTCATCCTGCATGGTCTCTATACTGGCAGCCGAAAACAGACGATTCTCTCCATGCGCATAGACACCCCCAGCAAAAGCGGAGGGCATGTCGACACAAAGACCGGAGTTCTCTATCGAAAGCCGCAGGGCAAACTCGAGACCGCAAAGCGGCAGAGACCGGCACGTCTTCCCCCAAGGTATCTCTCTTATTTACGCATACAATCTAAGAACAATCGCCGAATGATCGTCCAAGATCACAAGGGTCATCAGATCGGTGACATCCGAAAAGGATGGGCCAACGCTACCCAAATAGCTATTGAATTAGCGGCCGCCAAAGGCATCAAAATCAACTTCGATGGTGTTACTCCACACACTCTCAAGCACACAGCAATCACCTGGGCTCTCCAGAATGGCGCCACCACTTGGGACACAGCTGGTTACTTTTCCACATCCATTGAGACGATACAAAAGGTCTACGGACACCACTCTCCAGACCATCAGAAGACCGCTGTAGCGGCCCTGAACAGGCGAAAATGAGCTGAACCGGGTCCCGAAGCGGGTCCCCAGAAACTCTGGTGTCTCTCAAAAGCCTTATTTTGTTGGTGCACCCGGGGCGATTCGAACGCCCGGCCTCTGCCTTCGGAGGGCTATGCCAGTGCTACATATGGCATACTTTACAGTTATAAAGTGCCATTTAGTGCACGCCCAAAACACCCCAAAACACTCGAAGCGGGTCCCAATCGGGTCCCCGCGATCTTTTTGGCTCCTCTTCCCCCATTATCAATTTGATATTTCTTTGTAACTCCTACTTGACAACCACATTCAAACCTTTGCATTGTTTCGAACCTGATCCATTGATCGTACAAAATAATGAACAACCGACCGGTGATTTTATGAGCGTTAATCAGTCCCAATCATTATCCACTATCCGCCAGATCAAGTCTTGGTTTGAATCTGCGGTTCCAAAACCAAACGCGAAGAATATTCACGCCCAGCTTGGTGTGCATATGGAAGAAGTCGGAGAGATGCTAGAAACTCTTCGTGATGCAGGATCTACATTTCCTGTACGAGAACAGCTTGGTCTGTGTGTCGATGTTGTCGACTTCACCCAACGCCAACTCAAAGCCTACACCGGAGGTGCAGAGATCGCCCTACAGGATCTCGACCGCACTGCGCTACTCGATGCACTCGCCGATCAAATTGTCACGTCTGTGGGCGTAGCTCACATGCTTGGCATGGACATCGAAGGTGCGCTAAATGAGGTCGCTTGCTCAAATGATTCTAAGTTTGGTGCAAACGGCAAACCAATTTTCAACGATCAGATGAAGATCATGAAGGGCCCGGGTTACTACCCACCGGACTTGGCTAAATTTACGGGAAGGATTTAAGATGCAACCCAATGATTTTAAAGATTTATCCCTCGAGGAACTTGTTAATATGCAGTCCAAGCTGAAGTCATTCGTTGACAAACGCTTGGATGCCAAAAAGCGTGATGCTCTGAATAAAATACAGAGTCTCGTTACTGAATTTGAGCTCGGCTTCGATGAAGTCGTTGCAGCAATTCGTGTTACAGCTAAACGCGGTAAGGCCCCCGCCATCTACCGCAACCCAGCGAACCCTCGTCAGACCTGGTCTGGCAAAGGCGACGCTCCTACCTGGTTCACAGAAGCTAACGACCCCGAAAAGCTTCGTATCCCAGGCGCTTAATTTTCGACCGCACTTTGTGCAAGGTCGGCCTCCGAGAGTTTCTCTCGGGGGTCTTTTTTTGTGAAACACACTGATCCCAATCTAGATAAATAGAATTGGTTGATTAGGACTATCTTTTCTTCGGATCATCTTGTTATCTGCCAAAGATCAAGCAGAATTAACAAGGATAAATCCATGGCAGACTTTGGCGACATAGCCCAAGACATCACAGAGAAGCATATCAGCCTCTCTCTGCATAATCGCAAAACCCTCTCCATTCCCTTTTCTGGGTCGTGCCTCTCCTGCGGCGAACCCGTCAGTGAACGTCGCTACTGCGATTCTGTCTGCCGGGAAGACCACGAACTCAAGATGAAATCCTCAGCCGGAGCCAGCCGAACCACAATTTGATGGGGCCGCTCCCCCCATAGAAAGCTCAAATCTTATGCTACATTCTGCCCCAATCGTCCCAAGTCTGAACTCAGATCAACAAAAAGCCGTCGCTGGCATATTCCAGTTCCTGTTCTCAGACGACAAAGAGTTCATTGTCTCCGGTCCTGCTGGCACCGGCAAAACCTTCTTGATGAACCACATCATGAAAACCGTGATCCAGGAGTACACAAACGCCTCCAAGCTTCTTGGGCAAACGCCCATCGACTATGAGGTAGCTCTCACTGCCACGACTAACAAAGCAGTCGAAGTCCTCAGCGTAGCTACGGGCTTCCCTGCCACGACAGTCCACAGCTTCATGAACCTGAAGGTCGTGGACAACTACACCACAGGTGTCTCTTCGATCACCCGGACCAACTCCTGGAAAGTGCATAAGAACCAGCTCATCTTCGTTGACGAAGCCTCGATGATCGACACCAAGCTGCATGACTTCATCTTGCTCGGCACAGATTCCAGCTGCAAAATCATCTATCTGGGTGACCACTGCCAGATGGCACCGGTCTTTGAGACCATCTCCCCGGTCTACAAGCACCCCAAGAACTTCGTCAATCTGACGGAACCAATGAGGAATGCGGGCCAGCCTGCCCTCGTTGATCTGTGCGCACGTCTCCGCAACACCGTCGAAACTGGGAAGTTCTTCCAGCTCCCATCGGTTCCTGGTGTCATCGATTATCTCGACGGCCCGTCCGCTCAGCAGTTCATCGACACCACATTCAAAGTCGAGAACCCTGGCTGCCGGATGCTCTGTTACACCAATGCCCGGGTCCAAGAGTATAACGACTATGTCCGAAATCTAAGGGGTTACCCTGATCTGTTCACCGAGGGTGAAGTCCTGATCAACAACTCCGGCATCCAGCTCGGCAAAACCTTTCTGCGTGTTGAGCAGGAACTCACAGTCAACAAGGTTCTCTCTACGCCTGCACCCCATTCTCTCGATGCCACAGACCCTAACGCCACGATCGATGTCTATCGGGTCGAACTTAGCACACCTGGTGGTTCCCCCATCTCCGTGATGATCCCGTCCAATACGGATCACTACAAAGCGATGATGAAGCACTTCGCCAGGATCAAAGACTGGACGAAATTCTACTTCCTCAAGAACAACTTCCCTGACCTTCGTCAGAAGGATGCGGCCACCGTCTACAAGGCCCAGGGCAGCACCTACAAGTCCGTGTTCCTGGATCTCGGCAACATCGGCAAATGCACCAAGGAAGATCAGCTGGCACGGATGCTCTACGTCGGTGCCTCTCGTGCAACCACACGTCTGTTCTTGTTTGGCCAGCTTCCAGATCGCCTCTTTTAATGGAGAAGTTATGACCAACCTCGAGAAGTTGTTCGGCCTCGATCAGATAGCCGATTTGTCCCAAATTGAACGGGACTGCCTCGCTGTCCGGTCAGAGTTTCCAGACATCTTGCGAGCTCTCGCACTTGATGACTACGACCAGATCACGCTGACGATCTCCTCCGATTACGCCCTGATCCTTGCTGACGATATCGAGTTTGCCGCTCAGCATAATCCCCTTGGTGAGTTCGGTCCTCCTGCTTGGGTTCACCCTGACTGGGAGGACGACGACTTCACTTAAACCCACCTCCATTGAGGAGTTTCCCAATGTCTGCCCAATATCGCAATCCCATATACGTCAACCCTGTCATGGAACTCCTGGACCCAGTGGTCTCTGGTCTGATCATGCCTGAATGGCGTCGCCTGGATGCTATCCTAAAGGCATTGATCCTCAAGAATTTCACCGCTGGTGGCCACGAAGATGGCTTCCTCCATGGGGGCGAAACCTACTGCCTCAAGAAGCCATTCTATCTGCGTGGTGCGCAAATCTCCCCCATCCATTTCTCGCTCTTTGATGATGCAGAATTCTATCGGCAGTGTCGTGATGACTTGAAACGCGACATCAAGAAACTCCGTCAGTCACTGACTGTGGTTCTCCCTCGATGCCGCGACAAGCAGGATCTACGGGACGCATTCCCTGAAGTCTTGATCAGATACATCCCCGAGCTGCAGTCGCTGGCAAGATCCAGAGAAGAAGGACACCTCCTGGAGTCCACTCCTGTGCTGCACCGCCAATTTGAACAAGCTGTGAAAATAGCCCTCGCTTACACAGCCAACCAGTTGATATATTAATGAAATATCTCACCTTTACGAAGCAAGAGCGCAACTCTTACGAGATATGCTTCCTTGTCCCCTCGCTACATATGGCAGATATCGACCGACACTATGTCGAGCCGTTTCTCGATAATGAGCGTGAACACCTGCTGGCCTATGACCTGTTCCAACAGGGCAAGAAGACCCCAGTGAAACTCCAACGGGAGTACCTCGAGCAGCTCCTCCCAATTCTGGAGGATCTGCATGTCAAATACCTCGTCACCTGTGATGCAGAGTATTTCAAAACCCTCACCAAATCCCCCAAAGCAGATGCTGCTCTAGGATACGTTCTGGATAGTGTCTGTGGCCGCTTCAAGGTCATCTACTGCCCAAATTACAAGACGATCTTTTACGATCCAGACCGTATCAAAACGAATATCAGTGCTGCCCTGCGTGCTCTCGCAATGCACCGGCAGGATACCTACCTTCCCCCGGGCTACGAGATCATCAAGTCTGGCTCCTACCCTTCAACCACGGCTGACATCAGATCCTGGCTCCAGCTTTTGTTGGATATGAACTGCGCTCTATCGGCAGACATCGAGACATTCTCTCTGAAGCATCATGAAGCCGGCATAGGCACCATCAGCTTTGCATGGAATGAGAGCGAAGGTGTTTCCTTCGCAGTTGACTATGAGCCAATCCCCGGTGCCACATCAGCCCCCTACGGCAGAGCCGTAGTCAATGGGCCTGTGCGAGAGTTGCTGAAGGAGTTCTTCCGCGCCTTCAAACATAAGATGATCTGGCACAACATCAGCTTTGATGTCTATGTGCTTGTTTATCAACTCTTTATGGATGACCTCCTCGACACGAAAGGTCTCCTAGATGGCCAAGCAGTTCTTCTCAACAACTGGCACTGCACCAAGCTCATCACATACCTCGCCACCAACTCGTGTGCCGGTAACAAACTAGGTCTGAAAGACCAGGCCCAGGAGTTCGCAGGCAACTACGCTGTGGGTGACATCAAAGATATCACCATGATACCTTTGGACGTCCTGTTGCGGTACAATCTGGTGGATACCCTTTCCACCTGGTTCGTCTTCAACAAGCACTGGCCCACCATGGTCCAGGACGAGCAGCTCGAGATCTATAACGAGCTGTTCCAGCCCTGCATTTGGGACATAATCCAGATGCAGCTCACTGGCCTTCCCATTGATATGGAAGAGGTAAAGCGTCTCGAGATCGAGTTGCAAACTCATTCCGACAAAGCTGTCGCTGAGATGAACAACAACATTCTCCTGCAGGAGTTCCTCTACACGGAGAATGAGGCCTTAGTTCTCAAGAAGAACGCAGAATACAAGGTCAAGCGCATCACGCTTGCTGATGTCGATGTACCCTTCAATCCCAACTCGGGCCCGCAGCTTCAGCGGTTCCTCTTTGAGCAGCTTGACCTGCCTGTTCTGGATCTCACCGATACAAAGCAGCCGGCCACTGGAGGGGAAACTCTCGAGAAGCTTCTGAACCACACAGAGGATCCAGAGATACTGGAGTTTCTGCAAGCTTTGCTGGAGTTCAAAGGCGTCGATAAGCTCCTCACCAGCTTCATTCCTGCGTTCCTCAAAGCGGCGCCGGATGACAATGGTTGGCACTGGCTCTTTGGCAACTTCAACCTTGGTGGAACTCTGTCCGGTCGCCTGTCCTCATCGGGACCCAACCTGCAGAACCTACCGGCCAAAGGCAAATGGGCTAAGCTGGTCAAGAAGTGTTTCAAAGCCCCTCCTGGTTTTCTGTTTATTGGTCTGGATTTCGACTCCCTTGAGGACAAGATTTCAGCTCTCACAACAAACGATCCCAATAAGCTGAAGGTCTACACGGATGGGTATGACGGGCACTCTTTGAGGGCCTACTCGTATTTCACCGAGCGGATGTCTGACATTGATCCAGACTCAGTGGCCAGCATCAACTCGATCGGCAAGAAATACCCCAATGAACGGCAGGATTCTAAAGCTCCGACTTTTGCCCTCACTTACCAAGGGACCTACATCACCCTGATCAACAACTCAGGGTTCACCGAGCCCTTGGCACGCCACATCGAGAACCAGTACCACGAGCTGTACCGGGTCTCAGACGAGTGGGTTGCTGCCCGCATCCATGAAGCCTCAAAGACCGGTTTCATCACGGGTGCCTTTGGTCTCAAAGTCCGGACCCCTCTGCTGAAGCAGACCATCCTCGGAAACCGAGGCACACCCTATGAAGCAGAGGCCGAAGGTCGCTCAGCGGGCAATGCTTTGGGACAGTCTTGGTGTCTCCTCAATAGCCGGGCCCACAAAGAGTTCATGAAGGTCGTTAGATCTGGTGAATATCGCCTGGATATACGGCCCTGCGCTCAAATCCATGACGCAGGCTACTACGTCATCCCTGATGCGATGCCTGTTTTACGCTATGTAAACAAGCATTTAGTCGAGGCTGTGCAGTGGCAAGATCACCCAGATATCCAACATGATGCCGTCAAACTCAGCGGGCAATTAGGGGTCTTTTACCCTGATTGGTCAGCGGAGATGACACTCCCAATCGAAGCATCAAGTGAAACTATCAACGATCTTGCTTATAAACATCACTTGAAATACTGTGCTGAAACCGCTTGATATTATCCCCCGATAATCAACTAGAAAGATTCCCCAATGTCTAAGTCTGAAGTCCAAAGCCGTGCCATGTATTTCTACATCGCCTCGGTCGAAGCCAACTTTGAGCGTGACGGTGCAATCCGTCGACGCACGATGAATATCGTGTTGGAACTCCAGGAACGGAAGATCACAGCTGCGGCCCTGAACAACGCTCAGCTCGCCATCACACAACGTCTCTTTGAAGAGATGGGTGTCGACCGTGAGTCCACCAAAGACCTGGTGTTCCTGAACATCAGCTACCTGGGTCACATGCCTCGCCGGGCTTTCCACGACATGCAGCCAGAATCTTTAGACTCCTGAGTCTTTTTTTGGGGCTGAAGCCTCCTTCTGCAACACCAAGAGGTGATCCATGAACGTAATGACCAACAACTCCGATCTGTCTCTCTGCATGTCCGTCTGGCTTGCCCATGACGACTACGCCAATGGCGCAGACCAGTTCCCTGGGAAGAACGTGATATCGGCCACCTCGTTGCTGAAGCCTACCCGCCAGCTTGTCCTGGGAAATCGTGTGCCCATGAAGGAGCGGACTGTCGACGTATCTGACATGATCCCCTCCCAATTGGGCCGCGCTATCCATGACAGCATCGAGGGAGCCTGGACCCATGGCTACCAAGAGGCCATGCTCAAGCTGGGGTACACCCAGAAAGTCATCGACCGTGTCAGGATCAACCCTGAGACCGTCGAAGACGGGGACCTTCCCGTCTATCTCGAGCAACGGTTTTTCAAATCCATCACAGTTGATGGTGTGGAAATCATCATATCGGGCAAATTCGACCAGATTATCATGGGCGAATTGAACGACACCAAGACCACATCCGTCTACGCCTACATCAATCGCTCGAAGGAAGAGGACTACCGAATTCAGGGCTCGATCTATCGTTGGATCAGCCAAGACAAGGTGACCTCTGACATCATGCGTATCCAGCACGTCTTCACCGACTGGCAAAGGTCCATGGCCCGAGCCAGCAGAGATTACCCCCAAGAGCGGGTTGTCGAATTCAAAGTGGAGATGATGAACATCAAAGAGACCGAGAATTGGATGCGTCTCAAGGTCCGGGAAATCATTGCCAACCAGAACCTCCCAGAACCAGAAGTGATCCGGTGCTCTGACAAAGATCTCTGGAAATCTGACCCGCAATACAAGTTCTACGCTGACCCCGCAAAAGCCACACAAGGTGGAAGATCTACAAAGAACTTCGCCAATTACCCCGCAGCTGCAGCCCACCGCAACAAGGCGGGAAAAGGCGTTGTCATAACAGTTCCCGGCCAGGTGAAAGCCTGTGGCTACTGCCCTGGCTTTACCGAATGCACTCAGAAAGACGAGTACCCTGAAAATGATCGATCTTAACACTGTAGACCACCACCCTGCGATCGAGGAAATTGTCGAAATCCTCTGCAATAAAGCCCAGAAAACCGACCGTGGTTTCTTCCGTGTTGAGGTTGCCTATTTCCTCTCCAAGATGGCCGCTTCAATGCGTGCCACGATCCAGACAAAGGACCGGGGAGAGATCCCAGTGAATGTTTATGCACTGGCCCTGGCAACGTCCGGCTTTGGAAAAGGCCATTCCATAAGTATTATGGAAACTGACTTCATGGCTGGCTTCCGCAAACGCTTCATGGAAGACACATTTCCGGTAATCTCTGAAGGCCACCTCGCCCGTCTGGCTCTCGAACGTGCAGCCATGTCAGGCAAGACCGAAGAGGAAGAAAAGCAGAAGCTTGACCGGGAATTCATGGATGCAGGCGCACTCGCTTTCACCTTCGATTCAGGCACTCCAGCAGCCGTCAAGCAGATGCGCCAGAAGCTTCTCCTGGCAAAGTGCGGCGCCATCAATCTCCAGATCGATGAGATTGGTTCCAATCTTGTTGGCTCCACAGATGTTCTCAACGTCTTCCTCGAGCTTTACGATCAAGGACAGGTCAAGCAGAAGCTCATCAAGAATACCGCGGAGAACACCCGGGGCGAAGAGCTTGAGGGCAAGACCCCAACCAACGCTCTGTTGTTTGGCACACCGTTAAAGCTTCTCGACGGAGGCATCACTGAGGATCACTTCTACTCCTTCCTGGAGATAGGCTACGCTCGTCGCTGCCTGTTTGCATGGGGTGAGCATGAACGTGCTTCCGCCTCTCTGTCGCCTGCCGAGATCTACAAGCGGCTTACACAGAGCAGAAACACTGCCACTACAAACGCATGGACCAATCAGTTCGCGCTTCTCGCTGACCCAGCAAAGTATGGCTGGGAGATGGAAGTCCAGGACGACGTAGCAATCGAGCTGCTCACCTACAAGATTGAGTGTGAGGACCTTGCCGATCGCATGGCCGATCATGAGGATATCCGCAAAGCGGAGATGTCTCACCGGTACTTCAAGTGCATCAAACTGGCCGGCGCATTGGCATTTGTCGATGAGTCTTCCGAAATCACAATGTCCCACCTGCACTCTTCCATGAAACTGGTCGAGGAAAGTGGCGTTGCGTTCCAGAAGCTGATGAACCGTGAGAAGACCTACGTGAAGCTGGCCAAGTACATTGCGGCCAACGACACTGAGTTGACCCACGCTGATCTGCACGAAGCCCTTCCGTTCTATAAGTCGGGCCAGGCTGCACGCAACGAGATGATGACCCTGGCGACTGCCTGGGGCTACAAGCAGCACATCCTCATTCGGAAAACTTTCGTGGATGGTATTGAATTCTTCTCAGGTGACACGCTTGAGGAGACCAACCTAGACGAGATGCGTCTGTCGTACTCGGACCACTTTGCTTACAACTATCAACCCGAGAAAGCTGCCTTCAAGCAGCTGCACCTGTTGACCCAAGCAAAGGACATGCACTGGGCAAATCACCACTTCACCAAAGGCCACCGTGCCGAGGAGAATGTGATCGAGGGCTTCAACATGGTCGTCATCGACTTTGATGGGGATGTGCAACTGGCAACAGTTCACGACCTCCTGAAAGACTACCAGTTCATGACCCACACCACGAAGCGTCACACACCTGAAGTGAACCGCTTCCGGGTCATCTTGCCGATCAACTATGTCCTGACACTGGATCAGGACGACTACAAAGAGTTCATGAACAACGTCATGGATTGGCTGCCATTCAAAGCTGACGAGCAAGCAAACCAGCGTGCCCGCAAGTGGATGACATTCGATGGTGGCACCCATCATTACAATGACGGGGACCTCCTCGACTCTTTGAAGTTCATCCCAAAGACCACGAAGAACGAACAGTACCGCAACTCTATGAGTGAACTGGAGTCTCTCGATAATCTCGAGCGCTGGTTCGCTCAGCGGATGGCGTCAGGCAACCGAAACAACCAGATGATCAAGTACGCCTTGGCTCTGGTTGATGGCGGTATGGATCTGACCCAAGTCGAGCAATCTGTTCTCAGCTTCAACGCTCGTATGAACTCACCTCTTACGGAAGATGAGATCAGATCTACGATTCTCGTCACCGTAGCGAAAAAGATCTACTCGTCTCCTTGATATATTATCTAGGATATGTGACACCTTAATCCCCGCGATATAATCCACGGATATTTCCCAAATATCCAATTGATTGTTTTTTCTGGTTGGTTCAATCCGCCAGATCGAAAGGACGCACTATGTCTCAAAATTTTAATGATCAACTCGTCTTGATTGCGGGGGAATCCGGTACTGGCAAGTCAGCCAGCTTGATCGACCTCCCTAACCACGAACGGGTGATGTACCTGAACTGCGAGTCCGGCAAGAAACTGCCGTTCAAAAACAAGTTCAAGACATTCGTCATCACGGACCCATACCAGGTCCATGAAGCATTTGATCATGCTCTCAACAGCCCCGATTTCGATATCATCGTGGTCGACACTCTGACGTTCCTCATGGACATGTTCGAGACTCAGTATGTGCTGCCCTCCACCAATGGAATGCAGGCATGGGGCCAGTACGGTCAGTTCTTCAAAGTCCTGATGCAGGAGAAAGTCGCCGCCTCTGACAAGTCGGTGATTATCCTTGGCCACACACGCTCCGAGCTTGATGAAAAAGCAATGGAGATGAAAACAGCTGTGCCTGTCAAAGGCGCACTGAAAAACAACGGCATTGAAGCGTACTTCTCAACTGTTGTTGCAACAAAGAAGGTCTCACTCAAGGACCTCGAAGGCTACTCTTCTGGTCTGCTCACCCTGACAGAGCAAGATCATCTGCTTGGATTCAAGCACGTCTTTCAGACCGGACTGACCAAGGCCACGATTGGAGAACGACTTCGCTCTCCCATGGGTATGTTCACGACGGCTGAGACATTCATGAACAACGATGCAGGACTGCTCCTGAAGCGCCTCAACGAATATTACGCTTAAAGCGTCCTCAAAAAGTGAAGGAATAAACATGAATATGTTTGCAAATGTGACCTCTGACGGTCTCGAAGATGCAGTAGACCGTCTCGGTGGTGGTGGTGTCCTGGAAACAGGCGGATACCCTGCAACGGTCAAACTGGCCTATGCTGGTAAATCCAACAGCTCCAACGCGCAGTCTGTCGTTGTGCACTTGGATATCGGTGGCATGGAAGTCCGTGAATCCCTCTGGGTCATGAACAAAAATGGCCAGAACTTCTACCAGGACAAGAATGACGCAACCAAACGTCAGCCTCTCCCTGGCTTCACAACTGCAGATGACCTGTGCTTGTTGATCACTGGCCAACCTCTCTCTTCTACCAACATCGAAGAGAAGATCGTTTCGCTCTATGACTTCGAAGCAAGAAAGGATCTTCCGCAGAATGTCCCTGTCTTGATCGATCTCATCGGCAAGCAGGTCACTGTTGGTCTCGTCAAACAGAACGTGGACAAGACTGCAAAGCAGCCTGATGGCTCCTACGCACCAACCGGTGAAACTCGTGACGAGAACACGATCGACAAGTTCTATCACGATCCGAGCTTGCGGACTGTCTCCGAAGTCAAAGCTGGCATCGAGGAAGCTGCCTTCTACCAAAAGTGGGTAGCCAAGAACGAAGGCAAAACTCGTATGCGTGCCAAGGGTGCTGAAGGCAACACTGGCGCTCCAGGGCGTCCAGCAGCTGCACCAGGTGCCGCACCGGCTCCTGCTAAGTCTCTGTTCGCGGTCTAAGCAACAGATGCTCGTAGGTATCGATCCAGGGTTCAGTGGGGCAATCGCCTTGCTGGACCCGGTTACCGGGAAGCTGGCTGTCCATGATATGCCAACTGCCCCTAACCCGAAGGGTCGAAATGAAACCGATCTACATGGTCTTGCCAGGCTCCTCGCCCCAACTTGGGAAGGGCGCTCAATTGCCATGCTGGAGTTCGTCGCTGCCCGTCCAGGACAAGGGGTAGCCTCCATGTTCCGGTTCGGTCAGCACTACGGCACAGTTCAAATGGCCCTCGCTGGCCATGGCTACGAAGTCCACTACGTCACGCCCCAACTCTGGAAAAAGCATTTCAAGCTTTCAAAGGACAAAGGGGTCAGCAGAGGTCTCGCTTCCCGCAGATTTCCTGCGAACTCAGAGAGCTACGGCCGAGTCAAAGATGACGGTCGAGCCGAAGCTTCTCTCATCGCTCTTTACGGTCTTGAGACCCTCAACAGATTGAAAGCATAACCCATGCAAATCACCATGAACCAAGTCGAGATCACAGAAGCCATCAAGGCCTATGTGTCGAGCCAGATCAACATCAACCCGGGGATGAACATCACTGTCGGTTTTGACCATACCTCCCCCTTATCAGCTGTCCTGAGCATCTCCTCTGACAAGACGATCTCAGACGAAGTTGAGGACGAGATCATCCTCATTGCTGCTCACGGTGAACCAAAAGCAGCAAAAGCCCCGCCGAAACCTCGCAAGGCAGTCAAGACAAAGAAACCTGAATTGGTCGTCGAAACGCCTCAAGAGGAAGTCGCTGCTCCTGTTGAATCTGTGGCCAACCCGTTTACCGAAGCCAATGAAATCCAAGAGGCTGAGATTGTCGAAGAGGCTGCCGCTGAACCAGTAGAAGCAGCACCCGCTGCTGCAGCTCCTGTGTCCATCTTCAACTTCTCAAAATGAGCGACTGGTTCAAAGCCGTAGCGTTCGCCGTGATCCTGGCAATGGGATTCTTCGGTGCTCCTCTACTCTTCGTGGTTTTGAGCACCGTTCTAACAGTTGCTGCAATCGTCTTTCTGATCTGGTTCCTCCTTCAGATCGTCAAGGACGACAAGCAGTGAAAGTAGGGGGCCCTGCACCCACACCCGGGGCCTCCTACAAATCCTACATAATACCGGAATAGCCGAGGTTTCCTCCCCCCCTCGGTTATCGTGCTGATGGCTACCCTCCCAGGTCTCGCATGTAACTAGGGCCCATCAGGATCAAACCTGATGGGCCCACTTTTAGAAAGCGGTAAAATGATCGCGTTCCCACGCTTTGCCAGAAATCCTGACGCATTTTCGGGCAATGACCACGATCGCGATCAAACACCATAGTGGTGTAATACAGTTCAACTAACTGGTCATATACGGCCGGTTGGTTCAATTAACTGGTCATATCCGGCCATATCCGACCGATTGAAAGTGAGGGCCCGACCGATTGAAACTTCACGCATATGAAATACGTGAAGAACGGAGTTGTTAGGTTTCCTCGGACAGATCGGTTTACTGTTTGAGGAATACACACAACCCGGGTGAGCAATACGTGTGTTCTGTAAACCGGGTTATTAGAACATATGTGTTACCATACGTCGCAAAAATCCAAAATTTACGACATAGCGTATAAACCCAGAATTTGCGCTCCAGCGTGTACGGCACTGCCGTATCTTGTGCACCCTGAGTGCACCTTCTCAGGATAAGTCAAAGTAGGACAAACCAATGCCGATTGATAACCCAACCAATCTCAGCCGCATCCATAAGATCAACCAGATCCTCCTGTCGATCTTCAAGAGCGCCAAGTCCAACAAGGCAACGCTGCCTGAGGTCCTCGAGCTACTGGCTCCCATGCTCCAGGCCACTGAGGAGCTTGTGCAAGCATTCACGCCTGCTGGTTCCACCCCAGAGCCAAAGGTCACTCCTGAGCCAATTCCTGTGCCGTCGGGTCCTAAGCTGACGCCAACCAACAACAGAAGCATCAATGACTTCCTCAAGGGCAAATCCCCTCAGGATCTCATGGATGTGATTTTCGTCACCACGACACAGCTCGAAGCAGAGTTCCTCGATCTGGGCATCACAGAGAAAAAATCATGACAATCCTTCGGTACATCATTGAGCAAACCATGTCTGATAAGGTTCTACTGAAAATTGCCACCTGTGAGCCATTCTCAATATGGCGCCCGTCGACGTATAATCCCTGGCGCCACGAAATTAGAGAGTTGGGCACGTTCCGCAATACGCTTGATGCTCACAACGAGATGCGAGCCCACATTAGATGGAACAATCCGGATAATGTTACCGACACCTGGGTCTACACAGGAAACGGCAAAGAAATTCCATCTCTCTACCTCTAACTCAGTTCGTCAGGTTGACCCAAGGGTTCAAACCTGGCGCATTGAACAACATTCCAGGACCGACGGAATACCCAAGACGGTCATCAGCTATCACAGACAATGCGTTATCCGTGATCGGAGAGCCCATAGACATGCCTGGCATGTCGGGCAACATCGGAGCGCCCAATGTCGTCAGAAGAGCCCTCAATGGGTTGTTCACAATATGACGATGGGCAATCTTGATCGATCTGATCTTATACGCCCAGAACCACGTCAGGCCCATGCTCTCAGCATATGAGCGGGTCCGACCCGGCAGCAGGTTGTAGTTCACAAATTCCTCAGTGATCTTCTCCAGCGCCTGTTCATGTGAGGCTTTTCCATTTTTCTTAACATGATCGTACAAAACTGCTTTGCCCAGGAAGTCACCATACTGGACTGCACGAGCCATTCCCTTGAACAAGGCTGTGTCCCGGGAGATGACAGCATAGCGGCCGGCAGTGCCCAATTTAGACGGCAGCTTGTCTGCTTTCTCTTGGATCCACTCGACCCATTTACCTTGGCCAATGGCAGCGTCAGCTTCCGTCAGGCCCTCGGAGATAGTCGAGAACTCACCAGCTTCAATGAGAGGCCAGATAGACATACGCCTGCTGGAATCCTCCAGTGATTTTAGCTCTGTCTTCAGCTTCCGCGTCTCGGTGTCGTTGCCCCTGAAGCGAGCCAGGTTGGCTTTGATCTCAACACCCCGGCTAAGGTTCTTCAGATGCTGGTCAATCTCCACCAGCTTTGTGGTCATCCCCTTGTGGATGTCCCGAGGAGAAACCCCATTCACCAAGAGCTGCATGAAGTTCGAGCCCATGTTCGAGATAGGCACAATCACCGATCGGATCACGATGGTGTTCTTTGCCACCGAGACACCGGCTTGCCATGCGGTCTCTGCTGTTTTCAGGTACTTGTAAGCGTTCTGTCCTAGGATAGCTGTCATGGTATCGGTCAACAGCTTCTGAGACTTTGGATCCAGACGAGACAACCCAACCCAGGCATCCCCAATAGAGGCTTCACGATAGCCGATTGTATTGTTCAGCATGTCACGGCGCACAGGGAAATTACCCTCGCCAAAAATATCCTCGATGTACTCACGACTTTCGATTGGAACCAGCTTCCAGGCATCCCGGATAACGGGGTCTGAGTTCTGCTGGTCAGCCAGGTTTACGAATTCGTCTTTGCGGCCCTGACGTCTGTCACGGTCGTAGACCTCCTTGACCCGGTCGATCAGCATGAAGTTGAACTCTTGCGCAAGCTCTTCCTCAGCCTGACGTCCTGCCCAGGCACCGATCATCTCATCGGCTCTGGTGTTTGGATCAAGGCTGGCAATCTTATCTGGGTCCATGGAACGCTCGTAGCCTACGACCTCGCCCGTTGAGTCATAGATTGGCATCAATGCCTCACCGAAGCTCCTGCGAGCTCCCTGGCCTGCTTTCAGGCGCCGTTTTACATTCCCGACTTCCGAATTTGCCAAACGACCTGCAGTTTTACCCGTCACAGTGCGGCCGGTCCTTGGATCAACACCCATGGCCGAGATCTGCACAGTCTGGAGAGCTCCCTGCATGTACTGATTGTTGCCCGCTACGGTGGAGAAGTAATAGCCCTTCTTGCCTGCTTCAAAGCCCGATCCCTGGTAATCGCCGAGACGGGTATATCCCAGAGACTTTAGACGATTGAACTCAGTGTCATCGGCAACCATCATCGTGGCACCTTCACGGCTCTCGCTTGGGATGTATCCTTTGTAGCCGTTCAGCCTTGCGGCATCCGTCGACTGCTTCTTGACTTCGTTCCGGCGAAGGTCAGCCAGATAATATGTCACGAAATCCATGCCGGCAGCTTCGGTCGCTGACAGCTTATTGACTGCCACCAGAGTATCATTTTCCAGATTGGCCACAGCGTACAGAGTGGTCAGGCGATCAATTGCATCAATGGATGCCTTGGTCGTGACCATTCCCTTCTTGTCCTCTCCCAACAGACGCGAGATTGCTTCCGCATTCCGCAGCAGATTGTTGTTGTTCGAGGCGATCTTGCCGCTGATCATGAACTCCGCAAGCTCTTGGGCTTTTCTGATGTAATCGTCGGCAACCTTAGGAGCTTGGCTTCTGACCTCAGTCTCAGCCTTCTCGATCTCCTCGGTCATATAAGCTGGATCATTGATAATCTTGCGGATCTGCTCAGCAGTGTACGTCTCCCCCAAAGCAGCGATGTCGGTTTTACCCAGAGCCATATGAAGCTGGCTCCACTCTGTCTTCGTGAGTTTGCGGCTGAACTGCTCCGTGAGAATCCGCGGCAGTGTCTCCCTGAAATCCTGACGCATTCCTGAAACCGCGTACTTCACCCGGTTGATCATCTCGTAGACGACTTTGTTCTCGTCGGTTTGTCCGATGGTTTCGTTGATCAATTCCAACACGACACGAGGAATGTTCTTGGTCTCGTTCAAGAGGCTGACCGTCGCATTGGCCATTGCTTTGCCTTTGTTGGCATTTACCGCCGAGGCGAGAATTCTAGCACTCCCCCACAGAACTTCCCGGTTCTTGCTGCGACCCTCAGCTCGGTCCTTCAGGGTCTTGGCATCTGCGAAATCCCCAAGGCGCTCACCAATGGTCGATAGGAAACCAGCTCCGGCTGCGTCTCCCTGGCTCAGCAGGGCCTGTGACTTCTTCTCCACCAATGTGTGATCATCAGCTTCGATCTTAGAAAGAACTGCCGTCAGGCGATCCAGAGAAAGCAGGGTGCTCTTGTTTCCAAGTCCCTCTCCGGCGATCGACGTTGCCAAAGTATTCAGAACGCTGTCTGCTGCTGACTCAAGGAACTCGTCCATTGAATCGAATGAGACATTCCGGTCTTTTGGCAATGCTAGAATCCGAAGAGTCTCCCGGAACTGCGGGTCCACCTGGCTCAGAGCCAGGAAAGAAGCCAGCAGGTTCGAGCGGCCCTCGAGATCTGTCTCCACGCCGTATTTACCAGTGAGCACGTTGAACTTCTGCTGCGCCGTATAACGATCTTGCTGACCATTCAGATCGGGCTCGTCCATGAAGCTCTCGACCGTCAACTGCTTGGTGACGTGGGCGAAGATCTTCTGGATACGCACCAGTGCTTTGTTGTCGAACTCCATCGTCGACGCCATGGCAGCCTGAATGTTCCGGAAAGCTGAGAGCTGCTCGGCATCCATATCAAACCCGGCACTCATGAAGGTGTTTGCTGCATGGTTGGCCAGATCAGTGATCTTCAGTTCTTCCGAATCAACCTTCAGCGGGTCCCTTGTTTTCAGGTGCGATGCGATCTTGCGATCAAAGGCATACATCATTCCTCTTAAGCGACTGTCTGAGGTTTTGCCCGAGACCTGATTGAGGAGTAATCCCGGGGGTGTCGCAGTCTCCCCTGACGATACGTCGTTAGATACCAGCAATGCTCCAGTATTGAAGGCGATGTTCGAGAAGATATCCAAGGACTGTTGTGGGGACAGGCCGAGCAACTTCCGCAGACCTTTCAGGCTGGCATCCACCAGTTTCTGCAAAGGTGTACGGACCCGCGCCGTACGGAGTGCATTGATCAGGTTCTGGTTCGTCAGTGTCCAAGCAATGAACTCGTTCATCGCTGAAGCGTTCCCAATCACACCGCCTTGTCCTTGGTATTTGGTGATCTCAGCCTGCACCAGCTCTGCTGCTTCTTTGGTCTCCAGACCATCAACAGCGAAATCCATCGTCTGGAACTGGGCCATCAGGCTTTCCAGATTCTGAATGGCAGCCCGCTGTGTCTCAGTCATCTGTGAAGGATCATCGTAGAACTGCAGCAGTTGCTTGCTCAAAGCAGCGTGCAGCATCTCATGCAGGACAGTTTCGCCTGCCTGGTTCGAGATGTAGATCACCCCGTTCAGCAGGTCTATCTGACCGTTCTGAATGTCGCCGGAGCCTTTGCGCTCAGGGAAATTCTTATTCCGAAAAGCCGTCAACTTCTTGGAGGAACCAAAGAAGAAGGTGAATCCCGGCATGGCGTCTGCCACAGCCTTGACCAAGACCAGATTATCTTTGCTGGTCAGGTCGCTGTTCATCAGAACACGCACACCTTCGACATCCATTTTGACCAGACCAGGTCCGTCATCGCCGACCTCTGTGCCGACTTCACGAATGCGGTCCCGGAACTTCCGGAGAGGTTTTTCAATGGCGCTGTCCGAAGTTTGTATGTCTTTTTCGGACTTAAGTTTTGCCAGCTCCTCGTCATACATCAGGTTCATTCCCTCGACGAGATCACCTTCAATGACCTCACCCTCTTTCGAGAATGGGTTCTCACCAGATGCCATGTGATCGATCGAGTAACCGATCCGCTTGTAGACGTTCTTTCGAGCCTGGATGGACTGGGCAATGATAGCGATGCGCTCGTTTATGCCCGCCATTTCCTCAGTAATATCTGAGATCGGATCCCCGACCCCGATGTCCACACCAAGAAGCTTGACGAGTGCCCCCAAGAGTTCGCTGTTTCTCTCGAGCCCTTTCAATGGCCCGTCTTTTTCCTGGCGCATAAAGTCAGTGAAGCTGTCGGACATATCCTGTGCTGGGTTTTCCAGCCAAGCATCAGAGACGGCTTCGTTGATCAACGCTGAAAGTGTGTCGATGCCGTCGGCAGGCATCTCCAGACCGTCAAAGACAGGTAGAGTTTTCAGTGCTGTTGGATCCAGAGATTCCTTGGCGAAGTAATTCACCATCATCTTTGCGTCACCCCGGGAGATCGTCAGAAGAGCAGAGACTTTTACGCCTGCTTCTGCTGGACGTGGGATCGTTGCATTTCCGGAATATTCGTTATCCATGCTCCGGAAGAATTCATCTTGCGACTTCGATGCTGCTTTGTTCGAGAGGTTCAGGTGGTGCTCATCATTCTGGATCGGAGCGATCACGGCCCCGAACTTGGCCATCTTGTCGAACACAGCTTGATAATCATTCTCACTCATGAAGTCGGCGCCGCCCAGCTCACCCTTTTCCCGCTTCTCTTTGAGGACTTCTTGCACGGCATTGTCGAAGCGCGTGATCAGGATCAAAGACTGAGCCTGTGTAGCCTTCTGGAAGACTTCAAGTGTGGACTGGGTCCCGCCCATCATCTGTTTAATGGCCGCGTTCATTGGTGACACAAACAGGTTCTGCAGGTTCGTCGACAGCATCGCCATATTTCCACGGCTCAGCTGAAAATTGACGCCATCGTTGATGTCCCCCAGAGGGTGGCGCTTCTTATCGAAGTCCTTGTCAGTGACATACCATTCGGTTTTGCCCCCTTTGCGAGACTTGCCCACACGGGTTGTGGTCAACATCGTCAGGTCTTTAGCCAGTGTGGGATAATTCTGCAGGCTTGGGACGTCCGACAACTGCAGGCTTGGGTCTGCCAGATCGACACGCATCTGCTCCAGCTCGGTCATCTTCTGGTACAGGACCTCTGTTACCGCAGAAGTAACTTTGTTGGCTATGCCTTTGACTCCAGAGCCATAAACGGTCACCGTCAGTGGGTTCTTCAGGATGCCCCGCCCAATGACCAACTCGCCCTTCTCGTTGAAGCTGGCGTCTTTGATCAGGTAGTTCATGATGTTGTTTACGGCCGTCATGTGCCCTTGGGCTTTTGTCCCCATGACACTTTTCTGGACCTTAGCAAGTTCGTTCTGGAACAGCACAGCCGCTGTCTCGTACAGATCGACGCTGTCGCCTTTGATGTATTCGTTCAGGGTCTTGCCCTGCTCGTTGGGGTAAAACCCGCCCTTAGCCATGTTCAAAAGCTGTGACGCATCAAACTTCCCAGTCAGGAAGTGGATCATCGCATTGATCGGGCCGTCGGTTTTACCGTCTGCCTCGAGGGAGAGGTTGTGCTTGAAGCTTGTCAGGGCTTCTCCACCTTCCGCTACAGCCAGGTTATATTGGGCAACTGAAAGAATGGCGTGCAGGATTTTCGGTGTGCCTTCGCCGCCAAGTTCACCCAGAAGGACGTCTTTTTGGGCTTGGCTCAACTCGCCTCCGGCTTCCAGGAACTCCTCCATCACAGTGATCGAGTCACCGAATTTCTCGAAGATCTTCTCCTGGACAATGTCGATACCGTCGGCCCGGGCTTCTTTCTCTGTCTTCACCAGATCAGAGGACTGGGCCACAGTGAGCCAGAACAGCTCCCTGCCCTTCTCCGTCGTCATATCAAGCGTCGATACCGTGGCGACGAAAGCTTCCCGCATTGTCTTGTCCGACTGGGGGTTAAAGCCATCAGCATGGATACGTTCGTTTGAGACCACATACCAATCGAAGTGTGTCTCTACCTCGTCGGGGTTCTTGCCTTCTCTGTCGGCATAGCCCTCCAGCTGAGCATTATGGCTTTCCACTCCATTCCAGGAATAGTCGACAGAGTTATTCTTGCCTTGGATCGAAACCACGTCGACTTTGTTCATCCGGGTCTCTTCAATTACCCGCTTGCCCATCAGCTCACCAAAGGTCTCCCGGCCGATCGCCTGCATCATATTGAGATACGGCGTGTTCCGCATGAACGCGATATCCTGGTGCCGCCTCAGAGCCTTGGTCATCTTCGCACCAAGCTTGCCGAGTGGGTTGTTCTTCTGGCTCTTGCGAACAGCGTCCGGTGTCTGATCAAAGTAGAACGCACGCTCAGCTTCTGGGAGAAACGCATCCTGCAGGAACATACGTGTTCCCTTCAGCTGCTCGATGACCTCTGCAGAAGTTTCGTTCGTCAGCTGAATGAAAATAGCATCTGCTGTGACGCCTGTTTCGGCTATTTCAAGCTCGAAGGTGGACTTGGTCACCAAGTGCCCGTCCATGACTGATAGCAGTTCAGCAGCGATTGCCTGAGATATCCCCAAAGTATCCGACATAGGGGCATCTTTGTTGGTGGTTACACCCCAGAATTCCCGGATGGTTCTGGCGAGAGATTCAGCAGCAGTATTTGCACCCAGACCAGAGTTGGCAGCGTGCATCATTCCTGGTGTCACGGCGTCTTCTTCGACACCAAATATCTTGGCGACCTCCTCCGCAGAGTTGTTCCGGCTGCCGGATGTGTTCATCGTCCAATGCAAGGCGGCCAGTGCTGCTGCCTGGATCAAACGTGGATCGTACACCTCTGCTTCTGGATCAACCAAGTTGAGGGCCCGTGTTTCACGGAAGCCTGTGTAGTCCTTGTCTTGCGCCAGAGCTTCCAGCGGTGTCAGCTTTCCACTGCTGAGAGCTTTCTTCTTGGTTTTCAGAGACGCATTCATGCGATTGACCAAGCCACCGACTTGGCGTTCGATGAGCGTGTTCCAGGCTTTGATTTGGTCTTGGTCCATCCGGTAGTTCAGCGCCAGCTGATCCCGGTACGTCTCGTAGGAACCAAGGAGCTCTAGAACACCCCGGGCCGGGTTATCACTTTGCATCAACAGAGACTTCTTGGTGTCGACTGTGTAGGCCCGCACGAAACGAACGACGCCTTTGGCTGTCTTGGCTAGGTTATCAAAGCTGAGGCTTCTTCCGGGTTCAGCAATGACAGAGTCACTTGCTGGTTCAGTTCCCGCTTCATCTTGGTCCGGAGTGCTTTGCGACACGCTCTCCGTGACGCTTTCCTCAGCAATTTGTTCTCCTGTAATTTCCTGAGAAACAACCTCTTGTTCGCTTTCTGCTCCGACTTCGACAGATACTGCGACATTCTGCTGCTCCTGAGTTTGGACTACTTCTTGGGTGGCAGCTTCCTCAGTCTCTCCAGGAAGCCCTTGGGTATCTTCGATGACGGGTGCACTGGTTCCCGCATCAGCTTCTTCGACGGCAGGGATTTTTCCTCCGGCTTGTCCGATGGTTTCTTCAACGTAAGCTACTCCTTTAGGCATCAGTGTTTTTGCTACATCAGCGTCGATGAGCAACATTAGGGCGCCGATCTCAGCGAAGAGTTCCGAAGCCAGAATTGCAGGGTCTTCCTGACCCAGAGCGTATTCAAAATACTCGGCCATTTCCGGGTCTGATTCAACAAGTCCCAGGACTTCTGCGTGTATTTTGCCACCCACCATCAGCTCGTTTTGTTCCATGGATGCTGTGCGGCCGAAGGTCTTTGAGGCCGCCGCATCAATCATGTGCATCAGCTCGTGATACGCAACGTGAATCCCATCTTTGTCGACACCCGCAATCATCTTCTTCAAGACAGACGGCTTCAAAGAGAGCACCCGCTCGGTCCAGTAAGCTTGACCCAGATGATCTTTTTCTGGCGACTCGAGCCAGGCTATCCGACGAATAAGTGAGGGGGCGAGATTGAACCTTTCGAGGATAGGGTTCACTACGTCCCGCACCTGTTGAACCCTCTGAGGGATCATTGGCAGGCTCTCAACGTCAGCTTCCCAGCCATTAACCGAAGTCAGTAACTGGTCATCGGTCATCGCATCGAAGTCAGCTTGTGTCCGTGTCTCGTTGTCGGCCAGCTCCAGCGCATCAGGCTCGGCTTCGTTGACAATCGTTTCAGGCTCAATCTGATCCACAACCTCGGTTGTCTCTACTGGAGTAACCTCAACAGGGTCCGCTACATTCTCGGTATTTTCCTGAACTGCAGGGGCCGGTGTAGCTTCACGCAACGGTGGCAAAGCCTGACCAGTCAACTCACTGCCGTAGATCGTGATCAGATTGTTGTAGAGATTGGACACAGTCTCTGCGTCGATCGCTGCTTCTTTTCCCAGCTGAATCGAATTCGGGGAGTTTGCGTTGATCCCTATCTTGCCTGCATTGTCCTTGTTGGCCTCAATCCAGGCAACTCCAGTCCATGTGCGATAAGGCACAGTGTTGTTCTTGGATTTCCCAAGCGCAAACGACTCTCTGGCTGCCTTCACTTTGTTCTGCATGTGCTCGCCAAAGTTCCGGAGGTTATCCAGTGCAAGCTGTGCCATGAGTTGATCGCCATTGTTCAGCGATGTCACGATGCCTGAAAGGTGGCGGGACAAGCCGATCTGTCCAGCCTCATCGTCTTTACCTTCAGTGAGGATTTCGCGGCGCACGATGTCGACAGTCTTTCGGGCCTGTTTACCCGCACCCGTTGGTTGGGCTTGGATCACAGCTGTGGTCTCGGCGACCATGGCTTCCTTCTTTTCAGAAGCTGCGTTGGCTTCTTTGGCGATAGCGGCCGCTGCTTCCAGACGTTTCATGACCTTGTCTGAGAACTGGATCTTGCCCTTGCTGCGCTGATCCAGAATGGAATCAACGAACTTCGGATCAATGCCGGCAGGGTTCGACTGGGCTATCTGAATGGTCCGGGCCAAGGCATCCTTGACCTCAGGGCTGTTGATGTTCCTGTCGGTTATCTCCGGCAGGGAGCCAGGTTCGAAAGATGCGCTCTGTGCTTGCTCTACAGCCTTTTGCAGTGTCGGGTTCGCCAGTATCGTATCCACGGCAGCCTGGCTTGCAGCAGCCATCTCCTGGATCTCTGCAGGCAGGCTGGACATGTCCTCGTTGCGCAGGGCCTCAAATGCTTTTGCCTGCTCATAGAGCCAGAGAGACGCAGCCTCGGTGTCTTGTGCGGACTGGTTTCCAGACTCGATCTCAGTCAGCAGTCCTGACAGCACATCCAATCGATCGACCTGCAGGTCATCAGGGATCACTTCCCCCTCGCCTGCTATCAATCGCTTCACGGCATCAGGTGTCTCGTTCACCTCGGGCCCGGTCATGACCAAAGCTTCCTTGGCACGTTGCATAGGAGACTTCTGGGCAGTCTCTGCCTCTACAGTCTCGACACTTTCAGCAACTATAGGTTCGCTCTGAACAACCGCTGCTAGGCTTGTCTTGGCTGTTTCAACTGCTTCAGTTCGAGCCACTGATCCAACTGGAGAAGCGGCATCCTGAGCAGCTGCAATGCTTTGGACCCGGCCATCAATAGCTCGTCCAGCTGCTCTGACAGTTCCTTTTGCCCCTGCCACGACACCGTCACGAAGAAGTCCCGGCGCTTGCAAAGTGGCAGCCATACCAGCACCACCGACGGCACCCATGGCCACAGCTTCACCAACCGTGTCACCGACTTGGCGGAATTTATCAGCTTGGGTCTTTACACCAAGGTCAGTCGTCAGTTCACCGGTTCCAGACTGGAAACCTTCTTCCAACGTCTCTTTGCCGATGTCCTGCAAACTCCGGGTCAAGGAAGTTGTCTTGAGAGGATTTGCCTGGAAACGGGAAACCGCTTTACCAGCCACGATTGCGAGAGGGAGTTGCACTGCAGCACCCAGCAAACCAGCATCGTTGGCGACACCTCGTTGTGCCTCTTCGTGAGTGTCCCCTTGCCGGCGCATCTCTTTGTAGGCTTCGCTGGCAACAGACAGCTCATCTTCGCTCATGCCCATGACTTCGTTGACAGCCTGTGAGTACACGCCCCCAGATTCAGTCAGACCAATGGCGCCAGTCGTTACAGCACCTTGTGAGAGTGTCGGAGCCACACGGCTCCCCAGCTTTCCAAGAGCCAGTGGCACCGCAAAGGAGCCAGCAGACTCACCGACCAGTGATCCCGCCATTGCCGGATCTTGGGCCATATTTGCAAAGGTATTCCCCACGTCCCGACCGAACTTTCCCAGAACGTCAGTCATGGTGGGCTCATCTATTGCGTCATAGATCTTGTTTGAATCGACCGAGTCTTGGTTCTGGAGGCGTCCGAAAGACTCTCTTCGCTCACTCAATTCACTGGACTGAAACCCTTTCAGGCTCTGGCTCAATGAAGACGCACCTTGGGAGATCGCTGTACCAGCGTTTTCATTCACAGCACCGACCGCAAGTCCTGCAACACCACCGACAGCTGCCGCTGCTCCGGAACCAACATCAAGGAGGGTATCTCCGATACGTTGTTCAGCAGTTCGTCCAGCATCCAGGCTTGAATTGAAGCGCTGCTTTTCCTCGATCAGTTTGTAACGGTTCCGGGCAACATCTTCGCCGTACTTTTGAACCAGAGAACCGAAGTCCATGTCCTGCAAATCACGTACAACCGGATCTTCTGAAAGAGTGTTCCCACCTCGTTCTGCCGCGGCAATATCACGTTGGGCATCCGGCCCGCCCAGTACAATCTGCTTGGCCCGGGAGACCTCGTTGACCTTGTTCTGCTTGTCCGATGGCTTTGCGCCTAAGCGACGAAGCGTCTCCGATGCGAGGTCACCCGGCTGATTGGGGGCCACAGGTGTGATATTTGGAGCAGGAGCAATTCCGGCTTCCCCCAGTATCTTGTCGAATGCGGAGTTGATGGGGTTTACGCCTGGTACTTCGGCCATGGAATTCCTCACAGGATTCGCAGAAAAATAGGGGGAAACCATTTAGGTTTCCCCCTTTAGGTATGGGAGCCTTCTAGCACAGATAATCTAGGCGCTTCTAGTTAATACTTTCCGCAGATATTGCAGAAATATCAATCTGATCTTTGCTTAGTTTCCCCCCGAAAGAACCTGAGCTGCTTGCTCGGCCTGAATTCTGGTTTCATCAGTCCGTGGCAGGGTGCTCACTCTCGCCAGCAATTGCTGAACCACAGTATTCATCTGCTGTGCATCCAGCTGAGCAAGCTCCCCGGGAGCAATTCCAGTCACACCACTGACAATTTCCAGAGCAGCATTCTGAACAGCCTGCGCTTCATTTTGAATTGCAGCCTGGGCAGGGGATCCTGCAGCCGCAGGTGCAGCAGCTTGGCCACCTACGATCGGGTTATTCGCATAGATGTTTGTTGCAGCGTCGACTTTCTGTGCCAACGTTTTGCGCAGGGCAGCCGCCTCGCTTGCGTTACCACGAGACTCCTGCAATCGAACCTGGCGGCTCAGGTCTTCAATCTCACCGCGGATACTTTCTGCTCCAGCCTTGTTCTGGTTCCCAAGCGTTTCAACCTCATTGGCTGCACGCTGACTTTCAACAGAACCAAGGTTACCCAGGAGCGCAATTGCCTCGTCTGGGTCGAAGCGTGTCTGACTGCCATCTTGTCCATCAAATGGTACGAAGCGACGGCCACGGCCGACCGTTTCAGCCAAAGCTGCAGCAGCTTCCGCAGGAGATACACCTGCTTCTTTCGCAACTCGGTTCATGGCCGCCTGTACCTGACCAGGACTATCGTCGGTCAGGGCTTGATCTGCTAATGTCGAAGCCGGATCAGGTGTGGCGTATGTGCTTGTTGCGTTGGTCTTGATCCGTACACCTTGGTTCCGTGCAAGTGCCTGATTCTGCTCGCTTTCGAACTGCTGCAGAGCCACCTCGGCAGTCGCAACACCAGGTAGTGGAGCTGCATTGGGGTCGTTTGGTGCTGTCTGAATTCCAGCAACATCAATTGCCCCCTCACCAGTCAAGCGAGCCAACACAGCAGTCTTATCCTGGGCCGGAATATCCATATCCGCCACAAGACGTGGGATGTCTTGTTGGTTCGTAGCTGTGCCGGCAACCTGATAGGCCAACTCTTCGACCCGTGTAGCCCGGTCCCGTCCTTCCAAAGTCTGGTCGAACGTATCGTCCCGGCCTCTGTCTGCATCCTCAGCAACACGTTGAGTGTTGAAGGTTTCCACGTTCCCGTTGATGAGGTCGTTTACGCGCTCAGGGCTCAGAAGTCTCGTTCCTTCCCCTCCGTTAGCGTTCGCCAATAGCTGGGAAATACGATCAGGACGTGTATCTGGATTCACCGACTGTGGGGAGCCAGGCAAGAGAGCCTCACCACCAACCACTCCACCAGGGAGAGGCGCAATGCCAGTTCCTTCTGGAGCCAAGTAGCCTCCGCCTGCGGTGTTAGCCTGCTCTCGGATACGGGCAATCTCCGACGCCAAGGCACCTGCTTCATCTTGTTCTGCAAACTCACGAGCCTGCTTTGCCGATAAACGAGCATTGTCTGCATTCGTTTTACCCGTGCGGGCATTGATACCCCGGGTCTCTGCATTAGTCTTGTCGTACCCAAGTCCCCGACCACGTAAGGCCAGCATTGCTGCCTGCAGCTCTGGCGTCATATCAGACGAGTTGATCTGTGCGGAGATACGCTCCAGAGCAGGGTCAACCTGCTTGGCATTCGCAACTCCTGCAAGGATATCTGTGGCAGTGGCGCTACGGTTCGATTTCTGCGTACCCCGCAAAGTCGAGATGTTGTCCCCGACACCATTCAAGCCGCCAGCAAAGTTGCCAACGGCATCATTTAGTAGTCTCCCAGCTGCGCTGAAATCGGGGCCGTCAACGTTACGCCATGTCAATGGTGCCATCTGTTTGAACCTTACAAGCTATGTTTTTCTAGGTAGGCGTCTGCTTGACCTGAGGTTTTGCCTTCGGTGTTGTACCGATTGCGGATCTTGTCATCGAGCGACGTGTTGTACGTTTGGGTTTGGTTGGCCAGGTTTGTCGCATAGGACTGCTTGGAGAAAGCCAGCTGATCCTTTGCCAGGCCAACACCTTTGATCGCACCGTAGACTTGACCCAGAGAAGCAAGCCCTTTGGCGAAACCTTCAAACTTGTCCAGCCCACCGAGGTCCCCAAAGAGACCCCCGTCGATTTCGTTATCGCCACCCAAAGAACCAAGACCATTGTCATCCAACGACAGCCCACCGAGAGACGATGGGGATTGGCCAATCTGCTGAGTTTGATTTTGCCCAAAGCTGGACAAGGATGCGAGCAAGTTCTTCATAAAGCCTTGTTGTTGTTGAGCATCTTGCATGATGGTCCTATCTATATCGATCTATCTAATTTGAGGGTGAGTTCCGCGAAACCACCGATCATGTTGAGACTCATCTCAGCGATGTCAGTGCCCGTCAGGAGTGTTCTTTTAAGGAATGCGTCAGCAGTCTCCACGTTAGGTGCGGAGCTGTCCTGAATTTCTCTGAACAGTAGCGGATTTATTACTCCACCGCCATACCCAAGTATATCAGCGGTCATCCGTTCGATCTTCTCTTCTTCTCTTTCATACTCGTCGGTGGCTACATCCAGATCAGCTTGGTATCTCCCGACCTGCATCTGGGCCATTTCTGCAACTATATTCGCTGTGGCGCTGGTGAGTTTGGTCAGGTTATCCGCCTTCATAATCTCACCCCAGTTCACAGCCATGCTACCAGTCTCGTGGTAGTTGCCGATTGCGTTGCCGGCCAATACCGTCACAACAGTTGCGATTATGGCGCCGAGTTCATCTCCGAATATTGAGGTTGCGACCCCTTCGATTACCGACAGGAGGATCATGGCAGCAATTGCGTTTACCACTGCACCGACGACGACGGCCGTCATAGTACCAGCCGCGAAGCCCAGACTTGCTCCTACCGCGGCATTTGTTCCCAACACACCTGCACCAGCTGCGGGCCCAAAGACCAACGTCACCACGACTGCGGCGACGATGGAGATGATGACTTTGAAAATCCCCTTCTCATACCACTTGGTCTTCACCACCGTGTAGGAATTGAAGACGACAATCCGATTAGAGATGGCGAATTCATTGCCCGTCCGTAAGGACATTTCCAGCATAGATGGGTAATGTAGGGGCACCACAAAGCCGCTATCATCAGCATCGGCCAAGGCTTGAGCCACAGAGATGTAAACAGCTGTTCCATCATAGATGTGGTTAGAATGCTGCATCCCTATCAGGGTCAAAGACCGGTAGGAGTTCTCCCCATCTTGCCACCACAAGTTGTGCCGGGCAATTCTGACATCGGGTGCTGTATATCTTATAAAAGGTCCAAAAAAGATCACCTCCCCAGGGACGACAATATCGCTCAGGGTCTCCCACTCAAAGTCCCCGCTGACCATTCCAGGCCGCACACCTGTGTAGATATTCTCATCAATCGTCAGCCACTTAAGGCGAACATCATACCCAAGGGTTGAAGTTGTTCTTACCCGAAGCGTGGAATACGGTCTGGCAGTTGAGGTGTCCGGTAGGGTTGGCCTCGGCGCGTTAAAATAATCACCAAATCCAGCATCGTTGTCTATTTCCCACTGCCGCATCGCAGCTCTGGCAATAATCCTGGCGATCCAGCCCGAAGTCCACTCATCTACTTCTGCAGCAGACGTCTCCTGGAATTGAATCAGGTTCCGGAAGAATTCGTAGAGGTAGCGTTTCCCGTGATTTTCTTGGGTATTCAGCTCCACCCCGTGAACCACGTAAGAATAATCGATATCCCCCACATTCGGGTTATCCTCGATCTGTGCGAGTACGTTAGATATGTCGTCGCCGAACACCCTCTCGTAGGTTTTGGCATAGTCAGCGTAATCGTCATCAAAATCAGGGTGACTGATCGGCTTGTTGTTTATGCGCAGAGGTATGACCGGGTAAAACTCGGTCTCGTATCCTGCCACACTATTCTGCAGTGCATCCAGGACCGCGTTCCCTGAACCAATCTCGTATAGGAAGATCCCTGCCTCATCCGCTACTTGCGGGTACTCAGTCCGGATGAAGTTAAAGACTTGGTAGGTCCACCCCTCATACCACTGAAGGTTGCGCTCTTCCTCAATGGTCCGCACACCAAATTCATCAGTGGTGTCTGAGACCGTCTCCCAGACGTAGACGCCGTTGATCGCGTTACTATGGGTGTCAGTCTCAATAAAGAATTCCAGCCCGGTTCCGCCTGCCGTGTCGACAGCACCAAGCGGGGTCTCTTTGTAATACTCAGCATTGGTCAGGAAGTAGGCGATGTTGTACGTGGTTTCGGGGGGGTTGGTCACGACAGGAGGATCGACCCCGTTATCAACGGTCGTTCTGTAGAACACGTAAGCAGGATATAGCGACGCGACATTCGTCTCCGATACAACGTCCCATCCCGTTCTGTCCGGTCTCGCACCTACATCTGCCCCACCCTCACCTTCGACAGGTACGGTAGAGGTGGTGGGCCCAACGGCGCGGTAATAGGCGATGATGTAACGTGATGCGGAATTGAAATCAGTTAAGATGACACTCTCGGTGCTGGTGTCTTCGTATGTGATGAGCATCCTTTGCAGGTTGCTCTGCCACTCAACAGTCCAGTCTGAGGTATATAGCTCTGGGGAGTTATTGAGAATGTGCCTTTGGGCCCAGAAGATGATGTCCCCATCATCGAGAATGGCCGTGTCTATTTCTAAAGTATCTCCGGCTGGTATCGAAATGAATGGGGCAAGGACTGCGGGATCAACTTCACTCTGGGTAGAGATCTCGCCGATCAACCTTCCTGGAGTTTGGTTGTTTTCTGCCCATCTAAAGAACGCCCTCTGCTTTAGTTGAGGGCCCCTAAGCTGACCATTTACGATGACGTCACCAAGTGATCTGGTTCTCAGACCTTGGCCTGACATCAGAGCACCCCGTGCGACAGTGCTCTTCAAATAATCTGGACGCTCAATAACTTCACCGGCCATGTTGTAGGCCGTTGAGGAAACATATGTTGCGTAGCTGCTAGAGAACCAACCCATACTTTATTGGGGGGTCCTCAGACCCCCCCTCCTATTAATCAAGACCTGCAGCTGTTCGGAGATTGGCGATCACACCATCGATCTCGGCGTTCACCAGTTCAGCTGGTGTCGCCAGATTTTCATCCAATGTCTTTCCAGTGATCCAGGCATCAAGGTACATCTTGGCAACCTTCTGCTCAGTGTCTCGCTGGTAGGAAGAGATCTGCTGGGTGTAGAGCTCTCGCTGCTTGCCCACAGAGCCGACGATCGGTGTGAAGTCGTCTTCCTGCACATCGTAAGTCTGCCCACGTGCAGCGAGCGCTTGGTACTCCACAAGATGGACCTGTGCGTGAGCCAGCTCGTACTTCATCTGCTGCTCTGGGAGCTGCATGACGGTCTGAACGTATTGTGCGTTGATCAGTTCAGCCTGGCGGTTCGCAGTGGCCAGCTGAGCTTTGGCAGTCTCAAGAGCAACAGCAGCAGTGACGGATTCGATCTCAGCACGTCGTGCCTGCAACTGAGCCATGACAGCAGCCCAGTGGTTCTGCTCTCCAGTCAGGACCATCTGCAGACCGGCTGCCAATGCGGACGCAGAAAGCTCGATGTACGCCTTGGTGTATTGGTCTCCGGTGATCAGCCCCTTGTCATATTGATCTTTCAGGTGAACCCGGTTCGAGGTCATAATGACATCGTAGGTTCCTGTCCCACCGACCAAGGCCTCTGTGAGAGTGGCAATGGTCGGGGCTACGATATCGGAATAAAGCGCATTTCCAACATCAGAGGGAAGTTGGAATTCGGCGCCCGTAAGGTCAACCGCTGGCAGAGTGAAGTCCTGACCCAATTGGGTCATAATGGCTTCGGCCAGATCTGGTGCTTCTGCTTCAACGGTCATTTGGGGTTACTCCACGTTTACGCGCTTGGCGGCTTCTTGGTTCAGCGCCAGCTCTGCAAGCTCGGACGCCGTCAAGTTCGGCAGGACTTCGATGTTGTACTCAGGGACGAGGCGTGTGCTGATCGAGATATTGCCATTCACACGCTTGGTTGCGACTTGCTGGAACTTCCGGTTGGACAGCTCCGTGAAGACGATGTTGGGGATGTGGTATCCACCGTCAGTCATTTCACCGAACGGGATGAACTTCCGTACAGTTCCGACATACTTGTTACCCACAGTGATGATCTCACCCTGCAAATCCCGCTTGCTGGGGTTCAGGTTGTAGATCCGGCAACGCACAAGCTTCAACGCTTTTTGAGTAACCGAGACGCGTACTTCCTGCTCGAGTTGCTTTTCTGTCTTTGGGACCTTCACGTTTTTAACAATCGGTGCTGGTTCGGGCTTCACGCCTTCAAGCTGGTCGGAGATTTTCTTCTTCAGGGAGGTGACCCCGATGTTTCCAGGGATGCTGATCCCCATTGCCTTTGCGCGTTCACGGAGAAGGGAAAGCTCCAGTGCAGCGTTGTCTACTTCAGGGGCTTCGATGATATCGGTGGGTTGCTCGTTCATTTCGAGTTCCTAGATTTTAATTGGGGAAAGAGGTTGGAGGAGGAGATTTCTCTCCTCCCCCGGGTTCGCTTAGTTGCGAGCTACTGTCTTGATGACAGCAAGGCGCTCAGGGCGCTTGATCAGTGTACCGTAGTACCATTTGATCGAGCTGAAGCCCATTTCGCCGTATGGATCAGCGCGATCCGCAGTCTTCTCACCAGGCATCTTCGTGGTGATCTTGAACTTCGTCGACTTCCCGTCAGTCTGGAAACCGATGGTTGTGAAGCTATCGCCACCAACAACCAACATTGGGAACACGTCGTAAGCACCGCCCGTGGCACGGTAGCCAGGGTTTTCGCCAACAGGTGCACCAGCGCCGGCCCAGTTGAGCATCTCAGGAACAACAACAATGCGGAACTGATCGATGGTTCCGATTTCGCCGTTCAGAAGCGTGCCTGCGTCAGCGTACTGGTTCACAGGAACAAAGGCTGCGTTGGAGAATGGGTCCAACATGACTTTGACAGTCGATTCCAACTCGGAACCGATATACATCACACGACCAGAGTTGATCGTCTTCGTATCGATCATGCGCGAACCAGTGATGACTTTGGTCTGACGTGGAGTCCGGTTGTCATTCAAAATCGTGTTGAGGCGCATGAAGTCGTCATAGTCAACGATGGAAGCAGTTGCTCCACCTTCAGCAGTGATCTCGACGTCTGCAGTTGCGGCACCTGCGAAGAGCGTAACACCAGCTGCGACCAACAGGTCAATCTGGAGTGTTGCTTCGGTCAGCTGCGTAGCACCTGTAACCAATTCCCGCGACATGTGCTGGTAGAGATCAGCGTCGGAGTCAAAGTCAAAGCTTTCCTGGGTGAACTCGGTGAAGAAACCGACTTTGACCAGGGAACCAGAACGCTCGATACGTGTGAAGCCCACACGGTTAACACGGCCGCCGACTTCGGTGAGTGTTGGCATACGACCAGTGATCGTGCCTACATCACGCGAGGAACCGTATAGATTTCCGGAACCTTGGGCGATGGTAACGAGTGGAAGCTCATCCGCAACAGCGGCAGTCTCGATTCCCGTACCAGCGACAAGCGTGCCTTTGGACATAGTTACAGTCCAAGGACCTGCGCCCGTTTTGACAGCAACGCCGGCTTCGATTGCATTGACAGCAGCAACAGTTGCGTCTGCGTCGCCTTCAACAGCGAACTCATAAGCAACATCGTCGAAGCTTACGAAGAACTCAGTGCTCAGGATCGTGGCGCCAGCAGCGTCGATACCCTGATCGTTGATGTTGCGGTCGTCCAAGAGTGGGATGTACTGATACACCTTCATCTCTTTGCCATAGTGCTTTGGCATGGACATCACGTCGGCAAGAGGTGTGAAATACATCTCTTTTTTAGCGTCGATGATGGCCTTCTTGTGCCAGGCGAAAACTTCCATCTGAGAGCCGATGTTAGATGGCGAGCCCCCGGCTGGATCATTATACTGTTGCATGGTTTATCTTCCTGTGTGTGCGTCAGACTCGCCTTGCGAGCTCCGCGTTTTTCTCGAAATCCTCATCCGACATGGAGAGGGGATTAAAGTCTGCCACGACTTTCTTCGCCGCGGCTTTAGGAGTTGATGCAGCTCGGGCCTGTGCGTTATTGGCCACCGGTTTCCGCTGTGCGGGGCGAGTCTCCACTACGCGACTTGGCTGGGGTGTGACCACTTCAGCTGCCGGTTGGGTTTGGCTCAACGCGCCACTTGCGTGCATCTCTTCGCCAACAGATTTGTAGGCGTGAAGGAAAGGAGTATTGCTGAGTTGCCCCAGCATCTTGCGTCGCTCGACTTCAGAATGAATCTGGTCATAAAGACCATTTGTCTTCTGCTCGGTCATGACACGAAGCACATCTGGATCGGACCAAAGAAGCTCTTTGCTTTGCGCATCCCATGTCCGGTTGATGTCGACAATCATCTGTTTGCCCACTGGGTCGGAAGCAACTTCCTCCAGCGTGGAATTGAATCTTATCTCTTCATCCGAAACTTGGTGATTACCAGGCTTGTAATCTGGTTCTACGGATGTATCGATCTCAAGTGGATCAACGCCGCTTTCCCGGATTAGCTTCTGGATCGCTGCAGGGTTCTTCTTATCTATATCGATTAGATAAGTTAGCTTGCCCTCGTCTAGTAGTCCGTTGTTCTCCAGCATCTTTAGCAGCTTAAGATTCGGCTGCAAAGCCTGAAGTTTCTTCGTATAGTTAGCTCCCATCTGCATTAGCTTTACAGCTTCTTCAGGGGATTTCAGCGAGACCTCTTTGCCATTCGCCTTGAAAGACATCATCTTTTTGTAGCTGGCCTCGAAATCTATAGCTTCTGCGACGGTCTCTACCGCAGCTTCTTTTGGATCTTTCTCGGGGTCGTCAGCACCTTCGGCCTTAGGATCATCCTTGTTAGCTTTGCCCCCTTCGGCTGGCTTTGCATCAGCTGCAGGTTCATCTGCCATTGGATCTTCGGCGCCTGACTTGGCATCGTCAGAAGTAGCCAGAGGATTGGGTTCATCGACGACAGGCTCCTCCGGAGGTGATCCAGGAACATCATCATCAGCAACCACCACTTCTTCCGCAGCAACCGCGGATTCTTCTTCAACGACCGCCGCTGCCTCTTCGACTACGGGAGCAGCCTCAGGTTCCGGCACATGAGATTCCATGCTCATGAACTCGTCATCAGACATGTTGAGCATTTCATCTTCGGTGAGGGGCTTGTTCATTCGTCATCTCCCTCTTCACGGAGCTCTTCCAGAACTTCCTCGGAGTCTTCGATCTCACGACGGGCCATGTCAGCGCGTTGAACGAGTGTGCTGAGATACCGCTTGAAGCCCCCCAATCCGTGGATGTCACGCATCACTACATCTCGGATATTTTCGGGAAGTGTGGGCTCTGAGGAAAGCATTGCCAGACGTGCTGCCTCGGTTACAAAATAGCCGTCGAGGACGAGCTTTTTGAATTCACGGTTGCCGGCCAGTTTCAGGGCCATATCACCTTTCTCGACGAGCTTGCGGGCCTCATCGATCGTAACTTCAATCTCTTCGATTTCGTGCTGAGACATGTGTTTCCTCAGATCTTTCTTTGCGGGGCTGGCTTGCCAGTTACCCTTGATTTTAGAGAGCGCCGCCAGTGTTGCTGGCGTTGGCATCAGTCAGCGCGTTGTATCCAACGGCCGCTTCTACATCCGGATCACTTTTCGCCGGATCGTTCTGTGCCAGGAGGCCTTTTGTGACGGCCAGGTCCTGGTTTGATCTTGCTTGTTCGGACTGCTTTTGCAGATCTCTCTGATGCGCAGTCCCCGTCTCCTGCTCGACATAATCGAGGTCAGTCCGGTCAGCTTCTGCTTGGGCTTTGGCAGCCTGAGCACGCTTCAGCTGTACTTGTGCTTTGATCTCTTCGATGTCGGCTTCCAGCTTAGCGATGGTCAGCTCTTTCATCTTTTCTTCGACTGGATCAGGCTCTGGAGTGTAGGCCATTATCTTTTGGGCCAATGCAGGCATACGCTTGAGCGTGGCGATATCAGCCAAGATCATCTTCGACATTTCTGGGTCCATGTTCGGGCCCATAGTCTGCAGCATGAATCCAAGGTCCTGGGACTTCGCTTCGTCGACTTCAGCAGTGGATATGTCCACGATCAGATCAAAGTTACCTTTGAGATCTTCCCGCTTGATCGTCACATACGCTCCATTTGTGACCCGGATCGTTTCTTCTTCAGACAGGAACACACCGTTCATCGAGATGATTTTCACACCGATTTGCTGAATGCCTTTGGCCAGACGCCGCAGGATGTTCATCTCCCGCTTCGAGGAAGCGTCCAGCACGCCTTTGATCCCTGCAGCGACTTCCCCATAGGCCTCTCCTGAGATGCCCCCAGAGTAGCTCTTCACGCCTGAGATGGCCTCTGCTTCATTGTTCTGGATGCTGAGCATCGTCAGAGCTGAATTGGGGATCTCTGGGTATTTGTGCTGATGAATTGATTGATCTGGGTTGCCGTTGCCTGGGTTGAACTCGTAGTCCTGACCCGATTCAAACCGTCTGCGGTTTGTCGTATCTAGGAAGCCTTTTGCCATGCCCTGCTGGGAATTGGCAGAACGACCCATAAGATCGATCATACCCCGTGTCACAGCGCCGAGGATCTTCTGGTTATCTTCCAAGATCTCAGCATCAGGTTCACCCATGACCTGACGTTTGACCGGTAGGTATGGAACCACAACAAAGGGGATCTTTTGATCCGGGAATGGGTTCTCTTCCATCCGGACCATCGTCTCGCCAATCCAAGTGGCCACGATTGGAACCAGAACATCATCCCCGTTCACATCGTAAAAGCCCCAGTATTCGTAGGCGACAACCCGTTTGCGCAGATCGTCATTGAAGTTGAAATCATTCGGGGTCTCTGTGTCGTGGTCTGGCTGAGCCAGGGGTGAGTTCCCGCTCCAGTTCACCTTCTTCAGGTTCTTGTAGCGACCGTCCTTCAGAAGCTCTGCTTTAGAGGTCTCAAAACTGATGACCGCAAAGTTCGCTTTGTCCACGTCGCTGTTGCAAGATGGGTCGAGAAAGAAGTTCTCAATATTGACCATCTCAGCCGTTGGCTTGTTGACAAGAATCTCTTCTTCTTGGACTTTCTCGGTGCCGATGATCACAGCCACAGTGGGGACTTGTGTTTCGGCGTAATAATCAACAGCGGCTCGGATTTCCTCAGGGAGATTCAGGTATTCCCGGGGGTTCACATCCTTGAAAACGATCGCTTCTTGCAGCTCTGTCTGCTGGTCTTCTGTCTGCAGCTCGACATACTGGAAGATGGGCACATCAACTTCGACCATCTTTGTCTCACGCTGCCACCCGAGGCGTACAACGACAGTACCCTCATCCACTGCAGTTCGGACATATTCGTCAATGAAAGCAACTTTGTTCAGCTTCGTGCGGAACTGCCAGTTAATGACAATTTCGTTCTGTTTCGCGGAGGCCTCATCTTCAAAGGTCACACCGTCGAGATCGTACATCTTCTCGCTCGACAGGAATGGCTCGGACAACGCTGAATACCGCCACTCAGCTTGACGGCGCACCAGCTTGGGTTGGACTTCCGACCGACCCTTCTTGGTCTTCGGCTTCGCACTTCCTGTAACGTTTCGGAGATCATTCCACTGCCGCACCTTTAAAGTGTGTGCGTCTTGGGCAGGCTTCGATGCTTCCAAGTCATTCTTCAGATCCATAACAGTGGGCTCTTTTTCCCATTCTGTTAGTTTCGTCTCACCTGGCACGCCGGTTTCATCATCATCATACATCGCTTGGATTTTCCTCGCATCGGCCTGCCGCAATGCAAACTGTTGTGATCCGGTTGTTAGCTTTTCGAAGCGCAATCGTGTTCTCCACGTAGGCTCCGGTCAGTTGGCCGACATTGCGTATCGGCCCTGAGAATTCTGGCTCTGTCTCGAAAACGCTATTAGGGAGCCCCGATAGGGGTTCCGGCTTCGCCGTGCAGGCGGTCAATGACACGAATAATATCGCCAGACAGAGGTGTGTTGTAGCCGTCCGCATTCTGAAGCTCTTTTCTAAGATCATCTCGTTCCTGCGTAAGAGTCGCATTATCTGTTACGAGCTGTTCCGTCAATATGATCGCTGCTTTAATATCTACCAATGTCTGTTCAAGATCACTAGATATTTTCCTCTCGTTATCCAAGCGAACCGTCTGAACCGTTGCCACTGCTGTTGCAGCCAGGGCAAAACTGATGAGCGCGATGCCCAAGTAGAGCTTAATAGTTGAAAACATTTCTTCATGTCCCTCTAAGTCCATCGAGGCAGAGATCTCTCTCTTCCAATCGACGAGTTACGAGTCCGGGTAGAACTCGGAGCGGCCGGCCAGCTTTGGTGTAGAGCATCATTGCCTCACAGGCCTGAACCTTCTTGCCCATGTTCCAGCGCTTTAAAGCAATATTCCGGCAATATATTCCGGGACCCAAGTTGTAGGTGAACGACAGGAACGCAGCCTCAGTTTTCACTGGCATGTCCCCTTTGGTGCAGGACCTCATTTGTTTGAGAAAGCCCTCAAGACGGGGCGCCAGCATCTGCGTGCATTCCGCTTTGCTTTTGCTCTGACCCAGCTCCACACCGAGGGTTTCCCCGAAGCAGATTGTGGGAATGCCAACTGGGTCGAGGTACGCATCTGTCCTCAGTCCCTCGCTGACCATCACCAGGGGCAGTGCAACAGTTATCGCTGTGGCGGCTGCAATGGTCGCTATAGGTCTTTTCATGGGGCGGCGTTTGAACACTGCCCTGAGCCAATTACTTATCATCTACGAATTCTTTCTGTGCGATCAGCCTGGCTGCGAAAGCTCCTGCCGATGTGAAGAGAACCAGAACTCCGAAGATGCCTGGATGGATGTTCAAGGGGAGGTACGGCAGTGCCACCTCCAGCCCTGAAAGAATGGCCGCCAGAACCATGAACCGAACGGACCATGACTTGGTGAGCACCTTCTTCCAGTCTTTGTGCGCTTTGATCATTTGCCACCTTTCATCGCAGGGATGATTTGCATCCCAGTGGCATCCAGCCCGTAAAGGCCAAGCGCTGTTGTTCCGGTGAAAAGGGTGATGATCTTGTAAAACAAGACGAGCGCTTCGAGCTCTAGCTCACCGAGCGAGCCCCGCAAAATTCCCAGCAGAACCAGAACAGAAACGCCAACCCAGATGACCAGGATGCAGTTTGCTGCTTTGCGCTTTCCGCGTTGTTCTTTTTCCTGGGAAACCGACATCAGTGCTGGTTCTCTTTGGTGCTCAAGATGATCAGGACCTGCTTTATGTCAGTGCGCATTTCCTTGAGGTTGTCGTCCATCTTGTCCCGCTGACGATCAGCGTGCTGTACGTCCTCTTTACGTTGAGCTTCCATGCGATTGATGTCTTTCCTGTTACCGATCATCCCGGATTCCAGCCGAGCCAACCAGATAACAAAGCCGATCGTTCCCGCAAAAATAGCCCAGTAATCTTTAATAAGTTCCATGTGTTAGCCCTGCCTTCGGCCCAGCCGAAATCTGAAGTATGTCGTGAATGTAGGGCCTGAATTCAGGTCTTAGATGTCTTCCCATTTCCCTTGGGGGCAACTCAGGAAGGGGGCCACAGTTTTGAGAGGCAGGTAGCATCCGCAGTCTGCACACTTCGTCGAAACTGCTTCAAACGAGGGGCAGGCTCGGCACACTTCCATGCGCCGCTCCGATTGTTCTGTCTTCTTTGGTGGGCTTGTAGGCCTCCCCACGGTAACCTTCCCACTTCGTGATGTGGTCAATATTGCCGATCTTCGTTGCCGATGTTATTGGCTCGGGCTTTCGTGCTCCGAATAGCGACGAGATAAACCCGAGGATGCTTTGGATGATTGCGACCATTACAGTTTACTCTTTATGAAGGCCCGCTTCT